>CAJHYQ010000709.1_pt1 | contig 11470 bp, 13 predicted proteins | sample 9198721 | NCBI WGS metagenome assembly CAJHYQ01 (sample SAMEA7708357, study PRJEB35096) | sediment metagenome | biome: marine neritic benthic zone biome [ENVO:01000025]; feature: sediment [ENVO:00002007]; material: shallow marine sediment [ENVO:03000034] sea grass bed [ENVO_01000059] ... | reverse complement strand
TTTGCCGGTGGCGGTTACGAGTTCGGCCCACGTGCGGAGGCCAGTGTCATTCCGGAGCCATCATCATTCGCAACACTGTTGGCTGGCGTGATCGGGATTGCGATCGTGTCAAATACTCATCGGAAGAGCGTTTGATATTTCGGATGCGTTGGAAAACGACGGGTTTTGGAACGCTAAACATGGCAGACGTCGAACCGACCGATCCGAACTACGAAGCCGAGAAGGGACGCATTGCTCTCTGGCTTGAAGTGGAAGACCTCCAGTGGTTGTCACAACATTGTTGTTGTCCGCCGGATGCGACGCAGGAGGTCAAAGATCGGTGCGCGAGAATCAGATTCCGTAGCGCTGCAGCGTTGCACACAAGTCCGTGAACAAAGGTGAACTTGCTGATTGAACGTCTGTCGCCGTGATGAGTGTGTTGAAAGCCGACGGTTTCAACACATGTATGGGAACGACCAAAATCGGGGCGGACTAGTTCGGATTCTCGTACATTGCTTCGTGCTGTTTGCATTCTCCTCGATCGCCATCAGCCTTTATGCGGTGTTCGGGACTGGATTCCTGCTTGCCGATCTGGATCAATGGCTCGCCGTAAGATTCTCCATTCCCGCGGGCTTGGTCAGTCGTCTGCACCTAGGACTTCCTTGGTCGGCCACGACTGAACTCATTGCATCGATCAGCTACGCCGGAACGCTTGTCTCGCTCATATCCCTTGCTCTGGTAGACTGTCTGTGGCCGGTCAGGACTCCAAGCCCCAAATAAAGGCGGATGGCCGCCGTCGACCTGGTGCCGAGATGCCAATCGAATTCCAATGTCAATGTGGCGCGAAACTCCGAGCAAAAGAAGAACTCGCCGGTAAGCGTCTGAAGTGTCCCAAGTGCAGCAATGCGCTGACGATTCCGGAGCCTGATGCGCCCCACGACGAAATGGAGCTTGGTTTTGATGAGCTGGCCGATTTCGAATCCGCTGCATCGCCGCTGGATCGTGGGGACCGCTCGCCCAAACCATCGCCTAATTCGTCGCGCTTGCTGATCATCGTCGGCATCGCCGCCGGCGTCGTGGCCTTGCTCCTCATCGTGGCAGTGCTGATGTTGACGGGAGGGGGGGCGGACGAGATCGCGAGAAACGACTCAAATCCATCTTCCTCTCAGCAGCCTTCGTCCGAGGACACAACAACGCCCGAGGAGCCTTTCGAGGAAGATGACGCGTCGGAAGATGACGCGTCGGAAGATGACTCTGCGGAAGACGATCGCGTCGAGGCTGACTCGGCGGACGGTGGGGATGACGTTACCGCTCAAGCAGATGCTGAGCCGTCACCCCACGAGGATACGAAGCCGGCGGAAGATGCAGAAGATCAGTCCGAACTGCAGGTCGCTTTGCATCAGTGGCACGGGCAGTCGGGAGCTTTGGTAGGAACGCGCCGGGTCGAAGATGACGAGTCCCCGCTGATAATGAATTACAGCTGGATGTGCGAGCTGCTTCCGTTCCTGGGCTATCAGCAGCTGCACGATAACTTCAAGTTCAGCAACAAATGGACGGAGCCGCAGAATCTGGCCGTCGCCGCCGTGGTTGTTCCCGAATTCCTCAACCCGGAAGACCCACGGCATCGCTGGGAAGGTTATCCATTCCAGGGACTGGCTCTGACCCACTTCGTGGGAATGTCCGGGGTCGAGGATCAGCGCAACGTTGTCGCCGCCTCGTTACCGCGCAGCGATCCGCGCGCGGGGATCTTTGGTTATGATGAAGTCGCCAAGGCCGACGATGTTTCGGACGGTTTGGGGAAGACGATCATGATCATCGGAGCCGGCAAAATTGTGGCTCCCTGGGTGCAGGGGGGAGGCTCGACGATTCGCGGTGCTCGAGAGCCCTATTTCGACGAGTTGACGGGATTCTCCTTGCCCTCGGATAAAGGCAAGAGCACCGTGGCAGCCTTTGCGGATGGATCGGTACGCCGCCTCTCGTCCGACATCGATCCACGTGTCTTTCGTGCCATGTGCACGGCCGGTGGTGGCGAATCCGTGGACGTGGATGCTGTCGGCCCCAAATTGGGTCCGTTCCCCACACGCAAGAGGGCGGACTTCAACGGCCTGCAAGGGCCGAAACGCGAAGACAAGGATCCTTAAGCAGAGCTTCCCGTCCAACTCGAACCGTTCTTCTGAGAAGGTCCCCATGATACGGCCGATCCACGGCGCATGTTTACTCATTGCCCTCGTAGGGACAACCGCGAAGGCGGACTTCGTCGTGTACCGGATTCCCAACACGAGCCTGGCCGTCGTGCTGCAAGGCAAAACGCGAGTCAATCCGGGGCGAACGGTCAGCTTTCGGCACCCAAAGTTCGGCAAATTGGTCTTCGATCTGCAGAACGCCGAGATTCACAAGGCGCCGAGCACCTCAGCTGTCGTGCAGCGCGAGGTCAGGAAGGCGATCAACAGCAAAGATGTGGACGAGATGATCAAGGCCGCCCGCCTTGCCCTTCGTCGAGGCTTGCTTCGAGACTACTACGACGCGATGAAGGCGGCTTATAAAATCAACCCGCAGCACGAAGATGTCCAGCGCGTCGTCAAACTCAAAAGGCAGATGAACCGACCCCTGGGCGACTCGTCAAAACAAGAGGAAGAGCTACGTAAGCTGATTCGCGATCCGCAAATGAAGATCGCCAAAAGCAAACACTTCGTCCTGTTGCACGATACGTCCGACAAACCAGGGCCGAATCGCAAGTTGCCGCGCGCCGAGGAACGTCTTCAATTGCTCGAGGTGGTGTACGAGTCGTTCTTGCTGAAATTCTATTCCGAGGGGGTCGAACTGGAGGTGCCTAAGGAATACTTGAAGGTCGTCCTGTTTCACGATCACGACGACTATCTGCGTTTCGCCACCAAGATGAACCCGTCATTGGCCAGTACGGCCGGCTTTTGGCATCGCAAGATCAACGTCAGTGTCTTTTTCGACCAAGGCACGCATGAGTCTTTCTCCTCACTCAAATCCCTCGCCAAGCAGTTACAGAAAGCGAAAGAAAGCGCCTTGAAGTCGCGCGGGCCCGGTACCAGCGACCTCGTACGCATGGCCAACACTTTTTCGCTGCTCTCGGAAATCGGACAAGAGGATTCCGACATCGAAGTCGTCTCGCACGAAACCACTCATCAAATGGCTGGCAACACCGGCCTGCTACCCCGGCGCGTCCAAATTCCGGTCTGGGTTCACGAGGGTCTCGCTTCCTACTTCGAATCACCTCGCGATGCAAGCTGGAGCGGCATCGGAGCCGTCAATCGTGATCGCCTGCGCTGGTATCGCGCCTTGGAAAAGGATACCGAACACTCCAACATCGACTTCATCGTCGGCGATCAAATCTTCAGCTTCGCGCGTTCATCGGGGACCAAGTTGCACGGATACGGGCAAGCCTGGGCGCTGACTCATTTCCTGATGGAAACGCACTTCGAACAGCTCACATCGTTCTACCGCAGACTAGGGGAATTGCCGCCGGACGTGCCGTTTTCGCCCGAAGTCCTCACCGAAGTGTTCAATGACGTTTTCGGCGAAGACCGCGATCTGCTCGATTCGCAATGGCGGCGATACATGCGCGGGCTCAAAACCGACTTGGAAATCGCGCTGGCTGACGATTAGCAGCCGGACCGGGTGTGGAAGAACCCACCTGTTTTCTCAAAAGTCGTTGCGCCCCATCGACGCTCGAAGGCGACGGTCGCCAAGCATCGTTATACGGAAAGTCTCGCAACCCGTAAGTTCAGCTTGACGTGATGACACAAAACGTCCGCATGGGAAACAACTCGGAGGAAGAGCGAGTTTCACTTGTTCACCGCGCGATGCCCCATGGCTTCGGGACTTGCTTCGGCGACGCCAATCTGACGAAATGGACGTCAGTGCGCGTTGGGCAGCGGGCGACTTCGACGGCAGCGGGAGATTGGATTCCGGCGACTTGGTTGCGGCATTCGTCGACGGCGGTTACGAGCAGGGCCCACGACTTGCCGCGAATGCAGTGCCCGAGCCGATGTCGTGCTTGATGCTCATAACTGGTGTGGTCGGAATCGCCAGTGTCTTGAGAACTCGTCGGAACGGCGTTTGATTTTTGATTTGTTTCGACAATCGACCGAAATTTGAAACAAGAAGATGGCTGCTGAAACAGACTATGTATGCGGGTTCCCCTTTCTTGCTGCGCTGTACGGTGCGTGCTTGACTTCGCTCGTGTCTCTTGGGTTTTCGCTCGCTGGTCTCTGTTCGGTTGAGTTTCCCGTCATTCCTAGATGGCGGTTTGCGATTATTTCGGGCACGATGGGGCGGGTGTGGCTGTGCTCTTCTACGGTAGTCCGCTTAACGTTGTCCTATGGCTTACAATGTCAGGGGTCTGCATGTTGTTCGGTGCCTTGACAATCCTTGCTGGCGTCGTACGACGCTCTCGCCGAAACGGCTAGACAAAGCTTGTGTGAGAGCGAACCGAAGGAATAGCGGAATGAGCCATCTGCTTGTCGTTGACGACTCGTCTACTGACCGCGCTCTGGCGGGGAAACTGTTGGAAAGCAAGACAGAGTATGCTGTGGAATATGCGTCGGATGGACTCCAGGCGTTGGAACACATGGAAGCCAAGCTACCTTTGGCGGTCATCACGGACCTTCAGATGCCAGACATGGACGGGATGCAATTGGTCAAGGCTGTACACCGACAATATCCCACGGTACCGGTCATTCTGGTCACGGCCTATGGCAGCGAGGACATTGCGGTGGAGGCGCTGCTTGTTGGGGCGGCTGACTACGTCCCGAAGTCGCGTCTGGCATTAGATCTGGCCGAATCGGTCGAAAGTGTGCTGGCGCTGACGGCCTCGGACCGGCCACACCAGCGGCTCGCGCAGTGCCTGCAGCAAGAGGAGGTGCGATATGAGTTGGACAATGACGCTCTGCTCATCCCACCACTTGTTGAGCGGCTGCAGCATGTGGCGATGGATTTGGACTTGATTGACGAATCCAGCGCAATGCGGTTTTCCCGGTCAGTCATGGAGGCGCTGCGCAATGCTATCTACCACGGGAATCTAGAGCTGCCATACGACCACATCAAAACGGTTGATCGACCCGTGGGCGTAGCTTTGGAACTGATGACTCGACGTCAACTGGAACTCCCTTACCGAGATCGGCGGGTCCACGTGCACGCCGTCTTCTCGCGCGACGAGGCGCGAATTGTCGTTCGCGATGAAGGTCCGGGCTTTGACGTGACGAGTTTGCCCAACGTAATGGCCGACCCCTCATATTTGGCGGAGGGTGAAGGAAGGGGGCTGGTGCTTATCCGTATGTTTATGGACGACATTTCGTTTAACCCAGAAGGCAATGAAATCTCACTCGTCAAGAGGGCCGGCGATCGCTCCACGAGTTGATGGACCGGTCAAACGACATCATCCGTCGCCACCGCGTGATGACGTTTTCGCTTTCACTGAAAAGCGGAGCCGGAATCTCATCAACTCGTCAGGATCGCCGAAGTTCTTGAGATGCGGTGTAAAACCACCGAATTTGGAATGTCACGGATGATTGACCGAAGGTCGCGTGGGACGCTCAGATCGCTTAAACTGTGATTTGGCCGTGATTTGCTCCGGCAAGGAAGGATTGTTGGTATCGCTTCCGCATCGTCCGCTTCCAACAGCGGACCAGGTGGCCGTGGGTGATTGCTCACTCACGGCTCCTACAGACTGCTCCTCTTGTGCTTTTGGTTCCGGATCAGATGTTCATTGAGGACGCGACACGACAAACCAGCGGTCATGTCAAGCTGTGTCTTCCATCGATCGGTTCTAGCCGCTTCCCCCTGGTGTCAGACACTCACACTGCGACGCCCAACGTTAGACGGACGGCCCACTTGCACCTATTCCGGCGATGCCGACCTTGACGCCGGATTTCGACAGCGGCGCCCGTCAGACCATGCGGCGTCTGCGGTGTTGATGACGGCACGACATAAGCGCCAAGACACCAAGTCCCATGAGACAAACCGACCCTGGCTCCGGCACGATTGATGCCTCAATGCTTGCCGGAAAGACCATCTCTTCATTAGGACCGATCACGAGGTCACTTATGAACAACTCCATTCGTCCGGAACCGGTCGTAGTCGTGGCGTTGCCGCCCGCAGTCACTTTGATTTCTTCGACAGGAACCGTCGTGCCAAATGTCCAGCTTGCGGTCAAACTCGGACCTATTACACCCGGACCTGGAAGAAAGTCAGCTCCCTGGTCGAACAGGGATATCGACAAAGCCTGAGGCGGAACGCTTGCCGTGACGCCCGGAGGATCCAGCCGACCCTTGACATCGATGGCGCCGAACACATTCACGCCAGAAAACTCACCGTGCACATCAGAAGCTGCTAATGGGAACTCGTTCGCGGCGCCACCAAGGTTGAACACTCCGGCCGTTGTATTTGTGATCATGGCATCTGAGATATCAAGGCTTGCCGTTCCGATTTTTCCACCAGCTGCCACGCTGGTTCTCCATTCGGCCTTACCGGTAAATGTCAAGGCACCACCTGTGTTTGGGACAGTGATAGAGGTAACGGAGATCGTGTCGTTCATGATCCCGTCAGCGTCGCCCGGACCACCGTCAATGACCTGCGACGCTGTACCCGGGAATATCGCCATTTGCGCGTCCACCGATTGTGAGACCATAAACGCCGAAATCAGCATACCAGCGAAGACAATCCTACCTTGTCGCAGATGAATTCCTAGAGATGCGAGTCTTGTCATTGAACACTCCTTCAGATCATGAGATTGCTGTAGACAAACCCCGCGCGCAAAAAAACATGTCACGTTTGTCTCACCGACTTCCAGACCGTGGAAGCCCTAGAAAAAAACGTGACATGTCTTTCGTTAGCGTTCTCGCTATGCTTTCGGCATTTAGTTAGCTTTTCATTAGCACTCGGTAGCGTAATGCCTTGCTAGAGAAATGCAACCTGTCAGAGGAAACAATTAAATATGTTGCTGTGTTGGCCGCACGGTAATTTGTTCGAACGAACTGAACCTGTTCCAGCGCCGGTATTTGAACTCGTTGAGCGGGAGACGAGCGAAATGAGGTGCCGAGTTGCTTGCCCTGAGTCGCGGCGTTATCGACGACAACGAAGTGGCAGCTGCGCTGGCCGCGTTCGATCCCGTTTGGGATGCGCTCGTCGCGAATTGGCTCTCTCCAGTCGGCCGTGACCGTTTCGCGCTTAGATGATCAGCACCGAAGCACAAAACGACAACTGGATGCGCGCTTCGGTGGCGCACGCGTGGCGCACGCCGACGTAGGAAATCGGACGCTTCCGGAACTACAGAGGTGACTGCCATGGGGATGTCAAGTCCTCGGGGTAAAGACGTATCTTCTTCGCTCCACCGACGAGGTGGTTTTTAAGTTTCGTCAGGTCTCGATCTTCAATCACACGTGAGGACCATCTCTGCCGTTTTTGGTGATCACGTTTCGCCATACAGGTAATGCATAAGAGGGACGGCCCCGAACTGCCAATCAGGCGGTGGTGAAGGCGACCTCTAGACTTAGCGGCGAGGCGTAAGTACACGAAGTGTGACACACTTCGGAGCTTAGCGCGGGTGATGCGACAGAACTGTTTCATAAACCCGTCAGACGCTATCTTGATTGATGACATGCATCATCTAACCACCCTTAAAGAAACGGCCGAGGCGAGCGGGCGGCTGGCCGAGACGACAATCTCGGACACGTTTTTTGACGTAAGCCAACGTGCGTCATTTACCCGTTGGATTGAGCGATCAGGCGGTTGATCGCCGGAACCGGGTAGAATCTACCCCAAGAACCGAACGTTTTGACACGTTCAGCTGGCTTGTCGAGAATGGGCAGTACGAAGCTCCGCTATCTTCAGGTTAGAGATCGGTAATGTCACTGCGCATCCTGTTGGCACTCACCTACTTTGCATGTGTCTGTTGTGCAATGTTTACGGGCCAACACGCGGCAGCGATGACAGTATTGGTCGCCTCGACGGCCCTTTGTTTTGCGTACTTGGTTGTGTCGGGATCGCGATCGAAAGATCGCCCGCTTTTCTGGGCGGGCCTATCCGGTCTTGTTTGCCTCGCTGTGATACCCAGTGCAAGATGGCAAGTGAAATGGGACTCTTCTGATCCGAGGTCGCAATGGCCATTGTTGATCCGTGTTCATCGCGATGTCGATCGAGCTCTGCAGCAGATCACCCAACGAGTAGACGGGGATCCACTGCTTCGCGTGGTGTCGCCGACTTCCCGTAGCGCTGAAGCTTTGGTCCACCGCAAGCGATCACGGCTCGTGGCTTGCGCACCATATCTATGGCGACAACCGATGTCGATAATGACGGCGATGTCGATGTGATTGCTGCTGTAGAGTCAACATTCGGCGATCCAGACGAGCGGATCGTGTGGTATGAGAATGTGGATGGGCGGGGAAACTTTGGTCCGCGACAGGACATGACCACTCATGCCCCGGATACTCACTCCATCATGGCCGTCGATATGGATGGTGATGGCGACCTCGATCTGCTGGCGACGGTTGGAACAAGTCGTTGCTGCCCCGACCAGGTCGGCTGGTACGAGCAGACCGATGGGACGCGTAGCTTGGGTCCGCTACGACTCATTACTACTTTCAGCAGCTCCATCGATTCGGTGGCGGCGGCTGACCTGGATGGCGATGGTGACTTGGACTTGCTGGCGGCTTCTGATTTTCGCGAAGGTAAGATCGCCTGGTACGAGAACACTGATGGAATGGGGAACTTCGGCACTGACGCTGCGGGGAATCCCCACGCGATGTCGGGATTGCAGATTCACGCGGTCGATCTCGCCAAGCTTGGGCAGTTGATGCTGCAGGACGGAGAATGGGACGGGAAGCGAATCATCGATCGGGATTGGGTCGCGCAGTCGACCCGGGCGGGACAGCCCCACGTCGAGCGTTGCGGTTTGCTGTGGTGGTTGATCCGAGAAAAGAGGAGACTGATCGATGACAGCGTGATCGAGAGCTGGCGAGAGGCGAACACCAGTGAGGAGATCATCGCGAAGGTTCTACCGCTCAAGGATCGTCCCCTGTCACGGGAGAAGTTCTTCGCGGAGCTCACCAAGATCTTCGCGGAGGATGCAGGGTTGGAGACCTGGCACGAAGCACGGCGTCGGGGTCTGGCGGATGTCAAGGAGGTCTACGGTCCCATCGTCGGGTATCAGGCCAACGGGTACCTCGGCCAATATCTTGTTATTCTGAAAGATCGCGCCATCGTCGCCGTACGCCAGATTCGCTTCTCCAGCCACAAGGAGGAGGAGGATAATTTCGGGAAGTTCATTTCCATGGTAAAGGCGCTGTAGACCGGCCGTTTGCGCCTGCAAAACGACCCCGCAAAAACGGATGGGTTCGATACGGCTCATTGCAACGTTGGTCACTGCGCGAGAGACTTCTTCGGTCACATCGCCCCCGAACATCTAAACGCACCTGGGGAGTCCGGGCTAAGAGGCAGTCAGGCGTGCCAAGAACTCGTAGGAACGTAGGAACGTGGTTTGATTGATTGGACAACGCGGAAAACGACCGTGATTCTCGGGACGGTCGGCCCCCCGACAGCGGGTATCGACTCGAACGACGCCAGACGTTTTTCGACGCATGGAAATCATCCCGAGAAACGTTCGCGCGGGCAGGTCTTGGACGCCAGATGAGCTAACGGTCGAAATCCGCCGAGTTTGCGCCCGATCTATTGAACGTTAAGGGAAACCTTTTTGGCGGCCGCACTATCACGTCTTCGCCCGAAGACTGACACGCCCCGACACGGCAACACCGTGCTCGACGGTTCCGGTGTGCAGTACGGCAGTCCACAGTTGTCAAACGTCACTCCGTGCAACGTCGGGGCGAGTTACTTGAGTAAAGTCCATGCCGCTATGAGCACTAAATGCAACGGGATCAAGAAGTCTTCACAATAGCGTGAGTTGCAGAAAGCGGCCTATGCCAGCTCGAGCGGATACACGGACATTCGAACCGCACTCAGTGCATAACCTATAGTAAGAAGGCAGTAAAACTTCGCTCTTGCTTCTTAGTTGAGCGGCTAACGCGCCGGTCCGCCTTGATATGCATGAAACCGAGACTTCCTTCTTTGGCGTGCAGCAGCTAATGCCGTCAAAAAAACGGCTCACGGTGGGAGCTGTGTGTTTTCTTGGCTTGATCGCCATCCTCTGGGTGACTGACAACCTGCGACAATACACGCTTGCAGTGATCGCGTTCTATCTTCTATTCTGGCTGCCGTTGGTTTGGTACGCGGAGTTTCGGTCACGCCACGTTCCGCTTGTAGTATTGAGCGGAAATGAGATTCGTTACCGTAGTTCGCTGTGGGGGCGTCAACACGTCTTCGACTTGGACACAATGAAGGGCATCGCTTGGAGCGGCGACAACATCGGATTGCGAACTGCCACAGGTGTTGTGACGATCAATGCTCTTGAATTGTCAAATGACGATCGCGAGAAGGTTACTGAACACATTAGGCACTTCCTCGCGGCGAAGGCTGTTTGCTCGACATCGAACTGCCCGAGCTACTGAAACGCTGTTACACCGAGATAAGCAACGGCGGGTTCTCGACAACACTCGCCATTTTGGGTACCCAGGGCTAAAACCAATTGCATTGGCTTCCTAACCAATGCCACGGCTACAAGCGCAATCAATTGTGTCACAAAGGACCGGTTGACGGAACTCTATATTTATGCGAGAGACGGGCAGCGTTTTTCCGGCACGCGCAAGAAAAGTACCGACGGTCGCGTCTCGGCGGTCGAAGCGGGCGGTACCGAATTCAAGGAGGAATAGCCTGATGCGTCTTCAAGAATGGGAAGTGACCATCCAGAAGATTATTGATGAATGCAATCAGGAGCAAACGCGAGTGGACACGGTCTTGTTGGCATGGCGTGCAAAGCTGGAAAAGGAACCGACCCTTTTGCAGCCATTCCAAATCGACGAAATCGTGCGAGAGGTCCAAAAAAGGCTCAGCAACCTCAGCCGATGACAAAAAGAAAACGCTCACTCATGCCCGGCGTCTGTGCAGCCCTCGAAGATTGGGGCACAGATGCTGTTGGAATGCCTGAGAGGCTCGGAGTGCTGGTGGATGACAATACGTACGAAGTAGAACTTGCTTTCAATTGGCGACCGTTGTCCCGAGAAGTCGTTGGAAGGGACATTTGATTGATGACAATCGCCATCCGTTTCGCGGATTCTCAACGGCAACAACCGAGCGATCATCGGCGAGCTCACGATCGCAAGCCGTAGACATCTCCAAACTACAAGTCGACTTGCCGAAGCTCCGTTTGGCCCGCGCGCGAGTTGATCGTAGCTGAGCCGCTCGATACTATGGCTGGTTGGGAGTCGAGCCTCGCGCGCACGGTGTGTTCAGGCCTGAATGAGTTGAGAGAGATCTTCGTTTTCGATCAAGGAGTAACAGATATGGGTGATAGGGGAAGTAAAGACAAAGGCAAAAGGGAACAACAGAAAAAAGCCCAGCTCAATCCAAAGGA
>CAJHYQ010000884.1_pt1 | contig 11751 bp, 9 predicted proteins | sample 9198721 | NCBI WGS metagenome assembly CAJHYQ01 (sample SAMEA7708357, study PRJEB35096) | sediment metagenome | biome: marine neritic benthic zone biome [ENVO:01000025]; feature: sediment [ENVO:00002007]; material: shallow marine sediment [ENVO:03000034] sea grass bed [ENVO_01000059] ... | reverse complement strand
CGCGGTTAATGACTCTCACTTGATCACCGAGGATGGCGCAAACCCAGTCTTCGGCGATGTGCTGAGCAACGATGTCGATGCCGATGGCGACACCCTGACCGTCAGCCAAGTCGACGGAAATAGCGCCAACGTTGGTTCAACGATCAACGGAACTTATGGCACGATCACGATCAATTCGAATGGCACGTATCGATACACGTTGAATAATTCCAATCCCGCTGTCGACACTCTCGACGAGGGGCAATCGCTGGGCGAATCCTTTGACTACACCGTCCGTGACGGAAGTTCTGCACGTGGTCACGGCCGGCTGATCATTACGATCAACGGCACCACCGACAATCAAGCGCCGGTTGCGGTTAACGACGCCTACTCGATCACTGAAGACCGGGTTGAGCCGATCTTGGGCAATGTTTTAGACAACGACGTTGACGAGGATGGCAATCAGCTTACCGTCAGTCAAGTTGAGGGCGGATCGGTCAACGTGGGCGTCACGATCAATGCGGCGTTTGGAACAGTACGCATCGACGAAGACGGCAGCTTCCAGTACAACTTGAACGGCAACAGCCCGATCGTCAGCTCACTCAATGGAGGTGAGAGTCTCGTCGAGACGTTTGCCTATGTCGTCGCCGACGGGAGAGCTTTCGATTCAGGTCAACTGTCGATAACGATCAACGGTGTTTCCAACAATCAAGCTCCGCAAACGCTGGATGATACAGACTCGGTGAGTTCGTCCGTTCCGATCACGGCAGGCTCAGTGCTTGCAAACGATAGCGATCCGGACGGCGATGCACTCGTCATTCAACGCGTGGCGGGCAGTGCGGCCAGTGTGGGCACTACGATCAGCGGCCAGTTCGGAACTCTGACGCTCGATCGCGGAGGGATTTATGAATACGTGCTGGACACATCCCATCCCGAAGTTGTGGCGCTGAACACACCCGAAGCGCTGGTCGATACATTTGACTTCACGGTTTCCGATGGTTTGCTAGATCAAGACTCTTCGCTCACCATCACGATCGAAGGACGCGAACGAGCGATCGGCGACGCCAACGGAGATGGCCAATTCGATTCGTTGGATTTGCTTCTCGTCTTTCAAGCGGGCGAGTATGAAGACAACATCGCGCGGAATTCGACCTTCGCGGAAGGTGACTGGAACGGCGACGGTGACTTCGATTCCGACGATCTCGTCTTGGCCCTGCAGAGGGGAACCTACCTGCCGGCAGCCCGCGTCGACCGCGTCATGCGTGATTTCTAAAAGCACGCATCTGGCGGACGATTCTCACGTGCTGCTGCGTCATCGCGAGGCCGGGTGTGAGATCTGGTCTTTGTGCGAGTGGGGATGACAGGAATCGAACCTGCACTCCGGTTAAGGAACTAGATCCTAAATCTAGCGCGTCTGCCAGTTCCGCCACATCCCCAAAGTGTTTGCAGACAACACTTTACGATCGGCGAGCGGTCTACTTCTGAGTGCGATACCAGTGCCGCTGGCCATCATTCGTAACTGACACCGGAACATTAAGCGATTGCGGCGGGTCTTTCAAGGCAGGTCAACCAGACGAACGAATCCGCTCAAGACAATCCAGCACTCGGCTGATCCCCACCACGCAGTACCCGCACGCACCCATGGCGATTCGAAGCCAGATCCACGTCCACACAAAGGGAAAGAGCAGATCGACCATCAACGAAGGCCCACCGTTGGCAACAATCGATAAACAAAATGAAACCAGTGATAGGCACACGAACAGCGATCCGAGCCGCCACTGCAAGCTCGATTCGGTTCGCCACCGTGTCTTGATCAACATCCGCATGCGAAACGCTGTTTTGTAGGATGCTCGTCCTAACCAATCTGCCAATACGGTCGAACTTGTGACCGGTTCGCGGCGAATGCAAGTAGCAAGGCAGCCGACGCCGGTATCGGCGCTACCCTAGCGTGCGCAACGAAGACGGAATTGTCTCGGGTCCTGCTCAGGGTCAGACCGTGCCGCTAAAATGGAGCCTCCGTTGGTGTGATTCAGAAGGCAAGTTTATGGCTTTGTTCTCAGCTGACTTCCAGTCCATCTTCTGGTTGTCGCTGCGTGTTTCGGGAACCGCTGTTCTGATCAGCGCGGTCGTCGGACTGCCTATTGGCGTTTGGTTGGGCCTGCTCCACACTCGCGGCCAGCGAATTATCTCGGCCTTGATCCACACCGGGATGGCGATGCCCCCGGTCGTCATTGGACTGCTGCTGTATCTACTGTTCTCGCGGAGCGGCCCCTTGGCCAACTTGAATTGGCTCTTCACTCCCTCGGCGATGATCACGGCACAGACGATTCTTGCCTTGCCCTTCGTGATTGGCATCACCATGAATTCCGTGGCTGCTGTTCCGCCCGAACTTTCTGCACAAATTAGGAGCCTGGGAGCAAGTCGTTGGCAAATTCGTTGGACGATCCTGCGTGAAGCTCGAAATGGTGTCCTGCTGGCCGTGGCGGCCGCCTTTGGACGCAGCATTTCGGAGGTCGGGGCCGTCCTCATCGTGGGCGGGAACATTGAACATCACACGCGAGTTCTCACCACAGCCATCATCCTCGAGACAAACCAAGGGAATTTTGAGTTTGCCTTGGCGTTGGGTGCCGTACTTCTGCTAACGGCACTGCTTGTCAATGCGCTCATCCTTCGGCTGCAGAGTACCCGATCTCTGGCATGACCATTGAAACGTTACTTCGATTGAGAGACATCAAGAAGACTTACGGGTCGTTTTCCCTGGACGTTGTTGAGCTTGATGTGCACCGCGGTGAAGTCGTTGGGTTGCTAGGACCAACCGGTGCCGGCAAGAGCACGCTGCTCAGGCTGCTGGCCGGATTGATGCGGCCCGATCAAGGCAAACTTGCATTCCGCAAAGAACGATTTGAGCGGGCGGAATTGAATCTTGACGCGAGACGGCGTCTGACGCTTGTGCACCAACGTCCGCTATTGCTGACGGGCAGCGTACATTACAACGTTGCTTACGGCATTCGACTGCGAGGGCAGCCAGATCAGGGACAAATGGTTGAATCCATCCTTGAGCGACTCGGTCTCAGCGCGTTGGCTCGTCGGTCAGCGCAAACTTTGTCGGGAGGTCAGACGCAGTTAGTCGCCTTGGCCAGAGCTCTGGTGATCAGACCCGACATCTTACTCTTGGACGAACCGACAGCTCACCTGGACCCTGCCTACGTGGGCGTGGTCGAAGAGACAATTCAGCAATTTCAGCAAGAGCAACAAATGACAGTCGTTTGGGCTACGCATAATCTGTTTCAGGTTCGCCGAATCGCCAATCGCACAGCGCTGCTGCTGAATGGTCAAATCGTCGAAGCTAACGCCACTAACGAGTTCTTTACCAACCCATCCGATTCACGTACGGCGGATTTCGTACAAGGTCGAATGATCTATTGAGTCAGAGACTTTCACTGATGAAGTGGCACGCACTCACGTTACTCGCCATCCTTTCGGTGGGCTGCGGTCAAGCACGGGACCCGAAGCAAACGCTTACCTTAGCCACGACAACCAGCACGCGTGACAGTGGACTATTGGACGCACTGCTTCCGCTATTCGAAGAACAAAGCGATCTCGCCGTAAAGGTTGTTGCCGTTGGCAGCGGGCAAGCCCTTGAACTAGGACGTCGTGGGGACGCCGATGTATTGTTGACTCACGCTCCAGCCGCTGAACAGCAGTTCATGAACGAGGGACATGGGGAGTTGCGGCAGCCGGTCATGTACAACACCTTTGTTCTTGTCGGTCCGCCATCCGACCCAGCCCAAGTGATCGATACGGGCACGATTTGTGATGCATTTCGCGCGATCGCACGAACCAAAGCACTGTTCGTCTCGCGAGCTGACAACTCGGGGACCCATTCCAAGGAGCAAGCCATCTGGGAGGAATCAGCCATCCAACCCGATCGGACGAGGTACATCCGGGCCGGTTCCGGGATGGCAGCGGCGCTACGCATGGCCAACGAAAAGCAAGCATACATCCTGACCGATCGCGCTACCTTTCTGGCGCACCAACGGCGACTGCAACTAGCGATCGTCTCGCAAGGTGATCCTCTGCTGCACAATCCTTACAACATCATCGTGTTAAGCTCGGACGTGCATCCTCAGATAAACCGCCAGGCGGCCAGGCAATTTGCCGAGTTCCTTCGATCGCCCCAGGCGGTGTCGATGATCCGCGATTTTGGACGCGAACAGTTCGGGCAACCACTCTTTTTTCCGCGAGTCAAATAATTGGGTTGGAGGTGAGATATGAGATCGATGCTGAGCACCCTCTTGCGTCGCACAGGGGCCTGTTTCATGGCGGGCCTGCTGGCCATTCTGCCCTTGGCTTTGACCGTCGCGATCGTCGTCTTTGTCACGGGCTTCGTGGAGAAGTACGTCGGGCCTAACACAGCGCTAGGGCAGTCACTCGAATCCTTGGGACTGACGTTCGCCCACAACCGAGCCATCGCCTATGCCATTGGGTGGGTCTGTGTGCTTGGCGCCATCTTCTTTCTCGGACTGATTGTGGAACTCGGAGCCAAACGGTTTCTACAAGGGTTGGTTGACGCCATCTTGAAGCGAATTCCCCTGGTAAGCAGTGTGTATGGAACGTCAAAGCAACTGGTCGAGATGTTTGACCGACGCGACGAAGCCGAATTGAAAGCGATGAGCGTTGTGTTTTGCCAATTCGGCCAAAGTGGCCCGGGCGTTCTGGCCCTGATGCCTTCGCCCGAACGATTTCATATCCGCGGCCAAGACTATCACATCGTCATCATTCCAACCGCACCGGTTCCCTTTGGTGGTGGCTTGGTCTTTATGCCTGCCGAGTCGGTTCTGCCGGCCGATATGTCCGTCGATGGCTTGATGAGCATCTACGTCTCGATGGGGGTCACGACTCCACAATACTTAAAGAAGGAATGACTGCAGATCATCGTGCCCAGTGGCTCAACTCATACCTCGGGCGCAAGACGTTGGAGGGCTTCAGCTGCCACCTGTTCAAACAGGATCTCAAGTTGTGGATTGACGCCGCGACAACCTGCCACAACGGCCTGAGCCCAGTTGAGATATTCAATCTTCCGTGCGAGATCCCAGTCTGCAGGTGAGTCCTCGCTGAGATCACGGACATTACTAATCTTGTCGGCAATTTTCAGCTGTTTCGCACCGACTGACTTCTGAGGCGTCGTTTCCACTTGCAGTTGCTTTCGCCGTTGCTTGGGGAGCGACTTGTCGTCAGTGACTTCAGCGACAAGAGCTCCCACCTGATCTCCAAAGTGGTCGTTCAATTCTTCGATCGATGTCTCTGTATCCTCGACCGTGTCATGCAGCAGCGCAGCAACGAGCAATGTGACGTCGGTCACGCCGCCTTGATCCGCCAGGATCGTCGCCACGTCAATCGCGTGATTTATGTACGGCGAAGCACCCGGGTCTTTGCGGCGTTGATGCCGATGTTTATTGGCAGCGAAGCGGGCTGCAACAAGCACTTGTGTGAGATGATTGAACATGAACTGCCGCCCCTCCAGCAAGGGATCCTCGACTAACTCCGAGTAAATTTGTATTGCAACGTTCGCTCGTTGAAAAGCCAAAACAACCATTCTGGACGCGTGGCACACCACCAAGAATAGCGGCGTCCGAGGTGCCGATCTTCAATCGCGGGTCTTGGTACTTTGGTTTGAAAGATCACGTTTCAGCGTCCTACTACATGCCGGAGTGACCAGCTGTTGGCACAAACGCATCAGCACCAATTGATTGTTAAGAAGACGTCTCATTCGTCGAACATTTGTTGCGGTGTTCCGCCGCGACGGCCGACGATTCGGCGCGACAATTCACAACTCGAAGCCATCAGATAAAAAGAGTTTGACTCTCGTATTCTTGACAATTACAATCCGGCCGCACGGAGAGAGAGGCTGTTGGCGACAAACTAGACCTTTTCTCATTCATCTCTTCGCGGGGGTCTGACTAATGAGCGTGCGTTCTTGCTGTCGAGGCTTTCTTGTTCTAGTGGCAACGACAATTCTAGTTGCGTGTGGATCTCATCGAGCGACAGGACAGTTGCTCTACCAGGAGGGGTTCGAAGGCGACGATTCAAAATACGAATTGTTTGATGACGGTTTCGAGTTCACAGGTGACTCCGGACCTGGTATGTGGGGGCTGAATGTCGACGCTGACCAGATCGGCCTTCAGCAGAACGCCCCAGCACGTCGCGCCGCCATTCTTTGGAATCATGAAGACCCCGTCGAACCGATGGAGGACATCATATCGAAGGAGTCCCTCGAGGTCTGGAGTTCGCTCGTCAAATGGGCCGTTGGGGGCAAAGAAAACGCAACCGTTGGCGTGTTCCCCACCACATTCCCAGTGGGTGTGGAAGTAGTTACGGATGTGCTGGAGACCGAAGGCTACTCGATCGTCGAGGTCCTGGCACCGGAAGAAGCTGTTCCCGAGGAAATGGATGTCTTGATCCATTCCAGCGAACAAGCCTCAACCGCGTTCGCGGAACTCGCCATACCGATCATCTCTTTTGAATCAAGCACCCACGATGACACGGCCATCGCCGGAATTGGGCAGGCCATTGATTTCTTCGAACCAATCGAACTCAACGTCAATCCGGACGCCGCTGGACACGAGGCACTTGGTGGCAAGGCGGGAACGATTCCTTGGACAAGCGAGCCCGCGCAGATGCACAACATGGGCAAGACCCACAACGGGGGTACGGTCTTGGCCACGGTGGTCTATGAGGATCCGGTCACCGGAGACGATACCGAAGGTGCGGCCATCTTCGTCATCGAAGAAGGTGATCCGCTGCTGGGTGCCTTCAATCCCGATCCAGAGGGCGACAAATACGTCGTCGGCGGTGCACTGAACAAGTTCGGCGAGATGGGCGAGAAGACTCTGACCACGTCTGCAATCGACATCAGCGGCAAGTCGGACCTAAGTGTCAGCGTACTCCTGGCGGCAACGGCCGCCGATTTCGAACCCGGCGACTATTTGCGGATCGAAGCGATTGTCGATGGTGACGAACCGGTAATTCTCGAGGAATTCTGGGGCGTCGACGATGGTACCAGTGACTGCAATAAAGGACTCAGCAACGGTGAGTTCGCCGGCGAAGAGGGCGACATCTGTCTGCCCACCGAGGCCTTTGGGGATTTCAACTTCCCTCTGCCGGAAGGCAACGAACTGATGTTGAATCTCGCGGCGCTCAATACCTGGGGTAATGAGCTCGTTGGTATTGATAACATCCGTGTCTTCTCGGGACCGACCTCAGAACCGGGGGATTACAACGGGGACGGCGCTTTAGACGCCGCGGATCTCGATCTCCAGGCTGAGGAAATGGCCAAGGAAAACCCAAACCTCGACAAGTTCGACGAAAATGGAGACAACGTCGTCGACATCCAAGATCGAACGATCTGGGCAAAGAACCTCAGAGGGATTTATATCGGTGACGCGAATTTCGATAGCGAGTTCAATAGTGGCGATCTCGTTGCTGTATTCACCACCGGCAAATACGAATCAGGGCGAGACGCTGGCTGGGCAGATGGCGACTGGAACGGCGACGGCAAATTCGACAGTGGCGACTTCGTCGTGGCCTTTTCTGACGGTGGCTACGAGGCGGGTCCCTTCATGGCTGCTGCAGCTGTCCCGGAACCCTCGAGCATGACGATCGTGCTGCTGGGATTCGCCATGATCGCTGGCCGAATTCGACGACGCCGGTCGTAAACCGATCCGCAATTTCCAAGAGCCAGGGAGCGACGCCTTTAACCGGGCGTCACCCCTGGCTTTTTCTTTTGCTCACAATCGGCGGGAGGGCGAAGCTCCTGCTGAGCCGTCGAGCATTCAACCGCCGGACGTTTTCCGGCTCAGCAGGAGCCTCGCCCTCCCGCGTTGACCGACTAGAATTAAGTATTGGAAGAATCCCCGTGTCGATCGACATCCGCCGGTTGTCCGATGATCATCGTCTCGCCAACTCCGTCGCTCCTACCTTCTCTCGCCCGCCATCTCCTCTCTGGCATCTCAATGGGACTCATCGTCGCGCTCGTTTACGCTGCTTCGACCGGATTCTTTGAATGGCAGGTCAGCGTTCGTCTGGTCAATCTTGGGTTTCTCATCGGGATCCTGCGATGGTTGCTGGCATGCGTGAACTCACGCCGATCACCGACAGTGGTGGAACCGCCTGTCGAAACAAAGCCCATTCATCGGCCGAAGCCCTTTACCAACCGACTATCGCATTTCCTGCAGTGCCCTGAAGAAGAACTTGATCGTCGTCCAGCTCGATTTGTTTCGAGAATGCGGTTCTGGAGTCGTGTTCCCTTGGATGTCTCTCATGGCCCGAAACCCACCTGGTTGATTCGCAAGATGCTCGAAAGAATTCGCGATAGCGTTCGGGGCAACATGCGTTAGATCACCAACACCGTCATCCTGATTTACTGGATTGCCAAACGCCTGGACAACAAGCGGGACCTGACGGCTACTTGCCGAAGATATCAACCAACGGCTGCAGTGCATAACCAAACCAATACCAGGCAACCGCCAGCGGTAGAATCGCCGTGGCAAAGAAATAGAGCAGGCTGATCACCACTTTGACCCAGGGACGGAAGCGGGGACTAAGCCACAAGGCGGGCAATCCGATCGGCCCAGTGGCTGCGAGCAACCCGATGACGATCCAACGATTGCAGACAATCGATTTGATCTCGGGCGAGAGACTGATGCCGAGGCTGTCGTGATTCTCCGGCTGAGTCACGGGCGCGGGAGTGTTTGCTGCCTCTTGCAATGCTCCAATCGCCCGGCCGCATTGCGCACAGAAGCGATCTTCGGGGCTAAGCTGATGCCCGCACGAGCTGCAGAAATTCGCTGAAACGACAAGTTCGGTGTTCAAGACGCGGCCTCCGCTTAATTCTAGGCTTCCGCTGTGGAAACGAGCGTCTCGGATCGACCCCTTAAATCCGAACGCTGATCACCAGCCAACGTCCGATTCTGCGTCCTGTTCAACATGTCCCGTCTTGGGTTGGTCGAACACCCCGCGTCACGGCCACCAATCTGGCAACAGAAATACTATGTTTGAAGGTAATGAACCACGCTGAGTTCCGAGTGAGCAGATCGTATCGATCATGGCTGGTTTTTGAGAGACAACAACGAGAGTCGAGGAAAACAAATGTCACGAGGCGCTTTATTGACCATCGCGATTGCGATCTTCGCCCTGTTCTTATCCACCGAAAACTGCTCAGCACGTGAAACGACAAGAACCCCTCAGGTGAACACACGATATAGTAGGCGACCGCTACGCAGCACTGCGATCATCCATCGCCCGAATCGACCGGGGCACTTCTACGGGAACACGGTTCGACGCATTTACCATCGTCGTTCGCGACGCGGCGGCCGCTAAAGGAATGGATGCAACCTATTGAGGTGTGTCGCCGACTTCCGATGCGGCAAGATACTCGCAAAGGATACCGAGATACTCGATGAATGTTCGAGACTCAATCACTCTTACGTCCGACTCGCTCAAGGTTCGAAGGCGCCCATTCGTCACCCAAGCCCCTCGTTCATCCATCGCGTCAATAATCTCTTGGACACGACGCGCAGACACCCGGGGCGAGCGCCGGCGTACCGTCGCATTTCGGTCGACGACGAGTTGTTCATACCGGGCCTCTAACCTGGCCACACGCGACGCCACAATGAAGCTGTAGTGCGTTGGCAGATCGCTGGCATCGTATATCAACTCGTATTGCTTCGTGAAGTAAAGCGGGCGATTTGTTTGCAGCTCGTAAAAACGCGCTAGTCGTCCATCCGGTAACTGCGAACGCTTGAGGTAGGCCAGGGCTGACGGAATCGGCTTGAGGAACTCTTTGTTGCCGGTCCGACCATATAAATCCATCAGCGTGTCAAGCGCGCCTTGTGATTCACCGCCTGTCACCGCGGGCGGTTCGAATTTGCGTGCCCACACTGGATGCATATTTCGATTGTATTGCTGCGCCCAGGCCGGCTGAGGTTCCGGCAACTGAGCCAGCAATAGGAATCGTCCACCTTGCTCTGCAGATCGTCGAAATCGCTCATCAGAATAGATTTCAAAAGCGGTCCACATCGTTTCAATCATGTCGGCCAGCGTGTTGTCGTTGAGCGTATACATTTCTCGATAATCACGATCCGGAAAACGACGCGACCACGTGTCAGGATAGGTCGCCTTGATGACCGGGGCTTGCTTGTCGCGAGTGATTTCGCTGAATCGCTGCGGCCATGCCCCGTTTGGATATTGCACGGCCAGCAGCTGCTGAAGCGCGTACTCGACACTTCCGTGGATCGCGGAGTCCTTGAACTCGAGCTGTTGATCAAGTCGCATCAGGAATCGCAACGCCGCCTGCGTCGTGTCGTCATCCAAAGTCGTCACATTGCGAAGCCCTGACTCCGCTGGCTGATCGACGCGATAGTCGTAGCGGCGTCGATCGTCGGGATCATACTGAATCCGATAATCCCAGCCGCCCGACCGCAGTTGACCTCGAACCAATGCCATCGCGGCTTCTCGAGCTGCTTCGAGGTAAAACGAATCTTTTGTGGTTTGGTAGGTCATGAGATAGGCCTCACCAACGCTCGGCAAACCAGGTGGCTGGACCCACGCCATGGTCTTCGTCGCCTTACCTTCGCCTTCCCGTCGCTCAAGGTCTGAGCTGTACCGCCAGACATAGGCCCCGCGATACGCGACGGTGTACCGAAAGAACTCAGCAGCTCGACGCATCGCCGACAAGATCTCGGTACGCGACGGTTCGCTTGCGGCTCTGGCGTTATGAAACAGTGAACAGGCAACGACCAGCGTCAAGGTCGTGCGACTTAAATGGAGTGAGAACATGCTCATGCTCTTGTACAAATTTAGGCGAAATCGCAGTAACGTGGTGGCCGCCGTAGGGCGCACTAGGCTCCTGAGCGATTCCACCGATAAATGGTTTTAGTACCCATATTTTCTGATAGAATGCCGGCAATGTCGACGTACATTCACCTCTTTGCATGGATGAGTCGAATGACCACCCGATCAATCAGCCGTCGCTCCAAACGCATCGCTGGAACCTTGTTGGCAAGTCCGATCCGCCATCGACGTCGGCAAACACCGAATCGTCGTCGCGGTTGGAATGTCCGCCCCTCGAGACTTCGCAATTTCTGGGGTTCCCGTCGACGCTTCTAAGAATCCTGAATCGGTGAACTGTGTCGCAGACTGACGAGAGTCGCGTTTTATTGCGGAAGCAAACACGACGCGAATTCCGGCAACGGATGCAAAGCGGCGAGTTGAAGGCTTGCATCATACCTGTCGCCGCCATCGAACAGCACTTGGAACATCTCGCCATGGAGCACGACTGGCGCAGTGTTACCTTTGTGGCTAGTCAAGTGGCTTCTGCACTTTCACCACACGTCCTCGTCGCAGAAGGAATTATGGCAGGTGTTAGCGAACACCACATGATTCACCATGGGACACTGACGCTGCGGCCCGGCACGTTTCTGGCCGTCGTCAACGACCTAATTCGAAGTGTGGTGCATGCTGGTTTTCGGAATGTCGTGGTTTTGAACGGACACGGTGGTAATATCGTGCCGTGCGAAGCGGTTTGGGATCAGTTTATTCGTGAGTTTCAAGTCAATCTGGAATTCATCTCTTACTGGGATGTCTTGACCGAGCATGACGGCACCGAATTGTTGCGTTCCGGAAATCGCATGCCCGATGATTTGCCCGGCCACGCTCAAGAATTTGAGACGGCTGTCGCGTGGGCATTGTTTCCCGACAATGTTCGCCGCGATG
>CAJHYQ010000675.1_pt1 | contig 11847 bp, 5 predicted proteins | sample 9198721 | NCBI WGS metagenome assembly CAJHYQ01 (sample SAMEA7708357, study PRJEB35096) | sediment metagenome | biome: marine neritic benthic zone biome [ENVO:01000025]; feature: sediment [ENVO:00002007]; material: shallow marine sediment [ENVO:03000034] sea grass bed [ENVO_01000059] ... | reverse complement strand
GACGCCGATGGTCGCTTGATTATTCGGCGGCTCGCTGAACCGCAAAAAGAAGTATCCGGCCGAATCGACGGATGAATTCCAGGTCGGCAAGTAGATAAGCTCCATGGTACGGTCGGCTGAGTTCCAGATCGAAGGTTCACGCGTGACGTCAAAACGCAAGACCTCGCGGTCTTCAATCAGCAAGGAGAACCCGTCCGTCCGTGGTTGGCTCTCCCAGCCGAGCCCGCCTAAGAAGCACACGACGCGCGGCGGCTTCGCGCTTGGAGATGCCGATGGAACGCTCCAACGCAACTCCACGCCCTTTTTCTCCTGGCGAATGAATACCCGTTCGGTGAAATCGCCGGCGAAGTTGTACCATTCGGTCCGTTCGCCGTCGTTACGCGTTACCTTGGCGACCGCGCCTACGGCTTGGGGAGTCAGTTGCCGCACTCTGAGAAGAACCGCGTCACCGGCTTCCGATTTCGATTCGGCCGCCCACTTCGCCAAGCGATCGAAGGTCTGCTGCTCACCGCTGGGCAATCTATGAAACGGAGCTTCCTTTTGATTGGTCGACGCTCGAAACGGTGGATCGACCAACTGCATGATGGCTTTCACAAGTACGTCTTCCACGGCCGGATCGTAACGCGCGGGCTGAGCGTAATAGACCTGCGAGAAATCGGCCTCGTAGCCTCCCTCTTGAAGCACTCGCCGCGACGGAATGTAGCCGGGCATGTCGTTGGCCCAAGCGGTGATCCAGAGTCGCGACCAATCTAGCTGGCGATTGAGCCGGACGGAGTAGTCGACGACGACTTCGCCGGCCAGAAAGACCATCAGCAGGTCGTCGTCGAACGTCCACACGCTGAGCGGATAGTCGACGTGTTTCGGGATCGCACCACGGTCTTTGAATTTCGCGAGCATCGCGATGGCCAATTGCTCATGGAATCCACCGCGCCGCAGCTGTTCGTTCCAATAGGCGCGGGGTGGCGGCGCGGCCAGCGGCAGTTTCACTTGACGAGTCGCTACTCGCGGCGCGGCGGCGAGTGGGCGGGCTGGTTTCGCCAGCAGTCGCTTGACTTCCGCGGCGATCGCGCGCCCATGCCGCTGTGCGACTTGAAGGTTTCCGCTGGGCTGCGGTCCCACGTCGGCGCCGCAGCCAATCGTCATCAGCGCGAGGGCTCCCGGAAACTCCTTTTCGATCCAGGTGTTGGCGAACCCGGCCCAGTCGCCACCCACCCGGTTTCGCGATCCAACCGTCGTGCAATGACACGCGTAGTTGGCCCAGACCACTTTCACTTTGCCCTGTTCGTTGCGGGCGGTCAGCACGGGCAGACTATGATCGACCGGACCGCTACGGTGAAATCCGAAACCGGCCCACTTGCCGTTGTTGAGCACGCGACGATTGCCGCCGAAGGTAACGCGGCCCTGCGCCCACGCCAGCTGCATGGGCTCGCGCGCCTTGAGCGCCAAAAGGATCGCCTCCTCCATCTTCTTGACCGCATAGTCGCTGTACTTCTGAACACGCTGCTCTTGATCGGCCGTCGTCCGTCCGGCCCAGACGACGGGCGCGTAGCCTGCCAGCGACGGCGCGTTGTGCGTGTGCGTGGAGGCGACGACCAACCGGTCACGGGATATCCCGCGTGGCTTGAGACGCTCGGAGAGTTGCCCTACCAATGATCCAGGAACACCGCAGTTATCTAACACCACGATCGCGACCGGCTTGTCCTGGCCGATCACCATTGCCCGAGCCCACAGCGGAGTGTCGACGCCCTCGTGTTCAGCGGTACGCCCGCCATAGCCGGCCAAGATCACCGGGTGTGTGGGCGTCGCGTCGACTTTGGCCGCGCCGACAGCAACGGTGGGAGGCTCGGCGGCGAACGAGTCTAACGCCGAACCGATCAATGCAAACAGGACCAAGCCAACGTGAATCAATCGGATCATCGTGACCTCCGCGTGCAAAGGTCCTCATTCTATCGAAAAGTAGACGCGAGTCTGCCATGGCGGCCCTGATTTCGAGTCCAAAGCGCTGTGCTACATCGCGGCCGTCTGACCAAATGTGTCGACCGACGCGTGGAGCAAGGCGGGTCAGCAATAAGACTCTCATCAGATCGTCGTTCTCCAGTAGGCGATCTGCCAATGTGACACGTAATCACGAATGTGCGATGATGGCGCACCATCCGCTTAGGCGCTGGCGAGCGCACAATTCAAATCAGCAAGGCAAGAATCTATTCGGCAGACGTAGCGAACATACCTGAGGACTTGGTGGATCACCTCCAGCCTCAGGATACGGAGCAACGCAACATGATGACGAAATTCCTGACAACCGCTCACATCGTTGTATTGCTCGCACTGTCGTGTGATAGCGATACGGCTGGCGCGGAGCAGGACCTGTCTCGGCCCCGATGCGAAGTGGGCCCTGCAACGGAGCAACGTTTCCCTTCGCTGAAGGTACGCAAAGGATTCAGAGCCACACTATTCGCTTGCGATCCTCTGATTGAATACCCGTCCGTGATTGCCCTTGGCCCACGGCCAGGAACGCTGTTTGTCGCGCACGATTACGTAACGGGTCTGGGCGTGGAAATCACGCGTCGTGACGAGATCCGCTTAATCAGCGACACGGACGGAGATGGCTATGCCGACCAATCCACCGTCTTCGCCAAAGGATTTAACTCAATACAAGGCCTTGCCTTTGACGATGGCGAGGTCTTTGCCATGCACGCACCGCTACTGACCCGATTACGAGATACCAATGGTGACGGCGTCGCCGATGATCGGCGTGACTTGCTCAACGGCTTGGGACTGCCTCCGGAAGAAAACGACAATCGGCTGCATTGCGCCAACGGTGTCGTCGTTGGCCATGACGGCTGGCTGTATCTGGCTTTGGGTGATCGTGGTTGTGACGTGCGGCGGCCAGAGGGCGATCGTTTGGTTTTCCGGCAAGGAGGCATTTTGCGCTGTCGTCCAGATGGGCGGGACTTGCATGTCTTCGCGATGGGGTTACGCAACATCTATGACATTGCCCTGGACGAAGAGCTCAACGTTTTCGTACGCGACAACGAAAACGATGGCGGCGACTACATGATCCGCGTTTGCCATTGCTTTTTCGGATCGGATCACGGCTATCCCTATCACTACTACGAGCGGCCAGATGAAGCGATGAAGCCTTTGGCGGACTTGGGGCGTGGTTCGTCGGCAGGTGGAGTCTGCTATCTGGAGACGGCATTTCCTCCTGAGTTTCGCGGCGACCTGTTCTTTTGCGAATGGGGCCGATCCGTCGTCCGCTATCCGCGAGAGCGAATGGCAAGTAGCTTCGCGCCGATGAAGGAAGGCGATTTCGCTTATGGGGATTCTGAGGATGCCTACGGTTTCAAACCGACGGATCTGGTCGTCGATCGCGACGGTTCCCTGTTGATCGCCGATTGGGCGGATGGCCAACGGCCCCGACGCGGCCGCGGCCGCATCTTCCGCATCGAATACATCGGCGGCGCTCCAGAGAAACGCGTTGCCAGGCCAACTGAAGATTCGCTGAGCGAGTCGATTGCGGCATTGAATTCGCCAAGTTATTACGTTCGACGGGAGGCGCAGCGGGCCATCGAACGTCATGGCGAGGAGGGTTGGCAGACGCTTCGGGAGGCCATAGGACAAAAAAGCATTGAAGTCGCGGGGCGTTTACATGCAGTCTGGGTGTTGGCTCGTACGCGGCAAGCGCACGCCATCGAAGATCTCTTTCACCTCGCCCAAACGGACCGTGATCCGCGCGTGCGGGCTCAAGCCATTCGCGCAATCGCTGATCTGACAGATCCCGTTCTGACCGAGCATCGCCTGGCCGCCAAAGCGGGCGATACGAAAATTGCCGAGCGACTCGCTGAGCTTGTCGTTCAGCGTGATCCACGTGTCACACTGGAAGTCGTGATTGCATTGGGACGGCTCCGCTGGGCCGATGCGGCAAAATGGCTGCATCGTCATCACTCAGAGGAAAGAACAGATGACGCGGTCATGCATGCTGCGATGCAAACGATCAGACGAACGCAGAGCTGGTCAGATACATTTGCGATTCTCGATGATCCGTCTTCTCCCATGCGTCGAGCCGCGCTTTGGGCGATCGCTGAGCAATACGATACGGAGGTTGTCGACGCCCTGCTGGACCGCTTACAGAGATCTGATGCGACTTGCCGGCGCGAATACGCCGATCTGCTGAGCCGCGTGTACAAGAAGCCGAAACCCTGGGAGTATTGGGGGTTTCGTCCCGCCCCGCGGCCGGTGAATGCGGTTGCCTGGGAACGCACAAGGGAGATTGAGCGGGGACTGGTCAGGCTACTGGACGATCCAGACCGGGATCTTCGCGCGCTGGTTCTCCGCCGCATGTTGCGGGAAGCTGTCACGATCCCCCTGCCCGCGCTCGCCAAATGGCTGGAAGACGAAGCGAATCCAGAACGAGTCCGTCTCATTCTTGGAGCTCTTGGAGATCGGCCCGGCGAGGAATCGGCGGATCTGCTGGAGACCATCGTGCAATCCCATTCCCATGCTAATGAGATCCGTTCTAGCGCGCTGACAATGATCGTCGAGTTGGAGGGATCTGATCGGCTGCTGGCGATCGGCAAGAGCATTGAAGACGGACCGGTTCTTGCAGAAGTCCTCAGACAACTCGGAAGGCGTCCTACGCAGGATGTCGACGACCTGTTGCTAGCCAAACTCGAGTCCAAAGACAAGGAGGTGTGTGCCTCTGCAATTCGCGCGCTGGTGATGCGAAAGTCATCTGCGCTGGCGAAGCGCATTCCAGCACTGTTGGCGGACGACGATGTACGGGTGCGGTGTGCCGGGGCGAATGCGGCCGGCGCTCTGAATTTGATTGAAGCGGCAGACACGCTGCTGGTGCTGGCGTCTGACCCGGACCTGTCCACACGTCGCGCCTGTATGCAGTCGCTTGCGATACTCAACGTGAGCGGCGCTGCTGACTCCGCGATTGCCGCATTGGAACATCCCGGCACACAGCTTGCCGCATTAGCCTACCTCAAAGGTCATGGCCATCCGCAGCACCAGACTTCACTCTTGAAACTTGCGCGAAGGAGCCGTTCCCATGAGGTGTTGGGCGCTGTTGTCCGCGCGCTTTCACACTGGGCAGACGAGCAGAGCGAACCTGCCAGACGCGATGAATTGTTGCAGACGATTGCCCGTATAGCAGGTGACAGTGGCGCGCCACTTCGCTGGGTAGCGCCCGCTCCCATGACTGTCGACAAGAAAGACTCCGCTTCAAAGGCCATCGCGTCTAGGCCGTCCGCCAAGTCGTTGCTGGAGCGACGGGATTTGCCGATCCGATTCGCGCAGGGCACGAATGGCCGAGTCTCGCTGTTGGCGAGAGATAACGATGAGAACGCCGTGTGGTTGGCCGCTTCTCAGGTATTCGTCGAACAAGAAATAGACGTGGAATTCCTCGCGTCCAGCAGCGGAACGCTGCACGTGTGGGTCAATTCCGAATTGGAATTTCAGCGCGCCGAAGTCACTTCGTACCGGCCGGATCAGGACAGATTCAGCGCCACGTTGTCCACTGGTGCCAATCATTTGCTTGTGCGCGTCGACGCGGTGCAAGAAGAGCCACTGTTTCAGTTGCGTTTCCGTCGCAAGAGTTCGCAGGCGGAACTAGAGCAGCTGATTTCGCTGTTGTTAGCGAGCCGCGGTGACACAGACCGTGGCCGCGAGATCTTTATGAAGGCGGAGAAATCGCAGTGCGTCAAGTGTCATCGCCTCGGCGACCAGGGGGGCCGCATTGGGCCAGATCTGACGGGAGTTGGCAGCCGCTTTTCGCGCATTCATCTCATCGAATCGATCCTTCAGCCTAGCCGGACGATTGCACCCAGCTATAGCACATACAGCCTCGCCCTGACAAACGGTCGTGTGATCTCAGGTGTCAAGATCGCTGAAGACCAGCGCTCGATAACTGTGGGCGACGCTCTCGGTAAAATCCATGAGATCAGCAGGTCGGACATTGACGAGTCGAGTCGACAGACAAAGAGCACCATGCCAGATGGTCTGGAGAAACAGCTCAATGACCGCGAGCTAATGGATCTGCTTGCATTTCTATTGTCAATGTCGAAGCCCGACTAATCAGAGAGCTGCCAGTAACCTCGGCTTTCTGATTCCTCAACGTCCCGTGGTATCATACCTGCTTTGTTGGTGGGACGATCGCCTCCCGCCGGAAACACGTCTCGGTCTGACGCACCTAACACTCTCTCAGACATTTCTCCAGGAGTTCGGTCGCATGAAATCACTCAATCCATTACGTGTCATCTTCTGGACCGCAGTCAGTTTAGTTATTGCTTTCTGGTTCATGGCCGACAATGCCTCTAGCGAACTGAAGCAGTCCATTGCTCTGAAGAAGTGGAAGCCGAACAACGGATGGGGTTGGGTCTGGGGCAAGGACGACGAAGTCGGATCGCTGAATGAGATGACTGACGGCTCTCGGTTGGCTGCGATCGGGCTGGTCACTCAGGGCAAAGTCTATGATTTGGGCGTCACCTACGATCGCACGTCTTATAAGTGGCCCGGGCATAGCCCCGGCGAGATCATGTCGTTCCGCACGCCGGAGGGAACCAAGCGGCAGGCGGACCTCGACTTTGTGCCGACCGATGGCCTGAAGACAGCTTGGCACAGCTGCGCGCTATTCATGAATGACAACGTCGCCACGCAGATCGATGGTCTCTGTCATGCCACAATGGGGGCGGACAATCATTGGTACAACGGTTTCAAAGAAGCCGATTGGGGTGGAGACTGGGGACCGCGCAAGTGTGATGCATCCACCATCCCGCCGGTCATCGCGCGGGGCGTCCTGATCGACATAGCCGGGTACAAGAACCGGCAGGCGTTGCCGTCCTTCTATCCGATTACGGTGGAAGATCTAACGGGCGCGTTGCGCGAGCAGAACACGGTGCTCCGGCCCGGCGACGTGGTATTGATTCGCACCGGCACCTTAAGTTTTTGGGGAGAAGCCGGTGGCGACCATCAGATGATCGATCAACATGACTCCGCCGGCATCACATTGGAATCAGCACAGTGGCTTGTGGAGCAGCAGGGAGCGATGATGATTGGCAGCGACACCAGCGGCTTGGAGTGGAAGCCCCGTCCGGCTGAAGCGGCAGCCTACCGCAAGAAATACAAGTCGTTCATGCCGGTGCACAATTATTTGCTGATCGAGCAAGGCGTGCACATCGCCGAATTCCACTTCCTGGAAGACCTTGCCCAGGAAAAGCTCTACGAATTCTGCTACGTCTGCACCACGGCAAAGATCAAGGGGACGACAGCAGGCTTCGCACTTCGCCCGATCGCTCTCCGCTGATGCCTACTGTCAACAAGGCTGGAAAAGACTGAATCAAGACACAGACCTTTCTATTTTCCAGATCGAAGTCTGACTAATCTAAGGCCGACATAGGAGGCTCTCGTAGGCCAAGCGAGCCAGACCATCCACCTGACGAGTGCTACCCAGGGAACGCACGAAACCGGTGTTCGCTACGTGCGGCTTTATTGGGCCAAGTATTGGCCATTGCCGACGCCATCGGAATCAAGTTCTCCAGAACGTTGATTCCCGTGTTGGCTGGTAGCGCACGTCGAGATGAGGCGTTTCCAAACGCTTCTGGTTTTGGAACAGAGACTCGATGCCGGCGGCGGTCATACCGGTTGTCAGCAGCGTTCGCTCCACGGGATACGGCGATTTGCCTGTCAAGAACAGCGACTCAATGTGGTGAACTTGTGGATTGAAAAAGTTCCGCATCGCGTAGTACGGCAGATAGATCAAAGTAGAAAACACATCGCCGCCCTTAAGTCGAGCCGCGACGGTGCAATCTCCGACGACGCCGTTGCCCCCTTGAAGCTGCACGATGGTGCACCTCATTCCGTCGGCGTATTCAAACCGATACGCGTAAGAATCGGGAGCCATGCGGCGGATGTCATCCGAGGACGGAAGGACAACACCGTAGTTTTCCCGCACTGGACGGATCATGTTGCTGCGGGAGAGAGCAGCATCGAGCAATCGCGGGTCCCAACCACCGGCCTCCCAAGATCCGGCATGCAAGGCCGCCCAAAACCGATCGCCACGCAAGGCTTGAACGGCCCGTATGCCCGTTTCGCCACCTCGGCGTCTTTCGACGATTGACTGCATGGCCTCCAGTACGTGAATATCGCCACCGTCGATCCCGCCAGCCCACACACCCATCGCTTCTTTGACATCGGCCTGCCAAGGCAGATCGATCGACGGCAGCCTCCGTGCCACCGGGAGCGACGATCCAGCCATGAGTCCGAATCCCATCTGGCGGGATGTGTCGACCATCTCTTTCGCCCAGTCCCAATTCCACGAAAGATGCTTGTCGTTGAACAGCGGAGCGGTCCGACCGCTGTTGCGATAGACGTCCACTACCTGCTGGAAATACTCATAGCGAGGATAGAGCTTCTGCCCTTTTGCATTATTTGGGTATTCGCCGTGTTCACCGATGAGCAATACGCCGTCAACAGCAAGTTTGCTGCCGCCTAAGGTCAGCGCGTCGGCAATGGTCGGGTAGATCTTCAATTGGGAATGTCGTTTCGCCCGTTCGCGACTCCAGTCGTTTTCACCGACCTGTTCCACATACAAAGACACGACGTCCATGGCGGGTCGGTGATGACGCCCCTCCCAGCCGTAGCCTTCCAAGAACCGGTCCACGATATGTTGCGAGTGAGAGTACTTATGGTAGACCGTCGTCAGCGCAGCGATCTTCGGCCGCCGCCCTTCGGCACTCTGTGCCACGTTTGCCAGCGGCACTGCGGCCGCCACGCCGGCCAAAAAAGTTCGTCGAGTCAAAACCATGTTGAGCTCCTCCATTTGAAAACGACACCCGCTAGCATTCTAATCTTCTCACGACCTTCATGCTGGTCGTGAATCGCGCTGGAGTCGCGGCAATCGGTAGGCGTGGGTGGCCTCGCGCACCTAGCCAGCGTTGTTGCAGCCAACGGCTGAGGCAATGCTAGTTGAACATCGCCAGCTTGCCCCAAGGTGAACAAGAACGGTGACCAAGTGCTTTGATGATTCGGCTCGCGGAAATTCTGCGACCGTCGCGCGCGTCGCCATTTTCAATCGTCACGGTCTATTTCGATATTGTTGCTCTTCTCTAACCAGGAAGAATGGCCCGTACACTTTTCTGCTTGCACATAGCGTCCACCGTTCCTGGGGCTTCCTGGACTTGTAAGAAAGCACCATTGTGAGTTGAACAGCAAGAGGCCGGCATAGTCTTCGACCGCCGGAACCGTCGGACACGAGAATCTCCATCCGGCAAGCGCCTTGCCGGTGCCCAGCAAGGTAAACCGTCCACCCTCGTTCCTTTTGTAGGCGGTAATCGCCTGATGGCCCGATAGACATCCCATGACATCTGACAAGCGAGAAGCGAGTGAATTCCCCCATAAGCCCCGGGCAGCCAAAGCAAAAGCAGCGTAAAAGCGCTCCCACTCACTTCGGCACTCACGCTTCGAAAGCATCTCGACGTGAGTGCAATGATTCAAAAGATATGTCTCGATGTCGGTTGGCAAGCCATTTCTCCAAGTGGCAGGACGCTTTGGGTAACACCCGAACTGAACAAATATATCTTACTCGTTGGCGAGGTGTTTCTTCTTCAATTGCAACAGGGTTACGCTTTCTCTTGACGGTCCCTGCGAGTTCAAGCCCGTCGCCCCTTTCGAGAGACTCGGTCGATGTCGGTTCACGACTCACAATCGCCCAACGTTGTCCATAGAATACCGTCGAGTTACGCCTTCGTCGCGACAGACAGATGTGAAACAGTGAGAGAGTCTATGACAAGAATTGCAATTACGGCAGCCAGCGGTCAGCTTGGTTCAGAAATTGTCAAAGCCACGATTGAGGCTGTCGGCAAGGACTGTGTGGTCGCTTTGGCCCGAACGCCCGCCAGAGCGGAGTCGCTAGATATCGAAGTCCGGCCGGGCAACTACGATTTGCCGGCTGACCTGGAAACATCGCTGCAAGGAATCGACACTTTGCTAATCGTCTCCGGAATGGATGCGCCGGAGAAACGCATCGGTCAGCACCGTAATGTGATCGAAGCAGCCAAGAAAGCTGGAGTTGGCAAGGTCGTTTACACCAGTGTTCAAGGTGCTGAGGAGAATACCGCATTCTCTCCGATCATTCAGAGCAACCGTCAAACGGAAGAAGACGTCCGCAACAGCGGCCTCCAGTGGGTCATCGGTCGCAACGGCATCTACATCGAGCCCGATGTCGAGTACGTCGAGACGTACAAACAACGCGGCGAGATTGCGAATTGTGCCGGCGATGGAAAGTGCGGCTACACAACACGTCCAGAACTGGCCGACGCCTACGCGCGAATGCTGACAGAATCAAAGCACAACGGTCAAGTGTACAACCTGCACGGCGAAGCAATCACGCAGCAGCAATTGGCCGACTATCTGAACCAGGCTTTTGACACTGATCTGAAGTACCGGGCCATGTCCGTAACGGAATATCGCGAGGAACGAATCGCAGAGCTTGGCGAGTTCATAGGCAATGTGATCGCCGGAATCTATGAAGGCATCCGCAACGGTGCAGCGAACAACGAAAGCCACTTCGCGATTGCGGCGGGTCGTGATCACCAGAGTTGGCGGGAGTATTTCGACGGGTTACCATGACGTTGATCGGGAGAATTGCCATTTCCTGTGGCACCGCTTCGCGTTCGTTATAGCGAGCTGCTGAAAGATGACCTCGCCGGCAGCAGCTTCAGAATGAAAATCATTGAGAGGTTGGGCGACGTGTTAGGGGTCATCATCGAAGGCCTGGGAGGATTAGGGCTGCTCTAGCTTGGGATGGCTCTCATGACCAACTCGCTTTCGAGCACTGGCAGATGAAAAGCCACGGAGTTCCCTCGCCCGCACCACCAATTCGTGGTTGTCATCTTTGCCTCCAGACTAGCCAGGGAAAGCTCTTCGTCTTATCGCGCAACCAAAGACCTGCAGTGGAAACTCCAGAACTCGATTGTCATTCAATCTCAAAGGGGCGGACACCTATCTGCTCGTCACCACTAACGTACGCACCGCAACGGTTACCGTAACGGCTGGCAATGACATCGGGCGACGTGTCCTTTCTTCTGAAGTGCTCCGGCCTGTTGCCAGCTGCGTTCACAAAGTCCGGATCTTTCCAAACTGAGTTCTGATCCTTGCCCGAATAGGCGCTCCATCTGCGTAGCGTCGTGGCCCGCTTACGGTACAGGTGATGCCACGTGGTCTCAGCTGTCGTTGAGAAGAACAGATTGTGATCAGACGCAAGGCGACTCCAAGGCTCACATTGGAGATCGTAGAACTTCTGCCTCGTCTGTGAGTGATAGTAGAGGTTATTGAAGACATTGATCTGGGGGTTCGTCCAGTCGCCGATGTCACCGCTGCCGGATCCGCAGTCAACGAACGTGTTGTTGTAAGCCACGGTGCCGATGCGCGCGGGGCCTCCAAAGGAGACGCCCGTGCTCTTCTTGTGAAACACATTGTGGTGGATATCAATGTGGTCCACGCCGACATCCTGATTGTGACCGCCAACTCCAACGTTTCCACCTGGATGGATGGACGTGGGAGCGAAGAAGTTGTGTCGAATCACGATATCCCTTCCCTCCTGTCCGCCGGTGTCCTTAACTCGTATGTCAGCGCCAAAGTTATCATAGAACTCATTGTGCTCCGCAACGAAGCTCGCGTTGTAGCACATCAAAGCTGCACCATTCCCTCGGCTCTCTCCCCAACAACTGTGGTGAATCTTGTTGTCTCTCAAAACTACGTGGTGCACTCCCCCTTCGCGGTTGCTGTTGAGCGCAATGACCTGACCTTGGTTCATATGCGGACCGCCACCACCAAGATCGCAGTGTT
>CAJHYQ010000241.1_pt1 | contig 11864 bp, 6 predicted proteins | sample 9198721 | NCBI WGS metagenome assembly CAJHYQ01 (sample SAMEA7708357, study PRJEB35096) | sediment metagenome | biome: marine neritic benthic zone biome [ENVO:01000025]; feature: sediment [ENVO:00002007]; material: shallow marine sediment [ENVO:03000034] sea grass bed [ENVO_01000059] ... | reverse complement strand
CGACATCACCTTTGGCACCCTGATCGATCCAAAGTTTTAGCAAGCCGAGTTCCTCTGGCGTCAACTGCGCTGCGCCAGCATCGTTGTCTTCAGGGGGCATGACCGGTTCGACTTGGTGGGAGGCCGTTTGCAAGACCAGACTCTCGTCGCTCTTGCCAGGCACAACACCCGGTCCCTGCGAACCTCCCTTCGTAATCGTGGCCGGATTCTCGAGAATGAGATCGCTCTCGGCGTCGGTCTCGTTGTGACACGCCAAACACTTCTTGCGTAGGACCGGGAGGATTTCCTTCTGAAAGTCAACCGGTTCGTCACGTTCGATCGTGGCAATCTCGATGGGCTCGGCGCTGGCAGGCGTCATTAGCAAGAGGGTACCGACGGCAAGAGTCAACGTCATCATCAAGCGAACGACGGCAGACACATTTGGTTTCAGATTTTGAAAATTCAACATCAATCGTTTGACCTCACTTTATACGTAGGACGAATTTAGCTTCGTCCTCAATGTCCAAACCATTGAATTTCAGGCGTGAATTCAAAGTGCACCGATGATTGCCTTTCGTGGCATCCTTTCCGGCGACGATCTTCAGCACGCCCTCACCTTGATCCTTGGCCAGCTTCTGAGTCTCCGCCGAGACCCCTTTCACTGACTTGGGCAGTTGCAGCTGTAATTGCACTTCGTCGGCAAAGCCAAACCTTCGCTGGACCGTCACCGGCAATTCGACACCACCATCGACATCAACGTGCACGTCTTTTTGTGGAAGTTCGATCGAGATAGGTGATTTGTGAATGTGCAAGGTGATGGGAGAGGAATCGACCCAGGTGTTGATTTCCTTGGGGCCGAAGTTCTTCTTGCTATCCTCGACCCGTTTGTCCAGTGTCTTCTTGAACTCGTCGGCACGCTTTCGCTTTTCAACAATCTCACTGCGCTGTCGCTCGACCGATTCAACTTCCTGTTTGGTGGCGGCTAGGTGAGTGCGAACCTGATTCAGTCGCTGTGACGCTTGATCCAGAGCCCGCGATGCGGCCTGCAATTGCGCGACAGCCTGCGTTGTGGCAGCTTCAGCCTCTCCGACCGCTTTTGCGATCTGAGCATCCCCATCGCTGGCTGACGCCGTTTTGCGTAGGGTCAGCAGCTGCTCGGTCGATTGTGCTGCCCTCTCGGTTGCCGTGCGAATCGCCTCCTGAATCGACTGCTCCAGTTCACTAAAGCGTCGAAGAGTTTCGGAGTCCTTGGCGACTTCTTGCTTGGCGGTTTCGAGCCGACGAGCGAGTTGCTGCTCGTCTTCGGCCAGCTGCTGTACAACCTGTTCGAATTGCTGACGAGCTCCTTCAGCCCGCTTGATGGCCTGCGGGTTGCGGGCGTAGTTGAGTTTCACCTTTCCGCGGAGAAAGATCGTGTGCGAGCCGGCCGGAATTTTTGCGTTGTTCAGCGCGAGTTCGATCTTCGATTCAGCGGCATCAGCTGCCAGCTTGAGATCTTTCGGCTTAAGTTGATTTGGGACGCCAATCACCGCCAGATTCAGTTCGCCCTTAACGTCCGTACGTTTGAGATAGCTGACGGGAATCTCTAGTTTCGCCCCCAGCGCGGACTCAATGAGCTGCTCTTGCCCGAACGCAACGAAGGCTGGAGCGAGATCGGCGTCGACAACGGACAGTACCAGATCATTGGTCAGCCGCGTTGTCGGTCGCTGATTTCGCACATCGCCTGTATCTGCCAAGAGTGTCGCGGCGCGCGCCACGCGAGATGCAGACCGATCGCCGAGATTCGCCTCGCCAACAACCTGAATCACGCCAGACCAGGCCGCGGCGTCCTCGGTCGCCGAGAGGATCAAAACACCTTCGCTTCGACCAGCGGGCACGACGCACCTTTGCGCCGTGACCCCCGCGGGAAGTCCTGCCGCTTTGAGTCTAACTTCGCCGTTGAAACCACCGCGGCGGATCACATCGACATAGACCGTTGTCTGACCGCCGCGCCGAAGCGTTGGACTGGCCGCTTCAAATTTGTTGTCATTGTCGACAGCCTGACGCTGTGACCAGGCAAGCAAACGGAAATCCGCTTCGCTTTCACGGATCAACAGTCGATAGGCAAGTCGTGGGTCGTCACGCGAACCACCAAATAGGTCGCGGAGACCGACTCGGTAAATTGCATCTTGATCTGCGGTAAAGTTAATCTCAGGGTCTTGGTGAGTAAGGTCCAATGCGCGGGGCAACTTTTGACGGAACCGTGCCTGTTCGAACTTCGCATCGTCCTGCGTCGACACTTGACTGGAACGTTGATTTCCCTTTTCGTCGGTGACGACCTTTTGCACAAAGATCTCAGGATCGGTGTGGTGCCCTAACCGATGACTCAACACGCTGACTTGGAACTTCTGGCCTTTCTTGGCCTCGAACTGAATCCAGTCCTGATCGCGACGCGGATAAAATCGCCCCGCATATTCGGTCGGCACACTCACCTTCCGTGCCTTGGATGGTAGGTCGTTGTCGCCCTGCTCAACGGTGACCGGAAACCGGGCTAAGCCAATTCGAATTGAGTTGGACGCTTCAGTTCCCGTCCTCAATTGGTATGGAAAGCTGGCTGTCGCCAAGGTACGTGTGGCGGCGATCTGCCCGTACAAATCGTGAGTCCCGAGATTCGGTACAAAGATGCGTTGGCTCACCTGCTGGAGCGTCACTCCGGCAAACTGCATCGACGACGGTTTCGAGTCCTTTAGATTTAGACCAATCAACTGAAAGACCTGCGAACTTCCTGGCTGCCCAACCGATGGCACCACCGTCGCGATATACGCCTGCGAATGGACCCGGAGACGGTAGGTGAAATCGCCACCGCCGCCGTAAACGTGGTCATGAACACCCAGTCGATATTTACCGTCGGCCGGCACTTCGAACTGAAGAATCGGATCGATCGATTGCGGACTGCGCTTAAGCAGCTTTCCATCCACATCCGTGACAAAGAGGATCGGTTGCATGCGTGAATCAATCCGTTGGGCCAGACATTCAATAACCAGCGACTGCCCCTTGCTGGCCGAGAAGGTGTAGTAATCGATCGCGTTTCCGTCCGCCCGACCGTAGAGGATCGAATTGAGCGGCAGATCCATGGCCTTGTCAGGTGTATTGTTACCGGCGATGCCGACGGCATGCGGCGCGGTGTCGACATAGAAAGTTCGAGGCGTTGACGCGCCGAAACGCCCCACGACGCGGACATCGTATCGTCCGGGCGGTACGTTGGTTGGGACTTCAATCGTGAATTGATTCGCGATCGTTCGCGACTCTTTCTCAAACTCGCCCGGCGGTTGAACGCGCGCGGCGCCGTAGATACCGGGATGCGAAAAGATCAACCGCGTGGCCTCATCCAAATCGCGACCAGCGACGGTTACGGTCACCGATTCACCAACCTGAGCACCCGGTGGGAAGATCTGGTTGAGTGTGGGGTTCGGTAGTTGCCCCCAGAGAGTCGACTGCACCGCTGTTAGGATTACGGCGCACAGGCGAATTCGCATCTTCATGTTTCTAGCCAAGACAGGTGGGAACGGTGTAAGGCGTGGGGATGCTGCAGTGACCTCACGCTGGAGGGCACATCGACTTAAACGCTCCTTCGGTTTAAGGTCGGAGTCCGCAACCGTCGCCGCCAACGGCCTGGACTGATGGATTCGTCGCTGGGGATTCAATGATGGCACAGCCGCACACGAGGGGCAGAACTGGACGCCAGCCGTGGGCATGACCGGCACCCGACACAACTAGTGGTTAAACAGGAACTCCTTCGTGTTGATCAACGCCCAGACAATATCCTCGAATCCCTCGCGAGGTTTCTCCTTCGATCGAATGTATTTGGTGGCGATCTGCCGTTCCTCAGCGTCCGGCTCTCGCGCAAAGGCCAACAAGTACAGCTCACGAATCTGCGCGCTCGTCTGGTCCGCGTTGCCCGCCATCGTGGCCGCTCGCCCTTTGTCCGCCGAGACCTTGCCGAGAATATCCTTCGAGTTCAGCAGGTGCAGGCTTTGTGCCAGGCTCGCATCCGACGAGCGCTCGCACTCACACGCACTACTTGCTTCCGGTCGTCCGAATACGGTCAAGAAGTAAGAATTGAAGCCGTTGTCGGGTAACTCGATCGCCCTTGTACCAGCCGGTACGCCGGCAAACTGAGTGGGCATGCCCGTCACTTGATCGATCGCATCGAGCAGTGTCTCGGCGTTCAGCCGCTTGGGATAGAAACGCGAAAAGCTTTGTTTGTCGCCCTGGTTGTATTCGTTCGGCTCAGCACTCAACTGAAACGTTTTCGACGCGCAGATGGTGCGCACCAAATGCTTCAGATCGTAGTCGTGATCGATGAAATCCTGCGCCAACGCCTCGAGAAGTTGAGGATTGGTCGATGGATTCGTCACACGCATGTCATCCTCAGGGTCGACCAACCCGCGGCCGAAGAAGTGCTTCCAGTAACGGTTGACGAGCGCTTTCGCAAAGAACGGGTTGCTCGGTTGCGTCATCCAATCGACTAGCGTATGGCGAGGATCGTCCAGTGGTGAGATCTCCACCGGTTCGGCATCAAGACCCGTTGGCAACAACGTCTCACCCGTCTTCGGATTCTTTGCCGAGGGTTTGCCTTGACGATGCACGATCCGGTCCTGGTTGCGAATCTCTGTCGGTTTACGACCGACGCGCGAGTAGAACGCGGAGAAACTGTGGTAGTCGCGCTGACTCCATTTCTCGAATGGATGGTGATGACATTTGGCACACTGAATCCTCATGCCGAGAAACAGCTGAGCGGTGTCTTCGACCAGCGCCGACTGGTCGCGGATTTCTCGATACCATGCGACCGGCGGATGAATGCTCACCTCACCCGATGCCGCCACAATATCGCGAACGAAGTCATCGTACGGTTGATTCTCATGCAGCCGGACTCGAATCCAGTTGTAGAAAGCAAACGTTGCCCGCTTGTCCGCATCCTGGCTGCGTTTGTTACGCAAGATGGCCGCCCACTTGTTGGCAAAGTTGTAAGCGTAACCGTTGCTGTCGATGAGCTGGTCAATCAGTCGCAGACGTTTGTCTTCCGATCGGTCGGCGATGAACTGCTCGGCCTCGAGTAGCGTCGGTATGCGGCCCACGATCGCAATTGTCGCACGACGCAGAAATGTTGTGTCGTCACACAGTATGGAAGGAGGAAGGCCCAGCTCTTTGAGTTGAGCAAAAACGAGTTCGTCCACGTAGTTGGCCGCTTCGGGCAGATCGGTCACTTCAACTCCCAAAGGCAGTGTCGCACGAAACACGTCGACATGGCCTTGGAAGGTGCACATGACCGCCACATTTCCAGTTTCACGTTGAGTCGAAACTAAGCCGGACGGTGAAGCCTCAGCCATTTCCGCATCATTGGACTCGATTTGCGCTAAACGCGTGACGTCGCGAGTCGTTCCGTCCGAATATCGAGCGATGACGACCAGCTGTTGCTCGGCGCCAGGCTCCATGATGCGACTCTTCGGGAAGACATCAATGCCGACTGCAATCGGATCGCTGTCCTTGCCGTAGGGCATGCCCTGCCTGATCCAACGATGCAATACCCGATACGGTGCCGAATCGACTTCGATCCGCGCTCCACCACCATGCGGAACCTGAGCGGTCGCCTTGACCAACAACAGGCTACGGTCAGGCGCCGCCGGAAACAGCCGCCGTCCTCGCCCCTCTTTCGTCAGGAATTCGTAATCCTCCGTCGGCTCGAAGCCGAGCAGCGAAAGTCGAAAGCCGTTCTGGCCACTCGACTTCCCATGGCATCCGCCTCCGTTACAGCCGTGTTTGGTGAACAGCGGGACAACTTCGTTGGGGAAATTGATCGGCAGGTCAGCCTCGTACTGTTCCACGCGTAAGATCTGTGTCGCCGTCACGCCTTCGGGAGTCGTCGCAGTGACTTCAACCTCTCCCTCCGCCACGGGTGTGACATGGCCCAAAGAGTCAATCTGTACGATCCCGCTTGGGTTTGCAGAGTATTGAACATGCCGCGTCACGTCGACTTGCGCACCATCCGCTGCGTTGCCGGTGACAATCAGCTGCTGCGTTCCATCTCGGCCGGCAATCACCGCGACGTCGCCGGCCGGCCGACCCGTGTCGATCACGAGCGCCAAGATCTCACCGGTGGCGACCTCCACCGCAGCGGTCGTCTCTCCGTGAACGTCGCTAGCAGAAGATAGACAGAGAACGAGCAGAAGGGACGACAAACCAAGCTTTTTCGCCACTGCGTGCGACATTGTGAGGTCTCCTTCCTCAGAAGGCGGAGCAGGTGTGACCGCCCAAAGGCGGTAGGGGCTGGAACGCTGAAAATTATCCCATTATGCAGTCATCGCTTCAAGTAAAATCCAAAACCCCTGAAAACTCCTGGGGACTCCATTCAAGCCATTTACCCCAAGAAAAATTCTGATGCGGCCCCATGCACGATCAGGAGAGCGGAACTCATGAGCGGGCCGAGGGCCATCGTGCCGGGCGGCTGTACGGAACGCCTTTGTAGAGAGGCTGTGCGAAAAAGTCGCGATGGCGGTGGCTACCGAGGAGCTAGCCGTGCAGCCGGTGACGTGCTATTGGTAGATCATCAAGTTAGTAGCGTTGGATCGTGTTGACCCCTTACTGGCAATCTTTATAATCCGCCGGCGTGCTATGGAGGGCACACTTGCTGGTAGGCCTTGACCGGCGGACTGACCGTGAAGCTCATGGATGACGCAAACACGGCGTGGCCAGCGTGGGGCTCTCTCCCAAGCAAGGTGCCACAGGAGATGCCGGTGTCTTTTGCAGGCTCGCAAGAAGCCAAAGAACGAGTTCGTCAATCGACAAACATTGTCGACTTGATTGGCGCTCAGATCCAACTGCGTCGCCAAGGGCGTCTGTACGTTGGATTGTGTCCTTGGCATGACGATTCGAAACCAAGTCTTCAGGTCAACGAGGAACGCCAGACCTGGAAGTGTTGGGTCTGCAACATTGGTGGTGACATCTTCAGTTTCGTAATGGAGCGCGAGGGAGTTAGTTTCCCGGACGCGCTGCGCATGCTGGCCGACCGAGCGGGCATCGAGGTGGACGCGGATCGCTCGCAACCGCGACCTCAGGCGGGAAGTCGCGACGACAAGAACACGCTTTATCGTGCGATGGCATGGGCCGCCGATCAATTCCATCAATACCTGTTGCAGGCAAGCGAAGCCGAGATTGCGCGGAAATATCTACATGAGCGGCACATCACTGAATCCAGCATCTCGCAATTTCAGATTGGATTTGCCCCGCCTCAGTGGAGTTGGTTGGTTGATCGCGGCAAACAGGCATCGTTTTCGCCTGATGTCTTGGAAGCGGTTGGTTTGATTGGTCGCAGCACACGAACCGGCGACTGGTACGATCGTTTTCGCGGCCGGGTAATGTTTCCGATCCGCGATACTCAGAAACGACCGATCGCGGTAGGCGGCCGTATTCTTCCAGCTCTCGATGACAAGAAGTCAGCCAAGTACATCAACTCACCCGAGACACGATTGTTTTCCAAGAGCGAACAGCTTTACGGTTTTGATCTGGCACGAGACGCCGTAACTCAGCTTCAAAACATTGTTGTGATGGAAGGCTACACCGATGTCATTTCAGCTAAGCAGCACGGTGTCGATAACGCCGTAGCCGTACTAGGAACGGCGTTGGGCGAGCGGCACATCCAATTGATCAAACGCTTTGCCAAGAAAGCAACTCTGGTTTTGGACGGCGACGAGGCGGGACAAAAGCGAGCCAACGAGATCCTTGATCTGTTCGCAACCAATCCGATGGTCGAAGCGCGCATCGTCACCTTGCCACAGGGAAATGACCCTTGCGATTACCTGGAAGAGCACGGAGGCGAAGCGTTACAGAAGTTGATTGACGATGCTTGCGATATGTGGGAACACAAGATCCGCGCCGAAACAAACGGCGTCGACCTGATTCGCGATACCCACCAGGCCAATCAGGCGCTGGAGTCACTACTGACCGCCTTGGCCCGAGTGCGCAAGTCTCAGACAGGTTCTGCTTCGGGAGCAATTCTGGAACGCCAGGTACTTAATCGGCTGGCGCGCGAGTTTCGTGTCGATCAGCAGCAATTGAACGACCGCTTGGAGGAAGCACGCAAGCAACTGCGCGAGTACAAGCGATTCGACCGAGCGACGCCAGAGACTTCTCCCGTCGAAAAACCGCGTCTGGAGCCTTTCGAACACGAACTGTTTGAACTGCTATTGATGCAACCAGACTTATCACTGCCGGCAGTTGATGCATTGACCGTGGACCAGCTGGAAACGGCGCCTGCCAAAGAAATCTTCCAGATGTACGAACAACTTGTTCGCCAAGACGTAACTGCAGACCTACGTCAACTGCTGCTCGCGTTCGACACACCTGAAATGAAGAATCTGCTAGCCGAATGTGACCATACGGGACAGAGCAAGCAGGACACCGATGTCGAATGGAGTCTGCAGGCGATCCTTGACGCCATCCACCAACGGCAAGTCCGGAAGAAACTACAACAGGATGTGGCATCTCTGGAATCGCAAGAGTTGTCCGATGCAGAGCAAATCAACATGTTGGAGCAATTCTTCAAAGAGAAACGAGAAACCATCGATTGACGAATCTTCTGTAGGCGTCGCTCGTCTGGGCGATCAACAAGCCGAAGACGCAAGTGCCAGAAGTGGATTCGAAAATCTTAAAAACTCAAACGCAGGAGAAACTTGCCGGCAGCCAACTCACCCAGAAGGCGGCTGCTGAGCCACGATACACCTAACGGCCGAAGTGGATTAGCGCTCACGGACGAGTTGCTCACTACGGCCAGTCGAACGCCCGCTCAACAGCCCGCAAGTTGGGGGGCGGAACCGCGTTCGAATCGTCGATGTCCTAGAGCGCATGAAGCGCAGGAGGATGTGACAGTGACGTATGTCGACACGGACCTGACGACAATCATCACCAAGGGTAAGGAACAAGGTTTTCTCACATACGACGAAGTCAACGGTTATCTGCCGGATGAAGATGTCAATCCGGAAAAGCTCGACAACTTGTTGCTGGCACTGGATGAGAGGGGAATCAAGCTAGTTGAGGAACCGCCGAAGTCCGAATTCGAGGACACAGCGACCGAGCGGCCGACGGTTGAGAACGCGATTGCGGAGCAAAAACCGGCCGAACCCCAGGCACCGATCGAAGAGTATCGCAAGCTGGACAGCGATCCGATTCGAATGTATCTCAGCCAAATGGCGAACATTCCTCTGCTCACGCGTGAGGAAGAAATCGCGCTGGCCAAGAAGATTGAAGTCTCACGCAAACGGTTTCGTCGGACCGTGCTCAGCTGCAACTTTGCGATGAAACGGACGGTCGAGGCACTCACCCGTGTTCACAAGGGCGAGTTACCGTTTGATCGAACGATCAAGGTTTCGCTGACCGAGCAGCTGACCAAGGAACAAATCCTGGCCCGCATGCCGCACAACCTGATCACCTTGAACCATCTGGTTTCGGCCAATGCCAAGGATTTCGATCTGCTGGTACGCAAATCGACTCCCGCCGATCAACGGCGGGAGACGCGCATGGCCTTCATCCGCCGTCGTCGCAAATGCCTGCAATTGGTCGAAGAACTGAGCTTGAGAACACGCCGCGTGCAGCCGTTGATGCGACAGCTCGAGGAATTCTCGAGCCGGATGGACGAAATCCAAAATCGCTTACGCGTCTTGCCTGATGTTGAAACAACTCGGCAAGAACGCGAGGACCTCCGCCGTGAACTGCGTGATCTGATGATCCTGACTCAGGAGAGCCCACGCAGTCTGCGCCTAAAATGCGAACAGTTCCGCCACGACTTCGAACTCTATGAGCAAGTCAAGCGACAGCTGTCGAACGGTAATTTGCGACTGGTCGTTTCGATTGCCAAAAAGTACCGCAATCGCGGCCTGAGTTTCCTGGATCTGATTCAAGAAGGAAACACAGGCCTGATGCGCGCCGTCGACAAATATGAATACCGTCGCGGATTCAAGTTTTCGACCTACGCGACCTGGTGGATTCGACAAGCCATCACACGCGCGATCGCAGATCAGGCGCGAACGATTCGGATTCCCGTGCACATGATCGACGTGTTGTCCAAGTTGCGAAACATTCAAAAGCAACTGTTGCAGGAAAAACGACGTGAACCGACGACTTCCGAAATCGCGGATCGCGCTGGCATGAACGTTGACGAAGCGCGCCGCGTGCTGGACATCGGTCGACACCCGGTCAGTCTCGATCGCCCGGTCGGAGACAGCGAGGATGCTGCTTTCGGCGAGTTCATCGAAGACCATAGCTCTGACAATCCGGTACGCAATGCTTCGAATGGAATTTTGCGTAGGAAGATCGACGACTTGCTCAAAACGTTGACCTATCGCGAGCGCGAGATCATCCGTTTGCGATACGGACTGGGTGACGGCTACACCTACACCCTTGAGGAGGTGGGGCGCATCTTCAAGGTCACACGCGAACGTGTCCGTCAGATTGAGGCGAAGGCGGTTCGTAAGCTGCAGCATCCAGTCCGCAGCCAACAGCTGGAGGGCTTTTTGAAAGGAATCGCCGACTAACTCGTCACATCGTCGTCAGCACATCGGTTGTGTCGAAAATCGCTCTGAGCCGCCAATTTTAGGATTGGCGGCTTTCTTTGTGCGCCGCCTATAAATTATCGGCACCCGCCTTATAATACAGGGTCTAAAAAATCCACGCCTCATGGCGATAATTGCGAGAGAGGGAATTCTTGGATATGTCCGTTACTGCCGCAGCCCTGCGCGAACTCCATCGAATCCATCGCCAACTATCCGATCTTCGCTCCCGACTTGAACGTGGCCCCCGTCAAATTCGTTTGGGTGAGGCCAGCGTCGGACGTCTTGAACAAGCCCTGACGGATGCCAAAGACACGGTCAAGAAAACTCGCATGTCCGCCGACCAAAAGGAATTGCAGTTGCGCGAACGCGAGGATCGTATCTCGGACGTCAAGACCAAGCTGAACAGTTGCAGCAGCAACCGCGAGTATCAGGCGTTTTTGGAACAGATCGCTGCGGACGAACAGGCCAATAGTGTACTGTCCGATGAGATTCTCGAGTTGCTGGACAAAATCACTGAACACCAAGATGCCGTCACGGCCGCTGAAGCCGACCTCGGCAAAGGGCAAGCTGAGCTGGTGACTGCCCGCAAACGCATCGACGAAGAGCGCGCGTCGTTGGAAAGCGACCTCGTACGTCTCAATGTCGAGCTTGAGGCCGCCGAGGGGAAGCTGCCCGGGGAACTGAGGCAGGACTACAACCGAATCGTGAAGGCTCGTGGCGAAGACGGATTAGCGCCGCTCGAAGGCGAATGCTGCGGAGGCTGCTTTCAGACAGTCACCCCCCAGACACTCAACGATCTCATGCTTTCCAAGGCTGTCTTCTGCAAGAGCTGCGGGTGCCTGCTCTATCTGCCCGAAGATATGCAGCCCAAGTCGGACAGTTAACCGGAGATCCCACAGACGTGGACTTTACACGTCTTCTTGTCTTACGCAAAATACTTCGTCGTGCTCGTGTGACACCATCGATCAATTGAACTGAAACGATCAATTTGCTCACTCGCCAGTTCGCCGACAACGAGGACAAACCGATGTCAGACATGATTCCGATGACCCGCGAAGGCTATAGCAAGATTAAGGCGGAAATCGATCGGCTAGAAAACGAAGAGATGCCCATCATCCTCACCCGATTGGCCGAGGCACGCGCTGAAGGCGATCTCAAGGAGAATGCTGAGTACCACGGTGCACGCGAATCGCAAGGGATGTTGCAAGCCAAGATCAACCAGTTGAAAGCCAAGTTGAGCCAGGCCAACATCATCGACACCTCAAACGTGCCCAAGGACCAGGTAGCTTTCGGAGCCACGGT
>CAJHYQ010001283.1_pt1 | contig 11870 bp, 10 predicted proteins | sample 9198721 | NCBI WGS metagenome assembly CAJHYQ01 (sample SAMEA7708357, study PRJEB35096) | sediment metagenome | biome: marine neritic benthic zone biome [ENVO:01000025]; feature: sediment [ENVO:00002007]; material: shallow marine sediment [ENVO:03000034] sea grass bed [ENVO_01000059] ... | reverse complement strand
CTAATTCGTCATTTGAACTTAATCGTGCTGGCACGCAAGGCGGCCCCCACCGCTGGGACTAGGCAGCGAACCGGCCGAGATGGCGCAACTCATGAGTCGTTAATGCCTTTCGTCCGTTGCCCCCATTTACGCCGGAGAAGATTGCTCCACGCCACAGCGGTGTTGTACGAGCGACCACACCTCGGAAGATAGAGCCACGGGCTAAATCGCAGGTGTTTGTCCATCCTCAGCGGATTGGCTGACGAGAAACCGCAGCGGTGTCCAACGGACGACAAGTGAGTCAATAGACTCAGGCTGTCGGTACTCATTGGCAGAAAACGATCCGTAACCGTAATTGTAGGTGTGCGAAACTCTTTGCGAGTTGCGCCACGGATTCCCAACTGCCACACGTCTTGAGAGTGTCAAGACTGCTAGTGAAAACCAATGACAACTCCCGAAAACATCCAATTTACCGCCTCCATCACAAATCAACAGTTACTTTTCGCAAATGGCGACTCAGGGGCTCGCCGAATGTGTTGATACGTCTCCCACTAAATCATTCATGAGACCCCTCCACTCATGTGATCGCTCGTTATACCTTTCAGCCAAATCATCTTTGCCGAATTCGGAAGCTCGATTGCCTCGATTCTCCCAGTATTCGGTCATTTCTATCGCAAGCTGCAGTCTACTATCCACTTGGATTCCTCCCTTGAAATGTTCACTACGACTTTCAATCCCACGGCATCGGCAAAGCACTTTGGTTCGACACGTTGCGATCCGGCATGCTCGTTTGGCATTGAAAACCTCTGTTCTCTCTCGCGCCATTTCGCCGCGAATCAATTTCTACGCGACAAATATGAAGTTCTGGTGAAGCCTGCGCGTAGATTCTGTGGTTTACTCCTGGGCTGGAAACGGAGCTTGCCGCAACTGCAGGAGGAGATCACCATTTGCAGTCGATGTGCTTCACCGCTGAGGTTGCGGTTCACTCGTGACCGTGAGACGCACCACCTCACGACCACGTTTCCTCTGAACTTTCTGGCCGCGTATAGTCTTCCAGCGGGCAAGTCGCAGTACGCTTGGAGTACATACATCCCGCATATCGAAGCTCGGTTGCCGGACACGTCCGAACCAGACCGCTGTGAGTTGGACAAGTTTCTTCGGTGCCGAGGTTGCATCGCCCGAAGCGGCTGAGAATCTTGGCAAACCGACAGCGGTGTCCGCGCCAAGGAGACACGTCTGCAGATGCGCCGAACAGCCAACTCGCATGAGTTTGTCCAACCGGTGCAGATTTGACCGATTCCAAATTGCAGGAGGTGGCGCCACCGATGCGTGTTGCTAGTGGTTAGTGGGTCAGACCTAAAATACGCGTCTGGTCAGATCAGCCGAATTGACTCCGCGAGAAATCGAGATCGTGAAACGTCGCATGGGCTGAATCGCCTCCAATTGTGAGTCGATGTCAGATGCATCGGCCACATCATCCAAGTTCTGTGCAACTCATGGGCCTACGACTTGCTTGCTCCCATCTCTATGCCAAAGTACGGCGGTTTCATTTCCGCATCCGGCGGCGAGGATCATTCCGTCGTCTGAGAACTCCACATCATAGACGGAGCTTCGCGCGTCGAGTGTTGCGATTCGATCGCCCGTCTGACTTTCAAAAACACCAACATTGCCGCTCGCGAAACCGGCAACAAGTCGCTTCCCATCCGGTGAATATGTCAGCGCCATGATATCCTCACCGGGCGTTTTGATTTCCCATGCGGTATCCGCTTTCGGCCAACGTAGGCAATAGATCATTTGGTTGAGACCACCTGTAGCAAGCTGTCGACCGTCGGGACTGAAGCAAACCGAGGTGAAGAAGAATCCGTTCTGAATCGAAAGCAGCGAATCGACCTGGGAACCTGTCTTCACATCGTAGAGCTGAATGCTGATTTGATCTCTCGTCCAACCGCCGCCGGCAACTGCCAGCAAACCTCCGCCAGGCGAGAATGCGGCGCGCCTCGGATAAAACCCGTCTCGAAGCCGAAAGGGTTTTGCTACAGGCTCTTCAACGCTCAACTCCCATAGCAGCAATTCCGGTTCGGTTTCCTCGCCTTCGAATGAAACGGAGACGAACTTATCGCCATCGGGCGAGAATGTGGTGGCGTTTACTCGAGACTTGTGTCCGTTTAGTTTGAACCGGTCAGCCTGGGCCGCGATGTCTCGAATCGTGATTGTGCTGCCTTGAGGTATCGCGATTATGTTTTTGTCGTTGGGTGAGCACGCGATGCCGCCGTGAAACTTGATGGGGCCAACGTATTCGTCCTTCTGTTTTGAAACATCCCACAGCCGAAAAGACCCGTGGTCCGCACTCTTTAAACGAGCATTGGACGAGACCGCTAACATCGGCCGACTTGCACCAACGAATTCAACCGAGGTGAGATAACTGTGATCCAATTGACCGGGCTGAACTTCCAATTTCCGAACACGTTGAGCGGCTCTGTACATCGCTAGTATCGATTTCCCATTCCTGGAAAATAGCGTTTGACGAGGAGTAGTTGCATCGCCCACAAGTCGTTCGATTAGCGTGTGTTGATCGACATCCCAGAGCTCGATTTGCTGGTCACTAGCGGTGACGAGTTTCGTTCCGTCGGTTGAGAATGCTACTGACGAAATCTTCCGCAATGGGTCACCAAAAACTGCCAGAAGCTTGCCGGTGGTGGTGTCCCACAATCTAATCCCGCGACCGCTCGTTGCAAGCACGGCCCTTCGCGGATGGAATGCAATCGATGGACTCCTACGGGATGCGTCAAACTCGATCAGTTCGTCGCCGGTGTCCAACGACCAAATCTTTACCTGTCCGATTTCACTACTCGACGCCAGTAGCTTGCCATCACCAGAAAAATCAAGAGACGAAACGGATGTGTGCCCAAGACGCCGTACCGGATCAGTTTTGCCGTCAAGTATTGAGTCCAGCGACCAGACTTCGATCAAATCGTCTGCATTGCAAGCAATGGCAATTAGATCCCCGGTTGGCGAAACGTCGATGTGGTCCGTCATGAACCGAGTTGGATTGCCAATTCTAGCTCGGAAAACTTCTCTGAGATCCTCCGCGTCCCATCCGCGAAGTGTCTGGTCTCTGCAAACGCCGACAAAATATCTATCGTCGTGAGTAAACTTTCCGTAGTAGATCAGTGCGTGCTTGGCCGTGGCTAGGAGAGTCATCTCGTGCGGATCATACAACTCAATGTATCCCGCATCCCTTTTGCGACCAAAAATGGCCAGCCTTTTACCGTCGGGTGATAGCGCCATTCCGGCTCCATCCCCCTGAATACTGTTGAATCGAATGGATGGAAGTTCATCGAGCCGACGAAGGCGATTCCACAGGTGATGCCAAGCGAATCCGCGTTGACTGTCGGCATACGGATCGTCTTTGTGAATCCAAAGTAGATCGGACACCTGATGCATTTGACCCCGATGCAAGGCCTCGTAGGCTCGGAGAGTTGAGAACGCTTGACTTCTTCTGATTTCCCTCCGTGAATTCGTGATTTGTTTCATCGCGACCATCGGACCTGCAACAGCTAGAAACATCAACAACAGAGCAACCATGGAAATCGAGAGCGACAACGCGGGATTGCGGCGCGACCAACGCATCAGCCGATGCCGCCAGGCGATCCTACAGGCTCGAACCGGTCTATTTCCGAGGAACCGCTGTAAGTCTTCGGCCAATTCACGGGCCGTGTCATATCGATCGGCTGGTATCTTCGCGATTGCTTTGAGTAATATGTTCTCAAGATCTTGAGGTGTGTTGATGTCCACTGAGCGAGGTCGAGGCGGGTCAGAATCTTCCAGCTGCTTAATGAGCTCCGCTTGATTCGAGCCATCCAAAACAGGTCGCCCGGTTAACAATTCGTATAGGGTAGCGCCGAGCGAATAGACGTCCGTACGCTGGTCCACGTGAGAATCGCCGGTTGCCTGCTCTGGGCTCATGTAGCGTAGTGTTCCCAACACATCCCCGGTCAAGGTCATGTTCGATTCGGTACGAGAAGATGCGAGACCGAAATCGGTGATCCAGGAATGGCCATCCCGATCGACCAAGATGTTCGACGGTTTAATATCACGATGGATGACGCCTAGCGAATGGGCGTAGCTGAGTGCATCGGCCGCTTCAATGCCAATGCGGGCCACGGCTCGATAGAACTCATAACGGTCCTTGGATTGATTCGTCGAAAGCAAGGCAATCGGTTCGGTTTCGGCGTTCGATTCGATTGCAGCGTCGTCGTTACTCGTCTGAATACGAATGATTTCGGCGAGGTTTTGACCTTCGATCAACTGCATCGCATAGAAATGGACCCCTCGTTCCTGGCCAAAAAAGAATGCATTGACGATATGCGGATGATGTAGTGACGCGGCGGAACGGGCTTCGTTGATGAATCGCTGCAGCTGATTCTTATTCAGCATGCCGGCGAACGGCAACACCTTCACGGCAACTCGACGGTCGAGCGAAATCTGTTCCGCCTCGTAAACGTATCCCATTCCTCCTTGGCCAATCTGGCTGATGATGCGATAGTCCCCCAGCACATGAGGAACGAGGTTGCGACCGTGAGCTTCCTCCAATCGCCGATGAGCGCCAGTCGACTCGTTGAATTGTTCCAGAGCCGATATCGCGGGAAGTACCGACCGAAGAACCTCGGCATAGTCCGGATGAGAATCCACAAACTCATCCACCGAGGCCGGGTCTCCTCGAGAAAGTCTATTCGAAAACTCCTCGACCAGTTCATACAGTCGTACATCGCGACGATTCAGATCGAGATGTGGAGACGACTCGCTCATGGCACATCTCCCATATTCGATAGTTGTTGATTGAGGCGTTGGAGCGCTCGTAGATGACGTCCTTTGACCGCCGGAATTGAGATTTCCAATGTCGCGGCGATTTCGGCCAAAGTCAGATCTTCCAGGTGTTTCATGATCAGCAGTTCGCGATCGTCGTCCGATAGCTCCAGCAGGGCTTGCTGGACTCGGTTTCTCATCTCCAATCGCAACAACTGTTGACTTGGTGTGGACGTCGATAGTCGCTCCGCCAGGTGCAGCATCGAATCGCTGGAGATGCTTAGCGCGGTTCGCACTTCTCGGGTAACGCTCCGTTTCTTCGCGACCACATGTTGTTCATGCAGTCGACTCAGATTGTCCCATGCCAATCGACGGAGCCACGCATAGAACGGAATGGGACGAGTTTCGAGATAACTCGGCAGACGCGCAATGGCTTCCACCATGACGTTTTGTACAACATCGGAGGCATCAACGCGGCTTTTCAGACGTTGATCCAACCTTAGCGAGATCGAGCGTCGCAGTCGGCTCCGATGTGCCTCGAACAACTCGCGAACGGCCGAGTCGCTGCCATCAGCCACACGATCGAGCATTTGAGATGTCTGTTGTTCAGAAACATTCATGGTCACACATCCCGGCTACTGGTATCTCCTGGAAAAGATGTCGGTAGGATGCGCAGATTTTCTTGTCTTTGATGAGCAAGGTCAAAAAAAGAAAGAAGACGAGTGGACCGACCGCCGCTGCATGCGAAATTGCCGAGCCACCTTAACGCCAGATGGCGGGTCATGACACGCTCTGGTTCTGGGCCAAAACTCCACGCATTGGTCACCCCATTCTGAGGACTCAGCGAATAACGCTGCTTCCTCCACGACATTGGCTAACTCGGTAAAGGGCGTTGCCGGCATATCAATTAAGCAACGGATGGTCGTCTGCCGTCGGAGCGTTCACGAGCTACGTACGTAGAGTTCCCGAGTTTCGCAGGCAGTAAGGCTCCAGAAACGTTTGCTTGTTCAAATAATTTACCCCCTTGGCCCCACCTTATTTTGTAGAACCTCTGCCCAATTCGCAAAAAACGGCGCATCCAACAAGGATCATGTTCGGGGTTATAGGTGGGAGGAACGATCGACTCGCCGCCGGCTGCGTCGTTCGATGGGGTCGGTCGGGTGATCAGATCACTGTTTTTGACGCCCATTCGCCGGTTTACGACATCGAGTTTTCGGCGGATGCAAGAGTGCTGGCAGCCGGATGTGGAAACGGTGGCGCGGTGCTTTGGTTTGCTGATGGGCGAAAAGAAACGATCGAGCCTACACCGAGACAGGATTAATGGGAGAAACAAACATGAAACGGTCGCGACTTCGCAAGGTTGGATTGCTCGTACTTCTCTTAACCGGCGGGGCAATTGGGTTGCCGGGGCGATCGACCGGGGCAACGACCAAGGAAATCATCGAACCGTTCGATGACGGCAGCTCGGTCGATGGAGTTCCGCTCGATTGGACTCTAGGTCTGAACGCGGAAGGGGCGTTTCAAGTCGTTGATGAAAGGTTTATCGCTACCGGAAATGATTCGTCCCTCGGTAACGAATTGATGGGGAGCGATGTTCTTGGCTTCATATTCGGCAACGTCTCTATCGAAGCAACGGCCACGACCAACGCGAGTTCCGGCGTGGGCGTCTTGGCAAGACGTCACCCGCAGAATCTGACCGGATATGGGGGATCGTTGAAAAATGGGAAACTTGAGATCTTTCGCACCGACGGAGCCGTACGTGACATTCCCTTGTCGGTGCTTGCAAGTCAGGAAGTAGCGTTGGAGCCGGAAGACGTTCGGCTGCGACTGGACGTGCAGGGGGATCAGCTGAGTCTGACCGCGTGGCCCGCCGGCGACGAGATGCCGGCGAAACCGCAGATTACCGCCACGGACAATACATACACTCAAGGCACCGTCGGGATCGGTTTTCAAGAGGGCTTCAGAGCCCCAGACGCGACAGGCGCATTCGATGACATCCACATCCTGGGCGACCTCCTGGGTCTGAATCTTCACGATGATTTCCGGCACGGCGCAGGACAATGGACTCCCGTCGATTTCACAGGGGGGCAAGCCTGGGGCCCCGGAGAGTTTCATGCTGCAGACGGCGCGTACCGATTTCAATCCGGGGGGGAGATTCCTCAGGATGAAGCCGGAGTCAACACCTTTCAATTTGCCATTTGGGACCACACCAGCAACGTGGACCTGGATGACGGAGTCGTTCGAGTCCGATTCCGTATCGACGGAGAGGACAACGTCGTCAGTTTGGGGCTCCGCAATACTGGCAACAGTACTACGTACAGTTTCATCGCCGGCGAGCACGGCGTCGGAATCACTGCGCTTACGGGCGAACTCGATGGGAGGGAAGTACTGCTGGATGAAGATGGAGTGAAGCCCAGGACTGGCGAAGAGTGGATCATCGAGGCGGCCGCGATCGACGACCGCGTTGCTATGAAGCTTTGGCAGGCAGGCAAGCCAGAGCCAAACACACCCCAATTTGTTGCACTCGAATCCACACCGGTCCTGTGCGGCGACAATTGCGAGGTGTTCATCGGAGCAGGCATTAACGACAACTTTCCGCCAGACAACGTAACGTCCGTCGACGTGTCATTTTTCGACGTCGAGTATCGAACCGTCGATGGCTGGATGACGGGCGACTACTCGATAAATCAGACTCTCGACGTGGCTGACATCGACGCGCTTGCCAGTGCGATTCGGAGCGGATTGGACGACCCGTATTTTGACCTCAACGGGGACGGAGCCGTGGACAAGGATGACCACACTGTTTGGGTCAAGGAGCTCAAAGGCACTTGGCTAGGGGACGCCAACCTCGATGGCGAGTTTAACAGCGGCGACCTCGTGGCGGTCTTCACCGCCGGTGAATACGAAGACGACATCGCGCTGAACTCTGGCTGGGCCGAAGGCGACTGGGATGCCGATGGGGACTTCACCTCCAGTGACCTTGTCGCTGCGTTCACGGTCGATGGATACGAGCAGGGGCCGCTTGTCGCCGTGATTGCTGTTCCGGAGCCGTCGGGAGTTGGCATGGCGTCGATCGCGATCTTGCTTGTCGCGGTGGTTCATCGATTCAGAAGTTTCGTAGAGGAATCGCGAATCCGCTTCGGTTGATGTGACCGACGCGACTTTCGAAATTGCTCAATTGCAGGAGGTGTTCTTCACGGCTGCACCTAGCCCGGCCGCGGCGGAAGCTGGCTTCATTCCTGACCACTGCGGCCACGTATCCGACGTGGGGCATTTCCGTCAAACGGTTGTGCAGTAGTGGCTATCGCTCCCAATGCTGCAATAGAAACTCCGTCATTATCGGCTCGATGTCGTCGGAGTGGCTAAGCACAATGAGGTGGCCTCCACCTTCGATCCAATGTGACCTAGCAGCAGGAATGCGGGAAACAAAGGACTCCGCTTCTTCAAATGAGCAAGCCGCATCCTCCGTGCCATGTATTAACAACGTCGGAGCTTGAATGTCCTCTACGCGGCCCAAATCGAGCGTTTTAAACTGTTCGTTGTCGTTCACGTAGCCATCCCGCCGTACGCTACTCGGGAACTCTTTCCACATACCGTCCAACAACTTTGCAAGCTTGGATTCGTCATTCAACAGCCTGTCTTTTTCCGTCTCGGTAAGGAAAGGACTTTCGACAGCCAGCTTCGGGAAAAACTCAACCAACGTGAAGATGCCCCATTCCGCAAATCCACTTCCGAAGAATCGGTCGACAATTGGCACGCCTGACGCGTCCGACGCATCTGCCGCCTTATCCGCACTTAAAAGAGCTGAAAACAGCACAAGACAACGCACACGCGCAGGATGACGTTTGGACAACTCCACGGCGACCGGCCCGCCGCCTGAGAATCCGACCACGCCGGCTTGGTCAATATCCAAGCCGTCCAACAACAAAGCTAAAGCATCCGCCTGTTCAGCCGGGCTCCGACCTACGGTGATTGGAGTTCGTAAGTATCCCGGGCGCGACGGACAGAGTAATTGGAACTTGGACTCGTCCGATTGATCCTGCGGCGGTGAGTCGTATCCGCCCGGCGTTCCATGTACAAACAACACGACAGGTCCATCACCGTGCACTGCATATTCGATCGGCCCAAGCTCCGATCTAAATATGTCGCTCCCAGATTCCAGCACGCTGAGCGTTCTGTGCTTGGAAATCTGGAAGGTCAGCAAGAGCACTACGTACACACCGACAACCAGTATGAGCAATCCCAGTAGAAATCGCCGAATCCATCTCCTAAGCCGGGAAACGCCTCGACGATTGTTGTTTCTCAGAGGTCTCATCAGGTGGCTGCACGCTCAGCTCCTTGCGTTGTGACTGGCCGCAACAATTGTCGGCCAATAAGTATCAAACATCAACCGCAGGAGGGGGAAACGACCGCTGCGACTTCGCGGACTGCAAATGAGCTGTTTCCGGCGACCCTCGGACTGGCCGGGACAGCAAGTCGGCACAAACGATGCCAGACCTCGAGGGCTAAGATGCGTGCACGGCGGGCTTGATTCCGAGAGAGGTATAGGAACCGTACGCAGCGATCAAGATAACGACGGCCAGCACGCCCGCGCCCGTGCCGAAGTACCAAGCCGAAGTATCCGTCGTCATGGGCCAATCAAGGACGCTGAACACGAACATAGCAACCACGTATGACAACAGGCCGAATTTCATCATGACCGTTACGAATGTTGAAACGACGATCAGTAACGTCATGAATTGCTTGGAGATCTGTGAGGGAATACATGTCTGGTGGCAGCCCAGTCCAGACTGCCATCGACCTTCCCACGGAACTCAAGGACCGCGCAATGATTCCAGCCAGCACACCCACCAGCAGGTGATGTCCCACAAGTGGATCGCGCAGCCGGCCCGCCAAAACTCTACTCCAGGAGATGAGCACACCTGGCCACGTGCGACGCACAATTGGTTCGAGAGCGACGTAAAAGAGCCACATGCTCGCCGCTCCCCAACCAGACCAGGCCATTGCTCTTTGGAACAGTTGCAGTTCCGAGATGGACTGTATGTGACGCGCGGCCAACAGATATATCGATAGACCAACTGAAAAAGCGAACAAGGCCAGTCGAGTTGCACCTCGTCGGTCACCGCGACCAAGGCGAATGTTATATATCGCTAACGGATTACCCACGGCGCTGCTCCCACTGCTGCAGCAGAAGCCCCATAGTCTGGCTGTGAGTTTTCAAGACCATCGCGTGCAGCTTCAGACGTCGTCATTCAATCACGTCGATCCCAGGGTCAAGCACGAATCGACACGTTGGGAAATCCGTACCGAAGAGGGCGAATATGATCGGAACATGGCATTGGACATTCTGACCGGCAATCCGCACCTCACCGTACTCTCAATTTCCCTGCATCGGCTTCAACCCGATACGCGTTACCGATGGCGGGTTTCCTTTATAAGTAGCGCCGGTCAGAAGGTGACCAGCGACGAACAGACGTTCAACACTCCTATCTACGACCAGAAGCTGAAACGATTTGATCTCGTTCCTCATTTCAACCGGGACGTGGTAGTGAACCTCGGGGATGATTCCAACGACACTGTCGACGGCTTTGCCGCGTTTCTGGTTGACGACTTTGTCGGCGCCAACGTGACCAAGCCGAATATCCGCTCTCTGCCGCACCAGGACGGGAAAGTTGGAATCCATCAATTGGGTGATTACAGCAGCGACAACGTCCTGCAGCTGGTCGAGGGGCAGGAGGAGGAACCGATCACGGTCGCGGCTGGCGAGGAGCGCTATAGCGCGATCCGATTCCTGATAACAGGAGGCGGGGGTGACAGCGACGTTCCACTTCGATTTGTGTACACCGATGGCACGACAGATGAACACGTCCTGCTCTGTGAAGACTGGGGACACGACATGGAACAACCCGGATTGGCGGGATCCATACGCCCGAATATCGTTCCGGTCCTCAACAACCTGAATCAGTCTGGGCTTGGAGGGGGAGGCGAGGCAGCTTTATTTGAGGTGAGCCTAGATGTCAATCCTCGCAAGAAACTAAAGTCCATCGTGCTGGAAGCTGGCAAGATGAAAGGTGAGGGTGGCACTCAGCCTACGCGTTTCAACCTCTTCGCCGCCACCGGAGTCTGGGGAACCGCAGAAACGAAGAACACCGAATGAGCCTATTTGGCGGACAATCGCACGGCGTTATCTTGCTGTTGACGGTTCGACTTCATACTTTGCAGACCGCCGTGACTGGGGTTCGGGCAGGAAATTATGGGTCTAGAGAAAAACGCGATTCAGCAGAAGTGGAGGGAACGCTGAGGTCCGTGGTCATCCGCGAGACTGATTGACAGCGTGCGTAATCTGTGTCGATCTCGTTGCCGACGCGACGAGGCCGCAACTTGCAGCTGTGCCCACATCGATGCGACTTCGAGAGATTCGTAAGTGGCCGAGGATGCATCGCCCGCTGCGTCTGAGGATTTCGACGAAATGCAGGCGGTGTATTCTCGCACGGTAGACCGCTGAGGATCGACATAATTCCAAACTCGCGGAAAGTTGTCCATCGTCATTCAGTTTGACTCATGGCGAAATGACGACAACGAAATCGCTCTCGCGGCACGGCTTCTCACAGTTCATGCGTGGTCGTCGGGTGATTAGCGTCGTTCTTCAACGAGAGTCACCAATGCACATGCAGCATCTTCCATCCGATTGGCAGGGGCTTCAGGGATGTCGTACAACTCCGCGGTTGCCAAGAACGCCTCACACAGGCGCATCACTGCGTGGCGGCTGTAGTTTCCGTCGTCGAGCTGTGATTCTAGGGCGTCGAGTATGCCATGTAACTTGCGGTAAGCCCTTGGAGGGCCCAGCGCATCCACGAACTGTCGGAGCTTCTTCACCCTCGCCAATGCTGACCTGCGAATTTCGGCAGGCACTATTTGCTCTCCCTATTCGTCACAGGTCAGCAGTCGGCTCTTCGGCTCGTTCGTAACCGGGATCCACTCGTCGAGGGAATCCTTCACCTTTCGCGCGGCAGCGTCGGCACACATTCCTGACATATCGACTTGCAAATGCGTACGATTGTATGTCTTTCCGAAGTAGCTGATAT
>CAJHYQ010000655.1_pt1 | contig 11946 bp, 11 predicted proteins | sample 9198721 | NCBI WGS metagenome assembly CAJHYQ01 (sample SAMEA7708357, study PRJEB35096) | sediment metagenome | biome: marine neritic benthic zone biome [ENVO:01000025]; feature: sediment [ENVO:00002007]; material: shallow marine sediment [ENVO:03000034] sea grass bed [ENVO_01000059] ... | reverse complement strand
GCGACCATGAATTCGCGCACTTTCTCGACGCTGATGGTGTTGCGCGACGAGTGGTCTTTCGATGTCGTATCAATCGTCTTCGCGGAATCGGAGTGCGAAACGGATGAATCGGTCGGCTGCACGTGCCTCGGTTGCTCGATTTCGACGGATTCGGCAAACGACGGTGTTGAATTCGGCCAGGCAGAAATGAGGCAGGCCAAAACAAGCGTTCGACGGGTCGTGGGTAACATGGAATGCCCTGTAAAGAGAATGAGTCGGATGAGGGGCGAAGAATAGTGACCGACCGAGCACAGGTCCAGAGCAGCGACGCTAGCACCAAATCGGTCAAATACCGCAGATATGACGAGCGACACGTTCGGCCGATGAGGGGCCCCAAGGTGGCTCAGAAGCCGATTAGACGCTCATCCAAGCGGAAAAATGACCGTTCTTAGGGCAGAATTGGCAAGAACTTCCAATCTGATAGCGTGTTTGCGTTGTCACGGCGGAAAGCATGCGGTTAATGTTACGTACTGAGGTGAATCACGCATGAACTGTAAAGCAATTCAACAGTCGCCTGGTTGGTTTAAGACGACTCTCGTCCTGGCAGGTCTCTACAACCTGATCTGGGGTGCTTGGGTCCTCCTGTTCCCGCTGGCGATCTTCTCGTGGGCCGAAATGGCCCCACCTCGGTACCCTCAAATCTGGCAATGCGTCGGCATGATCGTTGGCGTCTACGGAATCGCTTATCTTTTGGCCGCGCGAGATCCGTTGCGATTGTGGCCCGTGATTCTGGTTGGATTTCTGGGCAAGATCCTCGGACCGATTGGATTCCTGTCCTCAGCCATCCGCGGCGACCTTCCATGGGCCTGGGGAATGACGATTGTGACCAACGATTTGATTTGGTGGATCCCTTTCGGTGCAATGCTCTACCAGATCTTCCGATTGAATACCGACACGGGTGCTAATTCAGCCGTTCCCAGGCTTACGTTTCGTCAAGCGATGACGCAATGGAAGAGCCACCGAGGGGCGACCCTGGCCGAGGTTTCCGCCGAGCGACCAACACTGGCCGTATTCCTCCGTCACACCGGCTGTACGTTTTGTCGTGAGGCGATCGATGACCTCGCCCGGCAACGAGCACGAATCGAAGCGGCTGGTGCACAACTGGCGGTGATTCACATGAGTCCACCGTTGCAGGCGACGCAGTTCTTTGCCAACGCCGATCTGGACGACGTACATCGCTTTAGCGACCCCGACTGTGTCATGTATGACGCGTTCGGTATCCAGCGAGGCACGCTAAGGCAGTTGTTTGGACCCAAGATTTGGAGCCGTGGTTTCATCGCGGGCATCGTGAATGGCCATGGCATGGGCACCCTAGTTGGCGACGGCTTCCGCCTTCCAGCAGTGTTCCTCGTTAGCGACGGTCAGATCCTGGCGGAGTATCGTGCCGAGACTGCATCCGATCGTCCCGACTATCTCGACTTGGCCAGCAAAGCGCGGAGCACGGAACGTCAAGAGTGTGCGGTGTGACCCTCCGATCGCACTTTGCCACCGCGACCTCCCCAGCTCCGCGCTATCGGCCAAAGGCATACAAATGTTCGTGCGTTCGAACATAGACTTTGCCATCGACCATGGCCGCCGTCGCCATGATCACCTCTTTCAAGTCATTCTTTGAGAGGATTTCAAGTTTCGGCGATTGCGAATCAATAACCGTGATGACTCCGCGGTCCGAAGCGAAGTAAACCTTGCCCGCGGCGAACACCGGAGAAGCATAATATCCGCCGATGGCTCCGAGACGACCGCGATAGAGATCTTTGCCTGTGGCAACTTCGCGACAGTGCACGATTCCTCCATTACGAACCAGAAACATACGATCATCGACGATCAGCGGTGTGGGCACCTCCGCCACGCCCTTCTTGGCGTGCCATTGAATGTTCGTCTCGCTTAAATCTCCTTCACCACCCAGACGAATTGAGTAGACTCCAGGTTCCGCCCCGCTGATAAAACCTCCGAATGCATCAGCGAATTTCTTCCATTCCGTGGCGTCGATCTTCTTGTCGTTGCTTGAGTCGACGAACCCGGCAAACTGAGTGAGTGGTGAATTGCCGGCTCCGCCGGTCGCCCTGCGATCGACAACCAGAAGGTCATCCGGGATCTCGTCCAGACTCACCAAATCGTCTTTGTTCTTGTCACATTTCTCGCAAAGCTCGGCAAATGATGGGAGGCCGAGATAGGTCTCAGGCTCACCGAACATGCCCGTCGCGGTGACATAAACTCGATTCTCGACAATTTGAGGCGTCGCACAGACTTGCGGAGGTAACCCTTCGACACGCCATTTCTCGGCACCGGTCGCAAAGTCGTAGCTTGCCAACCGATTGCTTCCCATTAGTAGGACTTGGGTGCCCTGGTCGCCACGCCATACGACGGGAGTCGAGTACTTGACATTGCTGCCCGGTCGCTTCGTTCGCCACAACTCACGGCCGTCATCGACGCTCAAGGCGAGGATGTGGGCGTCATTCGACTCGGTCCAGTCGCCTTTCTCATTCTTATTCCATTGCGGCGCTTCGTCCCGGTTGAGAATCACGACGTCACTTGTGACGATCGGTGATGTACCACTACCAAAATTCGACGGTCGAACCGGGAGAGGTAACTTCCACAATTCAGTTCCTTCCAAGTCGTAACAAAGCAAGCCGTAGGACGCGAAATAGACGACCACTTGCTTGCCATTGGTTGCTGGCGTGCCGTTCGCTGGGCTACTGACCTCATGCACTTTCTCGATTTCTGTTGCCGGCGCATCTTTTCGCCAGACTATGCCGCCATTGCTGCGATCCACACAGATGGTCTCCAGCACCGACCGCTCTTGATCATGAGCCGTCAAGAATATCTGGTTGCCCCAAATACAGGGCGATGAAACACCCGACGGCAACGCGACCTTCCAGAGAGCTTCTTCGACATTCAGCGTTGACGGATACTGCTGTCCCGTCGCAAGCCCTCGACCATTTGGACCGCGAAACTGCGGCCACCATTTCTGTGTCTCGTCTGCTCGCGACGACCCAATCCCGGCCGACATGACGACTCCGCAAACCAAGACGTTGAGTACGCGCTGCATCATTCACCCCCACATGATTTCCAGCCTAGACTTGGTTGAATCGTAATCGCTGCCGCTAATCGCGATCGTTTCTACCGATGGTCGACATCACGACAAAAACGATGGCGATGGCGAAGACAACCAGCAGAACAACGCCAATGCCGACCAATAGAATCGCAGACATTGCATGCCTCCGTTAGAGACGCGTGACGGACCTATCCCTCACGTGGCTTATCTGCACAGCATCATACTCGATACGCAAGCCACCGCAGAGGTTCGCTTCGGATTCTGTTTTCAAAGCAGATTTTGACAGCGAGGGCCACCTCACGGAAAATGAAGGGGACGCTTAGGCGACGTCATACGCCCCAAGCCGACCACCGATGATTGTTGCACTATCCTGACCTCAACCCGGCTGAACTCATGCTTCCCTCGTCCCGCACACCGGAAGGAGATCCGATCCGCTGTAACATCTGCGGTGCCAAGAGTTTTATCGAGCCATCCAATCCCCCAGGTGACGTCCCGTGCCCGAACTGTGGCGAGCTCATTTGGGTTGAGGAGACGATCGCGAAAAAGATCTCTCGTACCAAGACGTCGATTCGACAATTCGTCGAGGAGACACATAGCCTGGCCGCAAGCGGTGCCTCGCGGGAAGAACTTGGAGACTATCTTGTGGCCGGGCTACGCGATTGCCTTGAGGCATACGGTGCGACACTTTGGATTTGCTCGCGTCAACGGTGGTGGTCGCGGCGACTTGACGTGAGAGCGTCGTCCTCTTGCGGGCAAACGAACCCCACGAAACGATTTGCTGAGCAACTGGCCAACGACGTAGATCGTCAACCAGCAATTGCTCAGGATGACTCCGTACTTTACCTCGGCGTACCCATTGCCATCGCCGGACGGACGGTTGGCGTGATCGAAGTGTTACAACGGTCGGAGATACCTGCCGGTGCCAGGAGGGGATATCTGATACTGATCGACCAAATGGCGCAAGTCGTCGGGCAATCTGCTGCCTTTGCAGCCTGACGACTCGCGCTTTTGCGAATAGGAGAACTCCAGTTGCGCGACTCCCACGTTCAACTCATTGTGCTTCCACTGATTCTGATCTCCTGCCTTGTGGCGAGCGGCGCGCTATACGCAGAAGCCGATGTCGATCGACCGAATATTCTAATCATCTTCACCGATGACCAGGGCTACGGTGACCTGGGCTGCTATGGTTCACCGACCAACAAGACGCCGCGACTGGATCAGTTGGCAAAGGAGGGAATGAGGTTTACGGACTTCTATGCACAACACGTCTGCGGCCCTTCACGATCCGCACTCTTGACCGGCCGTTATCCGGTTCGCAGCAAGGGTTGGGGTATGCCGGCCGATGAGATTACCTTCGCCGAGTTACTGCGGGATGTTGGATACCAGACCGCCTGCATCGGGAAGTGGGATGTTTCGAACCGAAAACCCATCATTGAGCGAATGCCACTTGCTCAAGGGTTTGAGTATTATTTTGGGCCACTCGGCGCCAATGACGCGGGCGTCGTTCATCTCCATGAGAACAACGAAGCGGCCGGCAACACGCGGGAGATGGGAAGCCTCATTAAGCTCTATACGGACAAATCCATTGACTTCCTCAAGAATCAGCGAGATCCAGCGAAACCATTCGTCCTCTACATCGCTCATACCATGATGCATACGATCATTGATGCATCACCCGAATTCAAAGGCAGATCGGCCGGAGGACTTTACGGCGACGTGGTCGAGGAATTCGATTTTCACACGGGCCGGCTGCTCGATGTTGTTGATGACTTGGGCCTACGCGAAAACACACTTGTCATTTACACGACGGACAATGGACCCTGGAATCAGCCGGCTTACACCGAGCGAAAGAAGGGACACCCGGATGGTTCCGTTTTCTGGGGCGACGCCGGGCCGCTGCGGGGCGGCAAGGGATCATGCTATGAGGCCGGTTCACGCGTACCCTGTATCGCCAGATGGCCAGGCAAAATCCCCGCCAATCGAGTCTCCCATGCGATTTTTGCAACGATCGATTTCTTGCCGACTTTGGCCCGCTTGTCAAAGTTCGAAGTGCCATCGGACCGAGTGATCGACGGCGTCGACCAAACCGAGCTTCTGCTGGGCAAAGGCGATCTAGGGGCAAGAGACTCCTTTTACTATCAGGGCAACGCGGTGCGGCAAGGAAAGTGGAAATACCTGATCGCCAGTCAAAAGGTACCGGGATACGCCCGCGACCTGAATCGGACAACGGTCGAAGAACTCTACGACCTGAAGGCAGACATCGGCGAGACGACAAACCTCGCCGAGAAATTTCCAGACAAGGTGGCGGTGCTACGCGAATTGCTCCAGGACATCAAGAATAAGCGCTGACTACGGGCAGTTCACCAACGCGCCGTTGACTTGCTGAGCGGCGATGGGCACGAGGTCCTGGGAATGTTACCAATCAGCACCGGTCACATTCGATATCAGCTACCGGCGCTGACCACGCACAGCATGCAAGACAATTCCGATAGCCGCAAACGTGAAGCTTAACAGCATACTGGGCTCGGGAATCGAAACTGCACGGGACCTTGACCGTGTAAATTGACCGGCATTAAATGCCAGCACAAAGTCTGAGCTATCAAACTCGCCATCGCCGTTCCAGTCGCCCGAAAACCACGTCGAGTTACCAACTAGATCGTCTTCGAACTCACCACCTCGAAACACATTCACTAAATCCCCACTGTCAAAGATTCGCGACAAATCGGAATCGCCGGGAATGTGCGGCACAAGCTCCTCCAGGATATATGGACCACGTGTTGTCACGACAATACCATCACTTCGGCCATTGTCGGTGAACACCCGTAACGCCTGAACCAGTCTCGGTGCTTCGTCAAATTGGTACTCAATGCTGAGGGGCTCGTATCGCAAGTCAAGATGGCACAACCGGTGGTCCTCCTCAAAAAGCTGAAACTCAAGCACGCCGTCGACCACGTTTGCAGTGATCTCCTGCGAAAAGCAGCTCGGCGACGAACCGACAACCGTCACTTCCGCTGAGCCCCGGCCCTTTTCGTCGAAAGTGCTCATGTCGAACGAATGAATCCAATTTCCGCCGTCCTGTCCGACCACTGGCGTAAAAGACAGTAACACAAGAATCAACACAGAGTATTTCATGGTTCCTTACATCGAACTTGTCGACTGAAGCTCCTTCGAGTGAGCAAGACGTTTCCCCTTGTAGCCCACGACCAGATTTCATACATACAGCACCTATCAAAAAAAGGCCACCGAGGACGAAGAGATTTCGGAACACGGGCTCTCTCTATCAGAACGATCGGATTAAGATCTTTGACTGCAACTGACTCCGGGCCAACTAGTGTTCCGACTTAGTCGCTCAAGATTCAAGCCCTCTGCTATACTCTGAAGGGTCAATGATTCGCCGGGCAACAGGAGAACGTCAACATGCATCGATTCCGCCAACTATGTCTCATTGTGCTTGTCGGGCTTGTCTTTACGACCAACTTGCGAGCCCAGCCCACCGATCATCAGATGCCGACGGAGCTGGATCGATACGTGCAACAAGCCGACTCGTCGTACAAGTGGGAAGTTGTATCGAAGAAGAAGCTTGACGGAATGACAGTCTGGGTGATCGACATGACGTCCCAGACGTGGCGGACATCAGACGAAGTCGACCGCACAAAGTGGCAGCATTGGCTGACGATCGTGCAACCCGACGAGGTGAAATCGACCACCGGTCTTATCTTCATCGGGGGCGGAAGCAACGGTCGTCCCGCACCAGAGCGACCGGACGACCGCACAGTCGCCGTTGCCGCAGCGACCAAGACCGTGGTCGCGGAGCTACGGATGATACCCAACCAACCGTTGGTGTTTCACCAAGACGGCAAAGAGCGTTCCGAGGATGACCTGATCGCTTACACATGGGACCGCTATCTCAAGACGAGCGACGAACGCTGGGCAGCGCGGTTGCCAATGGTCAAAGCCGTCGTTCGCGGTATGGATACGGTGCAGGCAGCACTCAAGGATTCGGCAGCCGCTCCGGAGCAGTTCGTCGTTGCCGGTGGGTCGAAGCGAGGATGGACTACGTGGATGACTGCGGCAGTCGACAAGCGGGTGCAGGCAATTGCGCCGATCGTCATCGACGTGCTGAACGTCGACATCTCGATGCGGCATCACTACGCGGCTTACGGCTTTTACGCTCCGGCCGTTGGCGACTACGTTCACCACAAGATTCCGCAACGACGCGACATGCCGCAGTATCGGAAGTTGATGGATTTGGTCGATCCGTTCGCCTACCGCTCTCGGCTGACGATGCCCAAGTGCATCATCAACGCGACCGGTGACCAATTCTTTGTGCCTGATTCTTCTCAGTTCTATTACGACGATCTACTTGGTGAAAAGCATCTGTGCTATGTCCCAAACGCGGAGCATTCACTTGAGGGCAGCAATGCGCTCGATACGTTGATCGCCTTCCACTATGCAATTGCACACAATCTAGAACGCCCAACATTTACCTGGGACTTCGACGGCAGCGACACCATTCTGGTGCACACCAAAACTGCCCCACAAAGTGTCACGCTGTGGCAGGCTGTCAACCCAGACGCACGTGATTTCCGCGTTGACACCATCGGTAAGGCCTTCCGCGCGACCGAGCTTAAATCGAATGGAAACGGTACCTACGTGGTACGCGTGAACAAGCCTGAGAAGGGCTGGAAAGTTTTTTTGGCCCAGCTGCAATTCGATATCGGAGCCCCCACGCCGCTTCGACTGTCGACACCCGTGCGTGTTACGCCGGACGTGCTTCCATTTAAAGACAAGGAACTGCCGACGATCGAGGCACCACTCGTCAAGTGACGGTCCTGCACCGAATGCCTGAGTAGCACTCGACTATTGCAGTTGACTTAGCTTCAACTCAAAGTCGAATACCTCTTCGCCATCGATCGTCAGTATTCGATAGACGATTGTGGGATCGTCGGCGGTGGTGTCAAAATCGATCAGTCCAAAGGACTGCTTCTTGTTGTATGAGAAGACCGCTTGTTCCATCTCCTTATGAACATGCTGGTTCGTCAGACGTGAACTGTTGAATTCATAGAGCGTATAAGCGTCAGGTCGCTTTATTTCCCAAAGGTCGCTGCGGTGCCTGTCTGCCGAGACCAAGATGACTCCTGTCATTTTGTGACGGGCTAGATGGTCGAAGATCTCGTTTCGCTCTTCGCGAAAGCCGTTCCATGTGTCACGACTGTCGCCCTTGGCTTCGAAGACCCAGGGTACAGGTGAGCACAACACACGTAGGCGACCCTTCGAGTGCTCAAGTTTTTCCAGCAACCATTTCCGTTGGACGGGACCGAGCATTGTTGGGCGACCCTGGTCTGCGGCTTGCAGATTCCGATAGTATCGACCGTCCAACATGATGAAGTGCACATCGCCCAAGTAAAAGTCGTAGTAACAGCCAGGCTGAGCATCGCCTCCGCCGTAGTAGGGATTCACCCAATTTTTTCGAAACACCTCGAAGACAGGGCGTTTCCAAGCAGGGAGTTCGATCTCCGGCCCGCCCGAGCAATCGTTCGTGCCGAAATCGTGATCGTCCCAGATGGAATACACGGGCGTGGACGCAACCAACGAGCGAAACTCCGCACGGGATTGTCGGCGGTAATAGCAGTAGTGCTGCATCTCCGGAGTTGTGGGGTCGTCACTGTAGACATTGTCTCCAAGCAGCAGCAGTATGTCGGGGCGCTTCGACTGAATGGTTTTCCACGCACGTTCGTTCTGCGGAACGTAGCCCGCCCCACCTCCGAAAGCCAAACGAAATTTTGTCGGCTGTCCTTCGACGGCAAATGTTCGAAACGTCAGATCGCGCTGGTCGGCTCGATGACCGTCGACCAGAACGTGGTAGCGATAGTCGGTCTGTGGCTTTAATCCCTTGAGTTGGATGACGGCTGACAAATCGTTCTCAAGTGTTGTACGAACGGCTTGAGAACGAGTCGTTTTCCCAGCTCCTTCGGCAGGCATTGCAACCGCTTGCACTTCCGCCTCTTCAACCGTTCGCACCCAGATACTGATTCCATCGCCGATTGTCTGCCCAAGCATTGGACCATGTACCAGCTGGTATCTCATATCTCTGACGAATGCTTGATAACCCTCGGTCGCCTTCAACGCCTCAAGCCCGGTCAGCGAGCCGCCCACGAAACGACCTGGTGGCATGCCGTGCTCCAAAGCAAGACGAACGTGGGCCAATGATTGATCAAGTTGTCCCTCACGCGCATAAGCAACGGCGAGCATATAGAATGACTCTGCGTCATTCGGAAACCTCTCGCGGAACGCGTTCAGATCGGCGATCGCGGTATCCGATTGGCCGTCGACAATCTGTTTGAGTGCCCGTTGGTGCACGCGTTTGTACTGATTCGCTCGTTGCGCGTAGGCTTGGGATGCGACAAATAGCCCAACAACAAGCGAAACACACAGCAGGAATGTCCGCATCATCTTACTCATTTCAACAGGCTCGACGGTCTTTCTGATGGTAAATCCAGCTAGAAGCGATCCACGATAACCAGCCAGGGCGGCCTAGGAAAGCCGTCGCGGCAGATCGAATGAAAGGTTTCACGGAGCAACAGATGCTTGCTGCACGACGGATTTTGGCGTATCAAGTATTCGCCAGAAACTAGTCGCTCACATGTTCTAGCAGGAGACGATCAGTAATATGAATACCACCTCACGACGACATTTCCTGCAGGGGGCAGCTGCCTTAGCCATGACAAGCCCGCTACTCGGCCGCGCTGATGATAACATCGAGTTGGGGCACCGTATGTACAAGACGTTGAAGATCGGCATGGTTCAAGTCGACGGAGATCTCACGGAAAAGTTCCTCGCCGCAAAGTCGGCCGGCTTTCAAGGTATCGAAATGAACTCGCCGGGGATGAGTGTTCCGGAGACCAAGCGAGCTATCGCGGCCAGCGGATTACCCGTTGATGGCACCGTATGTTCAAGCCATTGGAAGATTCGCCACACAAGTGCTGATGCCAGCGAAAGAGCTAAAGCATTGTCGCACCTTCAGCAAGCGATTCGAGATACTCACGCGGTGGGCGGCAATACGGTTTTGCTTGTCAATGGACATGGTGACGATGGACCCGAGAACGAAATTTGGCAACGCTCGATCGAGAACATTGCACAAGCACTTCCACTCGCGGCCGAACTAGGCATCTACATCGCAATCGAAAACGTCTGGAACAAGTTCCTCTATGATCATGATGGCGGCTCGGATCAAACGGCCGAAAAATATGTCAAGTATGTCGACCAACTTGACTCGCCGTGGGTCGGCATGCAGTTTGACATCGGCAACCATTGGAAATATGGGAATCCGGGCGATTGGATCCGACAGCTCGGTCCGCGCGTCGTGAAATTGGACGTCAAGGGTTTCTCACGCAAGACGAACTCGTTCACGAAAATCGGCGAGGGTGATTTGCCTTGGTCCGATGTGCGTGACGCCCTGCGCGACATCAATTACACCGGCTGGGTCGCGGCAGAAGTTGGCGGTGGGAAATTCCAGCGACTCGTTGAAGTTTCCGCGAATATGGATCGGGTCTTCGACCTGTAACCTAAAGGGGCGCCGGTGCCCCACATCTTAATGGACCGGATTTGAGCTGCATGCTCCGCCCTCACGCGGCAGGATTGGCGGATTCGTCGTGCGATCGTCGCGTATCTCGGTGGGAACCGGAATACCGAGACGAGGGACTCGCCATGCAGCTAATGCTCTACGTGACGCTCGCCATCTTGGCCATTTTTGCGTGTAGCGCCGTGCTCGATCTGCGAAAATTCTAGTTGAGCTGGATCGTGCTGAAGAATCGTTGCTGATATCGGTCGTCTTCGACAATCTCTTCCATGAAGTGCAACTCAATTGATTCGATCGGTGCTTCAGTGTGCGACCGGTTCCAGCTCTCGCCGAGATACCGGCACAGCGGATCGCGGTACCGCTGATACCGATCGCTCACCAAACGCCGATACATCTTTCGCCAGCGATGATTGGGCGATAGGCGATAGATGTATTGCGGTTTCGAGTAACTATCCCAGTCAGCCGGCGCTCCGTCACGCAACAAGTCGATCGCCTGATCGTCACTCAACCGCCCCACCGCCACGTACCATCCGTCCTTCTTCATAGGACGAGAGAACAGACTCCATTTTTGCCGCACGACCAACACATTTCCCACGCGTCTTGCCCAGGTCGGCATGACTTCCCTTGCCCACGGCAGATTCGAAAGGCAATACCACAAAACATAAAACAAGATGAGTCCGGCCAGCACATTTCCGCCAAGGGATAGAAAACGTTGAGCAGGTTGATCCGATTCCACAGCAACTGATTCATCAGTCGAGGACGAACGGTTCGGTGCAAGTCGATCCCAAATACTGCTCGGCACAAACAGTAGCCACGCAACCCAGCTGACGTATGAAAACAGTCCAACGGTCAGGGCTAAATCAATGCCAAGATGGAATCCTGCAAACCACACGATCGCGCACAGCCGGATCGGTTTTGTCCAAACGGGAGAAAACACGAGAGGTGGAATCAACAACTCAGTCAATAACACGGCCCTGCCGGCCCACGATACAAGAGTTGGATAATCGACCAGCAAGTACGCAAAGGGTTTCGCGTAGCAATCGGATTGGAGGATGAGATGCAGCGTGCCGGGCGATCGCCAAGTCCCAGCGAACTTGAAGTAGCCGGATGCCCAGTACATCAACGCAAGCTGAATGAGAATCGCCGCCGAAGCGACAGACCCTGAGCTGGCGCGCGCGGCACTGTTGACCGCAGCGGAGTTGTACGACGAAGTCAATGTCGTCGGTGACGCGATTCGTGTTTACGAAAGCTACGTCGTCGCGTATCCGCAGCCGCT
>CAJHYQ010001222.1_pt1 | contig 12101 bp, 10 predicted proteins | sample 9198721 | NCBI WGS metagenome assembly CAJHYQ01 (sample SAMEA7708357, study PRJEB35096) | sediment metagenome | biome: marine neritic benthic zone biome [ENVO:01000025]; feature: sediment [ENVO:00002007]; material: shallow marine sediment [ENVO:03000034] sea grass bed [ENVO_01000059] ... | reverse complement strand
TCCTCTTCACGTTAATTCTCGTTCCTGGGCCGTGGGACCTTGCCAAAGTTGGCGGCACGGTGCTGGCCTTCACACTGACGGTGATTGTTATCGTTCGTTACGGACTGTTGGCCTTTTTGGCGTTGTTCACCGTTTTCGAATTGTTGAAGTACTTGCCGACAACAACAGACTCTTCCGCCTGGTACTTCGGATTCGGCATCGGCGGTTTGTGCCTCGTATTTGCGTTCGCCGCATACGGTTGCTACACGTCGTTAGGTAGGAAACCAGTCTTTGGATAGTCATCGATCGTGACAGGCGATAGCGGACCGCTTGGACGATCCGAAGGGGCACTTTGCGTCCACAACTCACAGTGCGCGATAGAGGTTTGTTCGACCCAAGCCGGGGAAATCGCCCTTACCTTGTCCTGTACGCACTTTCACAAGTCAGTGACCCTCGGTTGCTGCAGCGCTAGCGTCGGAGGGTAGAAGCGGAAACTTGCGAAGCTGCGGCGGTGAATCAGACGTGAACCATACCGATGCGAGTTTGGTGGGTTTACTTCGTGCAGACGGTTGCATCGTCTTCAATCAGTTGACCAAGAACGAAACTTGCATCGGGGAATCCCACCGCCCACACGAAATCATCAAAGGAATTCGTGCAGGCCTCCTGATCTAGAAACTGAGATTCCGGAGACCTCACGTTGACCGGGTGTCGCCGATCTAATCGGGGATTCAATCTCGCTTGATGGTTCGACACATGTCGGAAATGCGGTGACGCTCGTCGTCGGAGAGAAGATTCCAGAACTCTATGACGTTCCGAAGTTGGTTGTCAATTGATGTCTAATCGAGCCAAGTGATGCCACCGAATTCCTGGCAAGTTCCTGACAACGGTCTCAAAATCCGCGCTGGCGGACCGTCATTTGAGCAGGTTCGAGCACCTAAGGATACCGTGACTTTCTCCGGGAATTCAGGGAGACTCTCGGTAAGACAGACGGATAAGCTTGATACATGACGCTACGAAGGGAGCCGCTATGTATCGATGCTTTCTGGCCCATCTCATCACCGTTGCCACGCTGTTTTGGTGTGGAGGGTCCTTAGTTGCTAAGGAACGAATAAGCGTTGACCTAGGCGCCGACGATGGCCGCCGAGACACAGGTACGCCGTATTGGGAGACATGGAAAGTCAAGGAAGGCGGCGAGGCGAAAAGAACCTTCGGCGCCGTAAGCGTAACGCTCCGTGCGGTTCAGAATGAAGGCGACGGACTTCGGCCTTTCCTTACGAAGACGGGGATCGATACCGGCGCGACGATGGCTACCGACGGCATTGGGAGTGTCGGTGGCATTGAGATGGAAATCCAGGGCTTGTCTGATGGCGCCCATAGCATCGTTACGTACCACAACTCGATCAGTGACAAACCGGTAAGCCAACTGAGAGTGATTTGTCCCAGCGGGAAAGTGAGGGGCGAAACATCGAGCGACGGTCTAGCTGAATCTGCTTCTTTGCAGCCGTCACATAGGGTCCTGCACAACGATGACGTGGCGAGCGCCTTTGTGAGCTTTGTGGCTTCGGCGGACGAACCAGTAGTGATTCGGATACTTCCAACCGAAGACAACGGGCGGCAACTGTGCCTTCTGAACGGCTTTGAAATCGACCGCACTGACCCTTCGCTAAGGGCACGCAAGCCGGTTCCCGCCCACGACGACGAGCACGTCGATGGCGACTCAGGCTCGGTGGAGCTTCAATGGAGTGCGGCGACGGGGGCCGTGCGCCACGATGTTTATGTCGCCTCGGATCGCGATCCGGCTGTTTGCGCTTCCCGCGTAGCGCGAGCCGAGCGCGACGATGCGATCTTCTTTGGCTCGCTCCGTGATCCACGAGCGATTGTGGACGTTGTCGACAACGATAGTCTGCTCCACTACTGTTGGCGCGTTGACGAGGTGGACCAGTTAGGTCACGTCACGCGAGGGGACGTCTGGCATTTCCAGGTGCGTCACCTTGCGTTTCCCGGCGCGGAGGGATACGGGCGACATGCGCGTGGCGGACGCGGTGGGCGGGTGATCAAGGTAACGAACCTTGAGGACTCTGGCCCTGGTAGTCTTCGTGCGGCTGTCGAGGCTGAGGGCCCGCGCACGGTCGTGTTTGATGTCTCCGGCCTGATAACGCTCAAGTCGAAACTCGTATTTACGCGTGAGAATTCAAATCTCACCGTCGCCGGTCATACTGCTCCTGGCAAAGGCATTTGTATTCGCAACTGGACTTTCGGCGGCATCGGTGCGCGGGACGTCGTCATCCGGCACATGAGGTTAAGGCTTGGGAATCTTGCCAACAAGACGATGGATGGCATGGGCCTCGCCGCTGGCGATCACTCCATCATTGACCATTGCTCGATTAGCTGGACGATCGATGAGGGATTTAGTTCGCGAGCTGCGAAAAACATCACGTTGCAGCGCTGCCTCATCTCGGAGGCGCTCAACGCCGCTAATCACAAGAAGTATGGTCCGGGGGCGCGTCATAGTTTTGCTGCCTCCATCGGCGGTGACATTGGCAGCTTTCACCACAACTTGCTCGCTCATTGTGCCGGACGCAACTGGAGTCTTGCTGGCGGCATCAACCAGTCCAGACGACATACCGGTCGGCTCGATGTTCGCAACAATGTGGTCTACAACTGGCACCATCGCACCACCGACGGCGGTGCGAGGCAGGTGAACTTCGTCAACAACTACTATAAGCCGGGGCCGGCATCCAAGGTCAGGACCTATCTCAGTCCTCAATTCGAGAACCCGGCGTTCGGTCCGCAGCAGTATTACGTCGAGGGCAACATCATGGAAGGCGTGGCCGGTCCAGAAGGTCCCATTGGGCCATTCAAGGGGATGCAGCCCCGCGGCCAACAAGAGGCGCCGGTCACTGTTTCGGATCCGTTCTTCGAACACTACGTCACGACGCACACGGCTAGAGAAGCCTACGAGAACGTACTGGCAGATGTTGGGTGTAATGTTCCAGCGCTGGACGAGCACGACCGGAGAGTGATCGAAGAGGTAAGGATCGGAACAGTGGAATTCAAAGGCAGCATAACCGGCTTGCCGGGAATTCCGGATTCACAAGAGGACGTCGGTGGTTGGGACGATTACCCGGTCGTACGACGGCCAAAGAACTGGGACACAGATCACGACGGACTTCCCAATGAATGGGAGGTACACAAGGGACTCAATCCAGACAACTCCGAGGATGGAAAGGCCGACCTGGATGGCGACGGCTACACGAACCTTGAAGATTACCTTAACTGGCTCGCGGCCGGTTCGCAGTGAGCATTGGCGACATCATGGCTTATGTTTCCTCAGCCAAATTAGTGAAGGGGCAGTCCGATCAGCTTCCGAATTGGTGGACTGATGATCTTGCTGCTGACGTCGCCGAAAAGCAATCGCGATACAGTCACTGCCAGACATGTTGCCTGCGTGATGGTTCCACCTCACGTACCAAATGGGCGTGGGCGGCTTTCCTTCTCGTCACACCATTGCACGCCTACGCGATAGGCATCTGCCAAGGGCGTTACATACTTCACTTTCGCCAGGATGGGCTCGCCTCGAAACCACACCTTGACAATCGAATCGACGGTGAGCTCGGGATCCGCTTCAAATACCAATCCAAGTCCATCGGGTGGCGTTTCGTCGGCAACCTTTGCTCCGATCACAACGTCCTTGCGGAGTTCAACGAGTGTCGTTGGATTCGGCGGTCCCGTTCTCACATGCCGGCGCATATTCATTTCAGCACCTCGGTGTCTGCAGTAAGAGTCCAATTGCGCTTAGGTGCGCTAGGGCAAAAGTCAAATCAGCGTCGCTCGTGGCCGGCAGATGCGGTAGGCAAGAACGCCGGCAACCATTCGATTACCTGAATGAAGCTCTCTTTTGCCGACATTTTCAATTCGGACGGCCTCCGTCACGTTCTGTTTGAGATGTACGTCGAGCAGCCCTTTCGTCTTCGCGTCCGGGCGCGATTCTCGAAGCCGGCTGGTGGCCCTCACAACCTGTACCAGCGGTACAAGGATCCCGCTCCGAATGATAGCGTCCCACAATTTTGAGCGCTCATCTATTACGGAACGATCCCCAATGGCGTCCACGAGCCTGGATTACCGGCAGCCGTGCAAATCCAGCCCATCGGCTTACCGCTAGTTGCCGCGATGTTCCAGCAAATGTCGCCAACTAACCAGTTCCCGCTGTTTGGGACTTGGTCGTAGTAGACCGTCGCGCGGCAGTTTGCATCGCTGTCGTACCCTGGATAACTCCACTGACCGCCGTAGAACGGATTGTTGGCCTGGGGTCCTGAGACGTTTCGCCCACAGCCCGAAAAGGTGTTGTTTGAGATGATGGCGGGACCTGCTGCAGGTGTCATGTTCATGTACATGCCAAGAGCGCAAGTCTCAAACACGTTATCGGCAATCGCCAGCTTGTCGTATCGCTCCGAAGTGCTCGGAACAATCGACAGTCCGCGGCAATAGAAGTTGGCGTCCGGAACGCCTTTGAATCGGTTCCCCGTAATCGATGCGTCGACGCCGGATACCTGCACCAGCGGCGCGAACGACGTAAACGTGCCCGTCGCTTCGAGGTAGTTGTCGGCGATGATCTTGCGACCAGTGCTGCCACTAAACTGACACATCGGGCCAGGAAGCTTGGTGAGGCGAATCACGCGGTTGTTCGTGAAGGTGACCATACCGTATCGATCAAGATCTATTGTCTCATTGTGATGTCGAATCGAATAGCCTTGTGCCTCGTAAATGAAGTTGCCGTCGACAATCGAGTCACCACCGCTACCAGCGATGCGAATGCCGTCACCTAGGCAACGCTTGATGATGTTTCCTCTAATAGTTGCGAGGCTGTGCTGTTTACCTTCGAGCGCCCAAGAGGGCGGATTTGCAGATCGAGGTTGATTCGGTCCGATCGCAATTCCCGCACGGTCCCAACCACCAGCACCAGATCGCCCGCCAACGTCCAATACGATGTTGTCAGCGATTGTGATGTCGCGGAACTGGTCGACGAAGATTCCGTTGATCACGAAGTCCTCAGCACCGGCGTCGGCTTCCAGAGCCACGTAACGAACCACGTTGCCGTTGACCGTCCCGCGCAGCCCCATTTCGTTGAAGTTACTCCGCTTGCTGCTTTGGTAAGAAATACCGCCGTAGCGACAGCCCTGGCAAATGTTGTTGCAGACAATGTGCTCCCATTGCGACTCGTCGTCACCAGTACCACCTTCGGTGAGATCGGTGTGGTACTGCAACTCAATGCAACTCTTGCGAAGCGACGTTGAGTATGAGTTGAGCTCGTCGCCCGCAGCGTTTTGTGTGACGACGATGTTATCCGAGCACGTCAAGTGCCTGGAAATATAGGTCATTCCAATTCCAAACAGTGAGTTACCGTTGCACTGATTGTTGTTGATAATGACGCGGCTCGGATTCTGGTCTCCCGCTGTTAAGAAGATGTCGCCTCCGCCCGGGTCGGTTGGATTCCAGGCTGAGTTTCGACATTGATTATCCACAATCGTGATCTGCTCTCCGCCACGACAGACAATCCCACCACCCTCGAAACCTTCGACCAGATTGTCGTGAATTCTCACCTGATTGCAGTTTTCGACGAAAATCGGAGTCTCGGCGCCCCAAGAAACGGTAGAGAGTGCTTGGCGGTCATAGTAGCTCGTACGTACTGTCAGCCCTGAGATTTCCAGATTTGTGACGTCCACACAGTGGATTGCGCGAGCGGCGGCGGTCACCTGCTTGAGCGTCGCATCGTCCCCCCAAATCTTGACATTGTCGTGTCCGACAACAAGCAACTCGGCACTGATCTCATAGTGTCCAGGCGGGAAGTAGACGCTGAAACCTCCCGACAGATATGCGTTGATTCGATGTGAGTTATTGCTGCGATCGGTCGCACTTAGTCCCTCCCCAGGTGTAACACCAATGCCAAGGGCGTTGACATGCGTTACTGCATGTTCCGTCAAGACCGTCATGATTTCATCCCCCATACTCCCGTCGTCTAGGTGTGGCTGACATGATGCGTCGCAGCCATCGCAGCTGAAGAGGCGGCGGGCTTCATTGTCTTGGCGTCACTCGCCAGCGCGAACGTGCCAATGACCGTCTGCATGACCTTGACGACGTTCGCAAAACTTCGATCCGCTCATTGTACGCTGCCGAAGCTATGCTCGTTGGTCGCCAAAGCGAGACCGTTGTTCAGCAAATTCTAATCAACGAGCGACCCAGGCAGAATTCCTCCGGAGGTCATCTTCGTACGGGCCTGCCGTGAAGACCTGCACAGGGTCTGAGCGATGTACCTTTGATCTCGCTGGGCACACGATCTGATATTTTTCTGAAAGATCTGCCTGGGGGCGGGATAACTACTTCCGTAAGACAAAATCACCCCGCTCAACGGAGGCAAGACCATGCGTGCCAAGCGAATCCTGCGGCTGGAAAACCTGGAAGAGCGTAAAGTATTTGCGACGCTTACCGGACTGGATGTGGAGCCCCTATCGGATCTGGCGGCAGCGGACCAGGCAATCGAAAGCGAGCCGGAAACATCAGTAAAGGAGTACCAAGACGAGGGAAATAATTTCGCCGATCTAGGTGTCGGTTTGGAGTCTCGACTGGACGGCACGCAGGTCGGCAGCGAAGGGTTCAAGGCGAAACCGCCCCAGATTCCGAATCAACTCGTTTACGGTCGCGACGAAGAGCGTGCCGAGTTCGTCGTGGACCAGGTCATGAACGAGATCGCCGTAGTTTGTTCCTCGACCCGATGATGGACGAGGAGTGTGGCACGTTGGTGCTTGCCGAAGAGACCAACGGCCCGTCGCGTGACAGGGTGCAGAAACGCTAAGAACGTCTGCATTTGCGAGTCGCGAGCGAAGACATTCGAAAACCTGGGACGCGACTCCCAGGTCGTGTTCACGCGCCGGTTAGATAGTCGGGTGGAATTAAACAAAGGTACCGAAACCGTCACGGCGATAGCCATCAAGTTGCCGCCGCATGCGTAGTCCGCAGTGGCTGATATTGGGAATCGCCGAACGCACCAGGGGCAACGCCAGGCCCGAGCAGTTCCAATTAAGTTCGATGCTCGCATTCAGTACGCTGAACACAGAAGGCAGTCCCAAGAACTGTCTCATTTAAGACAAAGAACCACAAGTTTCTTCGAGAATTGAAGTGGCGACGGGAGTGCCGGATCAAAGGAACGTTTTGCGGCATTGTCGACCCACCGGCCAGCGTTCTCGCGGTCCCCAAGAGACTGACAATCCTGCGGTGCTCGTAGATCTCGGCTACTTTTTCCACGCGACTTACACGTATGAAGTGCCCCCGTTGCGATGAGTTCAAACTTCGAATGACGGGAAAATACCACGCGGATTCACTTAAGCATGAATGGCGTTGCCAAACGTGTGGCTTCAATCGCTGGTGGATGGAGGTGGGTGCTGGCGGGAGGTTGTTATGATGGATGAACTCGTCGATTTCCTCCAAGACAAACAGCTCTTTGATCCACTTCTTGAGTCACTCGTTCTTCTTTTGGTCGTAGTGATAGCTATTGGCGTTTTGCGCAGGTTTTTGAAGCGAACCCCGGAGGCTGAGGAGGAATAGATACGAACATGCGTATTAAGGTCGAGGAAGCTAACCATCATCTGCGGGAACGAGAACCTTAACGATCGGGGCCAATTCGGTCCGCGAAGGACAGTTTTTCATAGCAACGCACTCATGGAAGCGCGGGTGAGCTTGCTTGTCGGCGATATCGATGCTGACGGCGATGTCGATCTTCTTGGCAAATCCAGAACTGGCCTTTTCAGTTAGTTCAATTGGTTTGAGAACACCGATGGGCGGGGCAATTTCGGCGAGGGAAAGGAAATTGACGTTGAGTATACAACCGACCTGCTGCTCGAAGACCTTGACGGCGACGGTGATCTCGACTTGGTCTATTACGTCCACGGGGAGCCCGGGAGGATCGTCTGGCACGAGTACGCTGAACAGCGAGGCACTTTCGAGACTACCGGCGAGACCATCGTCATATCCGGCAGTCCTCGATGGTTGCTGACAAACGACTTTGATGCCGACGGCGATCTAGATCTGATCGCTGCAATTGGGGATCGCGTCGTTTGGTACGAACGGCTTGATGGCCAAGTTGCGTTCGGCGAAGAGCAGACGCTGTGGACCGCGGCTCCCAGATCCGGCAGCTTTCAACTCTTCGATCTCGACGATGACGGAGACCTCGACGTGCTTCAGACGCGGAATAACAGGAATGCCGAGCCTCATAATTTCGACGACCTGTACTGGATCGAGAACCTCGACGGACGAGGAGAGTTTGCACCAGAGCGTCGGATTGTTCGGAATAAGCACCTGTCAGATATAACGCCCGCGGATGTCGACGGCGATGGTGATTTCGATCTCGTTGCACTCACCGACCTCGCCGGTGGTCTGGTTTGGTATGAACATCTCGATGGTCAGGTGAATTTCGGTCAGCGGAACATGATTGCCCCTCACGCTTACGGCCGCTCTTACAAACTCGCCGATGTCGACAACGATGGTCGGCTCGACGTGGTCGACGGATTTCGGGAGATTTCGTGGTTCGAGAATCGACCCCTGGGAGACGTCAACGATGACGGACTGTTCAACTCTTCCGATCTCGTCGTGGTGATGCAGCGGGAAAAATATGAAGACCCTATCCCAGTCTGGACCCAATTCTTGGCCAAGGCTAGTAAGCTGGGGATTGATGTGAGCGCATGCGTTTAGAAGTCGCAATAATCCACCGAATTGTGAAACAACCGATGGGAACTGCAACCACCCGGAAATCGGTACTGGACCACCGTTGGCGAAGGACGCTGGGAATCACCCTTGCCAACGTAGCTGCACTGGGAACGATCGCGAGCCTGGTCGCGATACGAGTCCGGCAGAATTTGATTGTAACGCCGTTTGACACCTCCATTGTGGTATCGCTAGCCGTCTTGCTAGGTCAGGTCAACGTGGTGGTCTTGCTGTTCGCGATGCTAGAGCCGCGCTCGATGCGTCGCTGGCCAGGCATTTTCATTGTTGGGGCTATCGTCTCAACGATGGGCGTCGCCACGTACCGTTGGCTGCAGGGCTATCCGTGGATCTGGTCTGAAGAAATCGAGGTTCTCCTTGCACTATTCATGATCAGTCTCAGCACTTTCGTCGGATTCTTTCTGGTGATACGTGTTGCGTGGTGGCCGTTGCACCAGATCAGCTCTTGCAGCATAGAGTTCGGAGACCAGCCGTCAGAACTGTCGAGCCAACATTATTCGCTAAGTGAGTTGCTGTGTTGGACCGGTGCATTCGCGGGGACGTGCGCATTGTTAGCTTCCTTTCGAGGAACCTATCTTCCAACAATTGTGCTCGCTGTTCTGCTCCCTGTTGTCGCCACACTCCCTGTTGGAGTCACGGCTATGATGGCGGGATTGAGCTGTTCCAAATGGCGTTGGGCGATACTGTTGGGAACTGTCTTCTTGATGTCGGTTTTGGAGATCATCATTGTGCCATTGCTTATCGGGCCACGGCAGACAACACTGACAATTATCGGGATGCTCCGTTACGTGTTGACGGCCGTGCCGGTTCTGAACGTCGTGCTTGCTACCACCGTATTTGTGAACTTCTATTGGCTGCGCCTTGAAGGAATGCGACTTGTCCGCTACGAAAGACTCAGCGGGAATGCGGAGGCAGCAGGCGTTTGACGTCGATTACAGCTTCAACGTCCCCAAGATGTGTTGCAAGAACCCGTGGGAAAGCCGGTTTGATTGTTGATTTGCGTCATCAAACCACCCTTTGCGGAACCAAGGAGTCTTCACGTCGGGATCATGTTTGTGCTGGAGCTGCAGGGCAATTTAGTTTGAACGTCGTCCACTCTCGATCGAGGAGTGACATGCCCAGTAAACAGATCATGTTTCTCGTGCCGATCTTTACGCTCTCGTTGCTTGGCCTGCAGTGGGGTGACGACGTTGAATATCCGCGCAATGAGTTGTTCAAGCAGAAGTTTGAACACGTGCAAATGTCGGTCGTTCGAGTTGTCCGAATCGAAGACAATGGCGACGAAAGGACATTCGGGACCGGTGTGATCGTTTCTCGCAAAGGGCACGTCGTTATTCGTAACACAACGACTCCGCTGTTTCGGCCCATTCTTGCGGGAGATAAATTGCGATTCTATTTCGCAAACGGAAGCAGTTACGACGGAGTAACACTGGGTTGGTCCGAGGAACACAAGCTTGCAATGGCCAAGCTTTCTGGCGATGGTCCATGGCGCTCGGTGGAGCTTTGCGGCAAGGATCAACTTCGGACGGGCACTCCATGCATCTCTTTAGGCTATATCCGGCCCGAAGTCCGGTACTCGAAAAAGCCAGCCATGACCATTGGCAATGTTTCGATGGTGGCACCCGGTACGTGGCTTTCATCGACTTGCGAGGTCAGCAATTTCGACGCCATCTTCGACATGCAAGGACGGCTACTGGGCATCACGACGTGCAAGCCGATTGGCCGCGACAAGATCCACACGCACGCCGCGATGCTTAGAGAACTCTGGAATGAGCTCGCTGCAGGTAAGAACGTCGACCGCGAGCGAGCCCTCTCCATCTCAAAGCAGCGCGACAAGGCGCTGCCGGCCGATTTGACCATGGCTGAAGAGAGTTTGCCAGGTGATGCGCGCGAGATCGCCAGGCGAACAACCGTACAGATTCGTCCGGCAGATCCGGCAGCCAATGAGCAGAGTTGGAGCGGAGTCGCGATTAGCGAATCCGGATATGTCGCTACGTGTGGACATCACGGACGGCGCCCTGGATATCCAGTCACCATTCACTTCTCTGATGGTCGTTACTTTCAGGGCAAGGTCTTAGGCAGCAACCCTATCACTGACGTTGGAGTCGTCAAGATAACCGATGAAGGTGAATGGCCATTCACCAACCTTGGTCTAAGCCAGCAGTTGGCGTCCGGAAGCAGATGCATCATCGCGGGGTATCCAACACAACGTGAGGGGAATGAGCCGCTCTTACGAGAAACGACGATTGTCGAGCCGGACAAATACGTCTGGTCCAGCCTAATGCTGACAGATGGGAACGGTTACAAATTGCATCCCGGCGATTCGGGCGGCGGTGTTTTCGACAGCAACGGATTCTTAGTAGGATTGCACGAAGGAATGAATCCTGGTGCTCCTGGAAGGCATCGGCGATCGGAGTTCCTTATACTGCAATGGTCGGATCTGACCGCGGCCCAAACGACGAAAGATTAGCGGTCAAAGACCCGCACGCGGCTTGGCAGCCTGCGTTGTCGTGGATCGTCTCCTTTATCCACCGTTTCTCGCGGCAAGCACCTTTTGATGGACAGAGGACGGTGCTCACCAGCTTGAAGTCAACACAGTTAAATGTCAATGCGCAAGTATTCCTACGTCGGCCCACCAGATATTCATAAGGCTGCTCTGTCTTCAGCGCCGGGAACGCCGATACGGTCGGTTCCTGATCTTTCGACATGGATTGCTTCACAGACTAACGAAGTTGACCCCGATGGTAGCGTCACGGCTACCTTCATCGTCGATATCGATGGAGTGCTGTGTCTCGCTCCACGGCGTTCGGAACATGTTGCGTGCGCTTCTGGTCGTCCGGTTCTGTCTGCAGGTGAAATCACGTTTTCCGTCGATGGAGATGTTTCTCAGATCTCAAATCAATCCACTGGCTACTGCCCTGAACCGGAATCGTGGCCGCAAGTTGCTGCCGCTCTCGATGCCATTGGTGTTCCTCATCCCAACGCTTTCACAGTGCCGATTATGTTCCGGCTTTGTCCGAAGTGTAAGGAGCGTAACATCGTCAAAGATGAATGGTTCGTGTGCGAACTCTGTGGTGCTGATCTTCCCGAGACTTGGAATTTCTCCGACGACTAGCATATGATTTCTTGGATCGTATCGCTTCCGAATACTTTGGAGTGATCGGGAAAGAGTCCGATCAAACGACCGAAATCTCGGACGCGACGCTCGGTGAAGTCGTAAAGGCACAGAAATGGATGAAAGCACGGAAAAGGAGCTTCAGGAAGAGCTAGACAAGTATCTTGCATCGCATGAGCGTTTTCTAACGTCGACATCAGCACAGTGGAAGCAGCTGAAATCGGAGTTAGAGGTA
>CAJHYQ010000820.1_pt1 | contig 12123 bp, 6 predicted proteins | sample 9198721 | NCBI WGS metagenome assembly CAJHYQ01 (sample SAMEA7708357, study PRJEB35096) | sediment metagenome | biome: marine neritic benthic zone biome [ENVO:01000025]; feature: sediment [ENVO:00002007]; material: shallow marine sediment [ENVO:03000034] sea grass bed [ENVO_01000059] ... | reverse complement strand
GGCTTGGGCAGCGAGAACGATAACTTGCCCGCGTATGTCGTGCTTAGAGATGGCAAGCCGTTTGGAGGCACAACCAGTTGGGGCAACGGGTACCTGCCAGCTTTGTATCAGGGAGTGCAGTTTCGCAGCGGCTCTCATCCTGTCCTCAACCTCAAGCCGCCCAAGACTATCGAGCGAACTCATCAGCAAGCCACCCTCCGTCTGCTGCAGGAATTGAATCAGCAACATCTGGCGAGTCGTTCGTCATTTTCTGATCTAGAAGCACGAGTTGCCTCGTACGAACTGGCCTTTCGTATGCAGACGGCGATACCGGACGCGATTGGAATCGAGAAGGAAACGGAAGCAACTGAGCGAATGTATGGAATGCACAGGGACGAGACGCGAACGTTTGGAACTCGTTGCCTTCTCGCGCGTCGTTTGGTGGAACGGGGTGTGAGATTTGTGCAAGTCTGGTCGGGTGGCTGGGACTCGCACACCCATGTTGGCTCAGGTCAGCTCGACGCCGCACGCCGAGTCGATCGACCCATCGCTGGATTGCTTGCAGACCTCAAGCAGCGAGGATTGCTGAACGATACGCTTGTTGTTTGGGGCGGCGAGTTTGGCCGCACGGCAGATACCACGGAGGCGGCATTCAAGAACAAGACGCCGGGTCGCGACCACAATCCGCGGGCGATGCTAATGTGGTTCGCCGGTGGTGGCGTGAGCGGAGGAACCGTGGTCGGAGCGACCGACGAATTCGGCGAACGCTCGATCGAGGACCGCTATCATCTGCGCGACGTTCATGCAACGTTGCTTCATCTGTTAGGCCTTGATCAGGAAGATCTCACGTTCTACCACGGTGGTCGTGATAAACGCTTGACTGACAACGGTGGCGAGATCATCGAATCGCTCTTGGCGTAAGTCGACGGACCGCCCGGAACGCCACCGAAGTTGCTTGCCAGGAGGTCAATCACTTCCTTTTTTTCCGCTCGCCGCCTATAACCGGCTAAGTCGCCGACGGTCCGCCAAAGTCAACCGGACCTTCCTCTCACGCTCTTCACAATTGAGGAAAAACCTTGCGCATCAATCACACGATCAGCCTTGGAATAGGGATATTCATGTTGCTCGTCTCCAACGCCTCAGCCGGGCAGCCGAGTGATGCTGAGCAGTACTGGTTGCAGTTGATCAATCGATTTCGAGCTGATCCAGCTGGCGAACTCGACCACATGGTCAACTACACGCAGCCGGGAACGGGAGTCGTGTGGGACGATCCGATGTCGGATTTCCGACGGGTCGCTTCGGCGCTCGAATTCTTCGCGGTGGATCCGGTCGTGCTGCGTAGGCAATTTCAGAATCTGAAACCAGCGCCGCCCTTGGCTTGGAGCGAGAATCTGCACGAATCGGCTCGCTACTATTCCAGTCTCATGATCGCAAGAGACGATCAAAGCCACGAATTGGATAGTTATCCTCGACTGTTCGAACGCCTTAGTGAAGAAGGCGGATACGAGATCACCGGGGGTGGTCTGGCCGCGGAAAACATCTATGCGTTTGCCAGCGACGTTCAACACGGGCACGCTGGGTTTCTAATCGACTGGGGAAACACGCCCACAGGCATTCAGGATCCACCCGGTCATCGCGATAATCTGATCGACGCCCGTATGCGTGAGATTGGGATCTCCGTCCTCCGCGACGACGATCCATCGACCGATGTTGGACCACTCGTCGCAACTCAACACCTGGCTGCTGATTTCGCGGACGGCCCCTTCGCCACCGGTGTGATTCATCGAGATCTGAATGGCGACGATTTTTACGCGCCGGGAGAAGGCCTAAGTGGCGTCAACGTGGAGCTCCAGGGTTTAGATGGTCGTGTGCTCGCCGCATCCGAAAGCTATCGTAGTGGCGGCTATCGCCTTGATATCTCCGACCTACGACCGGGCTCGTATCAAATTGTCATCAGCGATCCCGATCCGGTCTACTGGTCCGGCCCAATTGAAATCAGCGCGACGGATCAAAACATCGCGATCGACGTGACCGATCCGCAGCACAGCATCGATTCGCTATCACGCGTCTTGCGCGAGGGCAGAACGTGGTCCCTTTTCGACTTGAACGACGACGGGCGGTTTACACGAGATGATCGAAACCATTTGATTCGCGAAGTGTTTCGCACATACCTCGGGGACTCAAACTTGGACGGACTGTTTGATTCGAGTGATCTAGTGGACGTCTTCCAAGCGAATGAATACGAAGATGATCTCGAAGGCAACTCCGTCTGGGCCACCGGCGATTGGACAGGTGACGCCGATTTTGGGAGCGGCGATCTGGTTGCGGCCTTCCAGGAAGGTGGCTACGAGCAGGGTCCTCGCCGAGTTCTGGTGCCTGAACCATCAGGTCTAGGGGCCTTCGCACTGGCAGTGCTCGCAATCGCCGTTCGCTCGCGAAAAGCCGCAAGTCGGCGTGCCTAGCAAAGCCTGGCGGTTGGGGACCCGTTGAGCGGCGACGCTGCCCTCGGTACAGGAAACGACACATCCCATCTGCCCCCACGGGACCTTCTATCCCTTATTGCCACTTTCGCAAAAAGTCGTGTAAGAAACGATGCTCGCCGCGCATTAGCATATATGGAACGAACCAGGTTCTCGAACTAGCTAAACGTCGAGCTCACCCCGATGGCGAACATCCCCGAGACCCGTCACAGCCTGCTGGTCCGGCTGGCCGAACCGGACGATCAAGCCGCGTGGGAAGAATTTGTGTCGGCCTATCAGGGAGCCGTTTTCGGATACTGTACAAGCCACGGGTTGCAGGACGCCGACGCACGCGAAGTGGTGCAAGGCGTGCTCATGCTGGTCCACGAAAGGATTGGTCAGTGGAAACCGTCGGGTCGCGAGAAAAGCTTTCGACTCTGGCTGTTACGGACAGCTCACTATCTGTGTCTGAAGGCCATTCGAGATCGAGGAAAGGCCGACCGGGCTGTGGGAGGAACCAGCATCTATCGGCTGGTGCAAGACCTGCCAGAACATGCTGAGGCCTCGGACGGTGAGCAGCTAGACTGGCAACGATGGGCATTTCGCTGGGGCGCGGAACAGATCCAGCGCGATGTCCAGCCGATGACCTGGCAAGCGTTCTGGCTGTCGGCCGTGGAAGATTTGCCACCCGAGCGGGTTGCCACCAAGTTGGGAATACGCGTCGGTTCGGTCTATACCAGCAAATGTCGCGTGCTCGCTCGTATTCGTGAGCGGGTGATGCAATTGTCCCGGAGCGAATCATGACGGTGTGCAGTAGAGAGACGGGCCAGCTGTTTTTGGCCGGACAATTGGACGAGCGACACGAGGCTGCCTTTGAAGAGCATCTGGAGTCTTGTGGATGCTGCCGCACCTGGTTGGAAGAGGACGCCGGCGACGCCACGTGTTGGCAGTTGGCCAAAGAGCTGTCCCACGGCGCACAAGCCGCGACCGATGTTGTCGATCCGTCCAGCAGCATGCGATCGCATGAAAAACTTGGCAATCTCCCCCGCTTGATTGCAGCCTACCTGGGGCCTTCCGACGACCCTTCAATGATGGGACGACTCGGAGCGTATGAGATCGTTGGTGTCATCGGTCGAGGCGGGATGGGGATTGTTCTCAAGGCTTTTGAGACGTCGCTTAGCCGCAACATAGCGATCAAGGTTTTGGATCCTACCTTGGCCAGCGTCGCCTCGGCCCGCAAACGGTTTGCGGGCGAAGCAAAGGCCATGGCTGCGATCTCGCATGAACACGTGGTTCCGATCTATGCGGTCGACCAGTATCAGGACCTGCCTTACTTCGTCATGGAATATGTTGTTGGCGGAACACTTGAAAGTCGTATGCAGCGCGACGGTCCTCTCGATATTGTCTCGATCGTTCGTATTTCGGTACAGGTTGCTGAGGCTTTATCCGCCGCCCATGACCAAGGCCTTGTGCACCGGGATATCAAGCCAGGCAACATTCTGTTGGACCGTGGAACCGAGCGAGTGCGCGTGGCTGACTTTGGTCTCGCGCGGGTTGCCTCAGATGCCAGCTATACCTGCAGCGGCATGATCGCCGGCACACCACAGTACATGTCGCCCGAACAGGCCAAAGGCGAAGCATGTGATGCACGGTCGGATCTGTTCAGCCTTGGCAGCCTGATGTACGCCATGTGCACCGGTCACGCACCGTTCCGCGGCGAAACGGTCTATGGCATCATGCAGCGAATTATCCACCACGAGCCGCGTAGCCTTCGGCAACAGAATCCCACGGTCCCAACTTGGCTCGAACAGTTCATTCAGCGGCTGTTGTGCAAAGCACCTGACAAACGATTCCAGTCGGCAGAACAAGTCGCCAGCATCTTGCGGCTCGAGTTGGCACATCTGCAAAACCCCACACAAGTCAAACAGCCAAGCCGAGATTGGGTGTGGCGTCCGGTCTTGTCCAATCGATATCGCACGCGCCTGGTCGCATCTCTGGCAGCCGTGCTCCTAATCATGGCGGTGAGCATACCGACTTTCCTGCTACTGCGTGGGACAGGTTCACCCGGTGTTACCAACGGCGGATCAATGAGCACGGTGAATGAAGCCGTTCCGGCAAACAACGCCGTCACGTTGCACGACGGCACCGAGTTGCCAGACAACTCAACGGGTGAGTCGTTCGATGATATTCCCCTTTGGGAAGTTGATGGTCTGCAGCAGGCACAGACTCGAATCACGGAACTGGAGGACTCCTTCTATGGAATCGATGACCATGACCCGTGGTCGCAAGATGCAAATCGACTCCGTCAACAACTTCAGGCAATGGATACGAAACTCTTCGATTGAGATCGCGGTAGCAATCGCGGTCCGACCGAATCACTTACTGAGCGAAAGGTAGAAACATGAATCGCCGATTCACAATGTGCGTGGCCTTATTCGTCTTCGCTTTGATTGGTGTCTGGACTGTTCACTCGATCGGCCAAGACCTTTTTGACTCGCCCCCTGCTGACGACATAGCGGCGACCGATGATTCGTCTGATGATTTGTTCGCCGACGACGCAGCCGATGAATCGTCTGATGGCTTGTTTGCCGACGACGCGAGCGATGACAACGTTGGTTTTGATGATGAACCGAACGACGAAACGCTAGATGATCTCCTGGATTCCGGCGACGCCGCGGGGGATCTGTTTGACTCAGGGACAGACGACAATGACCAAGTCCTAGGTCTAGATCTAGATTTGGAAGCCGAAGAGGATGTGGATCTCCAGCTGGGCGACATTACTAACAATAAGGATCTAAACGATGACTTCAGCATCGCAGACGAGGAAATGAATGTCGTTTTCCCCGACATGGGTCATAACGCAAGTCGGAGAAGGGGAATTGATTACGCTTTAGGTGCAGCAGATGCACGCAACGCCGCCGGCCAGGCGAGACAGCGACTGTCCCAACTACAGCAGACGATTCTCCAACACTACATGCAGACCAAGAATAAGCCCGCACGTGATCGCTTGGTCGATCAACTGACGAAGGCCGTAAGTGGCGAATTCGATGTCCGCCAGCAGGCGCGAGGCAAAGAGCTAAAGGCGTTGGAGCAAGAGCTTAATCGTCTTCGTTCGATCCACCAACAACGCGAACGTGAAAAGAACACCATTGTTCGCACACGAGTCCGTCAATTGATTCGCGATAAGGAAGGTCTTGGATGGGGATCGGACAGTGTTTCTCGACGGTTCCGGTAAATCGCTCGCAGCGTCTCAGCTCAGACGTCGCTCGAGACGCTGACGCATCGCTTGCTCGAGGATCGCTCCGGACACCTTGAACGACTCGTCCGAGGGCAGCGACAGCAGGGTCTTGGCCACCTTCGCCGCTTTGCTGCTGCCCTTGATGCTCGCCAAGAAGTCGCGGGCCAGTTCGTCATCGATTCCCTGCTCGAGTTCGATTGACAGCTCATGGGCCAGTTCAAGCAGCTTGGCGTAATTGCGGGGCATTTTCGAAGGATCGCCACGGAAACTGTGCTGCAGCGCTCCGTGAACGACGGCTGCATGCACCGGAGAGATTCGGGCTATCTCGCCAAGCGTCTTTGCCCAACGCGGCGGCATGACAAGCCCGGTAGGCAATATCCGGGCAAGCATCGCTCCCAGGTTGTCCGATCCAAGTCGGCCGTCTTCAATGGCGCAGATCGCTGCGTCAATTGCCAGTCCATGTTCACCCGGTTCCTTCGCGGCAAGTCCCACGACGAGTAACAGTAACCCCATTTCGCGTAGCGGAGTGCCAGGATCAAGAAGTGGCTTGAGAAAGTCCTTGTTGCCCCAATCCGCCTCCCACCAATCCAGGTTTGAAGCAAGTTCATTTGCGGCTGTAGCAAAGAACGACTCACGGGCCTGTGGCCAAATAGTCGCCGCCCAATCCACGCTGATCGCAGAACGACTCCAGACATCCGAACCCAAGTGCCCGTGCCACAAGACGGTCACTGAATCGAGCTGCACTTTCTTGGGCACCGATGGCTGTGACTTAATCTTGAGCTTAGCGTTCTCTTTTCGAACTTTTTTGCATTCGAACGTGTAAGTTGCCGCGCTGGCGCCATCCGGACCTAAGTTCGGGAATGCTTTCGCGACTCGTGTATCGTCCTCCCATGGTGCTCGCGCACGGGCCGCGGCCGCCCATAAAGACTCCGTTTTGCCAAGTCGAACACGCTGGCCCCCGAGCGCATGGCGAATAGCTCGCACCCACTCGGACGACGAGTTCCCGAGCTGAGCAAGTGCCTCCTCACGGAAATCGGGAGCGCAACGCAACAGCGCCAGACAGACGTCCGTTAGGTCGGGATCCGATCCGCGCCACTCGTTTGCCCGCTGGACGAGGACGCGAGGATCAATCCACCCACCGGAATGCGTCGGTGCGCTCAGCAGCACCGTTGCCTTGCCCTCAGCTAGTTGTTCGGCCAATGCCAACGATCGGCGTGAAAGTATGCTGGTCGGTCGCTGACCCGGCATGTACCAATCGTGGCTCTTGCCCTCAAAGATCACCGACACGCTGTTACGGTGTCGCTTGCCATTCTTTGTTCGAATCACCTCGCCGTTGCCCCACGCGTACACCAATCCAAACAGATCTTGGGAAGGACCGAATCCGATGAATGGTGCAGCGTGTCTCTTGAGTTTTTGTCGCACACGCTTGAGGAGTGGTGCCACTCGGGCCTGGAAGTCGTCACCTTTTTGATCACCCAGACGCGCAAGAGCGTCCATCGCCAGCTCGGCATCATCGATTCGCGATTCGTCCTCAACGACTCGTGCACACGTATCGATCAGGTCGTCCAGGTTGTCGATCGGTGTCAATTCGGTTTGTAGTTTGAGCCTGGGGATGTCCATTCCATGAAAAGTCGCCGCTGGGATCTCCAGTCGCTGCTGCTTGAGATTCTCTGCTAGAGCATCGATACCGAATCGAGCACGGATTTCCGGATCACATGTGCTGATATCAATCGAAGCGGTGCCAGCGGGCGGCGTCTTGGTTGACGCGGTATCGGTGGCTGTTCCAGTGACGCCATTGAGTTTCTGCACTCGTTTTCTTAGCGACGGCGCAACGATGTCCTGGTAGTCGGCCAACCGCGTTGTCAGTCGATTCTGGTCGGGATCAAGCGTTTGCTCGATCACATTCAGTGCTGCTTCTTGAACGTCCGATGCTTCGTGACCCAGCGCGACGACCATTGCTTCGCAAACCGCTTGCGATGAATTCGGATCGCTCTTGGTCAACCGTTTCAGCAGCCGAATCGCCTTCTTGACGATGCCCTTAGAACGCGCTTCAAGCACAGGCTGTACACCGGCCACGAGCGAGTCTGATGCATAAAGACCTTCCTTATGCGCCGCTTCAACCTTGGCAAAAGCCCAGGTGACAATATTCGGTGCAGACACACTCAAGAGCCCCAGATAGCGATCCGCGTGCTCTCGCTGCTCGTCCGCAGATGGTTGAAGTGCATCGTAGAAAGTCGCATACCACTTGGCACGATAGTGATTGAAGTCTCGCTCCAGCGCTTCCATGGCACATTCCAGGAGACGTCGACGAGGCAAGTGGCCCTGCTCTGCGAGATGAATCAGCGCTTCCTGCCATGTTTGCCCACCCGTAAACCGGTCCCAATTGGCAAGACTGTTCTCGCCAGCTCCGTCATATTCGAACAGTCGCCATACTTCGTCTTCGAGCAGTTTGGGATCGTCGAGCAATGCTTGCTCGATGGATTCTCCGTCGCGGAATCGATCGCGAAGACCGCTGATCATTCCGAGATAGTAGTTCGGATGGTCGGGCTTCTTGGCCAATCCAGCGTTGATCAGATGCCTGATCAGGCTCCACCGACTCCAATAGTTCGGTTCCTCAAGCAGTGTCGGAACCCAATCCGACACCCATTTCGGATGTCGGTCGATCAACAATTGACAGACATGCTCGTCAGTGGGACGGGTGTGGAAAGGTCGCCCTTTGATCTCTGCAAACGTGGCGGTCGCAAACATGGCGACTTCAGCAGCCGTAAACAAAGGGTTGCGCCGGTAGGTGGTCGCATTGATTTGGATCCACGCCGCTTCGTTGAGGTTCTCGTACCACTGCTGACAATATGGAGCCAGCTCGCGACGCTGGTTCTCAGACATGTCCTTAAAGAATGCCACGCAACGTTGGTCGTCGCCTTTCTTTAGTAGCTTGGTCAGCTTCTGCTCAGTCACCCTCTCGTTCCTCCAAAACAATACGTGTCGCCAAAATGTGTTTGCAAGGTCCGCGAGTGTCGGCATGCTTTGCATACCAGGGACAGGTGCAACGGGCACTACTTGGAGTCAAACGGATGCGATGCTCGACATCGCTGCCGGTGACGAACGCCTCGATACCGTCCCCTGCTTTCGTGAGCCGCACCTTACCGGCTTCGACCAATTTCCGAGCGTTTCGCAAGCGTGGCTGCAGCTGATCGACTTGTTGCATGTCGAACGGCAACTCTCGATGAAAATAAGCGGATTCACTCAAATCAAAGCCAACCAGCCCTCGTGATCCCAGTGCCGCAACGGCCGCCTGCACACTGTCTTTGTCGAGGCCGGACAATGAGATGAGTTCTTCCGTGTCAACGACGGCTCGCCAGCGTAGACCTGCTTGGATCGTCGGCATCGCATCCTGCCACGACCGACTGGCAAGCGATTCGAGCGCTTGGCCTTCCCCCGAGAAGCCCCGCCACACTTCAGGAGTGATCACCAGATGGAAATGCGCGTCGTCGAACGTCAACTCCCAGCCGGAAGCCCCAGTCGAATCGTCGGCGTAGATTCTTAGCTTGCGTGCTTGCGACGCGAGATGCTCCAGTACCCGCAGTCGCTCCAACCCACCTACGCGAACGGCGCCACGTGTCTCACATTGGCTCAAACGCAAACCACGGCCCGCGGCCACAATCCAAGTCGCTCTTCGATGAGTCTTCATGCGGGGCAGCGAACGCAAAAAGCGACGAGCTTCAATCGCCGACACTTCGTGCACCAATTGCATTCGACTCTGACAGGCCTGCACTTCGACCAGCCCCTTGAGCCACCGCACCGGCAGCTTTACCTTCTTCTCTACGATCGAGTCTCCGTGCCTGGACAACTCGACACCGTCCGTGCCCACCGACAACCGCACATCGTCCGTGTCGCGGATGGTCGCTAACGCGGAAATCATCGGCTGATTGAAATCAACATTCGTCGTCCCGCGCCCAAACCGCTCGCCGCTGAGTGATTCCGGCAATAGGTCCACCCGCGCGTAGACACCGCAGCACGACGAAAAGCCTTCAAAACGAAGACGGTTGTCGCTGCACGTCACGATTGGATCAGCCTGCGTCAGGATGCGCGTCAGCATGGCCGGTGGGATATGAAACCGAGTGTGCACCACTGTCATCAAGCTTCGCAGCATCTCGGCAACCAGCTTCGGACGCACCAGCTGACCATGGAAGAAATAGGGGTGCGAGTCCTCTCCTGCCGAGAACGTCGCGAGCTGCAATCCACCCGATTCCGAATCCAGGTGTGATCCGTGCAAGTATTCGTAGGTGTAGTCCAGGGCCAGAGCGGTCACGCGCGAATGCTCCTAAGATGAGGGCCAAATCCACCTGAAGTCTAAAGTACGATCAGCCGCCCGGCTTTTGGAACGTGAGTCTCCCCACAGCCGCAATCTCGCCCGCTAATTCGTCTGCTATTCGAGAAGATTCGGCGACTTGGCTCGACACGGCGGGACCACGAGATCGCTGTCGTACGTCTGCCGCACGACTGCTAGAATCCACGCGTCAGATCTCGATTGGAGGTGTGTGACGATGTTAGCGAAGTTCGCGTTTATAATCGCTTCGATCACTTGGGGCGAATAGCTCCAATCTCGTTCCGCACTGCCATCAATTACTTCCCTCCCTGCTGCTTCTGCTTGATATGGCGCTGATCACGTTAAACGACCTGAGTATAGGATTCCGCGGTCCTCCGTTATTGGACGCCGTGGGCTGTCAGATCGAAGCTGGCCAACGTATTGGACTGTTGGGCCGCAACGGCGCGGGTAAGACGACCTTCATGCGAATCCTCGCGGGTGAAATTGAGCCTGATGGGGGCGAACTGCAATTCGCACCGCACATCAAAATCGCCTTCTTGTCCCAAGATGTGCCTCAAGACATCCGCGGATCGGTCGTCGATGTGATTGCTTCCGGTTGGAAAGGCAGCCGCGCAGCGGACCTGCACGACGATGACGACAATTGGCAAAAGCAGCACGCTGTCCAGCAGATCATGTCGCGGATGCAGTTAACGGATGATGTGACGTTCGAGCACTTGTCCTCTGGAATGAAACGCCGTGTCCTGTTGGCGCAAGCACTCGTGTCGTCACCCGACCTCTTACTGCTGGATGAACCAACCAATCATCTGGATATCGATTCAATCAGTTGGCTTGAGGACTTCCTGTCCCGTTGGGATGCAACGATGGTTTTCGTCACACACGACCGACGATTCCTCCGCAGGATCGCTGATCGCATCCTGGAAATTGACCGAGGCAAACTGTTTGACTGGTCGTGTGACTACGACACGTTCCTCAAACGCAAGGATGCCGCACTCGAGGCTGAAGAAAAACAGAACTCGCTGTTTGACAAACGGCTCGCTCAAGAAGAAGCCTGGATCCGGCAGGGTATCAAAGCTCGGCGAACACGTAACGAGGGTCGGGTCCGGGCTCTCAAACGGATGCGGCAAGCGAGAAGCCAGCGCCGCCGGCAGCAGGGCAAGGTCACGCTCAAGATTGATCAAGGACTTCGCAGTGGCAATCTGGTAGTCGATGCTAAAGGCATCTGCTTCTCGTACGACGACCGGCCGATCTTCCAGGACTTTTCGACCACGATCATGCGTGGCGACAAGGTTGGCGTGATGGGACCGAACGGTGTCGGTAAGACGACATTGCTTCGAGTGTTGCTCGGCGAGTCGACCCCGACCGCGGGCCACGTGCGGCTTGGAACCAATCTGCAGATCGCCTACTTCGATCAACTTCGACAACAGCTGGCAGATGACAAGTCGGTCCAGGAGAATGTGGGCGACGGCAGCGACACGATCAAACTCGGCGACCAATCCAAACATGTGATTGGTTATCTGCAAGACTTTCTATTCAGTCCAGAACGAGCTCGCACCGAAGTTCGCTTTCTTTCCGGCGGGGAGCGCAATCGCGTACTTCTTGCTAGACTGTTTGCGAAACCAGCGAACGTCGTCGTGTTGGACGAACCGACAAACGACTTGGATACGGAAACGCTTGAACTGTTAGAAGAACGACTCGTCGAATATCAAGGCACTCTATTGCTTGTGAGCCACGATCGCGAGTTCCTGAATAATGTCGTGACGAGCACAATTGTCTTCGAGTCCAGTGGGGTCCGGGAATACGATGGAGGCTATGACGACTGGCTACGTCAGCGGCAAGAGGATCCGAAACCACGCGTTGACCGCCGCGACGTAACCAAGAAGCAAGCCAAGTCGGCCACGACAAGCACGCCAACCGAGCAAAAGCGTCGTCTCACGTATAAAGAACAACAAGAGCTGGCCGCTCTGCCCGAGACCATCGAGCGTTTGGAAACGGACATCGCGGCGTTGCATGAGACGATGGCGCAGCCCGACTTCTACAAAGGTGACGGCCAACAGATCACGCTGCAAACCGCGCGACTGCAAGAGCTAGAAGGGCAACTTGCCACGGCCTACGCACGATGG
>CAJHYQ010000242.1_pt1 | contig 12224 bp, 8 predicted proteins | sample 9198721 | NCBI WGS metagenome assembly CAJHYQ01 (sample SAMEA7708357, study PRJEB35096) | sediment metagenome | biome: marine neritic benthic zone biome [ENVO:01000025]; feature: sediment [ENVO:00002007]; material: shallow marine sediment [ENVO:03000034] sea grass bed [ENVO_01000059] ... | reverse complement strand
CTGCAACTTGTGACAACCGTTGATCAGGCCGCAAAGGCCGACGAGATCGCCGCAACGTTGATTAACGAGCGATTGGCAGCCTGCATCCAGATCGAGGGTCCGATCACGAGCGTCTATCGATGGCAGGGGCAGATCCACCGCGATCAAGAATGGCGTTGCACGATCAAGACGCTCAGCCAGCGATCCGACGACGTGATTCAACGTCTGCTCGAGATTCATCCTTATGATGTTCCCGAAATCCTTGCCACCCACGTAGATCAAGCAAGCGAAAGCTACGCACGCTGGGCGACCGCGAATGTTGAATGAGCGGCGGGGTTTCTCAGGCCCAAGGCCGGTCCAGCAACGCCCGCGCGAGCCGGTGGTCGATGGCGTTCGGTGTGCGTCGCAGGTCGGATCTAGTAGGCGTTCTGCCGCGAAAGCACAACAAAGATCGTCTTGAACAGAATCTTCAGGTCCATGTAGAGTGACCACTCGCGAATGTAACGATGGTCGCATTCGACCCGTTTTTCCATCTTCTCGAGCGTGTCGGTTTCGCCTCGCCAGCCATTGACCTGAGCCAATCCCGTGATTCCCGGTTTGACCTTGTGTCGCAGCATGTAGCCGCGAATCAGAGAACGATATTCTTCGTTCTGAAGGCTGGCGTGCGGTCTTGGTCCGACGAGTGACATGGTGCCTTCAAGAACATTAAACAACTGAGGCAACTCGTCGAGCGAAGTCTTGCGCAGAACCTGGCCAAGGCCTGTGACACGCGGATCATCGCGTGTCGCCTGCACAAACTTGCCTTCGCTTTCGCAGACTTTCATTGAACGAAACTTCCAGACCAGGATTTCACGCCCATCCAGTCCGTAGCGCCGCTGTCGAAAGAAGACGGGTCCAGGTGAGGATGTCTTTACCAGGATGGCGATGATCATCATCGGGATCGACACCAAGAGCAGAAGGAGGCTTGCCAGAACAACGTCAACGCCGCGTTTCAGCAAACCGTCGATTCCGTAGAAAGGATTCTCAAATACGCTTACGGCCGGCAGTCCGCTGATGTCCGTCCAGCGGGAATGCAACAGTTCGAAGACAAAGAAGTCCGGAACAATGTAGACCGAAGCCGTTGTATCCCCCAACTTGTTCAATACGTTCTTGATCCGCGCCTCAGCGCGCATTGGGAACGTGATGTAGATGATGCTCACGCGTCCTTCGCGCGCGTGCTGGACAAGCTCTTCGATCGTTCCAGTAATCTGATTCAAATCGCCGGGAATCGCTGGCAGACGTTGCGCTTCGCGGTCGTCGAAGAATCCCATGTGGGACAAACCTAACTCAGGCGAGTTTTCGATCCGCCGGGCGAGACCGAAGCCAAGATCGTTGATTCCCACGATCGCGAAACCACGTGTGTTATACCCTCGCGATCGCAGATAGCATTGGGTCAAACGAACCGCGATGCGAATGGCGGCGATCGTGATCAGCGTCAAGAACGTCCACAGGACGACAAACGACCGGTCAACCCATTGCGAATAGCGGACCATCACCGAGGTTGCCAGCAGGAACGGGATGGTGGCGACCCAGGTCACCGCAGCGCAGAGGATTTCCCGCTCAATCGAAACACCTCGCCAGTTTCGATACATTCCGCTGATTTCGCACAACAGATAGTAAATGATGATCGCGCCAGCGCCGGCCAACAGATAGAACTCGTCCAACCGCTCGACCTGCAACTTAGCGGCAACGACCAAACCGGTCAGAATCCCGGTCATATCGCCAAGTCGATACATTGTGTCCCGCAAGGACGAATGCTGGCGGATTCCCAGCTTCTGTGCACTTGTGGTCGGCGGCAAGGTTGGATTCATGGGTGTGCGAAGTACCGGGGGTGCGCAGGAAATCGAAGAAAATATAGGTCATAAACCAGATTCAGAGCGGCCCTCCCACAGCTACTGGTGAGCGACTTTCCCGCACCATTTCCGACTCGGCGCGTGCAATTCGCTGCGTGACAGTGCCCCCCAAACCCCGGTCCCCCACGCCTCGCAAGGCTTGCCCAGTTTGACTTGTGGCGTTCGGCGACACGTGCGTACAATCCCCTCCCACTTTTTCTCAATACAGGCCACAGATCGAGGATTTGTCATGATCGACGTAACTCAAGTAAGTCGCTTGCATCGCGAAACCGTCGAGCGCTGGCATCGGCAATCCATCGACAATCCCTATGACGATGTGATGGCCATTGTTTGCAAGCAACACAGCTTCAATTTCCTGCTGTGGCACGAGGAGGATATTGCACGCAGCAATGATGTGACCGACAAGCGGATCGCTGATGTCAAGCGAGCGATTGACGGCTACAACCAGAATCGCAACGACTGGATCGAGAAGATCGACGATTGGCTGACAGAACATCTTGTCGAATCGGAAATCACACCTCTGGCCAATGCAACGTTGAATACTGAGACACCCGGCAGTGTGATTGATCGACTGTCGATCTTGTCGCTTCGTATCTATCATCTGGTCGAGCAACTCGAGCGTACCGACGTCGAACAGGCACACATCGACTCGGTTCAGCGCAAGATTGCCGTTTGTCTGGTTCAGCAGGAAGACCTGTCGATTTCGCTATCGAATCTACTCAGCGACATCGAATCGGGTCGCAAGCGTCATAAGACGTACCGGCAGCTGAAGATGTACAACGATCCGGCGCTGAATCCGTATCTCTACGACGCTGCGAGGCGTAAAGCCGGCTAGGCTGTCGCTCGAGGGGCATTCTTGTCAGAACAACGCTGGGCTCACCACCCTCAGTCTGGGCTCGCCCTGCGTTAGGCGCTAGGCGACCTGGTGTGGAGTTGGGTGTGCATCAAGCTGCATGGGCAGAACGGATATTCTGCAGCAGCGTATCGCAGGCCGATTGAACCAGCTTGGGCTCGATCGCCAGCATGGCATCGTTACGTGAACCGCGACGTTCACGCCCGCTGCCTTGTTGCAGATAGACTTGGACGTTTATGTGGCCCTCTCCATACGGTCCGCAGGCACCTGGTCGGGTGGGGCCATACAGTCCGATGCATGGGGTGTCGACGGCCGCAGCCAGATGAAGTGGGCCCGTGTCGGAACCGACGCACATTGTTGCCTGCCGCATGAGCGAGGCCAGTTCGGGCAAAGTCGTGGGGGGCGCCATCAATGCATGACCTCCTGAACCAGCGACAATCTGCTCAGCCCACTGCCGTTCCTGATCCCCTGCCCAGCAAACGGCCGAAGGCAATTGATGCGACTGCCCCAAATGCCGAGCTACCTGGGCAAAGCGTCGCGCGGGCCATAGCTTTGAGTCCCAACCGGCTCCCGGGTTAATCACGGCAAAGTCACCCGTCAGATGCGCATCTCTCAGAAAACGATCGATGACCTCGTGCCGCCACTCAGCCAGATCAAAATGGGCTTCTGACGACTGTGGAACACCCAACGGACCGGTAAGCTCAAGATACCTTTCGACGACGTGGGACCGAGTTGGCGCCACACGGGTGTTATTCAGAATCAGTGCCAGCTCGCGCCCTTGAGGTTGAGCGAAGCCGACGCGATGTTTGGCTCCGGAGATCCAGCCGAGCATGGAGCTCTTGGTCAAGCTTTGACAGTCAAGGCAGACGTCGAATTTTAATGATCGCAGCTTACGGCGAAGCGTCCGCACCTGCCGGGGTGACTTCATCCAATTTCGATCGACCTCAATCACTTGATCGAGACCAGGGTACTCTTGCAGCAGCGTTCCCGATAGCCGTTGTGTTGCCCAGGCAATGTAGGCTCCTGGGAAATGCCTCCTGAGCGCTCCAATCACCGGCATCGTATGAATGCAGTCACCGACGGCGCTTAGTCGTGTAATCAGGAATCGTGGATGGTGGGAATCAGCAAAAGAGATACTCATGTCGGCCTCTGTCAGTCATACGATCGGGCGGCGAATCATAGACGGTGTTGTCACGCAGCCCAAGACGAATTGATGGAGCTATCAGTGCCATCAGCTGGTGGTGATTCAACAGCTTACTTGGATGGCATTCTCAAGGCCGATCTTCGATTGACCGATCCGCAACGGCGTTTCTGCACACGACGCCCGGGCGGCCCGCGGGCTATGCATCAGGCGACCGAAGAAACGTCACGGTCAGCTGCAACAACGTGACCAAGTCCATGGCATTGTGATGAAGAATCGATTGAACTTGCCGAGTGTCCTTGTCACGTACGTACTGGTGATAGGCCATGGGGATCTTGCGGCCCGGAATGTCACCGTTGCGGTGACGACCGCAAATATATCGCTCTAGCGTCTGCAGCTTGCAATTCGGCAGCTGCCCTTTCCACCGTCGTCGGGCATGGTGGAGCAGATCGTAATGACGGATCGTGGGGCGATCGGTAAGGGATGTCAGCATGCGCGGCTCATAGGTTTGTGTCGCCGTATGAAGTGCGTCCCTTTGTTCAAGTCCCAAGTGATGTAGGTTGCTACGATCTTGGACCTGCGGCCAGTCAAAACTCTTGCCGTTGAATGTGACGAGAACATCACATCGTCCCACGAGGACCCAAAGGTCTTGCAACAACGACTTCTCTTCGGAATAGTCACGCGCCCAAAGTTGTGAAAGTATCAGTTGCCCTTGATGGTCGGCATGCAAGACGCCGGCAAGAAAGATGATGGAACCGGCAAAGCCGCAGGTTTCGAGATCCAGAAAGACGGCCTTGTGGGGAAAGGCACGAAAAAGATGAATCAGGTCTTCGTCGGGCTCGTCGTAGAACGGTTCATGATGCTCCTGAGCCATCCGAATCGACCGCGGCCCGTTGGGCCACAGCTTGTCAAGCGGCTGCTGAATCAACCAATGAGTTCCCCACTGAGTCGCCACGGCCTCACCGTCTCCTAAGCGACTCTCGTCAGTTTCGACTGGATGGGATGGATCAGCGCGGTGACCATCAGAACGGTCGGCGTCAGACGGCTTGCGCGCTTGCAGGTCGTCAGCCTCGGTGTTGGCCAATGGCATACGATTCAACGATTCAAGTCGTGTGCGAACGGCTTCCGAGAGCATCGTTTATCCCGTTGTTGCTTTGGCCGGTGCTGCTGGAATTTGAGTTGGCCGTGGAGCGGCGAGCAGCAGGTCAAGAAGCCGTTGGGCGGCCTGCTTGTTGGGAATCGGGTAACCTCGCATCAGGTCTGGATCGCTATGGATCGCGGGGCGTAGGTTCGGCAATCCAACGCAGCTGGGGCAACCATCCTCGCAGTCGCATTCGGAAACCATCTGTTGGCAGAGCGTAAGCAGCTCGTAGATGCGATGGAACCCTTTCTCGCTATAGCCCAAGCCGCCGGGGTATCGATCGTAGAGGATGACGCAGCTTTTTCCGAGGTTCTTGCTGTCAACGACGCCGCTAATGTCCCGGCTGTCGCACATCGCGATCATCGGTAGCGTCTCGACGGCCAGATTGCGTACGCCGCAGAGAGCTTCACCGGTACGGAAGCCTTCGCTCTTTAGCTGAGCGCGAAGGGAGTCGTCAGGCGCGAGCCAAAATGCCGTCGTCGGCAGATTCTGTGCAGGAATGTCAACCGACCCGAATCCAACGTTTTCGCGAGTACTGAATTTGATCTTTTTGAAGGCAACGGTCTGCCAACTCACGTCGACATTGCCGAAAGCCAGTTGGGCGATTGGGATCGCGGCGCTCGACATCCGCGGCTGTGTGATGAGCACATTGCTTTCCAACACCGCCTGAGTGTAGTAATCCATTTCATGCCGCTCGGCGTAGGCGACCTTCCCATTCAGGTCGAGGTGGCGGATGAAGAACGTTTCACCATTGTGCAGATAGACGGCTTCGGGATAAATCAGCTCCGGTGCGCTAATCGCATCTACATTGGCAATGACTTCGTGTTCCTGCTTCATGCCGTCTCGACGCGTGCCGAGATCTATCGGTTCCGGTGGCGGAGCTTCAAGCAGCGGTGTACCCCGCGGCGGTGCGGTCTTGCCTCGACATAACACGATGCTGAACGTGTCGTCGCTCATGTGACGCAGACTGATCTGATGCGATGGATTCTGGCCACCGGCGAAATACACCTTTCCCGCGACCGGAGTCAATTCGTTTTCTTGGCAAAGCACATCGGCAATGGCCTCAGCCCGCTGACCGAAACGATTGCCCACCTCCTGGTCGAGTGGCAATTCGAAGGCGGCGGCCTTTAAATGATTGGCCAGCACATAGGCATTTTCGGGATCAACGACGGCGTGCTCCGGTGTCTGGTCGAAGAAGTACTGAGGATGCCGAAGCAGATATTGATCGATCGGGTCGTTACCGGCCAACAACACCGCCAAACTTTCACTTTGACGTCGTCCACTTCGGCCCGCTTGTTGCCACGTGCTGGCGATGGTGCCTGGATAGTGAACTAAGAAAGCGACATCCAACGAACCGATGTCAACGCCCAACTCCAAAGCATTGGTTGCCGCAACACCGCGAAGTTGGCCGTTGAACAAGTCCTGTTCGATCATCCGGCGTTCGTTAGGCAAGTAGCCACCGCGATAGGCTCGAATCTTTTCCGCCAGAGGTGACCGCTTTTCCCGTAGCGAATCTTGCGAGTAACGATGAACCAGCTCCGCCGCCTGCCGAGTTCGTGTGAAAGTCAGTGCCTGGCCACCGCTCTGAATCGCCTCGACCATCAGCCAAACCGCGTCATCCGTTGCGGATCGGCGAGCGAGATGGTCTTTATTGACAGGCGAAGGATTCCAAAGGACGAAGTATTTGCGACCGCGTGGCGACCCATCGTCGTCAATCGTCCGTACATCGCGGCCAATTAATCGCGAAGTCAACTCACCCGGGTTGGCAATCGTTGCACTCGCCGCCAGAAAGACCGGTTGGCTGCCGTAGTGTTCACAGACTCGCATCAGTCTTCGTAGCACACAGGCGACGTTCGCACCCAGAATGCCACGGTAGGTGTGAACCTCGTCCAAAACGACAAACTTCAACTCGCTGAAGAATCGATTCCATTTGGGATGATAGGGCAGAATCGAAGCGTGTAGCATGTCTGGATTCGATAAGACCAAATTTGATTCAGCCTTGATACGTCGACGTTGAGCTGTGGGTGTGTCGCCGTCGAAGACACCAGGCTTGATCATCGAGGCAAGATCGTCATCGGTGGAAAGCAACTCGAGCATGCCCTTGAGTTGATCCTGCGCAAGAGCCTTGGTCGGGTACAAATAGAGCGCGCGCGAAGTTGGGTCGTTCAAGCAGGTCTCAAGGATCGGCAAGTTGTAGCACAATGTCTTGCCACTCGCCGTGCCGGTGACAACGACGAGATCCTGCCCCTCACGTGCGGCTTCCAAAGCGCCAACTTGATGACGATACAACTGCTTGATGCCCTGGCCGTCCAGCAATTTGATCAGGCCAGTGGGAAGCGGTCGGTGAGGTTCAGCGAAACGCCCAGGGCGCTCCGAAATTTCCTGAATGTGAACAATCTGTTCGTCGTAGAGTGGGTGACGCTGAATGGCTTGGATAAAGGCAGCAACATCCATGACGGCCTCGTCGTTGGTTGGCAGTTGCACGATGCGAAATGAAGCAACCGCCCCGTTGGGCAGGAATTGTTATTTGGGTGACGTTCCTACGGCCAGCGCTACGCTTGCCATGGGCTTCGTGAGGGACGCCGCGTTGCCATTCGCTGCTGTTTCTAAGGCCCAACAGGCCGGTCCCAGCAAGGGCAAGTCGACGCGCCCCAGCGGCGGCGCTGCCCTGGGAACGAACGTCACCCAGCCAACAAGTTCTGCCCCAACGGGGCTCCTATCGTGCCGCAAGGTATGCGGGCTGAACACGAACATATACTAAACAAGTGTTTAGTATATAGACCATCGGTCGATCGCCTCAAGATTCATCAGCGTCGAGGAGATTTCCCCGGCGTTAATTCCAGCGAACGACTTCGATCCATCGGGCAAAAGCTCGATTGTCGTCATTTCGATTGTTGATCTGCTGTTTCTGTCTAGCATCGAGAATCAACGCGACAAACGTGATCGCCGCTAGCAGGGCGATCCACAGGCGCCAGTCTCCGCGTTTCATGCGAATTCCTCCTTGTTTGGACGAGTCTTTGGTTTGTTGAAAGATTAAGCAACGCATACGCTGTGCCAGGGCGATTAGAATAGCGCGATAGGGGACAGAACTGCGCGTTGGGGCCTATTGTCTGTCGGAGACGCAGCTATCGTGATCGATCCACGGCGAATTCTCGGAATGACGACTGCTTTGCTGTCAGCCGTGGTCGGTGTGGCGCATGCCGAGTCAATCGACTTTAACCGGGATATTCGCCCCATCCTCTCCGACAAATGCTTTCGCTGTCATGGCCCGGATGAAGGCGAGCGGCAGACCGCGTTTCGCTTGGATGTCAAGGAAATTGCCTTTGGCGAGTTGGACAACGGTGGATACGCCATCGTGCCTGGTGCCTCCGGCGAGAGTGAACTGGTCTCTCGTATCATTTCAGACGACCCCGACCAGCGGATGCCACCGGCTGAGTCGGGTAAGAGCTTAACGCCCGGCGAGATCGATTTGCTCAAGCGTTGGATTTCAGTCGGTGCACCGTGGAGCGACCACTGGGCCTTCGTAGCACCTCAGCGGCCGCCGCTTCCCAAGGTGGCGAACCATGATTGGGTCCGCAATCCGATCGATTATTTCGTCTTGGCTAAGCTCACAAGCCAACAATTACGACCTACGCGCGCAGCAGACAAACGGACTTTGATCCGCCGCGTCACGCTCGACTTGACCGGACTGCCGCCGACGGTTGCCGAGATCCGAGCCTTCCTGGCTGACCGCTCGTCAGACGCGTACGAAAAGGTCGTGGATCGGTTGCTTCATTCGCCCAGGTACGGTGAACATCGCGCTCGTTACTGGCTTGACGCGGCGCGATACGGCGACACCCACGGACTGCACCTGGATAACGAGAGATCGATTTGGCCATACCGAGATTGGGTCATCAATGCACTCAATCAGAACATGCCGTTTGATCTGTTCACGATCGAACAGTTAGCGGGCGATTTGTTGCCTTCGCCGACCTTATCGCAACGCGTGGCCACCGGCTTCAACCGCTGCAATGTAACGACGAGCGAAGGTGGTTCGATCGATGCCGAGTATCTGGTGCGCTATGCCGTCGATCGTGTGGAAACGACATCGACCGTGTGGCTGGGGCTGACAACTGGCTGTGCGGTTTGTCACGATCATAAATTCGACCCGGTATCGCAGCGCGAGTTCTACCAGTTAATGGCCTACTTCTACAGCCAGACGGAACGCGCGATGGACGGCAATGCTCTGTTGCCCCCGCCGTCGATCAAGGCACCGACAACGCCGCAAACGATTCACCACAATCAGCTCCTACATCGACGCACGGAGGTCGACGAGACAATCGCCGAGTATCTGGCTACGGCGATGCCGGGTCTCGGAGACCGGGCCGACGAGTATCAACGGCAGGCCGAAGCCACCTCCCCTCCCACCGACACGCTGCTGCATTGCAAACTCGATGAGTCGGACGGCGATCGTGTATCGTCGACCGGTGGCCAAAGCGGCCTGATCGATGGTACGGCCGTCTGGGATACGGGAAAGATCCAATCGGGTCTTCGCCTTGATGGAATGACTCACGTCGATTTTGGAGACGTTGCGTCCTTCGAGCGAGACAATTCATTTTCGTTCGGTGCGTGGCTGTATCCGACGGGTTCGAGTGCCATGACCGTGCTTTCCCGAATGAATGATGAATTGGCTTTTCGTGGCTACGATCTCTACATCGGTGACGGCCGTGTCTTTGTCCACCTCGTCCATTCGTGGGATGGCGATGCAATTCGCGTCAATACACGCGAGCGGCTGATGCTCAACAAGTGGCAGCACGTTTTCGCGACATACGATGGATCTAGCAAAGCATCCGGCGTCAGCATCTACGTGGACGGTGTTCGCCAGGAGTTAGAGATTACGCATGATCGACTGCAAAACGCGATCACCGTGGACGCCAGTTTTCGCGTGGGACGCCGCAGCCCATCGGCCCCGCTGAAGGGGATCATCGACGACGTCCGTGTTTATGCTCGGAAGCTCTCGGCCGAAGAAGTACAGCGGCTCTCGGCCGCCAATTCACTGACCGAAATTCTGGCCATACCCGCTCAGCAATGGACCGAGTCGCAGCGGCAGCAGTTGCTGGATTCATTGCTCAAACGAAGCGACGGACCGTATCGCGAGTTGCTGGGAGACAAGAAACGGCTTGCCGATCGGATTCGTCGTCTGGAGGGATCGTTTCCCAGCACCCTGGTGATGCAAGACATGAGTAAGCCGCGAGTCACGCATGTCTTGAAGCGAGGTCAGTACGATCAGCCGGGCGAGACGGTCCAGCCGGGTGTGCCCGCCGTCCTGCATCCGTTACCCGAATCCGCAACGCCTGATCGAATGGGCCTGGCAACCTGGCTCACGCAGCGATCCAATCCGCTGACAGCTCGTGTAACCGTCAATCGGTTTTGGCAGCAGTATTTTGGAGCAGGCATCGTTGCCACCACCGAAGACTTCGGATCGCAGGGGCAATGGCCGTCGCATCCTCGACTGTTGGATTGGCTGGCCGTTGAGTTGATGGATTCAGGTTGGGATATGAAGTCGATCCACCGTTTGATTGTCACCTCGGCGACGTATCGTCAGTCTTCGGCGGTCCGACCTGAGGATTATCGACGGGATCCGAGCAATCGCTGGCTTGCCCGTGGTCCACGATATCGTTTGGATGCAGAAGCGATTCGAGACGGCGCTTTGGCGACAAGCGGATTGCTTGTTGAGCGATTGGGAGGGCGTAGCGTCAAGCCGTATCAGCCCACGGGGCTTTGGTCGGTCGTTGGCTATACGTCCAGCAACACCGCGAACTTCAAGCAAGAAGACGGCCGGGCACTTTATCGTCGCAGCATGTATACCTTCTGGAAGCGAACAGCCCCGCCGCCCGGCCTGCAAATCCTTGACGCACCGTCGCGAGAAGTCTGCGTCGTTCGCCGGCCGCGCACCAACACGCCAGCCGCAGCGCTGGTGTTGATGAACGATGTGCAGTATCTGGAAGCGGCTCGCCATCTGGCCGAGCGGATGCTAACCGTCAGCGGATCCGACGAGGAACGCCTGGCGCATGGGTTGGAACGGGTCGTTGCGCGCCGTCCTGATCGGGGCGAGGCGCATCTTCTGCTGGAGTTGCTGAGCGACTACCGAGCGGCCTACCAGCGCGATCCCGCCGCCGCTGAGTCACTGGTTGCTGTCGGCGACTCGCCCAAAATCGCACGGGTCGAACCCGCCGAGTTAGCCGCCTGGCTCATGGTGGCCAGCACGATACTCAACTTGGACGAAGCGGTTACGAAACAATAACTTTGGGATCATTGAGCCAGAGAGTTGCGATGAATGACGCTTTGTCGACAACACGACGACATTTCTTCGGTCGCTCCGCTGTCGGAATTGGCACCGCCGCGCTAGGGTCGTTGCTCAATCCAGACCTGTTTGGCGCAACGGCCGGTCGCGCTGATCGTCATGCGGGCGTGCTCGGACAACCTCATCAAGCGCCCACTGCTAAACGGGTGATTTATTTGTTCATGTCGGGCGCGCCATCTCAAATGGATTTGTTTGATTACAAGCCAAAGATGGACGATCTGTTCGATCAGGATCTGCCGGACTCGATCATTGATGGACAGCGACTCACCACCATGACGTCTCGCCAGAGCCGTTTTCCGATTGCTCCGTCGATCTACAAGTTCGCCCAACACGGGCAATCCGGTACGTGGATGAGTGAATTGTTGCCCCATCTGTCGACGGTTGCCGATGATTTGGCCGTGATCAAGACGGTGAATACCGAAGCGATCAATCACGACCCCGCGATTACCTATATTCAAACCGGAGCCCAGATTCCGGGTCGACCAAGTATGGGCGCTTGGCTGTCTTACGGGCTGGGCAGCGAGAATCAGGATCTGCCAACCTTCGTGGTTTTGCATTCCACCTGGAGCGCCAAGCGTGATGCTCAAGCACTCTATGAACGGCTTTGGGGAGCTGGGTTCCTGCCGTCGCGACATGCCGGTGTCAGTTTGCGGTCGCAAGGCGATCCCGTTTTGTATCTGTCGAACCCGCCGGGCTTGTCGCCACATCTGCGACGTCGGATGTTGGATACAGTGGCCGACTTGAACCAGCGCAATTTTCAGCGAATGGGCGATCCTGAGATTGAAACACGGATTGCACAGTACGAGATGGCATATCGGATGCAAACTTCGATTCCGGAACTCACCGATCTGTCTGGCGAGCCGGAAAATGTGCTT
>CAJHYQ010000553.1_pt1 | contig 12250 bp, 9 predicted proteins | sample 9198721 | NCBI WGS metagenome assembly CAJHYQ01 (sample SAMEA7708357, study PRJEB35096) | sediment metagenome | biome: marine neritic benthic zone biome [ENVO:01000025]; feature: sediment [ENVO:00002007]; material: shallow marine sediment [ENVO:03000034] sea grass bed [ENVO_01000059] ... | reverse complement strand
GACCTTCACACCACCGGGCGACGTGTAGACAACCTTGCCCATCTTCTCGGCCATAGGCCCGAGCATCTTGTTGTAGCTGTGTGACTGAATCAGCACTACGTGGCGCCCGTCGTCCGCTTTGTGGGTGATGGCGAACATACGATGCGGCGGACTGACAATGTCCAGAATATCGGCAATCTGGCGCCGTCCGGCCCATAGCGGGTCCGTGGTGAACACGTACGTCTCGAAATCGGCCTTTGCGATCATGTGTTCGACGGTGACGTTCGGCAACACCATGTCGGGCACGATCTTGATCGGTGATTTCGATTGGGTCTCCTCGACCTGCCCTTCGATGCCGGCGAGATTCCAAGGTACGCCCGGTCTTTCGACCGATTCGCGTCGGACACGGTGAATCAGCAGAAGGGGTTTTTCGTCGGCGAAGAATTCCATCTTGGCGATCGTGTTGCTGTCGTCCCGGATGGTGAATAGATAGTAGGCGCCGAAACGCGGCGCATCGCCTTCAGGCTCCGGGAAAGCCGCCTTCAGCACGCGGGCCGTCGTACCGTCGTCAAGCGTGACTTCGCCGGCATCCGAGATAAGATCTTCGTTCTTCTCATCGAGCGACGTACGGATTCCGGCGGCAATCCCCAAATACTCGGCGGGGCTGGTCGGAGCCAGGAAGTCCTCGGACACCTCGCTCCGAATCACCTTTGAAGTCGCCCCATCGGCCGTATCGAGCCAATAGACGGCCTTTCCGTCGTAGGCATTGGCGAACAGCGGCTTCTCATCCACGGTCATCAGTCGCGCGAAATGGCCCGACGCAGGATCATACCAAGACTCGTCCCTGACCGAGTATCCTTGACCGAGTTCGGCCGGCAAGCTGAGCTGTTGAAACCGGGTTTTGCCGGTCGGCTCCATGGAAATGATCGGGACCCATCGTATGCGGGCCCAGTTGGGATCGTCGGTCGGTTTAACGACGACTTCGTTCTCGATGTGAACCACGCCGTCGCCAGTGAAGACGGCCTCTTCGGCCGCGCAGGCCTTGGCGAAGAGCCCCGGCGCGGAGAACTTGACCGGCCCGTTTCCCCTGGGAAGGAAAACGGCTGCAACGACGGCCGCGGCCGCTGCAGTGACGATCAGGACCCACCGCGGGATTCTCCTCGCAGCGAACCCTTCTTGAATCGGTCGGACGTCTTCATCGGTAATCTCGGAAATGGCATTCATGATTCGGTCCCTCAGATCGGGCGATGCCCGGAAATCTTGAGATAAAGTGATGACAGCCAACGCCTGCTCCGCCGCAGCGTCTTCGCGAGCACAATCGGAACAGCGTTCGAGATGGGCGCGAAGCTCCGCGAGTGTCGCCTCGGACCCGCGGGCGACGAGTAGATTGTCCAGAAGGTCTCGGCATTGGCGACAATTCATAACCTCACTCCCGAATGTCCGCGACGAGGTTTCGAAGCTTGCGAAAACCGTAACGCAATCTCGAACAAACTGTGTTGACGGAACAGCCCACGACATCAGCAATCTCGTTCAGACGGAGCCCTTCCAACACGCGAAGGCGTACGACCTCCGCCTGGGCTTGCGGCAGTTGCCCGAGGAGCTTTTCGGCCCGTCGGAATTCGTCGGCCGCTTCGACGAACTGCGAGGGATTGTCACCTTGGGCCGGAAGCTCCTCGACGCCGACGCCGGATACTGCGCCGGAACTCCGCCTGCGCAGGAGATCCGTGCAGGCGTTAGCTACCGAACGATACAGGTAGGGGCCGACTGGAGTGATGTTTTTGCGTTTGGACCGGTCCGCAAAACAGCGCACGAAAACCTCCTGCACCACGTCTTCGGCGTCCTGGAGGTTGCCTACCCGGTTAAAGGCATAGCGAACCAAGCGATCCAGGTACGCGTCGACGAGGGCCTCGAACTCACATCGCGTTTGGGGCCAAGCCCGATCCCACGCGTCCGCGGAATCCATCGACTCGGGCAACGTATTCATCAGGCTGTGCCCTCCGGTGGGCGAAAAGCTCGTTCTCGACCGCGGCATGGTCGGCCCTCCTACAGCCATAACGAGTCTCGCCTCGGTTTTCGTCTAAAGTTACACGAAAAAATCGGTCAAGGAGGAATTGGCCCGGAGCGTAGGTCCGCTAGACCTACGAACTGCCACGAAAGATCGCATAGCGATTCCTTGCCAACAGTCTTTACAAGGGCGGCAGTCGCAGAAAACGGTCGGCGCGAGGTTGATCGGACACTCCGAGATTCGAACGATTCTCGGTGTACGTTTGGCTCAGCAGGTGGGTCAGATTGTTGCTGTCTTGCCGCCTTCTTCCTTGCGTCGTCTCGAGCAGTCACCCAAACTTGAGGTTCATGCGGGGCCTGCTTGTCAGAGCAACGGAGAATGCTAATGAAGAGTCACGTTCTTGCTGCATCCATGCTATTTGCTATTGTACGGCTCGACGTCGCAGATGCTCGTTTCACAAATCCAGATGGAGCGTTTCCAGAGGGCGGTGTCACGGTTTCGGGGACGACGATCTTTGGGACGGCGAGCTCCGGCGGTGCCCACGCCTACGGTACGATCTGGTCGTTTGATACCAGCACAGGCATCTTCACAAACCTGCACGACTTTGCTGGCGGTTCCGATGGAATTCATCCGTATGGCGGCTTAGCGGTGTCGGGAACAGTCGTCTTTGGGACGGCATCTGCGGGCGGTGCGAAAAACAGCGGTACGATTTGGTCCTTCGACACCAGCAGCGACACGTTCAAGAAGCTCCATGACTTCTTCGGCCCGGAAGGGAACTCACCACTAGGCGGGGTGGCGGTGTCAGGCAAGACGGTCTTTGGGACGGCTAGTGAGGCCGGTGCGCACGGCGGCCCGTGCACTTTCGGATGCGGTACGATCTGGTCCTTCGACACCAGCAGCGACACGTTCAAGAAGCTCCACGACTTTAGTGCGATCCCAGACGGGGCGAATCCATTTGGCGGCGTGGCCGTATCGGGCACGACGATCTTCGGCACGGCTCGTGAAGGCGGTGCGCACGACTGCGCTCACAGCATTGGTTGCGGTACGACCTGGTCCTTCGACACCAGCAGCGACACGTTTACCAAACTCCACGACTTCGATGAGGTCCTCGATGGCCACTGGCCAGAAGGCGGCGTAGCGTTGTCCGGCACGACCGTCTTTGGCACGGCCTTTGGAGGTGGTGCGAACGGCCACGGTACGATTTGGTCCTTTGAAAGCAGCAGCGACACGTTCACGAAGCTCCACGACTTCAATTTTTTTCCGGATGGGACCTCACCACTAGGCGGCGTGGCGGTGTCGGGTAGCACGATCTTTGGCACGGCTCCGGCGGGCGGTTTTGGCGGTGACAACGAGAACGGTACTGTCTGGTCCTTCGACACCAGCAGCGAGACATTCACGAAGCTCCACGACTTCAATTTGGTCCGGGATGGGTCTCGTCCATATGGCGGCGTGGCGGTGTCCGACACGACAGTCGTTGGGACGGCTCGTGAAGGCGGTGCATACGGCGACGGTACGATCTGGTCGTTTGACACCATTACCAACACATTCACCAACCTCTACAGCTTCAATGTCCCAGAGCCGTCGACGGTGACGCTTGCGGCAATTGGCATTTTGACTCTACTAGGGTGCTGGACGCGCCGCTCTATGACGGTGCGATGATAAGGCAATCGCAAGGATCAGCCAACGGTATGAAGAAGGACCTACGAGATAATGAGCGTCCCGAACAAACGACCGATTTTGAACCAAGCCACCGGTGGCGACGCCCCGTTGGGAGGTGAGTTTTTCCAAAGAGGTTCTTGCCATTGGCTATCAATCGAATCGTGTTCGTTGTTCAACGCCTCCATGTCGTGGTGTCTTCCCTTCGAGTTTTTCTCACGGCGGCTGGATCAGGAAAGTTGAGCACCGGGGAACGTTGCTCAAAGGACGGTCGGAGATTATGCTTTCTACAACATCAGCAAGACCGCTTGAAAAGTGGACTTGGCCGGCTTGACCGAAATGTGAAATTCATTCCAACGACCTGTTTGGGAAAGACCATCCAGCATGGCAGATCTCGAAACCAAGAATGCTCTCGTAGAGGTCGGCTGCGCTTACTGGTTCAACGACAACGAGGAGGTCCGAAGTCCGTTTCCCATCGAGATCCAGTCCGAGGTCAAACGTCGCGCTCAAAAGGAGTTTCTCGACTTCTTGGCAAGCCTGGCGGAGGAAGATGCGCAAGCCATGAGTGACGACGAGATGGTCAGTAGCTTTGAGCGTTTTCTGTTTGGGGCAGGGCTCAAGATGATCGATGAGGACGACCTGGATCTCGCGCTGACCCTCAATTATCCCTTTATGCCTCGTGTCGGCGACTTGGTAAACAACGAGAATAAGGGTGTGAGTTGCGTGATCGAGCGAAGAGTAGAATCGAAAGGGGACAAACAACCCTTCATGGTCGTTGTATTGCAAGTCGTTGAATCGAAGGAAACTTGGCAGACGGAGTTCGTGCTTCCGACTTGACCGGTTCTTGTTCGTTGTCGAAGTAGAAACTGCAACGACCGTGGCACAAGAACGGAGACATCCCGGTCAACGGTGAGTGGTCCGTCCTCAGGACCGTCGACACTGATTCGATAGTCACCAACCAGTGCTAATTCGCAGCGAATGTTTTCCCTACCTGCAATTCAGCCACTCTTACAGACGCGGCAAATCAACTGACTTCGAAGTTCCACTAGCTCGCGGCGGAGAGAGGCCAATCGCGTTCGGGGTGCGCGACCTCCGACGTTAGAGATCTTGCAGAATCGTTTTTTGAGTGAATGTCTACGCGCGCAGTCAGCCAAGATCGCAAGGTGGAGAGAACGCTTACGCGAGCGTTGCTATCTGAGGCGGAATTGGTCGACGGACGTGGGATTCCAGGAACAACTTGTTCGACGGCCGCCTCGTGCAACAGCGGCGAACGCCATCACAAACAGAATGGTAGGCAACATGGGAGACAACAATGGAAGAGCCGGTCTTACGCGACCCCGAGGAATATCCGACCGATGACGTTCTGCGCCAGCACTTGGGTAGAGCCATGGCCTCCTGGCAGGCTTTGATGACATTCGTCGCGGAACACAAACCCGTCCTGTCCGGCGAGTGGCACTACTATCGTGATGGCAAGAGCTGGTTGTACAAGGCCACACACAAGAAGCTCACTCTCTGCTGGGCCGCGGTGTTCCGAGGCAAATTCAAAACCACGTGCTACTTTCCCGACCGGGCCGAACCTGCGATCACCAGAAGTAAGCTGCCCAAGACGTACATCGATCAATACCTGGACGGCCGTCGCTTCGGCAAGACCCGTGCCATCTCGGTAGATGTGCGTAAACTGGCCGATCTAGAGGCAACCAAGCAGATCATGGAGATCAGGCTGCAGGTCAAGTAGCCTCTGTTGTTGCTAGCGGGCCACACTCAAGATACATCAGCTACACAATGGACTTCGTAGCAGCGGAGACATGCCGTCTGAGCAGCGCACCATCGTTTGCGCGCGTCGAAGAAATAGACCGAAGCACGGACCGCACACTGGCTCACTGTGTGAAACACCGAAGCGGGAATTGCGACTGGTTTGAGATGTGCGACATCAGCTTAAAGCGTTCCCCAGCCTCCATCAGCCAAGTCGCGTCGGATATGGAGCGTGTGATGAAAGTCGATAGTGAATCGATGCAACCGAAATGCCTCCGTTGAGGCAGCCGCTAAGCAAATCGGCGGGAATCGATGACTTGTTGCCACCGGAAATCCACCGCCGTGAATCCAGACGAACACCGGCGCGGGACCGTCTGTGTCCGCGGCTGACCAGAAATCGAGCACCTGGCGCTCGTGGTCGCCATAGGCTACATTCGCTCGGGTGGGCGATGGCTTCTTTCTCGCCGACTGCCTCGACTTCCGTGGTCCGTTGTTCGCGTTCCATAACACGCCTTTCGGCCAACGTCTGCTGGATCGGGCCAGCCTTCTCATCTGAACCTCGATATAATACACCAAACACCGAGTGTAGCTCGCCTCAGACGCCAATCCTTCGCGGTCGTGTTTCTTACAGGTGCAATGTGAAAACAACCCGTGACTCAAAAAACGAGTTTCTTTCGACGCGACGAGGTGTGATGCGTCTAGGGGTAACCGGCGTTGCGCTCGCGCTGGCTCCCAATCAGGTTGGCATGAGCGCGGAAGAGCGAAATGACTTGATCGATGCGCACGTCCATGTTTGGACCCCTGACATAGAACGTTATCCTCTGGCAGAGGGATTCAAAAAGTCAGACATGCGGCCAGCCAGTTTCACGCCGGACGAATTGACGGCCCATGCGAAATCCAGTGGCGTCGGCCGCGTCGTATTAATTCAGATGAGCTTCTATGGCTATGACAACTCCTACATGTTGGCGATGATGCAGCGCCACAGAGGAGTTTTTTCTGGCGTCGCGGTTGTAGACGAGCACGATGATCCCGCCGGTAAGATGAAGCAGTTGGCCAAGCAGGGTGTGAAAGGATTTCGAATTCGCCCTGGTCAACGCCAGCCAAACGAGTGGCTGACTGGAGACGGTATGCAAGCGATGTGGCGATGTGGCGCGGATGAGGGGTTAGCGATGTGTCATTTGATCAACCCAGAGTATCTGCCGTCCGCTGAGCGAATGTGCCGCAAGTATCCCCGCACGCCTGTAGTCATCGATCATTTTGCGCGAATCGGCATCGACGGAACGATCCGAGAAACTGATCTCGACAACCTCAGTCGGTTAGCGCGCTTTCCTCACGTGTCAGTGAAAGTTTCTGCTTACTATGCCTTGGGAAAAAAGAACGTTCCCTACGACGACCTGGGCCCGATGATTCGGAGAATGCGTGATGTGTTTGGCGCGGAAAGACTGATGTGGGCCAGCGACTGCCCATTCCAGGTACAACAAGACCACACGTATCAAGCATCGATTGACCTGATCAAAAGCGGTCTGACTTTTCTTTCCGACAGTGATCGAGATTGGATACTCAGGAAAACTGCCGAGCGAGTGTTCTTTTCTTAGGTGGCGATATCGAATGGCGTAATCGTGCCGTTTAGAATGGCTTGATCGATAGTGGCCCAGCAGAGTTGTTGTCGAGGCCGAGCATGATTCCATCCGTTTTGAGTTCACGCTTGTTCGCCTCCGCGTTCGTGTGCCTCTCGTTGAGCCACAACGTCGCGCAGGCTGTCGAGACGATCTCGCCCAGGAAGATTGAGCATTTCGAAAAGCACGTTCGGCCTCTGCTAGACCGCCATTGCCTGAAATGTCATTCGGAGCGCAATGATGAACTGGAGGGAAATCTCGACCTGGATAGTCGCAGTGGTTGGGCGCGCGGAGGGGATCTTGGTCCTGCGATCGTTCCAGGAAAACCAGATGAAAGTCTCGTTATCCAGGCGGTTCGCCACACTCATGCGGAATTGCGGATGCCTCCGGATGGAAAGCTGTCTGAGAACGAAATTCGCATTCTTGTCGAGTGGGTCCGATCGGGCGCGCCCGATCCACGTGAAGGAAACAGCGTCGGTGGCGGCGGTGAAATGGACGTGGAACGAGGCCGCGAACACTGGGCCTTTCAATCACCAAATCAAAAACCCCAGCCATTGCCTCGCGTGCACGACCAATCCTGGCCAACCAATGAGCTAGATCTCTTCATTCTTGCCGAATTGGAACGACACGATCTGCACCCATCCCCACCCGCTGATGATCGCACATTGATCCGACGGGCCACCTTTGACTTAACCGGTCTACCGCCGACTCCAGAGGAAATCGAAGCCTTCCTCAACGATCGTGCGCCAAACGCATATGAAAGGTTGATCGACCGCTTGCTTGCCAGTCCTGGCTATGGAGAACGATGGGGTCGCTTCTGGCTCGATGTTGCCAGATACGCCGATTCCAATGGGCTCGATGAGAACATCGCTCACGGCAATGCTTGGCGATACCGCGATTATGTCATCGCGTCCTTCAATCAAGACAAACCTTATGACGAGTTCGTCAAGGAGCAACTTGCCGGCGACTTGCTGTCACCGACCCCATGCGAAACCACTCGCCGCCAACGAATCATCGCCACGGGATTCCTTTCCCTGGGCCCCAAAGTGCTGGCCGAAGTCGATGAAACAAAAATGGAAATGGACATCATCGACGAGCAAGTCGAAACGGTGGGGCGAGCCTTCATGGGCTTGACTTTGGGATGTGCGCGATGTCACCACCATAAGTTTGATCCGATCAGTATGGAGGATTACTACGGGTTGGCGGGCATCTTCAAGAGCACGAAGACGATGGAGCATTTCACAAAGATCGCCCGCTGGAATGAGGTCAACATCGCGACCGGGGCCGAGCGAACTCGGCACGCTGCGCAAGTCAAGAGAATCGAAACAAAGAAATCACAGATCGAACAGTTAGAAGCTCAGGCCAAAGAACAACAAGCTATCGAAGCGGACGGAAAGACCTCCGACGAAGCAACGGCGAAACTGGAAACACTCAAACGTGAGCTAACGCAACTCGAAAGTGCTCTGCCCGACTTAAATCATGCCATGGCCGTTACCGATTACGATCAAGCGACCGATCTACGTGTACACGTTCGCGGCAGTTTCCTCAGTCAAGCTGACCTCGTACTCCGACGTTTCCCCAAGGTGTTCGCATCCAGTCAGGCCCATCAGACTCAATTCAAATCGACGGAAAGTGGGCGTTTGCAACTTGCTCAATGGCTCGTTGAAGGGCGACATCCGCTGGTGGCCCGCGTGTTGGTTAACAGGCTCTGGCGTTGGCACTTCGGGCGTGGCTTGGTTGAGTCAACAGACAACTTTGGCCAACTCGGAGCCCAACCGCACAACCCTCCATTGCTTGATTGGTTGTCCGTTCGCTTTGTGAAAGATGGTTGGTCGGTGAAGCGCATACATCGGCTGATTATGCAGTCTTCGACCTATCGAATGAGCGTCAGTCATGACCCAGCGAATGCCTCCAAGGATGAGGAGAATCGATTTCAATGGCGGGCCAACGTGCGTCGCCTGGAAGCCGAGGCAATTCGAGACGCTATCCTTTATGTCAGCGGGCGACTGGATCAGAACATGGGCGGATCACTGCTGCACGTGAAGAACCGCGAGTTCCTGTTCGACCACACTTCCAAGGACCAAACGAAGTATGACAGTACACGGCGTTCGGTCTACCTTCCCGTCATTCGCAATCACTTGTACGACGCTTTTCAGTTGTTTGATTACTCAGATGCGAGCGTCATGAACAGCAACCGCACGACAACCACCGTTGCTCCACAGGCTCTGTTCATGATGAATAGCCATCTGGTCACGGACTCTGCAGCGGCGTTTGCCAGTCGAGTTTGCCGCCAGCACGATAGCGAAAGCGACAGAATCGAACTGGCCTATTGCCTGGCGTTTGGGCGGCTTCCCACGCAACTGCAGCGCGAGCGAGCCACGCAATATCTAGATGGGTTTCGGCGACAAGCTGGCAGCAGAGCAGGTCAGTCAAAGACCGATACGAACTCGGGCGCCAGTCGGGCCTGGCGGTTCCTATGCCAGACGCTGCTGATGTCGAATGAGTTCATCCACATACACTAACTTCCGATAAAACAGCAATCCTCGTGGGACCGATGACGGACTTCCTCACAAACCGATTTCGCATGCGGCGTTCCATGCTAAAGCAAGCCGCCGTGGGATTCGGCCACGTTGCGTTTTCAGCGCTCATGGCCCAGGGTGCGGAACAATTCCGTGAATCCAGCAGTAATCCTCTCGCCGCAAAGCCACCGCATCAGCGGCCACGGGCGCGACGCGTCATTTTCCTGTTTATGAAGGGGGGCCCATCGCACGTCGACACCTTCGATTTCAAGCCGCAGCTGCAACGGGATGACGGGAAGGAATTGCCCTTCGACAAACCTCGTGTACAGTTCGCCAAGACGGGTAAACTGCTTCGATCACCATGGCGGTTCGATCGCCACGGCCAGTGCGGAATCCAGATCAGTGAGCTGTTTCCCCGTGTCGCACAGCATGCCGACGACATCTGTTTTTTGCACTCTGTGCATGGTACCAACGCCGCACATGGCGGTGCCCTGTTGAAGCTCCACACCGGAAGTGACAACTTTGTGCGACCGAGCATGGGTTCCTGGGTGACTTACGGGCTGGGTTCGGAGAACGAGAATCTTCCTGGCTTCATCATGATTTGTCCCACCTTGGCGCATGGAGGCGTGAAAAACTGGAGTTCCGCCTTTCTCCCGGGTCACTTTCAAGGTACTCCGCTGGCAAATGCGAGTCAGCCCGCGACCAACGCGAAGTTGAAGTATGCAACCAGCGAAGCCGTGCCACAGTCGTTGCAACGTCTGCAGCTCAATTTGCTACGTGAAATGAATTCGGACCATCGTCAGATGGCAGGACCGCATGACATCCTCGACGCTCGAATAAAGTCATTTGAACTTGCCTTTCGGATGCAGACCGAAGCACCGGCAGCAACCGATATTTCCGACGAATCGAAATCGACATTAAGCCTCTATGGTCTCGACGAAGACCTCACAAAGGACTTCGGTCGCCAGTGCTTGCTGGCCCGGAGATTCGCCGAACGAGGTGTGCGGTTCATTCAAATAACCCACAGCGATTCACATGTGCAGTGGGATCAGCACAGCGACTTAAAGGAAGGACACGCAAAGAATGCGGCCGAAGTTGATCGCCCGATCGCAGGCCTGTTGACCGATCTGAAGCAGAGAGGACTGCTGGACGATACGTTGGTCTTGTGGGGTGGCGAGTTCGGACGAACGCCGACGGCTCAGGGCACGAACGGCCGTGACCACAATCCCGAAGGCTTCACAATGTGGATGGCTGGCGGTGGCGTGAAAGGTGGTTATCGCTACGGCGCAACAGATGAATATGGATACTACGCGGTCGAAGACAAGATGCACGTTCACGATTTGCATGCGACACTACTGCATATCCTTGGATTGAATCACGAACGATTGACTTACCGTTATGCTGGGCGCGATTTTCGGCTAACCGACGTCTCGGGCAAAGTGGCACAGGCGATCTTCACCTAGAGCGAATGGCCATTTTTTGTGTGCGTCTGGCCCTCCCCCCGCCCCTCCCAGTAGCGGCAAAGCGACCGGGAGCGGTGCCTGAGCGGCGCGCACGGAAAAAAGGCAACAGCTGTTGCCTTTCGTACGTGACGCGTGAAAGGCAAATCGACTAACAACCGGGCTGGCACTCTGAGTCGATATTCATTAAGAAATCAAAGGCTGCAGTGGCTGCAGTCACCAGAATCCTGTCCGTGTCTCGGACAGTCCGCAGCCTTTTATTTCAGCCAGGCATTTGTCATGACCAGAGCCGACACCGCCAAGGATTTCATTGAATGGGACGACGAACGGGTAGTCCTACGGATCGGTGGGTGGGACGCACTCCAAAGTGTCGTCGCAGCCGGTCCACCTCCTGTACTTCTCCTACATCTAGATGACCAGTCGTTCGCGTTGTCCTCGTCGGTCGCAAGATTTGAAGAATTCTGTGAGAGACTGTTCGAACTCCGGGGATTCGACCGAGACGCCCTTCGCGGCGTGCTTGCGGCGGTAGACAAAACTCGTTCCATCTGTTGGGAGCGGCCGACACTCGCTGATGCCTTCTTGCTTCGAACACGGCCGCCGCCGTACACCGAACTTGTGCAGGCCGTGTTCGCAGAGGACCCGGTGTCCGTCGAGCGTTTGCTAATTAGTGGAGCTGACGCAAATGAACGATGGGCCGGCTGTCCGGTGCTGATGCTCGCCATCCAAGACAACGACACCGACCATGTCGTGCAAGTGCTGTTAAACCATGGTGCGAACGTAAATCTTGCCGATAGCAACGGCTACACGCCGCTGCACAATGCAGTGATTGGGGCCATAGAATGCGCAATGGATAGTGGCGCAGCCATCGATTTGAGTGTCGTTCGTCTGCTGTTGCGGCACGGTGCCGACCCAAACATCAGAAACGCTCGCGACGAGTCGCCAATCGAAATCCCGCAACATTACGGAAGATCTTTCTTACGTCAATTCACCGACGTATTTTCGGAACTGGGACACCGTGGGCAGTAGCGTTCGGCGTCGGCGTGAATCTCGCCCCATCTTCGACGCACATGACGATCCGAGTCACTTACGCTCGACGGCGCAAAAACACTCTGCGAAACGCAGCGGTGTCGCATTCAGGCGGACACCGCTTGCAGTTTCGTGCCGCTGGAACGCGCGGCGGTTGCATCATCCGATGGCTCGCTACAAAACCAGGAAGTCTCTGAGGTCGATTACACCGCCGCACCGCACGGGGCACGTAGGAAG
>CAJHYQ010001297.1_pt1 | contig 12504 bp, 5 predicted proteins | sample 9198721 | NCBI WGS metagenome assembly CAJHYQ01 (sample SAMEA7708357, study PRJEB35096) | sediment metagenome | biome: marine neritic benthic zone biome [ENVO:01000025]; feature: sediment [ENVO:00002007]; material: shallow marine sediment [ENVO:03000034] sea grass bed [ENVO_01000059] ... | reverse complement strand
ATGGCATTCCACCACCCCTACGAAACAGGCGACTCAATTGATCGCCGCAAGACGAAAAAGGGGTCAGGCTTCTTTGTTTGCAAGAAAAGGGGTCAGGCTTCTTTAATGAGAGGCATCGAAATGTCACCTGGATCGGACGACAATGCATCCGCCCGGTCGGCCGTGAGTGCATGGATCGGCAAAAGAAGCCTGACCCCTTTTTCAGTCGAAATGTCACTCGGCTCGGACACGATGCATTTGCCCGGTCGGCCACCAGCCCTTCTTGATCAGCAAAAGAAGCCTGACCCCTTTTTCAGTGTTGTGTCGAGATCCCGTGCTTCGCGATAATCGCTGGGGGATTGCCGCAACTTCAACAAGGAATCACAGATGACAAAGATCACTCTTGTTCTGGCGTTTGTTTGCTGCGGGATAGTCGGTTCATTGGCTGCTGACGGGACCGACCAACCACAACAGTTCGGCCCATCACTTGGCACGGTCGTGTACCGTCAACTCCCATCATTGAACAAGATGGACAGATCATTGAGCAGGGTGGACAGAAGCCGGTGGAATACTAACGCTAGGACCCGTCGTTGCTCACCTGATCGATTCAAGATCAGCAAGTCTCGGGACTAATTCGAACGTTGTCTCGACATCCAGGTTCGTATCCGAGTCGTCTGAGGCCGAAGTGAACGCGAATTCTTCTTGCTCGAATGCTCGATCGACTCGCAACGGTGCCAATTCGACCTGTCGACCTGCCGCAATCGCATCCGACTGGAACCCAACCAACGGCTCCCCTGCCTCGTGAACTGACGTTCCGGTCCGGATTCCGTCCAGGGCCGCGCGAACGAGCTGGTTTGCGGGAAGGCTGGCTGGAACAAAGGCTCCGCCTTGGAATGCAATCACGAGGTCGGTCGTATTGAAATCGCCGTCACAATGCCAATCGCCCGTAGCCCATGTTGAGTTGCCGTCGATCGCGTCTTCGAATTGTCCCGCCCGGAAGACGGCCACGAAATCACTCGAATCGAATACGCCATCCAGGTTAGAATCCCCCTGAGCGGTTGCGAGGATCTCGCGGATCATGAAGACGTGATCATCTCGATCGACGTCGCCGTCTAGATCCAGGTCGAAGTTTGAATCGCCATCGCCAGTGATTACGGCCGAGCAGAGAATGTCGAGATCCTTGTCATCCTCTTCGCCGTTGCCATCATAGTCTGCCGAGCGGATTGAATCGTTTCGATACCAAGCCAGCTCATTGACATCAAACAGAGCGGCTGCGAAGTCGACGGCGCCGTCGCCGTTTAGATCACCCGATGCAACATCGGCCACACCCGGGACTTCGGTGGCAACGGCGTGTTCGTCACCGAAAGTGCCCTTGCCGTCCGAATTCTCGAACCACTTGATCGTGGACTCGAGTGTCGACGGCGACACCACATCCAAATCGCCGTCGCTGTCCACATCAACCGCCAGCAGTTGCCGGATCCCAATCGCTCCATTGGGACCGACGGTCAATTGCTGCTGCCCGACCGTTAACGGATCTGCAAAGGTTCCATCGGTATTTTCGAACCAGATTGCTTCCGCGGGTGCGTATGGACTGGTCCCGATTCCGGCAACGATGTCGGTATCTCCATCTCCATCGATGTCAGCAGCTTCCAGAGCTTGAGTAAGTGGGATGTCTCTCGCGATGACGCGTGCACTCCCAAAGTCTCCGTCGCCATCGACATTCTCGTACCAGGCAATCCTGGTGTTGGCATTGTCTCCGACAACTACGTCCAAATCTCCATCGGCGTCGAAGTCACCGGCCTCAACCCGATACACGATGTTCTCAGCGAGTTGTGCGATGAGGCGAGCTCGCAATCTGCCGCTCCCATCATTTTCCTGCCAGATCACGGTTCCGCGGGAAGCATTTGCGGTCAGAACATCTTGATCTCCGTCGCCATCGATGTCGACAGGAATCACTTCCAACGGTCCGCTATCGCGGGGCGACGCTCCACGCTGGGTCGTGAAAGTTCCCAGTCCGTCGCTATTCTCATACCATACGATCGAGCTACCTTCCGACGCGGATGCGACAACATCTGCATCCCCGTCGCCGTCCATGTCGGCCGTGGCTAAGTCATTGAAGAAGAACTGCGGCTGTGGGATGACCGCCACAATCTGTTGCGGCCCGTATTGTCCGGTACCGTCGTTGGCAAACCACGAGATCTCTTTCTCGTCATTACTGTAAGTGACGATGTCCAAGTCGCCGTCGCTGTCAAAGTCGGCGGTGCTGATCAACGCGGGCCCCACCACATTGTCGTCCGTGATCTGCGTCTGCTCGAATTGCCCTTCACCCTGATTGGTATGAACCTGCACGTGCGCAGCAAATTGTGATGTGGTGACGACGTCTAAATCATCATCGCCATCGATGTCCAAAATATCCAAACCACTTGCTTGACGCGTGTCGGAGCTGATCAATTGCATTTCGCCAAAGGTGCCATCAGTGTTCTCATACATGGCAACCACGCCCGCGGTGTCGGCTGTGGCCACGACATCCGGGTCTCCATCTTGGTCGATGTCCGTCATCCGAACTCGCTCGACACCCTCTATGGTCTCGTCGATGAGCAACGGCACTCCGAAGGTTCCCATGCCGTCGTCATTGGGATACCAAACGATGATGCCTGAGTCTTGCGCCGGGAGGACGACATCCAAATCACCATCATCATCCACATCCGCCGTGTCCATGAACCGCGGTTCGGTCGGAGCCTGTGCGACCTGAGCCACGTCGAAAGTACCGGCGCCGTCAAGATTTCTGAAGAGCACCAGGAACTGCCCCTGACCGAACTCGTCATCCACCTTCTCGGATAGCGAGGCCAGGAGATCGGCATCGCCGTCATCGTCCATATCAGCGAGGTGTACGGCTCGCGGGGTGATCACGTCGTCAATGACGTCGCGGGCGGACGAAAACTCACCCGTGGCATCGCCGATGTTCTCGAACCAAACGATGCGATTGCTCAAACGACCGACGGCCACGATATCCGCATCGCCATCGCCGTCCACGTCTCCGGTGTCCAGCGCATCGACGAATTGCAAGTCATCATCCGTGGCAACCACAATCGGGTCCTCGAATGTTCCTGCACCATCGCTATTGCGGAGCACGACGACTGTGTCGCCGGCAATGGTTCCAACAACCACATCCGGATCTCCGTCGTTGTCGATGTCGGTGACGTCCATCGAACGCCCATCGGACGAAAGCCCCTCGGTCACCATCTTAGGCTCGCCAAAGCTCGCCGCCTCGGCATTCTCGAACCAAACAACCGCCTCGCCGCTAAGCGCTACCAGGTCAGGGTCATCGTCGCCATCCACGTCCGCGCCGAGGACAGCTTGCGAACGGCTGATGCCACCGGAGAAAACCGTTTCAGCAGCAAACGGGACGGCAGCCAAAGCCAACCGGTGCTCCAGTTTTTCGCACGCCAGTTGACGAGAATGACAACGTCGACGCGAGCAGAAATGCCGATCGTTCCTGTATTTCATTGCGTTCGCCTGTGATGGTGTGACAACGTGGTCCCGTGGGACTCCTAATGTAACTGATCCCACCGCGTCCACGTGTAAGAATCTCGGTCAGGATTTCGGCAATTACCGTTTTTGGGGGAGTCGAGTCAGCGCTAAGCGAGGACGTCAACAATTCGAACTTGACGCTCCTCGCAGCACCAACCTCGTTGATCTCCGCAAGTTCCAGAAATCGATCTTGACTTAGAGAACCGCCGAGCTGCTCGGTTGTCACTGTACAAGAAGAGAAGTTAACAACCAGTCCAGCGTCGTTGCTTCCCCGTTGGTATCGGCTAGCGACGACACGGTGCTCTTCAACTCGTCACCGACTTGACCTCGGTTGCCAGCAAGACCTTTCGAAGTGCGGAGAATCATCTCGGAATTCATTTGACCTTCAGCCAGCTGCGTCTCGATCGCGTCGATTACAGCTAGGCAACGACGATGAACCGCGTCGTGTGGTCTTCCTCACACTCGATTGGGACCGACGGTGTGGTCATCCGCAATGGAATTGACGTCTGAGAGACCGGTGTCAATCGGTCTTCGCACACAAAAACATCGTGGAAGCGAAACAGTTTTAACCCGCGTGAATCGCTACTGCTTCGTTTGTGGCTCGGCGTCGGTCTTGTTGTCTTCGGTGGTCGAGCGAAGTGTCTGTTCAAGCTGCACAAAGGACCGTTGCAATTCCGCAAACTGCCCATTCACGCGGCACGCGATGGCTGACTGCCCGATGATCGAGCGCAGAGAGTTTGCGAGGCCGTGGAGACGCTGGCGTGCGCGGGTCGGCCGAAGGCTCAGCCAAGCGGGTCTGAGCCGTCTATTCTTACCGAGGAAAGCGAGTGAATTGCATGCGGATTACGCGCTGCGTCGTCGCCATCGTATCAAGCACCAGCCGATACCGATCAGCATCAAGCCAACCGCAGACGGTTCGGGGACCGCGGCCGCTGCTTCACCACCTCTCGGTCCGAGTTCGTAGCCGCCGTCGGTAAATGCCGCGACCAGATCGCCGGAGCTGAAACGGAGATCGGCATTCCAGTCGCCTTCTCCCCAAGTTGCATCGGTCACCACCTCGTACTTGCCGGCTGCAAAGACGGACACGAGATCGCCTGAGTTAAACTCGCTATCCAGATTCGCGTCGCCCATCCAGGTATGCAACTTGCTCTGGTCGGTGACCAAGAAATTGAGGTCGTCAACATTAACCGCACCATCATCGTTGGCGTCAAATTTTGGATCCATGTCTCCGGTGGCAATGGCCGAGCTAAGCAAGTTGATGTCGCCTTCGCCGAGTGAACCATCCCCATCGAAGTCACATCGCAACCCAACGCCGTCAAAGTTGAGCACACCCAAAGTCATCGCATTCACGATTTGCTCGTCGCTCAGCACTCCCTCGAACACGGCGACTTCGTCCAAGTATCCGGAGAAGTGCTCTACTTCGACAGCTGCATAGCCAATATAGAAATCGTTGAAGGTCGGGCCTCCGCCAGCGCCGTGAAGCTGTGTGCCAACGAACTCGCCGTTGTGATAGAAGTGGGCAGAGAATTCATCATCTAGAACGATAGCCACATGCGCCCACTCTTCAATGTCTAGAGGGACGGGCTGGTCATAGTCTTTGACGCCCCACGTCGTAATCTCCAGTTGGTCGCCGACCGTTCCCCATCCCCATCCGGAATTTGCCTGCCACGGTGCGCTGCCAAAGACTCGATTCTTGCTGTCGAATTGGTCCGGTTTGATCCAGGCCATCACTGAAAAATCTTCCGTCAGGTCACCGAATCCATTTTCGTCACCCGGTCCAATCAAGATCCTGCCATCAAAGCCGTCAAGCATGACACCGGATCCGAACCCAGGTGCACCTTCCACATTAGGATCGGCTTCGCCTTCATAGATACCATTCCATCCGTTACCCGATGAGTCGACCGCATCCTCGCCGACGTCCGTTTCTTCCAGCGCCCAATAGCCGAGCAGTTCAGCGGCACGGGACGGCGTGGTCAAGGCGGCAATCTGCCAAGTCGCAATCGACAGGGCGAACAACAGACTAAAGCGATGCAAGTTGAGACGGGTCATTTTTTCGTTGCCTTCTCAAAAAGAGTGATCGATGTTGCGAAGACTCTGACTAAACAGCCAATCAATCGCCGCCGCGATATCGTGAGACGTGGCTGCACCTACGTAGTTACCATTCTGGAATGCCGCGACAAGGTCGCCGGAATCGAAATCCCCATCGCCGTTCCAGTCTCCTTCGACAAACGTTGCGTTGTCCACAATGCTGTCTTCGTACTTACCTGCTCGAAAAACAGTGACAAGATCCGACGAGTCAAAAATGCCATCTCCATTTGAATCGCCAAGCATCTGCGTTGAGCGTCCCGGAGAACCTCCGTCGACGGCGCTCGGTTGCCAAGATGTCCCGACGGCCCAACTGTTTGGATCGGGACTGGCGAAGTTGATGATCTCCAACGACCGGCCCGGCCCGTCGGTGATCGGATGCCAGGCATCGTCGTAGGCGAACTGTTGCAACAATTCACCAGCGACAACCATTGTGAGCAACTCACCTGCATTGCTCAGCCCGCCGCTCCATTGCCCGGCCACCGGCAGATCTTTGCCATAACGGAACTCGAAGGCTGCGCGATCTTCGACGAGGATCACCGTTTCACCCGGGCCCAAACGCACGATGTCGCCTCGCGCAAAATCGAACTCGACACCGACGGATCGATCCGCTTGTATCACTCGCACCAGCTCTGCCTGGGTGAGATCAAGCGTTTGGTCAGAAGGGTTGATAAGCTCGATGAATTCGAAGTCGTCATCATTGTCGAAGCCCGCGAGCCGCTCGGCTTCGGTGGGCTCTGCGGGGTGATAATGAATCTCGGAAATCCGCAGTGCCGTGGGTTTGACGGCCTCGCCCACCAGGAACTGTGCTTCCGTCAACGCACTCCAATCGGTTCCCGTCCAGACGCGGGCCATGACGTTCGTGTCGGTCGCCAACACAACCTCTGAGTCGGCGGACCAAATCCGGGCTTGAGGGCTGATCGCGCCACCGATTTCGCGCGGATCCTGTCCGTCCAGGGTGTAGTAGATTCTTCCAGCGGGGGCCGTCAGGCCCAACTGGAAACCAACATCAACCAAACCGCCGTGTTGGTTCAACTCAGCGGCTTCGACATCCGGATAGAGGCCACGTCTGCGGAATTGATTCAGGACCACTTCAGTTCGGTTGCCTAGGAAGTCATTCAGCAGCCAGTCGACCTCGGCCAACCACGTGTTTTTGTCCAGTGCCGGCTCATTGTGCTGGTCGCCCCACCGCGCCGACTCGGCAATGATTGCTTGATCGATCTGGTCGACACGAGTCTGCAGCAGCTTGCGCGCATTGTCGCGTGTCAGCGGTCCGTCGTTGAAGAAATGCTTCTGAATGCGATCGGCAAATCGCAGGCGGTATTCCGGTAATTCGTCCAATTGCTGATGCAGATACTTCGGGTTGAACGAGTTGACGGAACGGCCGGCTGGATCGTCACGCGTTTGGTCCTCGTTGACCGACAGCATGTTGTGTTCGTTATCGTGCGCGATGAACTGCCAGCCGTCGCGAGAGTTGGGATTTCGGATCGCCCAGAAATTGTTGGCTACGTTGTTACCCAGAGAGGTGGGCATATCCTGATTGCCGGTAAACATGAAGTTGATCGCAAAGTCGATCACGTTGTCAATCTGAACATGGACTTCTAGATTCGGGTTATCATCGCCGTTGGGATCCTTTCCTTGAATCAAGAAGTAGTTATCAAGTGAATCGAATCCCTCATTGGCGATCGCCCAAAGGTCCCGCCATGGTTGCAGCTGTCCATCGGTGGCCTCCAGCGTACCCCCGCTGGCTTTGATTACGTCGTAGTCGCCTTCGTTACCACCTAGATAAGTCTCGGCAAACGACGCTTCGGGCCGCTCCTCGGTCTGGTAGAGGCCCCAGTATTGACCGTTCAGGTACAGATGGTAGTAGCGTCCGCGTGTGTAGGGTTGCCCTAATTCGCGCTGTAAATCGCGGGAGTAAATATCGCGCAAGAAACTGTTGCGGGTCTGATCATTAAAGGTGTCGTTACTCCACGCATAGTTCTGTGCGGTACGCAGATCGACGGCTTGAAACTGACTAGCACCTTCGTCTTCGAACAAGGCGTAGTTGAGTGGGCCTTCGTATTCGTTGCGAAAGAACAGCCGGAAAGAGTGCTTAGGGTTAAAGCCCCCGCGACTGAAGCCACCGCGAATTCGCAAACCAGCGTCGATTTGAAAGCCTTCTGTTCCGTCCGGATAAACCAGCTCGACCGAAGCCGGCCTCTCCCAAGCGCGACCGTCGCGACTGGCATTGACATAGATTCCTGCTCGCGAGTCGGTTAAATCGTCCTGGTCCAATACGACCGATAGCGTGGGAACCTGCGTCAGAGCATCGCGCAGATGTGGACTCCACATCGGGTCGTCGACAATCTGCGGGTCCATCCCATAGTCAAATACCTGACCGCGCACAGGTCGCGCCGGCCAACCCTCGGGAGCGGAGCCGTCAGCTGACTGCCTGATCACGTCCTCAAGAAACAGATAGGTGGTCGTAGCGACAGGACCGGGGAGCTGGGAATCGTTGAGCGCTACGGCTCTCAAGGTTGTTGTGGCTTGCAGCGTTATCGGACCCGTATAGTCGATGCCGCTGGCCGCTGTCGGTTCTGAGCCATCGAGTGTGTATCGGATTGTCGAGGACGGGTCCTCGCTGGCCAGCGTAATTTCGATCGGGCGATCGTAGAAACCATGGCCGGGACTGACGGTCACCTCGTTGCCGCGTCCAGTGCGAGCCTCCTCGTTCGCCGTGCCGGGTGTGGCGGTGGCAAAGTATGACAACTCGGCACCATGCCGTCCGTACGATGCGTTGGCATACTGCTGCGGAGTGTCCTCATAAGCGTCGATGACCATTCCCTGCTGGGTCGTCAACGCCAGATATTCACCTTCGCTACTGATTTGGAAGTTGGTATGCAAGAATCCTAGTTCATCGAGCGAAGTCTGAACGATGTTTCGACCCGAGGCAAAGACCACGAGGAACTCTCCCGCCGGAATCACTGTGCCCTGAGGGAACTGCCACTTCGTGAGATTATCTGGATCGTCAGTCAGATGAATCCCCGCAATGTTCAGATCGACATCAAGCACGTTTTGTAACTCGATCCAATCCAGAAATAAGTCATCTCCACGAAAGCGTCCTTCGGGCGACTCACGCAGCCGTGTTGGCAACGTCTGGGAATTGATCGCGAGCAGCTCGTTGATCAACAACGGCTGTCCGGCGATATCGATCGTCACGTCCGTCGCCGCCGAATCAGAAGTTGCATCCCTTGCGACATACGAAAATGTATCGCGACCAGCGAAGCCAACGTTGGGTTGATACACAAACGATCCATCTGGCTGAATCTCAACAGTTCCGCTCGTGGGTGCCGACAACACACGAGCCGTCAACGGCTGGCCTTCGACATCCGAGTCGTTGGCCAATAGACCGATATCGGCCGCAACCTGAAGCGATTGTCCAGGAAGGGTAAAATACGCATCGGCCACTGCCTCTGGCGGATCGTCAACCGCTTCGACGGATAGCGTAACGGTCGCGGCTTGCGAATTTGCGAATCCGTCCGAAACACGATAGGTGAACGAGTCGACGCCGGAAAACTCGACGTTTGGTACGTAATTGAAACTGCCATCAGGCATCAGCTCGAGCGTCCCATGGTTGGGAGGAGTGAGCAGCGTCACCGTAAGCGGATTGTCCGCTTGTGCGTCCTGATCGTTGGCAAGAATCCCAGTCGAGATGTCGACCGACAGCGACTGATCCTCGGTCACGGGATAGCTGTCATCTACAGCGATCGGTGGTGTGTTGACACCGATGATCACTTCGACTGGCCCGGTGACGCCGGTTCCGTCGTCGATCCGATATGCGAATGACGCGATCCCAGCAAAGTCGTTGGGAGCATAAACGAACGATCCGTCGGAATTCAGCGTCAGATCGCCAGCATTGACCGCCCGGGCTAGAGACACCTCAAGCTCAGCATCATCTGGGTTCTGATCGTTACTCAATAAGCCAACCAGGGCCGGAATCGTCAGAGTCTCACCCGGCCGTATTTTGTAGGCATCGGCGGCCGGAACCGGAGCGTCATATACCGGCATCACATTCAGCGTCACAGTTGCCTCTTGCGAAGCACGGTGGTCGTTTGCCGTGTACGTAAACGAGTCCGTTCCAAAGAAGTCGCGGCGTGCGCTGTAGATGAAAGAGCCGTCCTCAGCCAGACTCACCGTTCCCGCTTTTGGAGCTTGAACAATTCTAGCCGCAAGTGAGTCACCGTCGACGTCAGAATCGTTCGACAAGACACCGTCAGTCGCCGTCACGAGAAACAGACCCGAATCTTCGTCAAGCACATAGCTGTCGTCACTCGCACGCGGTGCTTCATTGCCATAGTAGGCATTGATCTCGGCTCGAATCGCGGCGGATTCGTCTTGAGTTAGCGCCGCATCGTAGAATCTCACCTGACCGATCTCGCCCGTGAAAGGCAGCTTCTCGTCGGTCAGCGCGCCGATTGTGAGCTTCAAATTGCTGCGCGCAGCAGCTGACGCATCGGACAAAGTGTCGGGGGCTTGATCATCGATCGCAAGCGAGAGAGTGCCACCTGAGCGAGTCACGATGGCGACGTGCAGCTGCCCATCGTTGACACCCGTCGCCGTCGAATAGATCGTCGCCGGCGGATTCCCCAATCCGTCTCCCATGCCCGTTGCAATTTGGCCAGCCGCGTTGATGCTGAGGCCCCAGTCTTGTCCAAATCCCATCTGGTTGGCATCCACGATGCCTGTATTCTGAAACCATTGCTGGTTGTCGCCCACGAAGTCTTGCGCGTCGGTGCGAAAGGCGACGACAACACTGAAGTCTTCGACCCGCGACAAGGGATTGACGTCGGAATGAACCGTAAAGCTATCCGCGCCGTCACTGCTTCGAAATTCAACCAACGCACGTCCGCCAAGCTGATTGGTTGTGAGAGTTGGCGAACCGACTGCGGTCGACTTCAGGCCGGCGACAGAATCTGTCCACTCAGTGGCACTTCCACCCACAGCAACATCGGCCATCAGACTATCGGCCAGCCAATACGTTGTGAGATTAGCAGCCAGCAACCGTCGTTGTTCCAAACTCTCGACGGATCGGCTGCGCCGCTTGCGCGGCGTGGCTCGACACGAGTGACAAGAAAAGAAACGCATCAATTGGCGGCTCGGATAAGGTGCTGAAGAGACAAGCCTGATTTTACCCCTCTGAATATCGATAGCAATCAATATCGACAGCATTCATTAGCCGAAACCGTTGTGTGGCGATGCCGGCCCCATCAAGGTGTGAGGGACCACAACATGACAGCCCCGCACAACGTGTGTGCACAAACGTCCAACTCCGCTATCCTGATTGTTGGATCAAGACGACTCGAACTAGGAGTTTGGAAATGCAAATCTGTCGAACCATGTGTTTAGCGATTGCGACACTGTCGGCTCTGGCGCAATCCACTCGCGGCCTGGAAGAGTTGACAGCGACGCCTGTCACGAGCAATGAACAACGACGGTCAACACGTCAGCAGTTCCTGGATGAGCTGATTCTTTCGATCCGGGCAGCTTGCGATTTGACCGAAGCAGAAATACGTCGTCTGCAGGTCGCATCCAAAGGCGCAGTCGAATATTCGTTCACAGACGCCGCGCACAACCAACAAATCGAACGGGGTCGACGGGGCGAAGTTGCTTGGAAACGCTTGGGATTCAGGGCACACGCAGCGCGCCTGATCAACAGTCTCGACGCGGCGGCCGCGGCTCGGCACCCAATTTGGACCCGCACCTTGCAACGGACTTTGACAAGCAAGCAACTCCAAAGAGCAGGGGAATTGGAAAAACGACAACTCGAAAAGTGGACCCAGCGATTTCGACCGCAGCGAAACTTGGGAGTCATACGCGTGAAGCGATTAGTGGTCCCCGTGAAGCAAGTGAGGCCCATTGACGCCATCATTAAACCGCTCCCACAAAAACGCTCGCCGTGATGTCTTCACTCAGCCAAATGCAATGGACTCACTGGGCATGGCAATCAGAGTACTCGACGCCAGCTGCCCCTGGACCTGCTCCCTGAATTATCGGTGTTTCCATCGATGGTGATGGTCAGCCGGCCGTCATCCGAAATGCTACCATCACTCACCGTGTAGTCGAACGACTCGCTCAATGTCTGTCCATTGTTTAGAGCATTGACCGTTGCGTTCGAATTGTCGAGCGTGTAGATGAATGAGCCATCCGCGTTGATGCGAAGCGTACCGTAGTTGCCGTTGATGGTAGCACCGACGCTGCCGGCCGAGCCCTCGACACGACTGACAGTCAGCGAGTCTCCGTCGGGGTCCGAGTCGTTGCTGAGCACATTGCCCGAAATCGGATTGACACCGTCTTCGTCGATTGTGCGTGAGTCGTTGACGGCGGCGGGAGCCCGATTGGCCGGGCCGCCACCACCATCGGTGTTGCCACGAATCGTAATCGTGAGTCGACCGTTGTCGGTCGCGCTGCCGTCGGTCACCGTGTAGTCGAACGTTTCGGTCAACGTCTGCCCATCGTTTAGCGCGTTGACCGGAGTGTAGGTATTGTTCAATATGTATTGATAGCTACCGTTGGAATTGATGACGATGCTACCGTAGGTCCCGTTGATGAACACGCCTACATTGCCCGTCCCGCCTTCCACACCGCTCACACTGAGCGAATCTCCATCCGCATCCGTGTCGTTAACGAGCACGTTACCGGAGATCGGATTGGGACCGTCCTCATCGATTGAGCCAGCATCATTCACCGCAACAGGGGCCCGGTTCACCGGACCGCCACCGCCATCGGTATTGCCACGGATGGTGATCGTCAGCTGGCCCTCGTCTGTTGCGTTGCCGTCGCTCACCGTGTAATCAAAGTTGTCGGTCAACGTCTGCCCATCGTTTAGCGCGTTGACTGAAGTGTAGGTATTGTTCAGCGTGTATTGAT
>CAJHYQ010000828.1_pt1 | contig 12517 bp, 7 predicted proteins | sample 9198721 | NCBI WGS metagenome assembly CAJHYQ01 (sample SAMEA7708357, study PRJEB35096) | sediment metagenome | biome: marine neritic benthic zone biome [ENVO:01000025]; feature: sediment [ENVO:00002007]; material: shallow marine sediment [ENVO:03000034] sea grass bed [ENVO_01000059] ... | reverse complement strand
GGGACGGAAAACTGCAGTTCGTGGACTTGATTGTCGGCCGGCACGCGCACTTGCTGGACGACCTGTCCGTTGACCACAATCTCGACGGTTCGTGTGCCGCCACTGACGCTTTCGTTGGTTCGTGGCGCGTGCAGATGGATGGTATCGCCGGTCAATCGTCGCCCACCCGCCGGCTGTAACGTGCCGTAGGCGACGGCCTTGGGAATCGTTTGACCGAAGGCCACACGAGCCTCGATGTTGACCGTCCCCGGCTGATCCAGCGAGATGGCCGGGTCGCCCGGCACTCGATCGTTCACCTGGAAGTGCAAGGCGTGCGCAAAGCCGTCGGAGACGTAAGATCGACCTTGGGCAAGACCTGCACACCATTGCTTGAAATCAACCGCGTCGACGTCGCCAAGTTGCACGTAAACTCGACCCTGGCCCACTCGGCGGCTGCTCATGCAGGGGAAATCCGTTTCACCGCTGACTTTGATGGGAAACCCACAATTCATGAGGTGGTACCACGTATTCCACTCCGACACGCGCCGGGTGTCCATCGCACTGATGAAATCGCACACACCTTCGGCGGTCGCGACGCAGATCTCCAACGCTCCGGGCCCATTCATCTCCGGGATCGCCAAGTGGGGCAGCTCGTCAGCAGCACGATCGTTACTCTGCTCCAGCTCACGTCGCGACAACTCACGATCGCCGTCCTGATCGATTTCATCAAACGCCTCGGGCAACAAGATCACCTGTTCGCCTTCAGCTGCATCCAGGAGACCGTCTCCATTTGCATCGAATCGCTTCAGCAAACGCCGGGCGGCCGCTTGCGGATTGATAACCATGGCAGAATGGGGATAGCCCGTCACACCACCTTGCTGTTTGGCCCAGCGGAGCACTGGCACGGTCCATGTTGGCCAGCCTTTTGTTTTCGTGCCATCGGAGCCGGGAAACGTCTGATTCGATAGATTGAGCAGGCACACGTGCCCGAGCGCCGCCGATCCGAAGCCGCTGATCTCCAGATCGTATTTCAGCAAAGTAAAGGGTTCGCTCACTTCGTCGGCTTGGGGCGAGAAGAAACGCCGCTGGAAGTCAAAACATGGACCCCACGTCAGCACACAGCCAACGTTCAAACCCTCACCCTTCACCTGCCGGAACATATCTTGCGGCGTGACACCCTCAGTTGGTTGCTCATAATGCGAACAGCCAGCGCCGTGGATGTGATGATCTCCACAATAGAAGCCGTACTCCTGAGGGTTAATCCATCGCTTCAATCTGATTTGCACCGTTGCGGGCGCGTTGCGACTGATCGAAATCTTCTGTCGCGTGACCACGTACTCCGGTCCGCGACTAGACTCGACTTCAAAATCGCCAGGTGGCAAGAGGATGACGTCGCCGTCCCCTCGATAGATCTGCGGTTGAAAGAAGAAATCCGGGGCTGTTCGTTTAACCTGCGGCGGATAGACATGCCCTAGCTCATCTCGAAATACTAGTCTCGCGATGGTTGGCTGCCCATCGTCATCCTGAATCGCTAGTCGTACTGCGACAGCGGGGCGCACATTGAACAGCACCGGGACCTCGCCACGAAACCCGATGTCCTGCGTGCCGGCGCCAACGTCGAACTCGATCGTTGCCTCGCGCTTGCCAGACTCGTGGCTATAGATCAGAGCGATCGCGTACTCGGCCTCGAGCCCACTCAAGTTGCGTGTCATCGGCGGAGACTGGAACATTTCAGCCTGCAGGAATCGATCCGTGGCGCCGTCTGTATTCTCTCCAGCATTCAATTCGGTTTGAGCTTGTCGTTTGAGAATGGTCAGCGCAGCGCCCGAGTAGACCGGACCTGCCTGCGGACTTCGAATTCTCAGTTGACGCGACACGGTGCTTTGATTGGCAATCTTGATCAGGACGGGCGTAAATCCACCTTGGGTCAGCTCGGCTCGCGCCGGGCCTCGCTGCACTTTGACTCGGACTTCAGGGTTCAGAGAAACAACGAACAGGACGTGCGGATCTAACAGATGCTGTAACTTCTCCGCATCCCGCTCGCGCGCTGCCTGGCGGATGGACCGTACCTCTGGCGGAGGCAGAGCTGCGCCCAAGAACTCGAGTGTCTCCAAAACTCGCTTCACATTCGCCGCGAGCGGCTGCCCTTCCACTTCGATAATCTCTGGCAGTTCGATCTGCGCGGCCTCTAGATTTCCACCCTGGCGAGCAAGCAGAGACACGAGTACGACAATCGTCCAAACAGTTCTCGACCAAATCACGATTGCACCATTCCAGTGACACTTCGGCTTTCTTCGTTACTGACCTCGACATTGTAACAAGACGCTGTTTGCGATGAGGCCTGTGCGAGTCGACCAGGAGTACCGCTCAGTAAAGCTCGCTGATCGGCTGTCGACCGGCGTCCACAAGATAGCGTGGGCGCCCATTGAAATCGGCAACTTTGATGCGATTCGTGTCGATCCCAACGCCGCGATAGAGTGTCGCGAAAACTTCTTGCACATGTACCGGTCGGTCCATTGGCGCGCCGCCGTCGCGGTCGGTCTGGCCCACAATACGACCTCCCTGAATTCCACCACCGGCCAACAGAATCGACTGTGTCGACGGCCAATGATCGCGACCTCCTTTGGCATTGATTCGCGGCGTGCGGCCAAACTCACCCCACACCACGACAGTCGTGCTCTCGAGCATGCCCCGTTGATGAAGGTCTTCGAGAAACACTGCGAGTGAATGGTCGAAGACGGGCAGATACTTCCTGGCAAGTTGCGCTATGGGTCCTTCCCGATTAGCGTGCCAGTCCCAAGCACCCAAGGCAACGGTCACACATCGGACGCCAGCTTCGACCAGACGACGTGCCAAAAGCAAGTGAGATGGACTCTGCGGTGCACCACCGAAGCTAGGGTCTGTATTCTGTGGCTCGCCATACCATTGCCGCATTCGCTTCGATTCTCGTTCTAGGTCCAGCGCCTCGGATAGCCGACTCGAAGTCAAAACGTCAAAAGCCTGCTGCTGAAAACGATCACCACGCTCTGGCTGTAATCGATCCGCGTGACGACCTAGTGCGGTTAACAAGGCTCGCCGTTGACCAAGGCGCAGGGCATTGTCGCCGTTGATAACAAGGTCGGATTTGACTTCACCATCAAGTGTAAACGGGATGTGGCTCGCGCCGGTATAACCGGGCCAAGATCGTTTTGCCGAAGCGTCGTGGAGTCCGCTGTTGTTGTAAGGACCGTAGCCCATCTTCGGTGCGGCATCGACATAGGGAATCGTCCCATTGTCGCGCGGCCCCAAGACTTTGGACACAACCGATCCTAGCGACGGCCATCCTCCCGATGGCTCGCCGTCGCTGATTCTGCCGCCGGGACGACCCGTGTAGCACTGAAAGGACTCGTGCCGATTTTGCATGCCGACCAACGTGCGAACGACGGAGAAGCGGTCCGAAATCTTGGCAAGCTTCGTCAGCAACTCGCAGAACTGAACGCCCGGGACACGAGTGGCTATCGGCTGGTACGCTCCGCGGATCTCGACCGGTGCGTTTGGCTTGGGATCGAACGTTTCGTGTTGAGTTGGCCCACCTGGCAGGTAGACCATCACAACGGAACCGGCATCCGTTTTTGAAGCGACCTCAGCTCGCAGAACTTGCGGCAGAGACAACCCGCCAACTCCCAGGGCACCTGCTCGCAAGAAATTGCGTCGTGACATGCCATCACAAAACGATGACGGCTTTCCGCCCAGAATCGTCAACACTGAGATGCTCCTTGTCGAACATCAGTCTGCAACTGCCCGCATTATGTCGATTCCGCGTGTCAAAAGAAACATGCAATGACAGCAAGCTGGCCGGCGTCGTGGCTATGTGAACGTCTGACTGGACTTGATCCAAGTCGTTGCTGCTCAAGTGGTTTAGATCGCGGCTTGGAAAAGAACCCCTGTTCCATCAAGGCTAGCAAAGCGTTGGGCAAGTGATTTGCTTGATTCGCTGTCGCGAAATACCGATCTCACACTAAATAGCCCATCGCGCGCAAGCTGCGCCCTCACGAGTTGTACACCTTGGACTCGGAGCTCTACATGTCAAGCGTCGAACGACCTAATCTGGGAGTGAGCAAGCCCGTCCGTGTCCGTCCCATCATTCACCAACATCAAGCAGACTTCGCCGAACCGCATGCGCTGAGCGACGAAGAGTGGGCCAACGGCCTGACTCACGCCATCGGATGCGTGTTAAGTCTTATCGGAGCGGTCGCGTTGATTTCCAGTGTGTACGGCCGAGGAACTTCCTGGCACCTGCTCGGCTGCCTGCTCTACGCGACATCGCTGACAGCCGTCTACGCCGCATCAACGCTATCCCATTGGACAATCGAGCCGCAGCGACAACGCTATTATCGAATGTGGGACCAAGGATTGATCTATCTCTTGATTGCCGGCAGCTACACTCCGTTCGCGATCGCCCATTTAAGTGGATGGTGGCACGCAGTGACGATTGCCATGTGGAGCTTGGCCCTTTGGGGATTTTTGTCGAAGGTCGCGTTTCAACATCGCGTTTACGGCGTATCCTTAACGCTGTACTTGGCAATGGGCTGGTTGCCGATTGTCGTGTTGCCGGAATTGTTGAGCGTCATGCCAACCATGGCCGTTGGCCTGATTCTTGCCGGCGGTATTGCCTACACGCTGGGATCAACTCTGTTGGTAAATGATCATCGAGCCCCGTACTTGCACACCGGATGGCACCTATTTGTCATGCTTGGCAGCGCCCTGCATTTCTATGCAGTTTGGCAATATACGGTTCCCAGCGTATAAATCGAGTCGTAGCTGACGACTTGCTCGGCCGAAGCTAACGGGAATCGATCGTGGTCTACGACACCGTTCTTGTCGATCGCATACGACTTGCCATCAAGCGGCGGAAGGGATTCGTCGAAAAGAAAATGTTCGGCGGCGTGGGGTTCTTGCTGAACGGCAATATGTGCGTTGGCGCCTGGCGAGAGTTCCTGATCGTACGAGTCGGATTGGACGCGTACGAGTTCTTACTCAGTGAACCATTCACTCAAGAGTTCAACATCACAGGTAAAGTGATGCGTGGCTGGTTGATGATTGAGCCGGAAGGCGTCAGTCAAGACGATGAACTGCGTCGCTGGATCGAGTTTGCTATCGAGTTCGTACGCACGCTACCGGCGAAGTGACCGCGGCTGAGTTACGGCGACGTGAATACCTCGTCCAGGGCGAGAAAAGAGGGTTGGCGACTGTCGCCCGAATGGGCGTGGCTTCGTAACCATACGTTTTCGACATCCTTGACGATTCCAACCAATTCGTCGTGCAAATCAACATCGCCCTGCCAATCAGCGGTGAATGACAGTCCGTAGCCCCGTTCGTAGCGGCGGACAGATCGCGCTGGCAAATCGACGCAAGTGCCCTTGGTCTTGAGAGTGACGTAGACGTAAGCGTCTTTGGGCAGTGTAGGCATCTGCTCGGGCTTGAAGTCAACAAGCACACCCACGGTGCTGATATTCACCGCCGTGCATTTGATCTTTTTTCCATTCTGCAGCGTGACATGTGCCTTCAGACCGGATTCGGGCAGCACTTGGATTCGCGTCGCGTGGCGTCGTTCCGCCGCTGCAATTTCGGATGGGATGGCCAGCACAATGTCCGGTTGTGTCTTGTCCACCAAGCCGAGGATGGTGGCAAAGAAGGCTCGGGGTCGCTGCTGGTAGGTGAAGGAGACACAGCAGAGTGACTCGGAGAGCATCGGAAAGGCATTCTTACGCAGACGAACGGTCACGCTGTCGCGATCAAGCTGATGAAACTCGCCCTTGCAGACGATTCCGCTGTCGGGGGAGATGACCGTTGCCGGTTCGTTTCTCAGACAGCAGTCGGTGAGGCAGCGAGTGACGGAGCGACGATTCGAGGGTAGGAACCTCATCGAGTGACCTTTGTGGATCGACTCCGAGGAGGAGAAGCCGATGCCAATCGTTGCAGGCTCGATCCGGGGTCGAGCCGACGGAATATATACCTGTCCTTGATGAATCGAAGCAATTCGCAACGGCTTGCTTTTCGAATGGCGAAAACCCATTCTCAAGACGGGCTACCCGCCACTTGAGCGAACTATGTTGGTTCTGCGGACCTGGCATAATCCTGACCAACGGTCTGTCCATGATCTGCGATTTCAGAAGCATCAAGTCGCACTACAGTCCGTGCGTTCGCTCGACCTTGGTGCGGAGAATACGAGTGAGCCTGTTGAGTATCCAAGCACCGATGGAACCCTCCCGCGTGCGAACGTGCATTACGCCTGTCTGTCCAGACTTAGTCCGATTCGCATCCTCCGCCTGAAGTTGGATCTCAACACGAAAGTGAGGCTCAACTAGACGCCACTCCTGTTGCTGTTGGTCGTCTGTGAATCCAACAGGTTCGACAGCGATCACGGGTAGTGGGCCACCATAGGGTGCAGCGAGGGAGAAATGGGGTAGTTCCGTTTGTGCACGGGGATTCGTCTTGCGGAGTTGCCCCTCAAAAGCCCCACCATACTCGCCCCAAATTCGTAGCTTGGCCAACGCGCCCACGCTTCCCGTCAGCGATTGAACATCGTCTTGGGGTACAAGTGCAATGGCACACTTGCCGTCCAAGCCGCCGATTGATGCAATCTCGGTGCCCGGTTCAAGGTACGCATCCAGCTGGTCGTGAATGTCGAGTGTCAGTATTTGCCCGTCGACAGCAGCTCGAATGGTCAAGTCATCCGCCATGCGTTCCAGTTCGGCCAGCCGTTGCTCGAGGTCGACAGTTGCCTCCATTTCATACTGCACGGCACCGGGCTGCAGTTCCGTCGAATAGCCACGCAACCTTAATCTGGATTCCTCAAGTCGCACGCGAGTGTCGGTCAGCTGCGTATTCAGCTGCATATTCTGGAGTCGGCAAATGACGTCACCGGCCGACACCTGTTGCCCTCGCTGAACGAGAATCTCCGATACAAATCCAGCGGTCGGATTTCGAATGATCAGCAGCGGATCGTGTTCGATGACGATCGGTGCACGAACAACGAAGGGTGCTGGCAGGAAAACACCGAGGCCTAAAACCGCGACGATCGTAGTTGCGACGGCGACGACGAACCGCCGGCGGTTCGGTAATTCGGTTTCCGAACCATAGACCAAGAAGCGACCTAGGCGGAACGCCGGCATACCAATCCACAGCGTGGCGGCGATCATTGCGAGGACCAGGCCTACGCCATCCAATAGGCTGAAAGCCGCTAAGGACAAAGACGTCAGCACGACGATTGTCCAGCACAATGACGCAACGCCGTAGACCTTCGTTATCGTGACTCGCTTCTTTGACCAAGGTGGATCGCTTGTTGGCAAGTCAAGAAATACGCGACGACCAATCGAACGAACGTACTGCCGCCCGTGCGTCCAAAGATTCGGCGTATCGAGCCAGTCTGCCAGAATGTGGTAGCCATCAAATCTCATCAACGGGTTGGCGTTGAAAAACAAGGTCGTTATGCTCGCGGCGAAGACGACGTTCAGCGCGTGTTGACGGACAAACGGAGAGTCGGACTGTACCCAAATAATGGCAGCTACTGCAGCGATGAATAGCTCGGCAAGAACACCTGCCGCCGAGGTCAGTATTCGCTGACTCTTTTCTGGAAATCGCCAGGCACTTGTCACGTCAACATACGGCAGCGGCACAAACATTAGCATCAACACGCCCCATTCACGCACGGTTCCGCCAAAATGACGGCAGACCACGCCATGTGCCGATTCGTGTATCACTCGAAGCAACAGCCACGTTAGTACTAAGGCCAACCAGTTGTCGCGAGCGTAAATCGGTGAAGTCGTAACCCACTGATCGGGGCGCCAACAACTCATGATCAAAGCGAATAGGCAGGTTGCACACCACACCGCAAGCGCCGGCCAGCCGATCAGCCAGCCCGTTTTGCTCGCTAGCCAGGCCAAGTGCTTGTTCGGATTTCCGATCGGGACTTTCCACATGATCGGGTTGAGCCACTGCAAGCGTTTTAGGTAGTGCCGACGGCGACGCGACTCGGCCATCTGATCGCCGTCCAGTCGTTGTTTGGTCGCCAAATCGGTATCGATCAACCATTTACATAGAGCAGCAGCAGCGGCTTCGGAAAACGCGCTCGCCCCGAGTTCGGCAGCCGTCTTGGCGATCGCCGATTGAACCGTCGTTTCGCCGTCGATGTAGGACAGGAATACGTATTCGGCGCGCCCGATTCGATAGTATTTCGAGTTCAGCTCATCTTCGATCAGGTACCACGATTGCCGACCCGACTCATGCAATGTGAAGCGGAGATCTTCGCGCAAGCGTGGTCGGGCAAGCCCCAGATCGAATGTACTAAAGTCGATGCTCATGATTCGCCACGCTCGCGATGTCGAGTCGCCAAGAGCGTCTGGTTACCACCACGTTAAGCGTGATACGAGATAATTCCAGGGCTTGTGGAACAGAGTCCAACCCAAGGGACGTCTTGAACCCGTGATCCGAGCCGACCCCCTCAGTCCAGGACGAAAACGGCTTTCGGGATTTGGAAACGACAACTCGGCGACAAACACGTTTCTGTCCTCACGTAGCTCGGAACGAGGACGAATACGCTCAATGGTCCCCACGATTGGATGTCGCTCCAAACCATCGACCCAGACCTTCACGGCCTGCCCTTCACTAATCTGGCCGATTTCATTCGCCGCGACATCGATTTCCACCTTGAGTTCGTTCAAGGGTGCTAACTCAAACAAGACCTGCCCCGTCTTGACTGGCGCGGAGTGTGCCTTTTCGAGTGAGCCGCCCAGCACAACGCCATCAATCGCCGAACGAATCTCCAGATGGTCGGCGCGATACTTGAGCAGTTCCAGTTGCGAGTTTATCCGCTCCGTCTCTAGCTGAGCCAGCAATGCCTTGGGGATATCTTGAGCACTTAGCTCGATGTCACGTCGCTTGGCCGCCTGGCCATGTTTGGCCTGCTCACTGGAGAGTTCCCACTGGATCTCTCGGCCATCCATCTTCGCCAACAAGCTCCCTTTGGAAATGACGTCGCCAGGTTCGACAAATCCTTCCTGGATCATGCCATCAAATGGAGCAACGGCAAATCGTCGAGAGACTGGTTCCACTACGCAACGACAGCGTACGCGATAGGGTACCGGCAAGAGCATTGCTACCGTAATAATCGCGATGGCGACAAGACCGATTGTGGAGGCACGTTTGCTGACGGCTGATTGCGTCCTGTGTGCGATACGAGCCGCGGTGCTTTGCTGTAGCCGAACGACGGTCTGCAGCGCGCTAGCCACGCGTGGCGTCGCGGCTCGCACGAAGGTCGACAGCCGATCTCGCCGGACGTTGTCTACTCGATCAGCGAATAGCCACGCTCCAATGATTTCGCCATCGGGCATACGCAGCGGGGCTGTCACAACAGTCTCGAAACCACAACGCCGAACCAATTCGCGGTGGGCCAGCGTCGGACCATTCGATTCATCGTCGTCACTCGGCCAAATGGTTAGGTCATCGCGCAGCAGACACTCTGACATCGCCTCACGGAAAGCCATGGTGATTTCCGAGTTGGGATCGAAATCGGCCATCGCCGAGATAGCCGCCAGCTGCATCCCCCTTCGCGTTTGGTACGCGACGGCAACGCGTTGGCATTCCAAATACTGGGCTGTTTCGTTGGCCAGCGTGATCGCGGCCGCGTCGATGTCGTCCTTGACCTCGATATTCGTCACGAGTTCAACGATCGCCGCGAGCGCATTCAGCTTCCACTGTGCCGCGACGGCCGAACTTCCGCGCGCCCAGAGTCGCTGATACGTGCCGGCAAGCTCCGTGACGAACAATCCTCGCTGCACATGCGAAGTGTCAGGCGGCAGCATCAGCACAAAGACTTCATTCGGGCAACCCGGGGGCGACACAGGCGTACAGATCAGCTGTGCGCTGTCGGTGTCAGCTGCGTTTTGAATCTGAGTTGAACCTCGGGTCAGGGCCGTTTGGGCAAGCGTGATGAGCTGATCAACGAATGCTGCCGTGCGGGGAATCTCTCCATGTATTTGGCAATCCTCAACATTCCAATGCCCGTGCTGGTCACAAGCCAGATGGACCGCGCTGAGCGCACCGGTCGTCTCCACAACCATTTCCCGCAACTGCTGCCGAAACTGATTCGCGTTGCGAGCCGACGCTGTCATCCGCAGCAATCGAGTGTGGATCATCGAGTGCGACACAGTGGGCGCACCGGCGACATCCGAGTGTATTGCGACGCTTGCGGTAGTCGTGTTGTCGGTGTTTAACATCGGACTGAGCGGTGGAATGACCTTATTGAGCCTTCGATGTAGTTAATGAGGGTTGATCGCCGCGTTTTGCTTGATCCACCTGTATTTCCCGTGTGACGTGTTCGGAATCGACCAGTCTGCAAACGACACCGCTGCGGTGTTGCCTCTCCGAGTTGTCAATCAAGACGTCAACGCGCACCGTGCCGCTGTCGGCATTCGTGATGGGCGATACGAAGTCCACGATCGCATCGACTCGCTGATTCTGATGGCCAAGCTCGACATCGACGAAGTCGCCCTCTCGAAGTGACTCGGCGACCGATGTCTTGACGAAGAAGCGGCAGCGCAGCTTATCTAGCCGTGCGAGTCTGGCAAATCTCGGATCAGCCCCAGGAAGATACTCGCCCGGATGCCGATAAACCTCCACCACGACTCCATCGATGGGGCTGCGAATCTGTCGGCTCTGGATTTGCGCGTCAATCCGATCCAAATCAATCAGCGACTCGGCGGCATCATCCTCCGCCAGGCGGAGGGACGACACGGCCTGAGCCAACTCGAGCTTCGCTAATTCAACTTCAGTGACATTGGCGTGCCCATCCCGCAGAAGCGGAGTGAGGTTATCGAACATCATCTGCTTGAGTTTGACGTCGGCCTCGGCAGCATCCCGTCGGGCTGTTGATTCCGTTCGACGCTTTGCGAGCCGACGACTTTGCTGCAATACGCGTGTGTCCAACTCCGCAAGAACTTGATCCTTGGTAATCGAATCACCTTCCTTGACGTTCACCTTGGCCAAAATCCCCGACTCGCCGGCCGCAACTTCAATTTGCTCCCACGGCTCGGTAAAGCTGCGTGTTAGCTGCCCCACCGCTGAACTGGATAGCAGCAACACACAAACGAACGGCCAAACGAGCGGCCGTTCGATCCGATGCCCTCTGTTGCTGTTCGTCTTCATTCCTACAGGCTCCGATATGTCATTAGTTGAGCGTCTGCCGTGCTGAGTCGAACCACGCATCGCTTTGAACTAGGTTGCGCCTTGCGTCGAAATGGTCTTGCTCCGCTCGCATCTGAAGTTGTTCGATGTCATTGGCGAAACTCGTGCGGCATTCTCCTCCGTCGGCGGCCGCCAGCGTAATTCGTTTGGCCAGGGCCGTGCCTTTAACTAGATCGTCTTCGGCGGATACAAAGAACTGACTCGACCCCGGGTTCCCTTGCCTGGCAGCACGTCCTGCGAGCTGCCGATCGACTCGCCGTGACGACGCGTGCTCGGTACCAATGACGTGCAGCCCACCTAACGATAGGGCTTCTTGAGTTGGTGCAATGTCGGTTCCACGACCGGCCATATTCGTGGCGACCGTCACTGTTCCAACGATTCCGGCATGAGAGATGATTTCCGCCTCGGCTTGATTTTGGACACCATTGAGAACCAAATGCGGTACGCCCATATCCTTAAGTCGTTTTGATACCAGCATGCTCTGCTCAATCGTCTGCGTACCAACCAGTAGCGGCTGACCACGCCGATGATAATCACGCACGCTCTCGCTGATGGCCTCCATCTTTCGTTCCGCAGTGCCGAAGAATCGAGTCGGCAGTTGCTTCAATCGTGAAGAGCGATTTTGGGGAATCACGAGAGTCGGCAAACCATAGAAATAGCTGAACTCGTCGGCAGCAGCGGTTGCGGTGCCGGTCAAGCCTGCCAGGCGATCATAGAGATGGAAAAAACGCTGGCGAGTGATTCGTGCTGACGACGCTTGCGACGGACGGATGGCGACGCCTTCTTTTATCTCAACTGCCTGATGCAGGCCATCGCGCCACGTGCGGTCCTCAAAGATCCGACCCGTCAGTGGGTCGACAATCTGTACTTCGTTTTTGCGAACGACGTAGTCTCGATCGCGCCCGAGTAAATGAATCGCATGCAGGGCATTCTCCACGTATTTTGACCACGGTCGCACGAGATCACGTACCGGGTTCTGCCGCAGCCATTGGTGAATCTGGACCGATGCCTCTGCGTGAATCTTGATGCTTGAATTCTCAATCACAAAGTCTGTGCCCTCTGTGAGCGACTGAGCTAACCGTTGGGCAAGCTTATAGGGCTCGTCCGACTCGGGAATGGTCGATGGGATTGACAACAACAGCGGCACCATGGCCTCGTCGATCATCACGCTGTCGGCTTCGTCGATAATCGCGAAACACAGCCCGCGCAGCAGCAGCTTGCTGTCATCGGCCTTTTGCTGGCGCTGTATTTGCCGGTACTGAAATCGCAAATTGCCGGTATCTTCGCCGCTCTTGATCCCATCTCGCAGGTAATC
>CAJHYQ010001154.1_pt1 | contig 12544 bp, 10 predicted proteins | sample 9198721 | NCBI WGS metagenome assembly CAJHYQ01 (sample SAMEA7708357, study PRJEB35096) | sediment metagenome | biome: marine neritic benthic zone biome [ENVO:01000025]; feature: sediment [ENVO:00002007]; material: shallow marine sediment [ENVO:03000034] sea grass bed [ENVO_01000059] ... | reverse complement strand
TCCCAGTTGTAGGTTCCGTCTTTTGGAAAAGGCACGCCGGACACAAACGGGTTCTCGAGCACGACCGTGACGAACGGACAACCTGCCTCGACCAGTCGTCGCGCCATGAGCGCACGATATCCCCACGCATGACGCCCATAACGTTCCTTCGTTTGTTCTGACTCTTTCGAAAGATCGAACGCCTGCCGGATCGCTCTGCTAGTCAACAAGTTCATCGCACTTTGATTGAGCTCGTCCATCGCTCCGATCGTACCCGTCCGGTCGATGTCGCGTCGCAAGTGGTCGAGACCGTCAAGCAATCGCTTGCGATCAAGCAGCCGATTTTCCAAGTCTGCAGAGAGTGAGAGGTTTTCGACCTCGAAGCCAGACTTGCTTGGGTCACCAGCAAGCGTGAAGGGCGCCGTGGCGCTACTCAGGTAGGCCGTTCCCAAACTATAGACGTCGATCCCGTGTCGCCCTCGGTCAGTCATCAAGACGTAGTTCAAATCCGAACGCTTTTCACGCTCGAGCATCATCGAGATCATCGATCCACATGCCGGATAGTCGTTGACAAACCCGGTTGGTTCTTTCGGATCTCGACCGGTCATGAACCGTTTGTGCCCGCCTCCATGATCGGAAAACGTGTGATGCACAGATCGGATGATCGAATACTTGTCGGCAACCTTTGCGTGCATTGGCAGGAGTTCGCAGACTTCGATGCCCGGCACGTTGGTTCGAATTGGAGAGAACTCGCCGCGATACTCGGCCGGAGCCTCCGGCTTCATGTCGTACATCTCCATGTGTGGCGGCCCGCCTGGGAGCCACACGAAGATGCAGGCGGTATCCTTCGGCGCATTGGCGGCAGCGCGAGCCTGCAACGCCAGGAGATGGTTCAGACCTAGCCCGCCAACACCGACTGCTCCGGCTTGCAGGAAACTACGGCGCGACACAGGGCCGGGGCAGCGGTCGAGTTGCATGCGGGGCCCTTTACCTGGAGGGATTGGTGAGGCGACGGCGGGAACCGTGAGGGACACGGAAATTATAGCAACTTCGGCGCAATGATAGCTATAGCTGGAAAGCCACCGATTGCCTGCTGACTGGGCAAAACCTAGCTTTCCAGTGCTGGATTTTGCGGCGTATCCCCAACGTTTCACCGACCGAGACAAAACCCAGCCGAGGGCGCTGGCTCTCGTCTTTCGTAGTGGTGGTTTTCGACGTCGTGATCCGGCGTGCTGCTTAGACCAACAATTTGTGCACCACGCTTCCTGCAACGTCCGTCAGTCTAAAGTCTCGACCTTGGTGACGAAACGTCAATGCTTCGTGATCGAGGCCGAGGCAGTGCAGTATCGTAGCTTGCAAGTCATGGACGTGGATCGGATCTTCGATTGGATGGTAGCCGAGTTCGTCGGTCTTACCAACGAGCTGACCGCCTTTAACGCCGCCGCCGGCTAGCAGCATCGTAAAGGCAAAGGGATGGTGGTCGCGGCCTTCTTTGCCGAGGGTGTTGCCGCGGCGGACTTCGTTCATCGGCGTGCGCCCGAACTCCCCGCCCCAAATCACCAACGTGTCATCGAGCAAGCCGCGTTGCTTCAAGTCTTTGATCAGCCCAGCGGTTGGCAACTGGGTCATGTCACAATTGGTCTTCAGCTTCTCGTTGAGATTCGAATGGTCATCCCACGTCGAATGATAAAGCTGCACAAAGCGAACACCGCGCTCGACCATGCGTCGAGCCAGCAGACAGTTTGAACCAAACCACTCGGTCTTCTCGTTGTCGAGGCCGTACAACTTGCGAGTCGCGGCTGTTTCGGTCGAGAGGTCAACAAGCTCCGGTGCGGTTAATTGCATTCGATATGCCAGCTCGTAAGACGCGATGCGAGATTCGATTTCGTCGTCGCCTGTGTCTTGTCGACGCAACTCGTTCAATTGACGAATCACGTCCACACGAGACCGTTGTGTCCGTCGGCTGACACCTTTCGGGCTTGTTAGATGCAGGATCGGATCGCCTTTGCTGCGGAAGTTCACGGCTCCATACTCCGATGGCAGAAATCCGTTGTTCCAAAGAGAAGAACCGCCATCGACTCCTTCGCCAGAGTTCGAGAGCAAGACGGCAAATCCCGGCAAGTCACGGGCTTCGCTGCCCAATCCATACGTCACCCACGACCCCATGGACGGCATACCGAAGAGCGGTACTCCGCAGTTCATTAGCAGCTGTGCCGGATGGTGGTTGGACACATCGGTGTGCATCGACCTGACCATGCACAATTCATTCGCGCAGGTTGCCAGATCGGGAAGGTAATCCGAAAAGTCCATCCCGCAATCACCGTGCTTGATGAACTTCCGCGGGCTGGCAAATACCTGAGCGCTGCCCTTGATCAAAGCATCATCGAGTTCGTGCAAGAACGATTCGGGAACGGGCTGGCGGTGAAGCCGTTTCATTTCCGGACAGGGTAGGAACAAATCATACTGGCTGGGCGCACCAGACATGAAGATGAAGATCACATTCTGGGCCCGCGGCTTGAAGTGCGGCGGGCGCGGAGCGAGAGGGTTGGTCGCCGGCAGTGCAGTCGTTTCACCAGCGAGCAACTGCGACAAGGCAACGGTGCCGAGTCCACAGGCCGTCTGCTGCAAGAAGCGGCGGCGGTTCCGGATGGCAATCAGATTGTGCAGATCCATCTTAAGGTCTCGTCACGAACTCATGTAGATTGAACAGCACGCTGCAAAGAATCGTCCAATCGTGATCCGCTCCGGTTGATTCAGGATCTGCTCTCAGAAATTGCAGCAAGTCGAATAGCAAATCGAGTTCTTCCGGATTCGGATCGCGCCCGAGGCAGAGCCGGAACGCACGCGTGATGCGGGCGGAATCGTCTCCGTCAACTTCGCGACGCACGCGGGCAGCCAGCGCGGCGGCTCCTTCAAAAAACACGGGGTCATTTAACAAGGTCAATGCTTGCAGCGTCGTGTTCGATCGATCTCGTCGAGCACAGACGTGGTTTGGGTTCGGCGCATCGAAGGTGACGTGCATCGCAAAGGGTGACGTGCGTTGTACCCACGTGTAGAGAGCTCGCCGATAGCGATCACCTCCCTCGCTGGCTTTCCAGGTGTTGTGGTAACCTTGCTCGGAAACGCTCTCGGGTTGTGGCGGCTTCACGCTTGGGCCGCCAATTCGCGAGTCCCACAAGCCGCTTGCCCGTAGCATCGAATCGCGAATCTGTTCTGCCGACAGGCGGAGGGGCGATTGCAGACTTGGGATTTGGGATGCGGAATTGGCTTTGGAAGCTTGGCGGTAGGTCGCGGAAGTGACGACCAACCGATGCATGTGTTTTACGTCCCAACCGCTGAGGATGAATTCACTGGCCAGCCAATCGAGCAGCTCAGGATGACTCGGAGGCATGCCGCGGACACCGAAATCGCCCGATGTCGCGACCAGCCCGCTGCCGAAAAACCCTTGCCACATGCGGTTGACGGCGACTCGCGCTGTTAGCGGATGCCGGGGTGAAACCAACCACCGGGCTAACGCCATGCGATCTCGACGATCATCCTGCAGTGGAGGCAAGACATCCGGAGTGTCGGGCGAGACCTCTTCGCCGCGATCACGAAAATCTCCAGCCATGTGAACGGAAACTGTGCGAGGATTCTGCGTCTCCATCATCGTTGGCGCACGCGTCACCTTCGGTAGTGACGCCTGAAGCTTTTTCAACTCCGCACTGAGCTCATCGAGCTTCAAGTCCTTGGCTTTCTGGGAGTCAATTCTCCCGGCTCGCGGAAGGAAGTAATCGAGCAAACGATCCTTCTGAAGCTGCGATCGTTTCTTAGCATCGAGCATCACGATCTGCCAGCCTTCGAGCTGACCCTCTCCGAGCCCACCACCCCATACCAAGCCGAGCAATTCCCACTGGCGATCCCAGTACCAATCTTGTCCCGGGTTGTCGCGAACCCACAGCAGCTTCTTCTCCCAGCGACACTGCAGCTGTTCGATCTCTTCTGCAACTGGCGAGATCAACTCTTGCCGATTCTGTTGATATCTGGGCCACGCGCTCTCATACGGCTCGCTTTCACCGGGCAAGGGAGCATCAATGTTGATCTCATCGGCAGCGTCAAGGAACGCATATAGTTCGTAGAACTCGCGTTGCGAGATGTCGTCGTACTTGTGATCGTGGCACTGGGCACAACCGACAGTCAGCCCCATCCAGATCTCACCGACCATCGATGTTCGATCGACAACTTGTTTGACACGAAACTCCTGAGGATCCGCGCCGCCTTCGCGGTTGCTCAGCGTCTGTCGCAGGAACCCGGTCGCCAGCCTCTGCTCAAGTGTCGCATTTGGCAGCAAGTCGCCCGCAAGTTGTTGAATCGTAAACTGATCGAATGGCATGTTTATGTTCAGCGCATCGACAAGCCACGCGCGATACCGCCACGCGACAGGCCGCAACTGATCCGTCAAGTAACCATCGCTGTCGGCGTAGTGACAAAGATCCAGCCAGGGGCGCGCCCAGCGTTCGCCGTAATGAGGCGAAGCGAGTAATCTTTCGACCAACCGCTCATATGCTCCCGGGCGCTTGTCATCGACGAACTCGGCCACTTCCGACGGTGTTGGAGGCAGACCGATCAGGTCAAGACTTACTCGCCGGACCAGCGTCGCGCGAGCGGCCTCGCTAGACAGCTCAATCTTCTGATCAGTGGCGATAAAGTGGTCAATCGGATTCCGCAGAGATTCCGCGTCGCGGATCGCGGGAAGGGCCGGACGCTCGACCGCTTGGAAGGCCCAATGAGGCTCGTCGGCATCCGCTGCCGTCACCAGCAAGACAGCAGCGACGGCCGACAATTGTGTGGTTCGGAGCATTGTTGACATCCAATTCCGGGGCCTGCAAAGTCCTGAAACTATGAGCCTATTATTCCGTGACCGCCCGAACGGATGCAAGTTTTCTACGCCGTCTCTTTGCAATGCCAGTAGCGCCTCGTGACGCTGCAATATGACACATTGATAAGCGAACTCCGTTTTCTCTGCCGTGCTGAGCAGCTCGAGCGATTCGATATCGTTCGTGTCATCCGTTCCTTCGAGTGAGCAGTGGAACGACGTAACTTGTAGGTCGGGGCCGGTTGGCCGTGATCACAACCTGTATCCATGGATCGTGTTCATTGCGGATCAACACGCGGTGCCAACGTCGGCGCGTGACGGCGCCTCAGCCAGCGTCGTCTCTCGGAGTGCGGCGAGAGTGATCGGAATTATTGTCGTTGGCTGGCGACTCATCTTGATCAGCATCGCTGGGAATCCGGATCTTCGCCAGGTAGATACTCGTCTTGCCTTCGTGCGTCGAGTAGTAGCTCATCCACAACAGGCTGTCGTGCCAGACCATGCCCGGATAGCTGCAGTCGCCACCGCTAGGGAGCGTGAGAACCGGATCGTAGCTGTCGCGAGTCATTCGTGCGAGTACCGTGGTGGCTTGACTGCCGTAGTGTCGGCCGGACGCCCATAACTGGCCATCGGGCAGGCGGATGAAGTTCGGGCCGCCGATGTTCTCCTTCATCTTCGTCCACGACCATGACGTGTAGGGCGGTTTGCTGGTGCCGATCCAATGCGGTCGCGTCAAGGCAATCAGCTCACCATCAGTCATGAAGCGAAGTGTTGTTTCGCTCGCATTCCAGGTGTTATTTGGCAACCGGAATTCCGTGATCCATTCCCACTCAAGCCCGTCGCGCGTGCGGTACACCATTCCCCGACGTGGGTCGCGGCCCTCACCGAGCTTGCTGACACTCCAACCCCACTCACCCTGCCAGGTCACACGCCACAGCCAGTGGTCCTCGGCGAGCAGCTTCTTCGGCTCCGCCCAATTTTGCCCGGTCTTTGAAAACGAAACACGTGGGGCTCGTGTGCCGTATCGACCGCCGACGCTGTAAACACTGCCGCCCATGATCAGCATCAGCCGACCATCGGGCATGATGGACAGCTTGGGATCTCGCAGGTCAACTCCGTCCTGTTCGACGAGCCCCGCTGAGGTCCACTTCTCACCGTCCTGTGACGTGATCACGCGTACCTTGCCGATACTTGGCCCATGGACTTTCGCCTCACGAAACGTACACCACCAACCGTTCTCGAATCGAATCAAGTCGGTGAAGGCGTTATGTTCGCCTTGGTCCCAAATCTTCTCGACTGACAGAATCTCCGGCTCAGATGAATGGGTGGCTCCACAAAGTAGCAGAAGGCTCGACAGAGCTTCCACGAGCATTCGTCTAGTGAGCATGGTGGATCTTACTCGATCTTTGTTGAGCGACCGCCTTCGGCCGCGGAATAGATGGAAAACACGGTCTCGAGTGCCCGTAGACTATGGTTGCTCCTAATTGGTGGATCGGTCACATCAGCACAGGCACGAACAGCCTCGCCGACGAAAGGTGTATAGCCGCGTGGCTCCCTGAGCGTATCACTTAGCTGCGCCTGCTGTCAGCCTACGCTAACTGCATACTTCGGCCCAATCTACCCCAGAAAACGGCGAAGTGTGCGGAAGAGTCGTTCGGCGAACTCGCTGAGAACGATGCATCTTCAGCGAGTTTGAGCGGGGGCGAACTGCGAGCGATGTCCTCGCCGATCTGGCACCGCTGCAGCTTAGGCGCAGAGCGGAGCGGACTCCTCCGTGGTCTGCGTGCTCCACTGTTCCCGATTCCTAGAAAAACACAGAGGCACAGAGACTACGGAGTCGGTGCAGATTCGGTTGCCGCTACGCTGATTCCGGAACTGCGAGTCGCTCGTTGCCGCGAATGATCGCGGAATGGAAACAGGCCGCCCCGCCACTCAAGGTGACATGTCCACGCGTTTGCCCCATAATACGCGGTGACGATGACTCGACAGAAAAGGAGCTCCGCATGCTCGATCACCCCATCAGACGCGTCGTGACGGCCGCGATGTGCGCGGCGATGATTCTCCGCGGCGTGACCGCCGTCGCCGGTGAAAACGAGTCGTCGAAGGGCGAACCACCCATCGCTATCGAGGCCGCGGCTCGGGTCGCTCCATTCGAACTAAGAGACTATCGAGGCAAGCTTTACACTCTGTCGGATTTTGTGGACAGCAAGTATGTAGTGGCGGTGTTTCTGGGAACCGAGTGCCCGCTGGCCAAGCTATACGCTCCGCGGCTTGCCAAACTGTCTGATGAATTCTCATCTCAGGGTGTGTCGTTTGTCGGGATCAACTCGAATCAACAAGACTCTCTGACCGAGATCGCGGCGCATGCGCGCCGGCATGGCGTCGGGTTTCCCGTACTCAAGGATCTGGGTAACAAGCTCGCCGATCAGTTGGGAGCCGAGCGGACACCGGAAGTCGTCGTTTGGGATACCACCGGCAAGATTCGCTATCGTGGACGAATTGATGATCAATATGGCGTCGGATACGTTCGCAATGCGCCGACACATCACGATCTTCGCAACGCCCTGGAGGAGCTGCTCAGCGGCAAGGCTGTCAGTCCGCCGGTCACCAAGGCCGTTGGCTGCATTATTGGCCGCGTTCGCATTGCCGATGCGACGAGTGCGGTGACCTACTCGAACCAGATCGCGAGAATCATGCAGGATCATTGTGTCGAGTGTCACCGGCCCGGCGAGATCGCGCCTTTCTCGTTGCTGGAGTACGACGAGGTCGTGGGTTGGGCCGAAATGATCGCCGAAGTGGTCGAGGAATCGCGAATGCCGCCGTGGCATGCGGATCCGAAGCACGGCAAGTTCAAGAACGACCGCCGACTTAGCGACGACGAGCGGGAGCTGATTTTCGATTGGGTGCGCGCGGGTGCTCCGCAGGGCGATCCGAAGCAGTTGCCGCCGCCACGAGAGTTCATTGTCGATTCACAGTTGCCTCAACGGGCCGACTTGGAGCTGAAGATGCGGGACAAGCCCTTTCGAGTTAAGGCGGAGGGTGAGATCCCATACCAGAACTTCGTCGTCGATCCAGGATTCAAAGAAGACAAATGGATCAAGATGGCGGAAGCTGTTCCCGGGACCCGGGAGGTCGTGCACCATATCGTGGTGTTTTTGCGTCCCCCCAAGAATGCTTACAAGCGGGGCTTCGCGCCGGGCTTGCAGTTGCTTGCGACTTACGTGCCCGGATATCGTGCTCGCCCCTTGCCTCCAGGACTAGCGAAGTTTGTTCCCGCCGGAACGCAGTTTATCTTCCAACTCCACTACACGCCCAACGGTACCGAACAGGAGGATCTCAGCAAGCTACGAATCGTCTTTGCCGACCCGGAGGAAGTGCAGCGACAGATCGTTTCCACGGCCGTCGAGATCAAGCACGATGAGCTATTGATTCCGGCGAACGCCGAGAACCATCGATCCGAAGCCAGCAGTATCGTTCGATTCGAGAACGGACGACTGCTGTCAGTGTTCCCGCACATGCATTTGCGAGGCAAGTCGTTTCGCATGGAAGCAAAGTTTCCGGATGGTCGAGAGGAAACGATCCTCAACGTGCCGCGGTACGACTTCAACTGGCAGACGACCTATCGCTTGCAGGAAGCCAAAGCGATGCCACAAGAGACCGTGCTGCAGATCGTGGGACACCACAACAATTCTGCTTCGAATCTGGCCAACCCCGATCCTACGCAGCCGGTGCGCTGGGGAGATCAGACGTGGGAAGAGATGTTCATTGGGCTTTGCGAGTGGTCGATTCCGGTGCCAGAGACGTCAAATGAAAATGAATAGGCCGAGGTATCGTGGCCAACTGGCGCTGTACTATGGGCGACCGGAAGAGGCCGTTGCCATCCTGCGGGACATCGCAGCACAATGTGTCGGTATAGCTGTTGTCCAGACAACTCCAGCACCGCTTCTTCCGCAATCGCCACGTCATTCGATGGTGGACTGGTTTGCCCGGTGTCGTCCGTTGATTTGCGTCCGCACGTGTTCGCAAATAGACAAACCATGGCCGCGACAGCCATCGCTAACGATCGACTAACATGGTCAGAGGTCTCTGATGTTTGTGGCCACATCCTGGAGGCTCCCTATGCGCAACATTTGAGGCCTCGATCGCCTCGTATCGACATGAGTATTTGCGCGCAACTCCGCCAAACCCGATGGTGAGCTGATAAGGCTGCTGCTTCGTCGACTCGCTTGAGTTCAATTCGAGACGAACGCACTCGCCGCAGTGGTTTGCACACTTGGGCGTGGGTCCTGACGACATCAAAGAAGGCGGGGCAAGGGCACTCCGCGAAGCTCTGCAGCGTGGGGCAAGAACGGCCTGAACTGGTGATCATGACGACACTCCTTTCGAGGTGACACGATCCTGCCCCTAGCAAAAACTCCATCCGCGTTTGCGTATAAGGACTTGCGCCGATTGGTAAGGTGTCGGTCTCTCGCCGGTGTCCCAGACGACCGGCAGCTCGTGAGAGTGGAACTGACGACAGATCTCCAACTTCGTTGGCTCTTGCTGTTCACCGGAGAGCCAAAAGTTCGAGTCCGACAGGGGGAGCCTTGTTGGACGCCTGGCGCTGTCGGGTAAACGCGTCGTCATTCCTTATATATAGGGACGGCTCGCAGGTCTACTTCGACAACCTCCATGAAATGGCCAAGATCGCAAACACTAAGGGACTTTCGGGCATAACGGAGCCAAGAATGAGTAGAAGACTCCCCTGACACCACGCGTCTCATAGGTGTTGGGTAACGTCACAGTCCCGTGACGGTCGGTTAACTCCACACATCATTTTCGGTTTGAAGTACGGAACAACGATGATGATGCGGGAGGCAAACTCGATGTCTCTTCCGACGACATACGCCGTATATCTGTTGGTTAGCATTGCGATCACCGTTTGGGTGGCTCGCACACTGCATCGTCGCGGTCGTCCGTTTCTCGTTGAGAGCTTTGGCGGTAACGAACAGCTCGCCGACTCGGTGAACGCTCTGCTTGTCGTTGGCTTCTACCTGGTCAATTTCGCCTACGTCGCATTGGCGCTGAAGTACGGAACGAAACCCACCAGCTTTAACGAGTCCATCGAATTCGTTTCGACCAAGGTCGGCCTCGTTTTGATGCTCCTGAGCGCGTTGCACTTCTTCAACTTGTTCGTTTTCACTTGTATCGCAAAGCGGAAGAACCGCCCGGCGGCTGCAGAGACGATCCTCCGCCATGGCGCTCGGATCCATCACTAGCCGGCCACACACTGAAGAAAGGAAATACAATGACCGACGCCGTCCATCTCATGTCCGCCACCCACGTCTGCTACATCGTTCTGGGTATCGGCATCACGATTTGGGTCGCCCGAACGCTGCGGATCCACGGGCGAGTTTTCTTCAACACGGGCTGCAAGGGCAACACCGAGCTGGCCGATTCGTTGAGCCATCTGTTTTCGGTCGGATTCTACCTATTACACATTGGCATTGTGTTACTGGCGTTGAAGCTTGGCGGCCGCGTGATCAACACGGTGGGCGCTATTGAGCTATTGAGCACTAAGATTGGACTCGTCCTCCTGCTGCTGGGGCTGTCGCACTTCGCCCACGTTGCGATCTACGCCCGCATCCACGGCAAGCCCAAGCCGGTCGGAAGCTCGGCCCCCGTCTCGGCCGAGGTCGTTGATGTGTCTCATAGCTGACGCGAGTGGAAGGCCCGACTCCGTTGGTGTTAGATCGCTTGCCATTGCTGCGCTGGTCACCGACTCGATGCCAGCGCAAGATCGTGTCGGGTGTCACGATCGTGGCCAGCTCCATTAGAGCCTTACGGCGCACGGCTTTCCCTTGGACGGCCAAACGGCGGCGCTGATCGTCAGTGAGCAGAAGGCGTTTCTTTCCCAGCAGCTCTAGCAAGACCTGGATCTGCGCACGCTGAAATTCGAGCTGTCTTTGCTGGTGGCGATTGATCCAGATGGCCAGGATCACGACGAAGAGTTGCCACGGCTGAAGGATGTCGTCTATAGGCGACTGATCGTTGAGAGGTGAAACGGTGGTCATTCACCATGGTCCTCATTCGATCAATAGTCAACCATGATTCGTGCAAGGAAGCCCATCGGTTCGCGTCGGGCGCAGCGATAGGTTCAACGTGTTCCATCTGGGCAAAGATTGCCACCGTAGCAACAGTGCGGGTCGGCGGCACATGAATCTAGGGACCACCGCGCAAACGCAGACCAACCTATCGTTTCCACGTCGGCTGACTTTTTTGACCGGACGGGGAAGAGAGTCCGTGTTCTGTGCCATACATTGATTTGGTATCAATCTGTCCAATGTCAGAGAATTGCCGGCAATCTTATCGGTACGAGCCACCGCACATTGTGGCTCGACCTATTGCCCCAGAGCTTTGGAGAGAGCGCCTATGCCTCAGAACATCGATACCGTCGTCATCGGCGGGGGCCACGCAGGCCTCTGCATGAGTTACGTGCTACAGCAAGAGGGCCGCGAGCACATCGTGCTGGAGAAGGCACGGCCCTTGGAGCAGTGGCGGTCGGCTCGTTGGGACTCCTTCATGTTAAACACGCCGTTAGCGTACTCACGCCTGATGGGACAGCAAGACGGCCTCCCTGGCGAGAAGATGAGCATTCCCCTTGCCAAGAGCGTCGCGCTTTGGGACGCACACATCAATGCATGCGAGTTCCCGATCCGTGAGCAGACCGAAGTCGTCTCCGTCGAGCAATCAGCCGACGGAGACCTGATCGTGGAGGTGAAGGGCGGCGATGGGGGCGCGTCGGAGTACAAGGCCCGGAACGTGGTTGCCGCGCCCGGAAACTACCAAGTAGCCCGAATCCCCAGTTATGCAAGCAACCTCAAACCAGAGATCCAGCAGCTCCGTGTTGGCACCTACACGAACCCCGATGCCGTGGCTGACGGTGCAATTCTAGTCGTCGGCGGCGGCCAAACAGGGATGCAGATCGGGGAAGAGCTGTTGCAAGCCGGCCGGAGAGTGTTCATTGCGACCTCGAAGGTGAAAGGCTCACCGCGTAGCTACCGTGGTGAAGACATCTTCTTCTGGATGGATCGGATCGGTTTGCTCACAATGCCGCCCGAGGCGCTTCCGGATCCCAACATGAAGTACGATCGACTGCCGATCGTGGGCAACGATCACCCGATCTCCCACCATTCTCTTGCCAGGATGGGGGCTACGTTTCTCGGGCGCCTCAACGGCATCTCCTCCGATGGCACCTCTGCGACGTTCAACGACAAGCTGCAGGAATACATCGCGTTCGCGCAGGAAGGGTATGAGTTCGTCGCCCCACTGATCGAGGACTGGATCGCAAACCGAGGCAACGCTATCGACTATCCGCCACCGACACCCGAGCCCGAGTGGGAGCCACACCAGTCCTTGCTGGACTACGTTGCCCCGGTCAATCTGGACCTTGAGGAGAACGACGTACGCTCAGTGTTGTGGTGCACAGGGTGGGGAGCCGATCTGACATGGCTGAAGATGCCCGCAGCCCGAGAAGAGTTGGGGCCGCATGGACGGCCAGAGTCGTGCGACACGCAGGTCCCCGGTTTCTTCTGGCTGGGGTTTCACTGGTTGCGGTTTCTAAACTCAGCCAATGTTGCCGGTTTCCATCACGATGCGCCGTACATCGCATCTCGATTGCGCTGAACACAAATCACCGCCAGACCAAGCCTCCCACTCAGCGGGCCGCGGTTG
>CAJHYQ010001271.1_pt1 | contig 12545 bp, 16 predicted proteins | sample 9198721 | NCBI WGS metagenome assembly CAJHYQ01 (sample SAMEA7708357, study PRJEB35096) | sediment metagenome | biome: marine neritic benthic zone biome [ENVO:01000025]; feature: sediment [ENVO:00002007]; material: shallow marine sediment [ENVO:03000034] sea grass bed [ENVO_01000059] ... | reverse complement strand
CCGCCACCACACCCCCCCACCCCAAGACCGCCTCCACCGACACCGCCGGCGGCAAAGGCAGCTTCGAGCGGAAGGTCATCAGCACCGAGGCAGCCAGGGCCGTCTATGCGGCGGACGTGGACGGTGACGGCGACGTGGATGCGTTCTCGGCGTCATATCACGACAACAAGATCGCCTGGTATGAGAACACCGACGGCACAGGTAGCTTTGGCGAGCAGAAGGTCATCAGCACTGAGGCAGACTTTGCCCAGTCGGTCTATGCGGTGGATCTGGACGGTGATGGCGACGTGGATGTGCTCTCGGCAAGCAAGTACGAGACCAACAACACCGCCTGGTACGAGAACACCGATGGCAGAGGCAGCTTTGGCGAGCAGAACGTCATTGCCCCCGAGGCAAACTACGCCACATTCGTGTACGCCGCGGACGTAGACGGTGATGGCGATGTGGATGTGCTCTCGGCGTCATTTCGTGACGACAAGATCGCCTGGTACGAGAACCGTCTGATTGGCGACAGCAACGACGACGGCGTGTTCGACTCTGGCGATCTGGTGGCCGTCTTTGCTAAAGGCAAGTACGAAGACGGCATTGAGGACAACGCCACCTTCGACCAAGGTGACTGGAACCAGGATGGCGACTTCGATTCTGCTGACTTGGTCTTCGCCTTTCAGGCGGGGCATTACGTGGCGGCGGCGCAGCCAGTGGAAGCTGAGATTGCGGCGGCGGCTGAGGCGGTCTTTGCCGACGACGACGCACCGGGCAAGCCGCATGCATTCGTGCCGTGACCACATGAGAGCGCGTGACAAGGACTCGGGATCGGGGATTGACCGATTAAACCACCGTCTGTGGGACCAAGAAACCTTTACAATGGCGGTTGCCGTCGCGTCACCATTCGAGAGAAGCTGACAGGCCTGGATTTGCACGCTAACAGATCTGACCGAGATACAAGGTTGGTCATGTGGTGGACTACCCCGATTGCCCCAGAGCAGTCTAATGCGTGGACGTACGAGGCACGCACACGACTAATCTTCAAGTGTCTACTCGCAATTCCCGTTCTTATGGTTGCGACCATCGTCATTGGAGTACTTCCGCCGATCTTCTTTCTGGTCGTAACAGCGTGGGCCAGGCAATCGCGTGCCCCGGGATTTCGGGGAGCCGTCTACTCGTCGTTGTTCCTCGGTACGGTGTGCCTGTACTCACCGTTTGGCTGGGGATTCACTCATCATCCGGCACCCGGCATGAATTATCTCCTAAGCCTTGGCTTCTTCGGTTTCGTGTGGATCTCAGGTATCCGCACGATGCAGGCACTGTGGCACACTTCTGTATGGCTACGATCGCAACTGTTGTTCATCGGAGCGGCGCTTCTGACAGCGGTTCTCTGTTTCGGCTCCGAGTCATTAGGTCTCCAGGGTACGAGTGCGCACTACCAGTCGGTTCACCACATGACGATGATCCTATTCTCTCTCGGCGTACTGTCGGGATTCGGACTGTTGGAATACACCATCACAAAAACCGGTTGTCCTCCCAAAGATACTGAAGGAGTTCAAGATGCCGGCGATGCACCGTAAAACGACCGATTTTCGCGACGAAGATGTCTTGCACGGACAGGACGACGGTCGGCGGAGGTTGATGGCGGTACGCCTTGAAGGGGTTGCGGCAACACAGCGGCGCTCAGAAGCTATCCAAAGCCATGAAAGATGTGGATAAGATCATCGAAACAGTGACCAGCGAACTGCCAAATGTGCAGTGGCACCAGTTACAGGTGACTCATCCTGCAGACGATGATGGCTTGTGGTTTTTCAATTTGCCTGGCGCACGAAACAGCGTGCAGATCGAGTCATCTACCGGGATGTGCCCATTCATCGTCGAGAACGACCTGACGCCCGAGTTCTATCACGGGCAAACGGTCGAGGAAGTCACCCGCAAAGTGGTCGAATGGCTGAAACTGTGATGCGCCGAGAGTCCCAACAATCGACCGTGATTCTCGGGACTGTCGGCCCCCCGTCAGCGGGTACCGACGCGAACGATGACAGACGTTTTTCGACGCATGGAAACCATCCCGAGAAACGGTCGCGCAGGCAGTTTTGGGACGCCAAATGAGCTGACGGCCAAAATCGACCGCATTTGCGTCCGATCAATCGAACCAATTCGGCACACACCTTCAAGCCATGCTGGCAATGGAATCTGCGTAGTGATGTGCCATGCAGCGGGAGTAGAATCATCGTCAGGTTCAGCCCTCAAACAACTGGAGTGGAGACCATGAGACTAACTTGTCTGGTTCTTGCGGTAGCGATCTGCTCAACATCACTGGCCCCGGGCCAGGACGCGGATCGACAATCGGAACGGTCCGACGGGACCGATCGGACCGTGAAACAATTGCGGCATGAAGTTCAGCGGTTGAGTGAGCAGGTTGAACGGCTAGAAGCTCTTACTGTGATGCGAGGGGATTCGGTCGAAGACACGGACCATATCATTCTCAAGGGGACCGACGTCACGGACGAATTGATGTCTCACCTTGCCGACGTGACCGGATTACGGCGAGTCGTCTTGTATCGGACGAAAGTCACGGATGCTGGACTGGATGAATTGAAACAGCTTCCGAAACTGAAAGAACTTTACATCTGGCATTCACCGGTTTCGGATGATGCTGCCCAGCTGTTCGAATCGTTCGAGGGACTTGTTCGTCTGTCGATAATCGGGACCAAGATTACGCCTGAGTGTGTCGAACGATTGCGGAATGTTCTCTCCGCGACGATCGACTACAGAGGTGGAGGATACCTCGGTGTTCGTGTGTCCAATGAGTCTCTGCAATGCGAGATTACTGTCACGTCACCGGACTCGCCAGCACGACGCGGTGGACTTCAACGCGGAGACATCATTGTCAAAATCGACGGTCGCGATGTGAGAAACCCGGAGGAGTTTTTCGGGTTCATGCGTCAATACGTACCTGGCAAGGACATAGAGGTTACCGTCGTTCGTGGTGGAAATACGCTGCACAAGACGATCACGCTGGACCATACGCCTCTGCCTAATAGATTTGCGCCCGTGTTGGCGATAAAGCCAAAGCCGATGCCGGACATCAAGCTCAATTGCACGGTTGCCGGAACGTCTGCCCGTGGTGGCCTTGTAGCAATCTCCGTCGGCACAGACGACGGGGTCCGGCCCGACATGATATTCCACGTTGGCCGCGACGGGAAATATCTCGGTAGACTAGAAGTTTTGAAAACGCGGGCAGATGCATCCGTAGCGCGCGTATTGGGTAGTCGAGGGCAAATTGTGCAAGGTGACCTTATCAACATAGGAACAGAGATCGGCAAACAGTAATTGGACGTAGACGCTTTGTAGACCACCAGTCTTGTGGCCCAACGATGCGAATAGGTCAGTTTTCAATTCGTGATGCTCTTTGGCTCGTCCTCGTTGCGGCTCTGCTTACGTTCGGACTCATTAACTGGATGCGTTCACGTCCAGTGACGGACGCTATCACGGAAGGGAAAATCGCCTGGACCAATTCGCAGACGCAGATATCGTATGTCTCTTTCCCACAGGGCACGGTCGAGAACGGACGCATCCTCGTCGTCTACAATACCGGCGAAACTTCAGTACGCAAGGGTATCGTTCAAGTGACGAAGGTCCACGCCAATCATCAACTTGTTATGTGTAAGCAGGTCTTCGGCGACGAGGACAATCCAATACTGCCCGGTGATTGGGTCCGGCTCGTTCCGGAACGCGATTGAAACTGTCCTGAAAATCACCGAATTTGGAATGCTACGGAAGGTTGACGCAAGCACGGTGGGGAGCAATCCCGGACACCGTTCTTGAGGCATGCGGAGGTGTATCATCAACTCGTCGCGTGAGGCGCTCCGACGGCTGACCGCCAGAGATGGGTAGAATCTACCCCAAGTATCGAACGGCTCTCGGCAAGGTCGCGAGACCTAGCGCAGAGAATGGCGCTCACGAGCTTAAAGTGCATCGAGTCTTCCGATCTGGCTATCACTTTGCTCGATGACAAAACTGCTGGCATTTGCTGTACCCGCGTCATACCGGGATTTGCTAATTTGACCTTTGTCTCGCCTCAGGTAGCAGCTATTATTTCTCAGGTTTATCACCGTACGGCGCAAATCAAGCGGGAGTTATAGCTTGAGGTTCTTTAGCGTCTTTTGCGCGGTCGATTTAAGTAGTTACTGCTACTCGTCGGTGGAACAATGGCAGATGCAACGGAACAAGAATCTGAAATGGAGCGGCGTGAGAGCGAGGCAAAGTTTGGTACTTTGGTTGAGAGCCTCGGCGAAGGCATCAATATTGTAAATGGGCACCAGCGTTTCATTTTTGCAAATCCTGCTGCCGAACAGATCTTCGGGGTTGAGCCCGGTGGTCTCGTCGGGCGTCATCTCTCTGAGTTCACGCTCTCAGACGCTTCAACCATCATTCAGCATCAGGCAAATGAGCGACGTCAAGGAAGGACAACGACTTACCATCTTCCGATCGTTCGACCGGACGGGCAGAAGCGACAGCTTTGGGTAACCGGCTCTCCGAGTTTCTCGGCGAATGGCGAATTCACCAGCGCTTTTGCCGTCTTTCGTGACATCACCGAGCGCATGAGCATGGAGTTGGCGCTTCGGGAGAGCCTGCAATTATTGTCTAGAGCTGAGCACGTTGCCCGTATGGGATTCTTTGATTGGAATATTAAAACAAACGAAATCAAAGTATCCACCGGAGCCAATCAGCTTATCCAGTTATCGCCCGATGAGCCGCTCGTCTCGCCTGACATTTTCAAACGGGTCGTTCACCCCGATGATTTTGAAGTCGTACAGAAGGCCATCGATCTTGCTGTGCAGGACATCAAGCCATTCGAGATCGACTTTCGACTCCTTTGTGGCGAGGGGCACGTGGTGTGGGTAAGGGCGCTGTCCGAATTTACCCGAGACTCGTCGGGCACTCCGTCGAGACTGCTTGTCACCCTGGTAGATATTTCGGATCGCGTGCGCGTCGAACATCAGCTTGAGGATGCCTTCAACCAACTTGAACGACGTGTCGAAGAGCGAACCCGCGACCTGAGGATTGCAAACGATGCGCTAGCCCGGGAAAGCGAAAATCGCAAACACATGGAGGAGCAAGCACGCAAGCACTGTGAGGAACTCGCACATGTTTCTCGGCTTAACATGATGGGCGAAATGGCCACTGGGATCGCGCATGAATTGAATCAGCCACTTTGCGCTATTGCGAATTTCGCCTTTGCGGGCCAACAGAGACTGCGGCAAGAAGACTCGCCCCACGCTGAATATTTATGCAACATTTTCGAAGCATTGTCGAAGCAGGCTGTCCGAGCAGGTGACATCGTAAGGTGGCTTCGAGGTTCTGCGAAGAAAACGTCCAGTCAATTCACGACTACCGAGCTGAACCGAATAGTTGAAGAAGTCGCGAGTTTAATGGAGTCGGAGCTGCGGTTGAATCAAATTCGCTTTGAAACAAATCTAGTCGATACGGCCGTTTGGGTGTCGATCGACAGCATTCAGATTCAACAGGTCGTCGTGAATCTGATCCGTAATGCAATTGACGCCATGGCGTCAACGGACAGAGACCGGCGCGAATTAACGGTAACGACGTCCAACTCTGGTCGCCAGATGGCCGAGGTGGCTGTGAGTGATACGGGTACAGGCATTCCGGCAGATAAACTCGAGGACGTGTTTAACACTTTCTATACGACCAAAGAGACGGGATTGGGATTGGGTTTGGCGATTAGTCGAACCATCATCGAAGAACATGGGGGCCGTTTGTGGGTGCAACAAAACTCGAACCGGGGTGTGACGTTTCGATTCGCCATTCCCGTCGAAAGTGACGATGAGAGCAGCGGCCAGTGATTCGACGGTCTTCGTCGTCGACCACGATAGGCAATCTCTCACGGCGAAGTTGCAGGCCGTGTGACTCTCCGTCAGTGCTTCCGTTCCGCCGATGAGTTTCTCGGCAGCCACGACGGCACTCGCGTAGACTGTCTGATAAAGGACGTGCGGGTGACGCCAACAATCGGTGGCCAAGGCTATATCTGTCTCATCAAGTCGTCGAGGCATGAGTTTGATTGATGGGAGTCACCATTTAACCACCGTGCATGGGACCAAGAAGTCTTGACACCGGCGCAGCCGGATCTGGAGAAACTGTGTGAGCGAATCGGCCAACGCAACCGATCGACGGTACACGGTGGTCCAGTTGCTCGTTGTGCTGACAATGATCGCCGTGGCCGTGGCCGCGATTCGAACTGGCGGAGGAGCCATTCTGTTAGGAGTTCCCACACTTCTAGCGATCTTAGGTGGAGCTATTGGTTTTGTAATTCGTGGTCGCCCTGGATTCGTGTTGGGAATAGGCTGCTCTTTGGTGATTTGGTTTTGGTTCTTCATGTTGGCCGGTGCTTTTCTTTTGCCCTATTAAACCACCCTGTTTATGAGACAGATGTCGTGGTCGATGTGATCAAAGATTCTCTGCCCATGTCGGAACCGATCGATCGTCGAATCGCGAGGTTGCTTTGGATTTGGGCTCGCGATCCGGAGCGAGCAATGGAAGATCGGCGCAATGTCCAGCAACACATTGCAGAACTCTTGGAGCCATTTCTCTGCGATGCCTTTACCTATCACTCGGAGGGCGCGAGACAGGGTTGGTGGTCCGACGGTGTGATGGATTTGCGGATCGACCAGATCGGTCGGGCTGACTTCCACGTTATAGGTCTAACGTGGTGGGCGGAGCGAGAAGTAAACAAACAATGGATTGGTCCATTTGAGGTCGAGTTTTACTTTGGCGCGAAGGATTCCTTAGATTTTACGCGAACGGTTGTTCGGTTCGGTTGGAGAGACAAAAAGGGAAACATGCGATCCTCCTGCAGTCTGCATCCTCGACTGCGCGAAGATGGTCGGCGACTGCAGGACGCCGATTGGGTCATGGCCCTTGAGCTGACACCGCCGGACGGCGAGTAACGGTAGGTCCTTCGGAAAGCTGCGCCAGAAAAGGACCGTACTCAAGACCAAGAGGTCTTTACGCGGGCGTACAGTAGCATGAGATGCCCATGACTCAACAGCACTCAGACGACCTTCACGAAAAGGTCCGCCATTGCCTTCTTCACGACTGGGATCCAATTGGGATTCGCGACATTCCTGAAGCGCACAACGAGTACGATTCGTACGTGTGCGAGGTTTGCGATCTGCTAACCTGTGGCGCTGACGCATTCAAGATACGGCAGCATCTGGCCTATCACGAAACCGTCAACATGGGTCTATCGGTTCCATCATCGGATCTTGACGCCGTAGTGAAAAAGCTCTTGGATATGGTAGGCGGTTGATTCCGCTTGGTATGGCACATCGTTGTAGAGAATCGTGTCATCTGACCACCGTCAATCTCGGACTTTGCTTCTCGGATCGGATTTATTGGTGGGGTCTCATCGAATTGTCAGAATCACCGGTGATTGCTCTAGCTGGCCCGCGATGCTCTATACTGCAACATGGGAGTAACGTGCCTTCTGACCAATTTCCCTTCAGCGCGGAGATGTGAGGTTTCAATGGTCGATACACCCAAAGCTCGTGAGTCGCCGCTCTTTCCCAGAGATTTAACCGAGATTGCCAAGCCGCCCCGCGAAGTAGACGCAACCCTCGACGAGCTCGGTGCCGATGGATGCGTCGTATCAACCCAACAGGGAAGGTGTCTCGTCAAGCCAATCGGCAGTGCTGCAATTACTATTGGATCCTCTGTCAGCATCTTCACGCACGGAGACGACATGCCGCAGGGCACCGAGAAAATCGAGCGGATGGAGGAGCACGAGGGTGGCGTCTACATGTTGCACGATTCCAGTGGGCGAGTGTTTCGGTTTGTTGTTCATACAGCCGCTGAGCGTGAGCGCAAGCAAGCGTCGGTGTTGGAACGTTTATGGCGCTGGTTGTCCACTTGATTCTCGCGATCGTTGTCGCAATCTGGCATGTCACTGGATGGTCAATTGGCATGAGAAGTGGATCACCGTGACGGTCATGGATGCGGCGGCAACGTTCTGACCAGAGCTTCTTCAAGGCCATGCCGGATTGTCGCAAGAAACCACCGATTTTGACATGTTCGCCTTCCTTGTTGACAATGTGGTTCACCGTTCCATCAGCGACGCAAAACGATCGACGCGACGAGTATAGAGTTGTGGAACAATTCGTCCAAGGCATCGAAAAGATTGGATTATTCGCCCTCTCGGTGATCGTTGCCTGCGTCGCAATCATGCTTTTCGTTTCGATCATGGACCGCCACCCGGCTCGGCGTGACTCAGTGACCAAGCGACCGCACACCGATCAGTCGCCGGAAGTGAATGGTGATCCAGAGGAGTCGGACCCGGGGGCTGAATAGTCTTTGCCTCGCAAAACGACCCTCTATTTGCGACGGCATGATACGCCAGTCCGGCGGCATGGGATCGAAGGAAATGCAATGGATCCGAAAGCCATGGAACCCCAGGGTTTTGCGCTGGCCGCCTATGTCGAAGGGAATATCGATGCAGAACTTGTCATCCACCGGGACGACGGCCTAGAAGAATCGATGCGAGTTGGTCACTTCTTCCGTGATCCGGCGGAGTTTACAGAGATTGAAAAGGTGGCGATCGACCTTTGTTCGGGCCGTGTCTTGGATGTCGGGGCCGGAGCCGGGATTCATAGCTTGGCTCTTCAACAGAGAGGCGTGAGAGTAACCGCTATTGATATTAGCCCGCAAGCCGTTGCGGTCATGGTCGGGCGGCGAGTTCAAGATGTGCGCTGTCAAGACGTGTTCTGTCTTCAGGGCGGCCCGTTCGACACGCTCTTAATCATGGGACATGGAATCGGGATGGTTGAAAACATCGCTGGCTTGGACGATTTCTTGTCGCATGCACGCGATTTGACTTCCGTGGATGGTCAGGTGTTGCTGGATTCCCAGGACGTACGTTGCACTGACGACCCGAGGCACTTGGCTTATCACGAGGCCAATCGAAAGATGGGGCGATATATCGGCGAGGTCCGTCTGCGACTTGCGTTTCAAGGATTCTCTGGCCCACCCTGTAGCTGGCTACACGTCGACCCAGATACATTGGGAATACGGGCCAGGGCGAAGGGTTGGACGAGCAGGGTGATTCTGCAAGAGGAATGCGGTCACTACCTCGCGGAACTCACGAGACTACGTACTCCTGAGTAATGAGCCGTTTCATTTATCGACCCCAACTGGGACCAAGCAGTCTTTGCACGGTCTTGCTTGGAGCCTGACTCCTCCGGCAGTGTCGGCAAGAGAGATGGACAAACATCTCCCGCTGGTTCGGCGGACCGCCGGCAAAAGGTACTCGAGGTAGAATGACGATGACGTGCTACTGCCGCATGGCTCCCGTTGTTCGCTCCTCACATTTCGGCACGATGCAAACACGAAGCGCTCTCGCTGACGAAACCAATGTTTGACTACGAAGGCTCTCGCGCTGAGTTCTTAAAGATCCTTGCTGAAATGGGTGAGGAACCGGCCTTCATTGAGCGGGCGCGAGCAGCGCAATCTGCTCTCGAAGAACTGCTTGGACGGTGCACCAGCAAACGCGAAGAATTGCTCGAATGGCCTCGCCATCACTTGTCCGCTCTATTTCATCGAATCTCCGGCGATTGGTCTCGCCTCGATTCATACGTCGTTGGCAATCATACATCTTCACAGTTTTGCAAACTTGCATCGCAACTCACGATAACCGGATCCACGAAAGCCGCATTCTTCGCAACTGACCGATCAGTGCTGAGACAATTCTTGGAATCGGGACGACGATTCAACGACGCTTGGACACGTTTTCTGGATGACGCTGCGCTTGCTGATGTCAACAGGTTACGTGATGACTACAATCAGTTCTATCCGTTAGAGAAGGCGTGTGCCTTCGGCACTGACGTGCGTAATCACGGCTTCACGCCGTTGCCAATGCTTGACCGTAAGTATCTTGATGATCGTTTTCCGTTACTCTCACTGCCCGTTCTAAGGTAAGCCGAACTGCCCGACCCAAATACGATCCGATCTGTGTCATCAATGGACCGAATAACGGGCCGTTGTAACGCTTCTGATTGGAGCTACGTTGGTTTGTCGTGCTGCGAACGCGCATCTTCACGATAGGGGGGAGAAATTGACACAGTCACTACTTGGGCGCACGGCCATTGTGACAGGCGCAGCAGGACGCGGGATGGGCCGCAGCATCGCACTGACACTTGCCCGCGAGGGCGCGAATATCGCCGTGAATTACCTTAACAGTGCAGACAGCGCGGCTGCCATCGTCGCTCATATCGAGAGCCAAGGTGGTCACGCCTTTAGCTGCCAGGCAGACGTTGCGCAAAAGGACCAGTGCAAGACGCTTGTCGATATGACAATCGACGCGTTCGGACACGTCGACATCTGTATCATTGGGCCGGGTGGTGGTTGGCATCAGGAGTCGATCGACAAGCTCGACTCGGCCGCGGCGTTGGATGACGCCCAGAAAGAATTGGCGCCGGTCTATTATCTTATGCCGTTGGTACTACCAGGAATGTACGAAAGGAGATGGGGACGACTAATCACGATCGCCCTCACGCCACCCTTTAGTACTCCAGCCTATGCCTACAACGTGGCCAAGGCAGCACGAGCGCACGCAATGCTGATTGCTCGTGATTCAGCGTGGCAGAATGGGGTTACTGTTAACACCATCGGTCCTGGCCCAGTTCCGCAGATTGAGAGCCTCGAACTCGCAGTTGAGCAAAGCGGACACGGCGCTACGTGGAAGGACCGTGACACGACGTCGCCACAAGACATAGCGGAAGGCGTTGCTTTCCTCTGTTCAGAGGCAGCCAACTTCATATCGGGGGCTGTACTCCCGTATATGTATCGTTGACCGTGGTGTGACGCCCGAGGGCGGGCCCCAAGCTGCGCCTCGTAAATGGACCCTCGGCGGGACCAAGATGTCTTTACGCTGGCGGGATTTGCAAAAACGGTTCTCGGCCACGTTGATCGGACATACCACAATCTGATCGTGCTGTAGTTGGGCAAAACGGATAGGAAATATCCTGCATGCGATCATCAGCCATAATTCTCGATACGAACGTGTTCGTGGCGGCGGGATTCAATCAGGAAAGTGCTTCTGCTTTTATCCTGAATCTTGTTCGGTCCGGTCGGTTACGAATGGTCTGGAACGATCACACTCGACGCGAGACACAGCACATTTTAGAAAAGATTCCACATCTGTCGTGGAGTAGCGTCGCGGAACTCTTTCGCCAAGAGGATTGCCATCACGGTGAGGCTTCCCTGAACGAATTCGATTTCATAGCAGATCCAGATGACAGAAAGTTTGCCGCGCTTGCCGAAGCTACGGGCGCAGCATTGCTGACAAATGATGACGACCTTCTGAGTAATCGTGATCGGGCGCGACTCGACATTCTTACTCCACGGGAGTACTGGGAGCGTTGCCAGGCATGAACGCAGACGACGTTCGATTTATCGCCCGTCGTAAGACATTCGGCTGCCTTGACACGAGGGCCGTGCCAAAACCGCGTCCCTGGCTCCATGAGACTACGCCGCAGCGGTGCTCCGACGGCGTTGTTGTGTTGCGACGCCATCTGCCACCGGCACGGGTTTGTGCAGACTGACGACGAGTAACACCGCTGCACCGTTGGCCCAATAAAACAATGCGTCAATACCAGTGAACCCAAGCACAAACGGGGCAAGTACGAAGACTATGCCAACCAGAGCGTCAACCGTCAAATGCACGGAATACGGAAGCACGCGAATCACTCCAAGCCGGTGATCTGTGAGCAGCGTCAGGACGAAAGCCGATACGCCAGTTCCAACACTTAACCATAGTGCCAGTGGGTGCGATCCTCCTAGGCCGAAGACAAAGGGCAACGCGATCAGCGCAAGGGCTACGGGGTAGTCGAGGAACGCATGAACGTTTTTTGTCACAAATCTTGGGTCCATGAGGGGATCTCCTGTAATCGTGGATGTTTGGTCCTATCTCGAATCGCACAACGTAACAGCGACTGGGCCGGAACATCGATGCGGGCAACGTGACCTGCAGATCCGTTGTCGTCGCTCCCAGCGCCTTGAGTGAGCTATCTTCGTCTTCCGTGAGCATCTTTCTCCGATGTTGATAGCCCTTCGACGCGGCGAACTGGCGACGTCTTACTTCGCGTTTCTCGAGCTGCACGCACTCGAAACTCGACACACGGCAAGCAAAGCAATCCGCTCGAAAAAATCGTCAACGACCGTGGCTTTGTGTCCTTCTTCGGCACGATGTCACTCCTGGCGATTCCCTTCATCTTCGTGCCCTACTCCGTGATGGACGATATACATCAGCAGCTGCAGCTCGGTACGCTCCCCGACGAGCCGATCGTCGGTTACCTGGCGCGATCGTTGTCGGCCTTTTACGCGCTGGTTGGCGCGTTGTTCTGGAAGCTCTCATTCGACCTGCAGCGCTATCAGTCGTTGTTGAACTATCTTTGCGTTGCGCTCATGCTCCTCGGCGGGGCGCTCTGCTTCATCGACTGGTGGGAAGGACTACCGACCGCGTGGAAGCTGTGGGAAGGACCGTT
>CAJHYQ010000817.1_pt1 | contig 12569 bp, 14 predicted proteins | sample 9198721 | NCBI WGS metagenome assembly CAJHYQ01 (sample SAMEA7708357, study PRJEB35096) | sediment metagenome | biome: marine neritic benthic zone biome [ENVO:01000025]; feature: sediment [ENVO:00002007]; material: shallow marine sediment [ENVO:03000034] sea grass bed [ENVO_01000059] ... | reverse complement strand
GTTACTTCACCCGTTGCCGCCCATTCAACACCGCGGCAGAGGAGCTTTTGATACGACTCGTTACGTTTTGAATCCAGGCCGTGACCGAGTACGTTTTGCAGGACACGTCCCTTGCCGTAGTTTTTCGCAAACACGATCGGTTCGACTTTGCCACTCCAGTCAGAGTAGGCGGAAGTCAGAACTTCGATTTCTTCGTCGCCTGTTAGCTTGGCGTACAACTCGTCCTCGGTCTTGAAGTCCTTCATGCCTTTGGTAATCGGATGATCGCTATTGGCGATGTTGACAGTGAATTCACCATAGGGACCGTGTCCGCCGACACCTTTTTTCCAGACTCGCCCCAGCAATGTTGCGAATTCGTCCCACTCCTGGAACGAGCTGCACGCGAAATGCAGGGCGACGACGTTACCACCGCCCTTTACGTAATTCAGCAGACCCGCTTTTGCAGCGCCACTGGGATCACCTTCCTGCCAATAGCCGAAGCACAACACGACGGCGCCGTAGTTCTTAATTTCAGGCGACGCGAAGACCTCCTTGTCACTGCTGATGGTGACATTGAATCGGCCCGATTCTTGGAGGATGGCTTGAACCATCCGAGTCGACTCTTCCCAGACGTGAGAACCAACATCGAAGCCCGTTACCAACAACACATTGATCTTCTCTGGGGCTGCGTCGGCCCGCTGAGTGAAGAAGGCCACGGATACAAACAGCAATAGGACACAAAATCGGTTGATGAATGATCGCATGGATCTTCTCCAGGTAAGAGAGGCAGGCGAAGCGATGGCATCTCCGTCCGATGCCAACTGGTCAGTTAATGCGTGGATTGTACCGCAAGAATCCGCGGCTTGGGGGTGCCGGGAGAAATGTGAGGCCGCAGGCTGCCACCCTGCACCGGCTCGATGGTGATAAGCCTCGACCGTGGTCCAGGTTGGCCGGATTTGGCGATGACCTACTCGGCCAGAAGCTCCTCGACGAGCGGGATCACGTGCTGCTCGTAGGTGAAGCCCTCGTTCCCATATTCGGCGAGGTCATTGTCGAACCGTTTTCGCAGTTGGCCGCTCTTGTCGTAGACGTAGATCGCAGGGATCGAGGCCAGATCGATCTTGGTGTACACATCGCTGTCGGGGTCGCTGCACACGATCGTCTCAAACTTGGCATTCTGCTCCGTCACGAACTTGCGAACGTCTTCTAGATGCGACTCGGGGGGTGAATCGGCCGTTCCGTCGTAGTTCAGATTAACCGACATACAGGCGACGGTGTCCGGGTGCTCCTCATGCAGTTTGACGAGATTCGGAAACTCCCGAATACATGGCAAGCACCAACTGGACCAAAGGTCGACGACGACGACCTTACCTTTGTGGCTCTCAACCTTCTGCTGAACGTCGTCCCAACTGGCGACTGCAACGGCTTCCTGCTTGGCTGGCGCGACCTCGACATCAGGTTTGTCCGACGTGGCGCTAGGCTGGCATCCGATGACGAACAACAGCAAGCCGCACTGGCTGATGTGAAAAACTGATTTCATCCTTCAACCTTTTTCATGCCCGTTTGTTTGGCGATGGGATCGGGATCTTCGTACGGAAGCGACTTCAGAAACTCGACTAGGTCCCGAATCTGATCGGGCTTCAGATGACTCGTCTTGCCATGTCGATCGCCCTGATTATATTTCGTCAGGACCTCGCTCAAGCTGGCTGCCTTGCCATGATGAAGGTAGGGTGCGGTCCGATAGATGCCGAGCAGGGTGGGCGTGTCATATGCTGGGCCCATTAGTTCGGAAGGATCGTCTTGGCCGGTACCCACATCGTGTCGAACGATCTCGTCCGCAGCACGCGGTATCGAATCGGTGAAGAACGGTCCACTGTGACAAGTTGAGCAATTCGTCTTGGCGGAAAAGAAGAGCTCGCGCCCCCGCTGTGCTGATTCTGATAGCCCACTCTTTGCGTGTGGACTGAGCGAGATCTTGTGGGAGTTGCTGTAAGCGGCTAAGGCATCTAGCGGGTCGGACAGACCACGATTGGGTTCGCTGAGCGATTCGTTGACCTTGCCACGTATCAGTCCACGTCCCTGCATCAACGGGCCGCGAATCGTATGCTCAAAGTCTTGCACCTCGTCGCGGTCGGCTGACCAATGAATCGGATGAGTCCATTTCATGCCGGCCAGCGATTGGGTATTGCGCAGGCCCTCAGGATTGTGCCACGTGCGGCCATCAGGGTCACCGTCGGGATGGCAACTCGAACATGAAATCCAACGTCGACCTACCATCGGTTGCAGGGCCGAGTAGAACAGTTTTTTGCCCTCGAGTTGCGGCTGACTGAGCGGATTTTCTGTCACCTGGATTTCGGCGATACGATCGAGCGATTGCGTGCTGTAGCCGACGACATTGAAGTCCAGCGCGTTGTAGACATAGACGGTATTCCCGTCGGGCGAAACACGGACGGCCCTGGGATTCGCACCAAGCTGAATCAGTTTGCGATAGCTCAGCTCGCGATAGTTGTCGTCCAGCACTTTGCAGGCGAACATGTCGTTGGTGCCGCCAAATACAACGAACAGCTGTTGTCCGTTCGGTGTAACTGCGATCTCCCAGGGATTTGCCGTCACGCGATTGCCGAGAAATGCGTCCATCGGGACCCGTTTCCGACGACGACCTTTGCCGGATGCCGTGTCAATCACGCTGACGTATGGAAAGATCGAGCCTTCTCCGTGGACGGCGGTCACGCGCGAGCGGATATGCGGTACGTAGGCCTTGGGTCGTGTCGGATGCAGCGTGATCTGACGCAGCAGATTGTCGGTGCTTGCTCCAGCCCACTCGTCCTTGAGCCGGCCGGTGGAAATCTCGACCGCGATCGTCTTGGCCGTGTAGTACTCGGTCACGTAAGCGGTTGCTTCGTTGGCATCGAGTGCGATGCCGCGTACGAATTGGCCAACCTCGTGGCTCGCAATGACGGACTGCGCGGCGGGATCAATCGTGACGACGCGACCAGGATAGTCTAGCGTCACTAGCAGGCGATCACCGGCTTGGTTGCTAACGACTCCGTACGGTTCATCGAATACGGGAATCACTGCTGTGATCTCACCGGTCGACGCATTCAGGATTTTAATGACGTCTTCGGCATAGACGGCAACGGCCACCTGAGTCGTTTCGCCCACAAACGAAACACCTTCCGGCTTTTCACCCACGGGGATTTCGCGCAGCACACGGTGAGTGTTCAGATCAACGATCGTCACCGTTCCGCTATCGCGATTCGAGCAAGCGAGTAGCTGCCCGTCAGCCGAGATATCCATCAAACTGTTTGAGGTGCCCGCCCGTGCAGACAGTGCAACGCACGTCGCAAGCAGCAGCGAACCTACGATCTTAGGCACAACCGAGTCTCCCGATTCTGTTGGGGAGGGCGAGGCGGCGAGGCTCCTGCCGAGCCGCAAAACGCACGCGGCTCGGCAGGAGCCTCGCCGCCTCGCCCTCCCGTGCGCGGTCAGAACAAAGAAAACCCGCCTCACAAAAGTGAAGCGGGCTTCCATGAAAACGTCATGACTCACCTCGGTGTATGAGGCGAGTTGTTTGATGCGACATCTAGTTCAAGATCTTGCCGGTGTCCTTGATGACCTTGGCGATACCACTCTTGTTGAGCTTGCCCTCACCGAAGGCGTGGTTGGCTTCGACCGTTTTGTCTCGCCACAGCATGACAGTGACCTCGGCGTCTTCCGCCACCTTGTAGCTCTCCGGTCCCGCAGTTCCGTCGAACAAGGTAAGAGGTATGTTCGTGATGTCGTGCTTGTCAGCGAAAGCCTTCAGCTCAGACTCAGCGGCGTCGGGATCGTCGGTTAACAGGACGACGAAGCCTGCCATCTTCTGATCTTCGTTCTCGCCAATGACCTTATCGACTTGCTTGACCAGACTGGCCAAGTTGTCCGACAGCGAACGTGTGAAAACGTTCACGACCGGACGTCCACCGAATCGTCAGCGATAGCACAACGACTTACCAGCATTTGGACCCGTACAGTCCTTGACGTTGTACGGTCCGGCGCTGTCACCGACCTGCAGGCCGGATTCCAGCTCGGCAGCTGCTGCGACCGCAACAAACGAAGCGGTCAGCAGTGCGACCGATGTCGCAACAAAAGTTTTCATAACAATCTCTCCGTTTCGTAACAGGATACAACACACAACCATGCGTACCTAACGCACGTACCCTTACGCAAGTCCAGGCTAATAATCTACCAGCCCATGACCGTCAGGCAACCAAGCGCGGCGGATCGAGGCAGCTTATCCCCGAGATTTTATTGACCGCCCGCTCTCGGCCCGCCGCCCGGGGCGTCATGAAGGCCGGATGAAGCAGCGAGCGGCTCGGCTACTCGTGGGCGGATTTGTAGGCTGATTCACACTCAGTCGTCCAGTGACCACGTCGCTCAGTTCATGGCTTGGGAACACACGTCCTGACGCCGCAATGAGTTGGGGGCGGTCGTCGTCGAAGCGAATCGAGTACTCAGAGCGACAATCGCTGAGCTGACGGCACACAAGCGGGAGGCCGCGAAAGAATCCTTTTTCTGCGAAAATCTGCATCGCTCGTTGGGAACAACTGGGTGAAAACAGGCACCTCGGCGGCGTCCACGACGACCACGACACCTGGTAAAGCTGAATGACGACGCGGGCTAGTGAACCAAGGGATCGATCAATCATTTTGAGTCCACCTCACGGCAGTGCCCCAGGCAAAGACCTCCAGCACTTGCGAGTTCCTTAACACGCAGCCTTGACCTCTGCTTTTTTGGCTCTGGAATTGCACGTGGATCAGCCCGTCAGCTTGTTTGGCGGCGGCGCTCTCGAGTAATCGCTCGCGGGCTCGCTTGAATGCCGCTTCACTGTTGGGCGAACTCGCAAATCCAACGACCAGGCCGATCGTCTCATGCGGTTGGCAGATTCCACCGGAGCTGACGATCATCTGAGCGATGCGGCGTTTACGCAGCTGCTGCGCCGTTTGGCGTTCGCGAGTGGCCCTTTCGGCATGCTCGGTCCCCGGCTGAGCTTTGCGTTGTTCGACTTGCCGCTTCTGCTCTGCTTCCCGATCTTTCCTCTCTTGCTGACGCAGCTCCTCGTCAAGCTCTCGCTCGCCAGGCACAAAGAAATGGGTGGCACATTCTGGGCACGTATCATCGTCACCCGCATCCTCCAGATTCGATTCCAACGCGGTACCGCACTTGGGGCACGCATAGTGAATTGTCTGAGAGCCGGTGAATACGTTACGTGTGACGCGGTAGTCCATGGCTGCTTGAGGTTTTGGCTTTAGGCCGCAGGCGTGAGGCGCGCGAGTTTGATCTTCAAAGGTGCACAGGAATAAACCGCTTCTGTTCTCCCGGTTCAGCCTCGGCGATCGGCTCCACCCACGGAATGGGCTGATCATTCTGAAGCAGCTCGGCGACGCGTCGCTTAAAGGCCGTCACGATTCTGCTCAAGGCCTCGCGTTCCGTTGCGGCGCGGCACTCGAGCCCCTCAAGATTCGCAACCCGCGCTCGTACGCCAGGTCCAGTGCCAGACAGGTAGACGACACAGCTGAATACCGGCACAGGCGCTGAAGCGTCGCCGATGAGGAACTCGTTGCCTAACGGGTCGTCGTCGGGTGGTTCGTTGCCGCTCATGCCCCCATCATACCGACTTCGAGCCTCGTGATGGGCAAGTGGGAGGGGGAGGGCGAGCGCGTTGCGGGAAGGGCGACGCGGAGGGCGCACGCGGGAGGGCGAGGCGGCGAGGCTTCTGCCGAGCCGCAAAACGCATTCGGCTCGGCAGGAGCCTCGCCCTTCCGTTTGCGCGTGGTTTTGTTAGAGGGACGCCAGCCGGAAGAGTCCGAAGGCGTGAACAAGAAGAAGGCTTTCAGAATCAGCCCTTGAGCATGCCTGAATTAGCCGCGTTTCTCCGAGACTCGAAAACTGTTCCTGCGGTGTAGCAGCATACAGATCGTCGCGCCGCATCCCCAACAAACGCGGACGCTTTGATCATGAAATCTGACGTGACGCATGGAATCACGCAAGCGATTGAACCAGATCGCTGGCTGACTCGGTAAAGAAACAATCCCGAATCTCGGAGAGACTCGGCTAATTACAGAGCAACTCGATTAAGAGGAAACCGAAGTTAGGCCTGGGACGATGATGAATGACTTACAGCCAAGTCGAAATCAAAATCCAGGAGGTGCCAGCAATCACACCAGCTGCGCCGAGGACCCAAGTGGCGACCTCGCGGCAAATGTGTCGTTCTCTAATGGCATCGGCGGTTTCAAATGACTCGGCAAGTCGTTGCATGATCGGCGGGCTCCAATATCTAGTTAACCTATAAGGTCTTAAAGGTAGCTCCACTCGTTTCGGCAGCCTGGCGATCTATTCAAGACCCATGGCTTTGCGCCCCGATCTTTCGATCGGTTTGCCGTGTCGACGAGAGAAAATTTAGATGAGACGTTGGACGAGAGGCCTATTCAGGCCTTCACGTTAAACCTATGTCACGAATTCTTCAGTGTCAACGAACACGAAGAGACGAGCCCGGACTCTTCAAACGGGAGGGCGAGGCTCCTGCCGAGCCGCGTGCGTGTTGCGGCTCGGCAGCGCCCTCCCCAAGTTGTGCTTGTTTCTCCCCGGATGGCACGAGACAATCAGGGTTGGCCCGTTTCCTTCCAATTCAGAGGGCAATACGATGACTTGTTTCGCTCCCTGTGGCTTAGCCCTGATCGTGGCCATGCAGACTCCGGCCGCGGCGACGGAAAGTCCGGATCTGAAGGTTGTGATCGATGACACCGCGCTTGACGAAGATCCAGATCGCGGTTCTTCCCTCGAGCGTCGCCGCCGTCGAGATCCAGCGGACGTCGCACCGCGGTTTGATCCCCGCCCCCGGCTTCGTGATCGCGATCGGGATCGTCGACCAGCGCGACGATCCGATGCGGCCAACGATCGTCCCCGGCTGAAAGATTCAGATGAACGGCCAAAACGCGTTACGGCGATCATGCGGTTGAAGCACATCCCCGCCCAGGACGCGGCCACAACGCTTACCAAGTGGATGGAGCTGGAGTCCGGTGTGACCGGTCGAAGTACGGCAACCGTCGTTCCGGTACTCATTACGAATCGACTGATGGTGACTGGTGAGCCTTCGCACCTTGAGCAAATCGAGACCATTTTACGGCAGCTGGATCAAGCGCCGCCACAGATCCAAATCAAGGCTCTACTGGTGCACGTGAGCCTGCCGGAGGATGCGGCCGACGTCGACAAGCTGGGGTCGTTCAAGGGAGACATGGACGAGATCGTAGGTCAGCTGAAAGAGAAGGGCGATGTGCGCGTGCTGGCCGAGTCAGAGCTGCTGGCCGGGGACAACCAACCAGCCTTTGTCCTTGTTGGCAATCGAGTCCCACGGGTCACCGGTACGACCAACACAGGACGCGGTCGGACGAAGTCGGTCAACTTCGAGAACGTTGGCACGATCCTCGGCGTGACGGCACGTGTTGCTGATGACGAACGAATCTCACTCGAGGTTGATGTTGAGCGTTCGCAGCTCGGACCGAAGAACGAGGGTGCTCTGCTGTCCGCAGATGACGATGACGAACCTCGTGTACAACGCATTGAAACGTTGACCGTGCAAACAACCGCGACTCTGCGAAGTGGCGAAACGGCGGTGCTGGGAGGATTGGTCTACCAGGACGAGCGAGGTCGCGGACAAGTTGTGGTACTGATTCAGCCCACAATACGGCCGTAGCTTTCAGTTCCTTCAGCGCTTAACACATAAATGTGACCGGCACGGACTGACTCGCTCAAATGCCCAAAGTATCGCGGGCATAGTCGAGACTTTGCTGCACATTGGCGTCCTCACGCGCCAGTCGCTCGGCCGGTGACATCCGCGAAATGTATTGCAGATTGTTGGACGAGTTTTCGCGAACATAACGTAAGGTGCGGGCCAGATCACTGCCGGGTACGTTGGGAAAGGTTGCCCAGAACTTTTCCGACAGGCAAGGAACTTTCAGTGGATCGCGTGTGATCAGCTCCAGTGAGAAGCGAATTCCCGGCTTCTCCTGCTTGAGGATTTTGACCATCTCCCGGAGGTCGAGACCGCCCTGTCCGAGCGGGATGTCGCCCAGCAGGAATCCTTCTTCGTACAGTTGCAGCGCCTGGTCTTTTAAATGCACCGCGTGCGCCCAGGGAGCAAAGTCTTTGACAGTCTGGATCGGGTCCTCCAGGAGCGCGAAGCTATTGCCGGTGTCGACGCATGCGCCCACGTACGGGCTGCTGATGTGTCGCAGTAATTCGATTCGTTCACCGTCTCGCTGATCCTTATGGTTTTCCACGGCCAGCGGAATCTTACACCGCTCAGCGACCGGAGCGGCGAGTTCGAGTGACCGACGCGCCTGCGCGGCAAACTCGTTGAATTTCTCCAACGAGTCGAAGAACTCATAGCGACGACCCGGAATGATCGTCGTTCGCGCTGCCTTTGCTGCAACCTCGGCGGCTGTGTCCATTTCCGCGTTGAATCGTTCCAGATCTGATCGTTTCTTCGGAACTCGGATAATGGCGTCGATGTATAAATCGTGTTGCTGAACAAACTCACGCAGGTCTCGAGAACGTTGTCGGTCGAGTACGCCCAACGAGCATTGCATGCCGCCTGCGCCAATGGAGTGGCAGTACTTGAGGAATTGCAGCGGGTCATACAGGTCAAAGCCGGGATCTTTTTGGCGTAGCGCCTCGCGCCGCATTCTTGTGCAATAGACGACCAGTCCTAACCCGGTTCGTTTGGGAGTCTCCGCCGCAATGGCCGGCAACGCAACAGCGGATACTGATCCGGCGAATGTCTTGAGCGCAGATCTACGTGTGATGAAGCTGTGATGCATGGTTGATTCTTGGATAGAGGCGTGTCCGTATCTTCGAATTAGTTTAGCGGCCAGCGGATCGGGCTGCAGCAATTTGTGCCTTGGTCGAGGGAAAACTCAGGCCGCTTGCGCATCGATGGCGTTCGCCCGCAAAACGTACCGACAGACCGTAGGTGTTCTGCTACAATACGACGCGACACGAACACGTGTGCCGAGGCATTGAACGATGCTTACAATCTACGACGGGAACAGGAAGTTCGGTCGTCGCCGCTTGTTATCGATTGGCGCTCTGGGGCTTGCCGGCCTCACTTGTCCGACGCTTGCCAGGCGTTCGTGTGCAGCAGCCAGGCCGATGCCGCTGACCGGTAAGTCAGTCATCTTTTTGTTTCAACAGGGTGGTCCAAGTCAATTTGAGACCTTCGATCCGAAGGTTGACGTACCTGACTCGATTCGGACCGTCACAGATACGATCAAGACTTCGATTCCCGGCGTTCGTTTTGGTGAACCGATGCAACAGTTGGCCAAGCTCGCTGACCGGTTGACCATCGTAAGATCGTTCCAGACAAATAACGGTGGGCATAACATCCAACCCGTCGTCGGCCCCGATTCGCTGGGTGCAAACATCGGAACGCATTATGCTCGCGTTGCCGGAACGACCGACGCGGGTACGGGGGCACCAACCAACGCGGTACTATTCCCGAGTGCCGTTGATGCTGACGTGCCGGGACCTGAGGCTCGGGGCAATTTGTCTGCGACTGGGCCACACGCACGAGGCTATGCTCCGTTTGTTCCTGGTGCTGGCGGCCAACAACAAGCCAACATGGAGCTTAATCTACCTCGAGGGCGTTTCGACGATCGACTCGGCGTGCTGAGAGAGCTGGATCGATTGCAGCGCAACGCGGACGCTGCGGCAGTTGATGACTTGCGAGACCAGGCTTGCCGCTTGCTCGATGGGGGCGGAATTGCAACCGCTCTTGACATCTCAAAGGAAGATGATCGAACCGTTGCTCAATACGATACTTCGCGCTACGCAGTCCCAAGCCGATGGGATAAAGTCAATCGCGGCAGAAAAGGGTATTACACATCACAGGCCAAGACGATCGGTCATCTGTTGCTAGTGGCACGACGATTGTGTGAAGCGGGATGCCGGTTTGTCACAATCCACGCTGGTTATGCGGGCGTGTGGGATATGCACGCAGACGGCAACAATCTGAACATGAAGGACGGTATGGACGCGGTTGGAAGGTCATTTGACCACGCCGTTTCCGCGTTTGTGCAAGATCTTGAGGCTCGAGGATTGGCGGACGACATTCTGCTCGTGACGACGGGCGAAATGGGACGCACCCCGCGGATCAACAAACGCGGCGGTCGTGACCACTGGGGTAAGCTGGCGCCACTGTTGCTCTACGGCGCTGGGTATGGAAGCGGTCAAATTGTGGGCCAGTCCACTCGTGACGGTGGCGAACCTGCGAGTGAGCCTCTTACTCCACAGCATTTAATCTCGACCATGCTGCGAACCATGATCGATCCCAGCCAACTGCGTCTGCTCTCAGGGATCCCACGCGAAGTCTCGCTACTGCTCCAGCCGGATCCAATACCGTTGGCGTAAACCAACGCGGGCACCACGCCGCCGACGGGCTCCACGTGCGATGAACATCGAGGGTCAAACAAACGTCATTTCGCAACGATTCGGACGTGGCAGCGCTGACGGCGTCGCTCGGTCGGTAGGCGACTTCGTCGTGACTACGATGGACCTGCCCTGGTCGTTGGCAAAGGAGAGGATCGGTGGGCAGCCGCGCGCCGTGCAAATAGTCGACTCGATGGAATTGGATGTTGTCGAGTCACAGATTGCCGCTTTGCCCGGGTGTGATACGGTCGTCGCCATTGGGGGCGGGCGTGCGATCGACTTCGGCAAGTACATGTCCTGGAAACGTGGCTGCCGCTTGGTATCGATTCCGTCGGTACTCAGTGTCGATGCTTTCGTTACGCCGAAGTCGGGCTTGCGGCGTGAGCATCGCGTCGAATATCTCGGACATGCGAGCCCTGATCCGCTTGTGATCGATTACGATTTGCTCCGTACCGCGCCTAGCAGTCTGAACATTGCGGGCGCAGGTGACTTGCTTTCGATCCACACCGCTACGTTTGACTGGGAATTGGCTCATCGCGCCGGCAAGAGTGAGTATCCATTCTCGCCGAACGACGTCCAGCGAGCTCGATGGATTCTGGACCGCATCTGTCAACAGACCGACGAGATTCGGAATTGTACGGATGACGGACTTGCCGCCATCGTCGAAGGCTACATGCACATCAACACCATTTGTTTGCCGGCCGATCACTATCGAGTCGAGGAAGGTAGCGAGCATTTCTTGTTCTACGAGCTTGAGGAGCGCCTACAGCGTCCGTTTATTCATGGTCAGATTGTCGCCCTCGGCTTGTACGTGATGAGCCACCTGCAGGATAACGGGCACGCGAAGATCGTTGAGGTCATGGACGGTCTGCAACTGGACTATCGACCTGAATCGATGGAAATTCACCGTCATGATCTCGAGGCGTCGCTCAGAGCGCTTAAGTCTTACGTCACGGCGTCAAATCTTTGGTACTCGGTAATTGACGAGCGTGAGATTACACTGCAGTGGGTGCAGGAGATGTGCGACCGGCTATATGCGTGAAGTGCCAGACGCGACGTGCCGGCGCCGAGGCGGGAAGGCAGCACCAAAGTCAATCTGCCGCAAGGAGGACTCGAAGGAGCCAACACTTGATTCGACTTGTCTTAACGATTGCGATCACTTGCTTTGCATCTTGCGCAATGGCTCAGCAGCTCAGCCCGCTGTCGGTGCGCGACAAGGACGTTGTTGATAGCGTCGGGTGGTGTCCATGCGTGGCACAAACTTCGCGGCTGGCTGATGATGGAGACCTGTATGCGGACGTACTTCGAGAATACTTGGTTCAGCCGATCTCTTCGGCCGAAGCGCAGCGTTAGTTCATCTGCAGCCGCATTCCCATGTAGATCCCATCGTCCTGCCGGACAAGGTCTTTGAATCCCAAGGCGAGATAGAATTCATAGGCATCGTGATTCACTGCGCTCATGCCGAGATGCACGCCGGGCGAGCCGAGAGACCGAAGTCGGTCCAAAAGTTGCTCGAGCATCCGCCGCCCAAGGCCTTGCCCTTGCGCACGCGTCAGCAGATCGATGTGCAGATGCGATGGATATTTGTCATAAGGTTCGGGGCAAAAGTAGTCCGGATGGTGATAGAGATGATACACCGACTGCAGTCGCGTCCACGAATCGGGGTCTCCCGTCGGAGCCGCGAATTCGTCGCATAGTTTGGGTCGCCACAAACGCTCGTACCGATCGTAGTAAGTTCGCGAATCCAACACCGCCATTGCATAGCCGCAGACGCCTTCTGAATCTTCGAGGATGATCGCCAATTCCGGTGCGAACTCCAGATAGGGGCCCACATAGATTCTCCCCAAGGCATCGGGATCGTCACCGAAGAACGGTTCACCGTCCTTGCCATGGTCACCCGTCTTCATGCAGATGTAATAGGCACCTGCTTCATCGCCTGGCCGGTAGTCTCGGATCGTCATCCCCATTACCGGCGCGCGAAAGAAGCAACCACGATCATCCATCGCTAGTTGTGTCTGCAGTTTGGCGACCATTCCACCGCGATAGGTTCCTAGCAGGTGCGAATCAGACGGGAATTCATCCTTTCCGTCCTCCCCATCTTCAGCAGCCTTTTTCTTCTGCTCAAG
>CAJHYQ010001179.1_pt1 | contig 12593 bp, 9 predicted proteins | sample 9198721 | NCBI WGS metagenome assembly CAJHYQ01 (sample SAMEA7708357, study PRJEB35096) | sediment metagenome | biome: marine neritic benthic zone biome [ENVO:01000025]; feature: sediment [ENVO:00002007]; material: shallow marine sediment [ENVO:03000034] sea grass bed [ENVO_01000059] ... | reverse complement strand
GGCCAAACTCGTTGAGGCTGCGACGCTGTCCGACCGAATGCCAAGCACTGACTTCCGACAATTCTGGCATGATCTCGATCAGTTGGTCCCGCATCAGGTGGGCTAGACGCTTCAGCCCGTCAGATTCGGATTGTTCTTCAATGGCTGCGACCGTTTTCATCAGTCGCACCAGTCGAGCTCGTTCCATCACTGGACGAGACAGTGGATGGCCTGGATCATCCAGCAGATCGGCCAATGGAACGTCGAGCGCTTTTTGCCATTTCATCAGGTCGCTGATTCGCAGATCGGTCGACGCTTTCTCCTCCTCACGAACGACCGACGTAGTGCTACCCAGCTGTCGCGCGACGCTGCGTAGCGAAACGCCTTGCTGGCGACGAACCTCTGAAATGCGGTGAAAGGAACGATCATTGGGCGCAACGGGCGTTCCGGAATTCGCCGTGACCGGCGAGTGTGACACACTTTGTGGGGCGATTGACATGACGACCACCTCCGTACCCGATTTCTCGGGCTCACATGTTGTTAGCCAAGTAGGAAAAAGGTGACTGGGCAAGCGATGCCGTTGTTCTCGGAATTCCGGAGAACATTCCGTCGACCAGACACGGCTCATTGGATGAAACGCGTTGGCCTACATCACTCGTCGATGCGATCCGCTGAACAGCGGACGGCTCGACATTCGGCAAGAAGAGTTGTCCTTCCTATCTGCTGGTCGACGCCTGAGTTTTTCTTGACCCTTGCCCCAGCATCGACGCCTTGACCCATTGCCCCTAAATGCCCATCGAGAACCCATTTGCCCCTGAGTCGTCGCCCGGATGAACTCTCGTATGTAGAAACGCGAGAATCCTCACGAAGTACTCAATCTGCATATTTTGGTCCGATATTTCTTGCTGATTGACGCTTAGGGGCGATTCTCAAAGACCGTTCGCTTACCAGGAATTGCCCTTTTGATATGCTGAACGGATACTAGCTTGTCAGCCAATCCCTTGGGTTTTCTCTGGCGACGTCAAGTCTTTTGAACCCGCGTGAACCGAAGGGACCTGAGTGCGCGTAAACAATATTCCGCCGTTGTGTTGTGTACAATGGTGGGGTACTCGTCACTGACGGCTGGCCAGAGGGGCCTAATCGTCCAAGTCCGATGGACAGGTTCTCTGTTCAAGGCAGAACACTTGCAGTTTTTTGTAGGCAATTCCAAGCGTGTCTAGTCTTAGTCAACTTCGATTAACTTCCGGTGCTCTGATACGCATGATCGCGGACGTGATCTTGCTCCAAGTGGCGCTGGTCCTGGCGTTGATGACACGCTTTTATTTCGTCGTCTTTGTTCAAGGTTTGGGAGACAGGACGGTCGGCGAATTGCTGACGCTGTACCAGAGTTGGTACCTCACGTCGGCCTTTCCGTTGACGGCCTTGTGTCTGTTCGTCTTCTACATCACGGGTTTCTACACTCGGGGTGAGACTTACCAGAGCCGCTACAAAGTACTCGTCGTGATCCAAGCGGTGTCGGTCAGTTATCTGGTCTACATCAGCACCGTCTTATTCTTCAATGTCTACGACGGGCGGCTGGAATTTGCGAAGGCGGCGATGGTGCTGGCCTGGGTCTTCAGCATCGTGTTGCTGGCCGGAGCTCGCGTCTGGAACCAGATTTGGCAGAAGGCCGCTCACCCAGAAATCACGACAAAATCCGGGGCGAAGTCGACACGGCGAGTGCTGGTAATTGGCGGCGCCGGCTATATCGGATCGGCGTTGATCCCGAAGCTCTTGCGAGCTGGTTACCAGGTGCGGGTGCTGGACATCATGATGTTTGGCTCCGAAGCGTTGGAATCGGTTGCGGACAACGACCGGCTGGAATTGGTCCACGGTGACTTCCGTGAGGTCGACAAAGTCGTGCAAGCGTTACAGGATGTCGAGGCGGTCGTTCATTTGGGGGCGATCGTGGGGGATCCGGCGTGCAGCTTGGATGAGTCGTTGACGATCGACATCAATCTTTCGTCGACGCGGATGATTGCCGATTTAGCCAAACGGCATGGTGTCCGCCGCTTTGTCTTCGCCAGCACGTGTTCGGTGTATGGAGCCAGCTCAGAGATTCTCGACGAGCGTTCTGAGGTCGTACCGCTGGGGATTTACGGACACACCAAATATGCTTCGGAGAAACTGCTGACCGACATGGCGGATCATCAGTTCGCACCGACCATCCTTCGCTTTGCGACCATTTACGGATTTTCCGGGCGGACGCGTTTTGACTTGGTCATCAATCTGCTCACGGCCAAAGCCAAGATCGATGGCGAGATCACGGTATTCGACGGCGATCAATGGCGCCCCTTTGTGCACGTCGAAGATGCGGCGAGTGCGATCGTGGCGGTTTTGGCAGCACCCTCGGCGACCGTGAGCAACGAGATCTTTAACGTCGGTTCAGCTGATCAGAATTTCACCATCCTCCAAATCGGCGAGATGATCCGGGAATGTGTCGTTTCGGCGAAGTTGGTGACCAGCGAGACGGGAGCCGACGGCCGTGACTACCGAGTGGACTTCAGCAAGATCAGAAACTTGCTGGATTTTCAGCCGGACTGGACTGTCGAGGACGGGATTCACCAGGTCTTGGACGCGATTGCGAGTGGTCGTGTGACGGACTATCGAGATCCTCAGCACAGCAACGTTGCCTTCCTGAGTCGTGAGGGGACCGAGCGGCTGGCACGAGATCGCTGGGCCCGGGAGATGATTAAGGACCTGACCGGACAGTAGTCGGACCGGTTTTTCTTACCTCCATCGATCGATTGCCGATGCATCTGCTGATCGTCCATCAGAACTTCGTTGACCATCAGCATCCGGGCGGCACACGGCATCTTGAGCTGGCTCGCCACTTGGTCCGCAGCGGCCACCAGTGCACGATCGTGGCTGGCAGTGTCGACTTCCTGACGGGCCGACCGCTTTCCCGTCAGCCGCAGACGGTGGACGGGGTCCGCATCCGGCGTGCCTACGCCTTTCCGACGTTGCACCACAGCTATGTGGGCCGCGCCCTGTCGTACATGTGTTTCATGGTCACCTGTATTTGGGAGTCCTTGCGAGTCGGCCCCGTGGACGTCGTTTTGGGCACATCTCCACCGATCTTCCAACTACCCTCGGCGTGGTTAGTGGCCGTGATTCGCCGCTGCCCGTTTGTGCTCGAGATCCGCGATCTATGGCCCGACTTTGCGATTGAGATGGGCGTGCTTCGCAATCGACTTCTGATCTACGTAGCTCGGACTGTCGAACGTTACTTCTATCGCAGCGCGACGTGGGTCGTAGCGAATTCGCCTGGTTTTCGCAGCCATTTGGTGAGCAATGGGGTGCCCACCAATCGTTTGACCGTGATCCCCAACGGCGTTGAAACGTCGATGTTCGACCCTGAGCGACGAGGTTCGAGCTTTCGCCAGCAGTGGGGCCTTCAGGATCGTTTCGTCGTCACCTACGCGGGGGCCTTGGGGCGAGCCAACGATTTGGACACCGTCCTGGATGCGGCAGAATGCCTCAAGGCTGAGCCACAAGTACGTTTTCTGCTGGTTGGCGGGGGCAAGGAGCTGACGCGTTTGCAGGAGGAAGTGAAGTCCCGCCATTTGACGAACATCGTCTTCGGAGGCCATGTACCCAAGGATCGCATGGCGGAGGTGTTGGCTGCATCGGACGTGTGCCTTGCCATTTTGCAGGACTTGGCCATGTTCCGGACGACGTTTCCCAACAAGGTATTCGACTACATGGCCGCGGGTCGGCCATCGATTGTGGCCATCGATGGAGTCATTCGTGAGGTGATCGAGTCGGCCGATGGGGGGCAATTTGTGAAGCCTGGCGAGGCCCAAGCCCTGGCGGACACGGTGCTGCAATATGCTCGTGATCCTCAGCTGTGCGCTCGTCAGGGGCAGTCCGCCCGACGCTATGTCCAGCAGCATTTCGAACGATCCAATCAGGCGACGATTTTGGAATCGGTGCTCAAACGAGTAACCGAGCCGTCTCCGAATCGTTCCCTCTATCGACGCTATGTGAAGCGGGCGATCGATCTGGTCTTAGCAACCGTCGCGTTGTTGGTCCTCAGCCCTGTGTTGTTCATCGTGGCGCTGCTGGTCCGCTGCCAACTCGGAGCTCCGGTCATCTTTCGACAGGAGCGAGCGGGTCTGCATGGTCGGGTCTTCACGCTGTACAAGTTCCGAACTATGCTCGATGCCGTTGATGCGTCGGGCCAGCCACTGCCCGACGAAGTGCGGCTGACTGAGTTCGGACGACGCCTGCGTTCGCTGAGTTTGGACGAGCTGCCCCAGCTGTTCAATATCATTCGTGGCGACATGAGCCTGATCGGCCCACGTCCGCTGCTGACGCGCTATCTGCCTCGGTATTCGCCGGAGCAGGCGCGACGGCATGAGGTTCGGCCGGGTGTAACGGGGTTGGCGCAAGTCAGTGGTCGAAATGCCATTGGTTGGGACGAAAGGTTTCGGCTGGACGTCCGGTATGTCGATCGCTGTTCGTGGTGGCTCGATATTCGTATCCTGTTGCGAACGTTTGCCTGCGTGCTGCAACGAAGAGGTGTGAGTTCCTCGGAGCATGCCACCATGCCCGAGTTCATGGGATCTGATGCGGATCCGTCGGCTCATAAGCCGGCCGGATCTGTCTAGCGGCGGAAGCATATTCATGACAGACAATGAGTCCATCCGAAACACAGTTGGTCAGGTCATTAATCGCGTTCTTACAGATACCGGACGCGGTACGCGAGAATACAACAACGACGATACGCTGACGGGCACGATCGGTTTAGATTCGCTTGATCTGGCGGTGATGGTCGTCGGACTGGAACAATCCTTAGGCGTTGACCCCTTTCGCACGGGAGCACACCCTGTGCAGACCTTTGGGGAATTGGTCGCGTTGTATGAGAAGACGATATCGTGAGCAAAACGGTTTTGATATCCGGTGGCAGTCGTGGCTTGGGGCAAGCGATCGTTCAGTCGCTGCTTGCCGACGACTACAACGTCGCCACCTTTAGCCGATCGGCAACTCCGTTTACCACTGAGTGCCAACGGGAGCACGGCGATCGTTTCGTGTATGAGCCGATCGATGCGACGGATCAGGAGGCCTTGCACGACTTCGTTTGGCGGACCAATGACCGGTTTGGCGAGATTACCGCCTTGATCAACAACGCGGCCATTGCCGTCGACGGTGTCCTGGCGTTAGCTCGAGAGGAAGACCTCGATCGCATGATGGATGTCAATCTCACGGCCGCGTTGCTGCTGTCGAAGGAATGCTCCCGATTGATGTTGGCCCAAGGTCACGGCAACATCATTAACGTTTCGTCGATTATCGCGTTGAGGGGCTTTTCAGGTCTGGTTGGGTATGCCGCGACCAAAGCAGGGCTTGTTGGCATGACCCGTGCCCTCGCCCGGGAGTTGGGTAGCCGAAACATTCGGGTCAATGCGATCGCACCAGGATACCTAGAAACGGAGATGTCGGAGTCACTCAGCGAAGAAGGCAGGGAACAGATCATTCGACGAACGCCACTGAAGCGACTGGGAACGGTCGATGACATCGTTCCTTGGGTGCAGTTCCTCCTGAGTCCAGAGAGCGGATTCGTTACCGGACAAGTCATCGCCATCGATGGCGGTGCGTCGATTTGAGTACAGCGATCATTTGAGTACAGCGATCATTTGAGTACAGAGATCATCGGTATGCTTGACATCATCATTGTTGGAGCTGGGGGGTTCGGTCGAGAACTTCACTCGATGCTGGGCGATGTGTTTTCGCCCGAGCAATACCGCTTCAAGGGATTCCTAGCCGCTGACGACCCCGGGCTGCAGCAATGGGGTATCGATGCACCTGTCTTGGGCGACCCTGAACACTACGCACCGGCGTCGGACGACCGCTTTTTGCTGGCGATTGGGTATATGGATGTGCGTCGACGTGTTGTCGAAGCGATCGAAGGAAAAGGGGGCACCTTCGAGACGTTTGCCCATCCCAAGGCGCAGATCGCAACGACCGCCGAGATTGGTTCAGGTGCCGTGATCTATCCGCTGGCGACTGTATCCAACCAAGCAAAACTTGCTCCACATGTCCATTTGAATTACTACGCCTCGGTGGGGCACGACTGTCGCGTGGGGCGCTATTGTCTGCTGGCCCCCTACGGCACCCTCAATGGCTTTGTGGCACTCGAGGACGAGGTCTACATCAGCACGCACGGGACCGTGGCCCCGGGTCGGACCATGCGGCACGGTTCGAAGCTGTCTGCCAATTCCGCTTGCATGCAAGACGCTGAGCCGAATGCTTTTGTGTTTGGAGTCCCGGGCCGGCACGTTCAGAAATTGAACGCGTGAAATGGAGCAGTCAACTGATCGATCGAGCGTTCAGGATCAAGTACGATGAGGGGCTTATCGCCTCGTGGGCTGCTCGTTTGTTGACGCTCGCCACCTTGGGTGGGTAGTGTCGGTTAAGCTGAAAGCGTAGGTTTTGTGCGTTTGTTTTGAAGACCCTCGAGCAGGCTCAAGCACTGTCAAAGACGTAGACTTTTCCGACTTCCGCTCATTAATAAGCCAATATCTGCCCCGTTCTGTCGCTAATCCATGTCGAAATTGAAACCCCTGCTGATATTCGGCACTCGCCCTGAAGCCATCAAGATGGCTCCCGTGGTCCGCCAATGCCTTTCTAAATCGGATCAGATTGAGACCACGATCTGTCTCACCGGTCAGCACCGCGAGATGCTCAAACAGGTGACCGATTACTTCCAGATATCGGCCGATATGGACCTGCAGTTAATGCAGCCCAATCAAACGCTCGCCGACCTGACCGCCCGCTGTATTCAGGGTCTGGATTCGGTCGTACAAGAGGTCCAACCGGATTGCATGGTCGCACAGGGCGACACCACGACGGTCATGGCTTCTTCGGTCGTGGCCTTCTACCGGCAGATACCGCTGGTGCACGTCGAAGCTGGCCTGCGTACCGGGAACATGCTTGCACCGTGGCCTGAGGAATTCAATCGACGAGTGACGAGTCTCGTGGCGGCGCTCCACTGCGCCCCGACTCAGCGGGCGGCACAGAATCTCTTAGACGAGAAGACCGAGCCATCGACCGTCCACATCACAGGGAACACAGTGATCGACGCTTTGCTCTGGGCGGTCGAACGCGAACGAGCGAACGACGCATCATGGCGGTCAAAGTATGCTTATCTCAGTGATCACCGCATGGTGCTCATCACGGGGCATCGTCGCGAGAATTTTGGTGAGGGCTTTCAATCGATCTGCGAGTCGATCGGAATACTGGCCGACGAGTACAAGCAAGTTGACTTCATTTATCCGGTCCACCTGAACCCAAACGTGCGTGGACCTGTATATGAGATCTTGGGCGATCAGGCGAACATCCATCTCGTTGATCCCGCTCCCTACCCGGAATTTGTGTGGTTGATGGATCGCAGCAGCATCATCCTGACGGACTCGGGCGGGGTTCAGGAGGAAGCCCCGTCGCTGCGCAAACCAATTCTGGTCATGCGTGAGACGACCGAACGTCCAGAGGCGATGGACGCTGGAGCTGTCGAGTTGGTTGGCACGTCGGTGGAACGCATTGTCGATCGAATTTCGACACTACTGGACGATCCGGTTGAGTACGCCCAACGGCAGATCGACGAGAATCCTTACGGTGACGGTATAGCAGCTCAGAGAATCGTGGACCTTATGTTGGAACAAAAATGGGAATCATGAACGGCGAAACCAACCTAGCGGCGTCGATGGAAGAAACCTACGTACCTTCAGAGACCAACGTTTGCGTGATTGGGCTTGGGTATATTGGCTTGCCGACCGCCAGCGTCTTGGCAACCAAGGGCTTCCATGTCTTTGGAACGGATGTTCGCCCCGACGTTGTCGAGACGATCAACGACGGACGAATTCACATTGAAGAACCGGATCTGGATATCTTGGTGCGGTCAGCCGTCAACAGCGGACAGCTGAAGGCGGGTCATGACCCTCAACCTGCCGACGTCTTCATCCTCTGCGTACCCACGCCGATCCGCGCCGACAAATCGCCTGACCTTTCCTACGTCGAACAGGCGTCGCGTGCCATCAAACAACACGTGCAGCCCGGAAACCTGATCATTCTTGAGTCCACCAGTCCACCGCAAACCACCGAAGACATCGTCGTCAAACAGGCGATCCCCGATGGGATGCGGGTTGGCGAAGATGTATTTGTCGCCCACTGTCCTGAGCGCGTTTTGCCGGGACGGATTCTATTGGAGGTCGTGCAAAACGATCGCGTGGTGGGAGGGTTGACGCCGGCCTGCACGAACAAAGCGAAGGCATTTTACGAATCATTTGTGAATGGAATCGTGCTGCCGACGAGCGCTGTCGCGGCGGAAGTGACGAAACTGGTCGAGAACTCCTATCGTGACGTGAACATTGCCTTTGCAAATGAACTGTCCATGTTGGCGGATCGGCTGGGCATCGATCCGTGGGAGATCATCGAGCTGGCGAATCGACATCCACGGGTCAATATCCTTTCGCCTGGGCCGGGTGTCGGCGGCCATTGCATCAGTGTGGATCCCTGGTTTCTGGTGCACACCGATCCCGAGCAAACACCGCTCATCCGGATGGCGCGAGAAGTCAACGACCGGAAGCCCGGTTACATCGTCGACCACGTGGTTCGATTGGCCAGCGACTTTGCTGCACCGAAGATCGGGTGCCTGGGATTGACCTACAAAGCCGACGTCGATGATCTACGTGAGAGTCCAGCACTGGATATCGTACGAGCCATTATTGAAAAGGAAGTCGGCGAAGTCTTAGTGTGCGATCCCTATGTATCGTCCGATGATTTCGATGACCTTGTGATTCATGATCTGGCCCAAGTTCTTGAGCAGAGTCACATACTTGTCCTGTTGACTGATCATCGCCAATTCAAGAACGTGCCACGACGCATCCTTCAGCAAAGGGTCATCGTCGATACAAGAGGCATTTGGCGGTAACGCTTTGTGACCGCTTCAGGAGTCAAGAGAGCCAACGACGGCAAAACTCAACGGAAGTAACGATTCGTGAAACAGGTTGTTCAAAATCTTCGCTCGGGTGTTCTAGAACTGCTTGAAGTGCCCTGCCCTCGTGTTCGGCGAGGCCATTTGTTGATTCAGTCTAACGCGAGTTTGATCTCGGCAGGAACGGAGCGATTCCTGGTTGAGTTCGGCAAGGCCAGCTTGATTGCCAAGGCGCGTCAAAATCCAGATCGAGTCAAACAGGTCTTGAACAAGATTAAGGCCGACGGACTGCTACCTACACTCGAAGCCGTCTTCAACAAGCTTGATGAACCCCTGCCACTTGGTTACTGCAACTCGGGTACGGTGATCGAGGTCGGGGCCGACGTCTCGGGTTTTTCCGTTGGCGAGCGTGTGGCCACTAATGGGCACCATGCCGAGTTCGTCTGTGTTCCTAAGAATCTGTGTGCCAAGATCCCAGACAACGTCTCCGACGCGGATGCGTCCTTCACAGTTCTAGGGGCGATTGCATTGCAGAGCATTCGTTTGTTGGAGCCCCAGTTGGGTGAGACGATCGTTGTCTTTGGATTGGGACTCGTAGGTCTGCTCAGTGTGCAGATGTTGGCCGCCTCTGGCGTACGTGTGATCGGCATCGATCTGGACCCAGACCGATTGCAGCTGGCAGAAGCCTTCGGAGCTCAGACAATTGATCCGTCCCAATCCTCAGATCCGGTCGCCGCGGCACTTGCCATGACCGACGGCAAGGGTGTCGACGGGGTGCTGATCACGGCTTCAGCCAAGAATGACACGATCATGAGCCAGTCGGCGCAAATGACGCGCCAGCGGGGTCGCTTGATTTTGGTCGGAATCGTAAATCTGGACTTGGACCGCTCGGAATTCTATGCGAAAGAGCTCACCTTCCAGGTCTCCTGCTCATATGGCCCAGGTCGATACGATTCGTCCTACGAAGACGAGGGTGTCGACTACCCCTATCCATTTGTTCGCTGGACTGAGCAACGCAACTTCGAGGCCGTCCTGCAGTTGATGTCCAGCAATCGCTTGGACGTCAGCCGTTTGACAACTCATACGATCGCGCATGCGGACGCGGTGCGAGCGTACGATCTGCTTTCCAGTAGCCAGTCTCAAATGGGCATCGTGCTTGATTATGAGACGAGCGACGCGTCCCGTGAAAGAACGGTCGCGGTGCATCAGCAGGAAGCCGTTCGGCCGACGGGTGATGTCGTCATCGGCATGATTGGCGCCGGAGCGTTTACCAAAGGCTCGCTGCTACCCGCCCTCGTGAAATCTCCGGTTTCGTTAGAGGTGATTGCCAGTGCTGGTGGGGTGAGTGCCGCGCACGTTGCGCGCAAGTTTGGCTTTCGCAACTGCACGACGGATTATCGTTCGATTCTGTCCGATGACCGCGTCAACACGGTCTTCATTACGACCCGCCACAATCTCCACGCCTCAATGGTCGTCGAGGCGCTGGAGGCTGGGAAGCACGTGTTTGTCGAGAAACCTCTAGCCATCGATGCGGACGGTTTACTTCAAGTCAAATCCGCATACGAAGCGCATTCTGATCAACACCTGTTGGTCGGTTTCAATCGTCGCTTTTCGCCTCATATTCAAAAAGCAAAAGACTTGCTGAAGGGGCGTTCCGGACCGCTCTGCATGTCGATGTTGGTCAATGCCGGGGCAGTGCCAGCAGATCACTGGCAACACGATCCCGAAATCGGCGGGGGACGAATCGTCGGCGAAGGTTGTCACTGGATCGATTTACTCAGCTACCTGGCAGATGCTCCTGTGCGAAGTGCGCATGCCGAGAACGTGGGTAAGTCTTCGGGCGCCATAACACGCGGCGACCATATCGTCATCTCGCTCTCACTGGACGATGGATCGATTGCGACCCTTCATTATTTCGCCAACGGTCACGCGTCGTTTCCAAAGGAAAGACTGACCGTGTTTAGCGATCATCGAGTCCTGGAACTCGACAACTTCCGTGTGCTACGTGGCTACGGTTGGCCAGGCTTCAGCCGATTCAAGACAGCTCGCCAGGACAAAGGCCATCGAGCCGAGCTGGAACAGTTCGTCGACCGAGTTGCCAAAGGCGGCGAGCCATTGATTGCGTTCGATCGACTCGAGAATGTCACTCGGACAAGCTTTCAATGTGAATTGTCGGTGTCCCCGCAGGCGGAGGCTGAGATGGAGGCTGCAGCCTGTCGGTAGAGAGCAGGCGTCGTTGCCCGACGGAGATCCTGATTACAAGTAGTTGACGTTGCCTGCCTTGTTCGACTAAGTACACAATATGTCCAAACCGATTCGCGTTCTTCTCTGGTCACCCAAGGGGTCGAGTGAACATTACCATGGCCCCGGTTCATTCGCGTACCGGCTCTATTCACTAGCAAAGCCTGAGGACGCTCAGGTTACGTTGCTGCACGGCTACAGTGAACAACCGCGGTTGGAATTGTTTGAGCAGCAACAATACATTTCACATGGAAGCGGGATCCTTGGTCGGGTCAACTTTCTGCGTCGCTCGACGAAGTGGCTTACCGATCACGCGACCGATTACGATGTCTTTCACGGGCTGACCGCCTACCATTCGACGGTTCAACCGGCCCATCATGCGCACAACCTGGGTTTGCCAGCGATCATTTTTGTCGCCACCCATGGAGCGGAACTAAGCGACAAACCCGGTATTCGGCAACTCCTGGGCTGGCCACAAAAACGTCGTAGGATGTTGAGTGAATTGGATGGGGTCGTCTCGATGAGTCGAGCGATTTACGGAGAACTCGTTGACGCGGGAGTCGATCCGCGAAAGATTGCCCGCATTCCTATGGGAGTGAACACCGATCGCTTTCGACCACCGACTGATGCCAATGAAAGATCGAAATTACGGCAAGAACTGGGGCTGCGAGACAGGCCAACCCTATTATTCGTCGGTGCAATCATACGTCGAAAACGACCCCACTTGCTCGTCAACGCCACGAGGCAGCTCATCGAGCAAGGGAAGGACCTGCAACTTGTCATGGTCGGGCCACGCGACGAACCAGAATACGGCAACGAGATCGCCGAGACGATTGAGAAGCACAACCTCGAGGAACATGTCAAGATGGTGGGATTCACGCCATCGATCGAACAATATCACCGAGCGGCAGATATGTTCGCGCTGCCGGCGTGGCGAGAGGGCATGCCCGCTGCTCTGGTCGAGGCAATGTCCAGTGGACTCGCCTGTTTGGGCACGCCGATTTCAGGAATCTCGGATTTGATTGACGATGGTGTCACCGGTGCCATCGTTGACCCAACCGAGGAATCGATCGTTGCTGCACTATCGCGCTACCTTGAGGAACCTTCGCTGATCATGGAACACGGACAACGGTCTCGCGCTCAAATCATCGATGGCTTCGGAGCCGACACGGTTTTGCGAGCGTATTTGCAGTTGTTCCGCTGCCTGATGGAGGGAAGCGACGCGTGCGACGCGTCAACCTTGCCCGAGGTCCTCTGATCTCAAACGCCCGCTGCAAGTCGCGTCCAATCGGCCAACGAGATCGACACGTTCGGAAAGATAGAGAACGCCGAAGGTCCAACTGCTACTCGTTCGCATTCGGAGGAATTCAATGCTCCCTAAGTCGAGGATTACTGCTCATCG
>CAJHYQ010001117.1_pt1 | contig 12759 bp, 5 predicted proteins | sample 9198721 | NCBI WGS metagenome assembly CAJHYQ01 (sample SAMEA7708357, study PRJEB35096) | sediment metagenome | biome: marine neritic benthic zone biome [ENVO:01000025]; feature: sediment [ENVO:00002007]; material: shallow marine sediment [ENVO:03000034] sea grass bed [ENVO_01000059] ... | reverse complement strand
GCACCCGTATTGCGAGACGCGTTCCTCTCCGCTGCCAAGCACCACCTGACTGGTGCGGTCGCAGAACCGATTGATTTCGCTCCGCCATTGGCTCTTCAGAGATGCCGGACAGACGACTAGCACACGGCGCATGTCGGCGAGACGGGCAAGCAACTCGGCGACGCCGATGCCCTGAATGGTCTTGCCGAGCCCCATGTCGTCGGCCAAGACGGCGCGGCCCGCTCCCACAGCGAAGGCGATCCCATCTAGTTGGTACGGCAACAACTCGGCGTGGAGGAGTTCCTTGCGCAACGGATGCCCCGACGGATTCGCACGGATCTCGCTGGCAGCCTGCTCCAACCGCCGTTGCAGAAAGCGATGTTCAATGAACTCCTCGGCATCTGGATAGACGTGGACCGAGTGACCAGCCCGCTCGAGTGCCCGCAAGCATTTGGGGAGCCCATCCACGTCGTCGAACGTCCGATCACGATAACGGCCGAGAAGTTTGCTGACTTTCTCGTCCAGCCGATGGGGCAGGTTGAATCGCAGCCCCAACTGCGCGCCGTAATCGATCCGCAGCGAGAGGTTCTTGCGCTTGTATGGCGAGTGGAGCTTCTTGTTCGGAAAACGTCTTTTGATTTTGCGTTGGGCATGCAGAATGTGCTTGCAGGTCCCCAAATGATTAGTGCGGAAGTCGGGGCAAGTACAATACGAGTGGCCCGGGTCAAAGCCCCGAAGTGAGACACGATACGTTTTGCCCGACTGCTGGCTCGTGACTGTGTATTCGGACCATGGCTGGTTCGGGTTGAGCGACCTGAGCGTCATTCTCTCCGTATCAGCTCGTTCCTGGCGGTCCGCTAGAGCCCGTCGAACAAGCTCGTCTTCGGTCAGGTTCTCAATTGGTTCGGACGGGTCGGGAGGCGCCGATAGTCCAAGTGTCAGCTTTTCTTCAAGAACCATGCCGAGAACGGCGGCGATATGGTCACAACGGACTTGGCACCGGTCACACTGCAGGTGTAGACCTTTCGGCCGGTTCGTCATCTCGACCACGGTGACGACGGCCCGCTGTTCAGTGAGTTCAGGGTCCGGGACACTCACACGTAGCGTATCGCCACCTAGGTAGACGTCGCGCGGAAGGTTAATCTCGAAGCGGCCGCCTCGGCGTAGCCGGACTTCCCCGTCTTCGTCCCCCATCAAACGGCAAGCCGCACGATAGGTAAGCTGCCCCAACCGATCTCGCATTCCGATCCGTCGCTTTTGACGTCGTGTCTTTGCCATCATCAACCTCCTGACTTCGAAGATGACGGTTGCTCACTAAGTGGCCGTCCATTTTGCCATTGTTCAGCTTTGGTGAATACCCGAATGGCGCTCCAACCGCTTCCAAGCTCTACACTTTTTCCATTGAATACTCGCTTTCACACCGTCACGAGAGACAGCGGCCACCCCACGGGTTATTGAACGATTCTTGGCTGATTGTCCGTTGTGGCTAGCCGGTGCGTCGCCGACGGATTGCGATTCCAACCAGGCCGGTCATCAGCAAAAAGACTGTTGTTGGCTCTGGCACGGCGCGAACAGCTCCGCGAGGGCCTTGCTCAAATCCACCATCAGTAAACGCGGCCACCAAATCGCCGCTGTCGAAGCGGTGATCTCCTGTCCAATCACCCTCTGCCCAATTCGCGTCCATATCCTGTTCGAACTTGCCCGCCGTGAAGATGGCAACCAGGTCTCCCGAATTGAACTCGCCGTCAAGATTCGAATCGCCAACCCACGTGCCTCTTAGATCTTTCGCCCAAATCGCAACATCGGTGGTGTTGACGTTGCCATCATCATTCAGGTCAAACGCCGGCTGATTCTCTCCGCTGGCCGATTCCCACACCAGCATATTGATATCGTCAATGTCCAGCACACCGTTGTTGTTGAAATCGCCAGTCACTGGCTCCAAGTCCACGGGTTCGAACGCTCCGTCGAGATCGTAGCGGATGTATTCGATTTCCAATTCTTCAAAGATAAACGGAGTTAGATCATTTGCATTGGTACAACAGTCACCGACTATGAGACGATTATTTCCCGTTGGGGCTTGAGCAAAGAAACCTTCTTCGCTGATCAGTTCGCCATCACGATACAGGAAGTAGAGGTCTTCGTCCTCGTCATAGGTCATGCGATAGGTGTGGAAACCATCGTCATTGGTCTCTTCCGAGAAGATTTCGCCGGGCCGACCGAACGATTGTGTCGAGTCCTCTTGAATCGTCGCGATCCCGCGTTGGAACCCGTCGGCTCCCCATAGATTGAAGCCGTTATTCACAGGGTCACCGTCGGGCTCCGTTCCAATCAGATGGGCTCTTACTTCGAGTGTCCACGATACAAATCCTCCGTCGACACCTTCTTCCCAAGGTGACTCTTCGGAATCCTGTTGAAGCCAGAAGTTCCGATTGTCTGGAGTCTGCGTCATGACGATGTTGCCGCGCTCGTTGACTTCGATACTCGCACCGTCCAAGAGTTCGCCAGCATTCACGTCGCCAGCCACGCTCCAATGGTTCAAAAAGTCTTCTCCGTCGAAGATATCGCTTCCGCTGTACTTGAAGTCGAACTCCGAAGAATCCAGCGCATCGGCGTGGGCCGAAGTGATCAATGCAACAGCGAAGATCATCCAGACAGATGTGATCGTGATGAGGCGTCTCTTCATTGGTCAATTCTCCAAGTCGTTGAGTTTGTTCGTCGGTATGATTCGTATCGCCTCGGTCGTTACGCCGGATTCCCCACTATCGAGGCGACGAGAAGTTGCGGCATCGCGAGCCCAGTCGCGCGTCGACTCACCTGATAAGACAAGGTCGACAAGATGCCGTCTTGACTCGACGCCACCCCGTTTAACTGGATTCGAATCGGACTCGTCCGTCGTGGCTTCATGTGACGATTCGCGGTGTGTCAGGCTGTTTGCAGTCATCGCGGCGGCGACGCTTGCCGAGACGTCTGGTTTTGCAGCCGCCACGAACCCACCAGCTTGAAAGGCCAACACCATATCGCCGGTGTCAAAGTCACCGCTGCCGTCCCAATCACCGTCGACCCACGTGGAATTCCCTGCGATCGCGTCTTCGTACTCACCGACCTGAAAAACTTGAACCAAGTCGCCGGAGTCGAAAATGCCGTCCAGATTTGAATCGCCGAAATTCGTATCGAACACGTCTTGTACCAAGAAGGTCAAGTCTGTGTGGTCAACTTGTCCGTCACCGGTCATCTCATGCTCGTGAAGTTCGTTGCGAATGGCCTCTGCCAGAAAATCGATGTCGGCTGCGTCAGTGACGCCGTCGCCGTTTAAGTCACCCAGCGAGTCAACACCAAACGTCGCTTCACTCAGTGCGCTCCAAGCCCCGTCCTCCAACACTCGAGCCTTGATCGTCCCCCCCTGACCGAGCAACAAGTTCGCCGTGAACTGAACTGCCGCTTCGCTCGGCGAATTCGTCGCCGGGTCACGGGGATCCGTGCCGTCGGTGGTGTACCAAATGGAATCGTTTGGCGACGATAGATCAACCTTACCCCCAACAAGCTTGGGGACCATTAGCAGGTCGTCACTACCAGCTGATACATTGATCACCTGGATCGCCAGCACATTCCGGCCATCTCGCAACTGATTCTCAAAGCGGGAAACATCAAAGACCTCGAAGTCTTCCTTCGCGGAGTGATTCCTGGAGCGAGCTGCCTGAGGCGGATGCTGCGTTCGAATGTTGTCGGAACGTGCGATTTCAAGTCCGTTCAAGTAAGCCACGAATGCATCGTCATAACGTAGTTGGAGCTGCAGGCGTTCAAAAGCGACGCTGTCATCGTGGGTAAACGCGATGCGAGTCAAGACCGAGCCACTGTTGTCTTCCATCGCGCTCACATCCGTGCCGATCCAAGGAAGATAATCTCCACCTTTGTCAAAACCGACTCCCGTCGTTCCGTTTATTGCCGCAGCCGACCACAACGGATGCGACGATGGATCAAAGTTCAGTTGCGTCCAAGTAGGCTCGGAAAACTCATCAACGCCCGGAATGTAGGCCGTCACCGCGACCCTTTCGTCAACCAGAGCTGTACCCGCGAATGCCGATGACAACTGAACCAGACCGATGACGGCATCTGGCGTGATGGAGCCGCCGTGTTGCCGCTGACCGTCGACGAAGTACTCCGGTGCGTCCTCCTGAGTGTATAGTTCGCGAGCGAGGAGCTGGTCCAACACGATGCCTGTACGCTTTGGAAAGTAGTTATTGATCTTTTCATCCACGACCGGCTGCCAGGTGTCAATGGTGTTGCGTGGCGTGCGTGCGTGCGCGTCACCCCAACGAGCCGATTCGGCGCTCATGCCAGCCGCAATGCCGTCCACGATTGCCTGCAAACGCTCGATGTTCTTCTGTGGAGTCAGTGCTCCCCCATTGAACATGTGTTGGTGAACGCGGTCCGCAAAGAGTAGTCGGAAGTCGGCGTTGCGGCGCAGGCGACTGAAGATGATACCCGGCGAGTTGTTTGTGGAAAAAGTCGTGCGATTCGCGTTGACGTCAAAGATGAAGTTCTCAGTGTCCCAAGAGATGAATGTCCATTTACCGCCGTCGGTCCGTTCCCGGATGCCGTACCAGTTGTTGTGCGGCCAATCGAAATTGCCGCCAAAGATATTCAGCAAGATGTAGTCCGCAAATTGCTCAACATCTAGCACGTCACGGATCTGCCCATAGACTTCCGCGGACTGAACGTCGCCTCGGACCAAGGTCATCAACTCATCCCAAGCCGCACGATTGCCGTGAACAACTTCCGGCGGACTGCCGTCGCCCTGACCTCGAGGCCGCTGCTTCAGAACATCGTAATTCTCGGCATTGCCCCCGAGATAATGTTCTGCAAACTGCTCGTCGGGCCGTTCGATCGAATTGTAGAGGCCCCAATACTGACCGTTGATATAAAGATGAACCCAGTTGCCCGCGATGGCCAATGCCCCCATGTCCTCATGAGTCTCGTGGCCAAACTGATCACGCAAGAGCAGAGCTTGGTTGTAGCCGCAACACGCTGCGCCGACGCGTCCCGGATTGTTGAATGTCCAGGAATCGAAGAAATTGCCACGGAAAGCAATGCGGTCTATTTTGTCCGCGCGCTCTGGACCAAAGAATGGAAACTCAAGTTGGCTCGCTCCGTACTCACCACGGAAAAACAGCTGAAAGCCCTTTTTGGAAAACGTTCGCGCTCGACTTCCAGCTCCTTGGATTCGCAGCCCAGCGTTCTCTTGAAAGCCTTCGCTCCCGTCCGCGTTGATCAACTCAACGGAAACCTCGCGTTCCCACGCTCGGCCAAGTCTCGTCGGATTCTCGATAATCCCTCTTGGACCGAACAGATCGTCAACCGAGCCTACGAACGAAACGGTTGGAAGCGACTTCAGATCCTCGGGCAGCGATGAGAAGCGAGGGTCGTTGACGATGTCCGGATCCATCTCATAATCCGTTCCCGTCAGTTCGGGCAATCCAGCTCCGTCCTGCTGCAGGACATCGTCAACAAAGATGTATGTGTGCGTATCAACGTCGCTTGGCAGGTATCGATCCGCAACGGCGATCGCGCGTAGTGTTGTCGTCGCTGAGACTTCAATGGCAGCCGTGTAGAGCGTTGCGTTGGCGTTTTCCGGAGAAGGTTCACTACCATCCGTCGTGAAGTAGATCCGTACATCCGCTTCGGCATCCGCAACGGCGTTCAGGGTGACACCATTCTCTAATGCGCCGCCCGGCAGCAAATCGGCCGCAGAGTAGAAACCGCGGTCAACGCTGAATCGGGTGTCGTCAATGAACCCCAAGACGCCAGGTTTGTTAGCCTCGCCTGGCGTAGGTTCCGGCATATAGAAGACCCCCTCCTCAACCGGAGGCATGGATTCAGTTGGCCCGTATGATACGTCACTCAACTGTTCCGGGTAGTCCATCTCCGGCGTGCCGAAGTGTGAGGCAAGAGTGACGGCATCTGGCCGGACGAGCGCCAGGTACTCACCGCCGCGGCTCAGCTTGAAATTCGTGTGCAATTCTGAGCCAGCAGCCGCTCGGTCTTTGCCTGATGCAAAGACCACGACATAGCCGTCGGCCGGAACGGGTTGGGCCGGAAACGTCCAACGATTCAACTGTTCTGGATCGTCGGTCAAGTGCCAACCTGAAAGATCCATTTCGTCTGGTCCCGGATTATGGATCTCAATCCAGTCGGAGTCGTCCCCATCTTGGTCCAGGAACCCTGTGGCCTGATTGCTCGCCATGAACTCGGTAATCACAGCAAGGAGTGATCGGGTTTCGAGACACTCCAAACCAAGGGGCACTCGGTTGCGGCAGGATGACCTGGATCTTGAGTTTGGCATGGGGTCGGCCAACGACGGATTCTGGTAGCTCGTTTGTCCCTCTTGCCTCGCCCGGCGGAAGACGTGCCAAATCGGCCGCTAGAATTGCGTCCCTGGTCGACCAACCAAGCGGGCAAGACTACTCAACATAGTCGTGATCCAGAGGATTTACCCTCTCCATTGCGCAAAATAGTTTGCGCATTGCGCAACAAACTGCCGCCACCGACCTCGTACTTCGACCGCACGAGAGGGGGCAGCTTGGTTCGCGAAGCCGGGCAGCGGAATGCTGCCCGGTTGATCAGTTTCCACAGACTGAATCGATCGAGAACTTATCGACGGCGCCTAAATCCGAATAGGCCAATGAGCCCGATTCCGGCCAGGCCAAGTGAGCTCGGCTCGGGAACGGCAGCCAGTGCCATATCGGCTTGGTACCGAATGTACGCGATCTCGTATTGATCCACAGGGTTCCCAATGCCCGTGCAACAGTCACCAACAATCAGCCGGCTCAGGTTGCCGCCGGCGAGGTTGATGTCGACACCGTCGCCCGAGATCAGCGCATTGTCGCGCCAGACGTGGTGCGTACCACCAGGACTCGCGGTCGTGTCCGTCGGATCGAAGGCCACACGGTAGGTATGGAAGTCATCCGTGTTATCCATGCCACCCGCGATCTCGGTGCCGTTTAGGTCGGTCATGGAATCACCCTGGATCCATAGCACACCGCGATTTGCGTCCCTTTCTCCCCAGATCACCATACCGTCGTTGATATCTGGGTCGGTGTCGTTGAGCTTTAGTTTGGCCTCGACAGTCCATTTACCAGCGGCCGACTCCCAGGGTGTTGAATCGTTGTCATGCTGCACCCATCCGTTGTTGGCATCAGCGCTGAAGACAAGGTCGGTGCCAGATAGCGAGAGTGCAGCCGTCGTGTGGCCTCCGTCTTGACCCCATTGGTTTTGAAAATCCGCACCATCCCAGATTTCGTTGCCGTTGTACTGGCTATCAAACGTGCTGGAGTCGGCAACTCCGTCCAGATCGGCGAAGGCTGGATTGGCGGCAAACAGCGCCCCAAACACGACCAGCAGACGCTGTAGGTTTTTCGCATTCATAAGTGCACCTCTCAGTTGAAAGACTTAACATCGGTTGAATGCCCCAAAGAACGATGGACACCCATCTCTTGATTCCACAAAAAAAGAGGAACAATCCCGGTCGACGCCGAATGCCCTTGCGGACAAATGCCGGCGTCGGCCGAAAATGTTCCTCTTGTCTTCGATTCAGTAGCGGCTCGATTCGTTCTAGCGCAGCGAACAGCATTCGTGGGGGGAACCCCACGACCATAGTCTAGATGCCTCAGCGACGGTTTCTTTTCCGATTGCGCAAAAAAACTTGCGCATTGCGCACCGTCCAGGATGGCGCAATATAATCGGCCCCATGGGGTCCGCGATAAGCACTTTTTGGCCTTCTTAAGTTTCCTGCTCGATGTCCAAATCCAAAAAAAGAGTTGCCCTGGTACTGCAAGAGATTTCCGATCATCTGCGTGGCAACCTTTTAGGAATCCTGAATTACGTTCAAAAGAACAGGACGTGGGAGGTCTATACCGAAGGTGCGCTGCCTCGTCTGCCTTGGGAAAGGCTGTCGGAATGGGATGGTGACGGGATGATCGTTGCCATCGACACGCGAGACGAACTGGAACGAGTCATTAAGAAAAGCGTTCCGACCGTCAATGTATCGTCTCGGCTGGCAGAACTACCGGTACCTACCGTTGTCTCGGACAACGAAGCGATTGGCAACATGGCAGCCCAGCATCTTGTGGAGCGCGGCCTGAAAAACTTTGCGTTTGTGGGACCGATGGACTTAGACCACAACGTAAAACGACTGGGAGGATTTTCGCAAACGCTTGAGAAAGCCGGATATTCTTGCGAACCGTACGAGATACGCTACATCCACCGGCGATTCGAATACGACAAGCATTCCATCGTCGACCTAGGGGATTTGAGTCAGCACTTGAGCGGTCTCACCTTTCCCGTCGGCGTTTTCGCGCCCCATGACGATATGGGGTGCTGGGTTTTAAAGGCGTGCTCTGAGTGTGGTCTTGATGTTCCGGCTCAGGTAGCGGTCGTGGGAGTCGACAACTTTGAACTGCTATGTGAATTCACAGTACCACCGTTGACGAGCGTCGCCCAAAGCTCGTTCAGGATTGGTTTTGAAGCCGCGAGGATGCTAGATCAATTGATGGCAGGGAAAACGCCAAGTCGCGATCCGCTGTACGTGCGCCCGTTTGGTGTTGTGGCTCGACAATCGACTGACGTTTTCGCTGTGGACGACGAAGACGTGGCCGAGGCGTTGCGATTCATTCGAAATCACGCGGACGAGAGCATTGGCATTGCCGACATCCTTAAACGAATTCCTGTGTCGCGACGATCTCTGGAGATCCGATTCAAGAACGCTGTTGGACATTCAGTTGAGCAGGAGATCATCAACATCCGAATGACTCGTGCCAAACAACTGCTGAGCGAAACTGCACTACCGATAACGAAGATCGCTCTGAACTCGGGCTATCAAAGCTCCACCGGTTTTAGCGTCGCCTTTCGTAAGGAAACAGGAATGTCACCTCGCGAATACCGCAAGCTGGTCACGGCACGAGAAGACACCGATATGGAACTCACGGGCTCTGAAGCAGATGTGTAGAAAACACTCAATCGCGACTGGTGATTCTCGAGTCCAGCGTGCCGTTCTAGCGATCATCACCGCCATTGCTGTGATCTGCCAATCGCACGCAGTGGATGCCCAGATTCGCGAGACGAGCGACGGCCATGTGGTAGGCACCGGCTTTGAAGAATTTGAGCCGGGTCCGCTGGGCAAGCAAGTCGACGACTCCGGCCAGTGGGAGGCCGCCGAGGGACACGCGACGATTCACACGAACCATCGACGGTCTGGCAGGCAATCGTTGCGTTTGCTTGGGGGTGCAAAGCGACAAGTCGTATGGACAGTGGCCGATCCAGATACGTCAGCGGACTCGCTCGTACTTTGGTTTGAACGTTGGACTCGTCGCGAGCCGTTTGACTACCGCATCGAATCACTCGTCAACGGCAAATGGCAAACTTTGTACTACGACAGGAAGAGAGCCGTAGTCGGTTCTTTCCGCAATCGGTTGTCGCTGGGTCTGCCTCAGCCGAAACCAACCAAGTTCCGCTTCACCACCACCACGCCAGGTGACAGTGGCATCATGATTGACGACGTGAGGCTAACCAGGGCCGGCGCGATGACAATCACGGGTGTAACGACTTCACAGCAACCGTTTCCGGTTCTGATTCGCAACGAGGTGAATCCCATTCTGGATATTCAGGTCACCGTTGACGGGGCTCAGCAACCCAAGAGTGTCTCCGAACTCCACATCAACCTGGACGGCACAACCAACCTGGACGACATCGAGTCCGTCGAGATCCTGGCCAGTGGCACCGATGCAGCTCCGCCGTGGCGAGACATTGAGGCACAGCTTGATTCCCTAGAGCGATTTGGCCAGCGACGACCGGCTGCGAAGATTCTGACATTCCAAGGCAACCATCGCCTCACGCCAGGAACGAATCATTTCTTTGTATCGGTGAAACTGAAGGAATCAGCGGATCTTTCGCACCGTGTTGACGCAGCATGTAATGGTGTCGTGGCGGGAAAACTCTGGCAACCTGCGGAGACATCGGCTCTGGTCTCACTGCGCATTGGATATGCCGTGCGAAAAGCAAATGATCATGGTTCGAAAGTGTTTCGCATTCCCGGATTGGTAACCACGAAAAAGGGAACACTCATCGCCGTATACGATGTCCGCTATCGCGGATGGGGCGATCTGCCCAACGACATCGATGTTGGAATGTCCCGGAGCTCTGACGGCGGCCAATCGTGGGAGCCAATGCGTGTAATCATGGATATGGGCGATGATCCGAAGTGGCGCTATGACGGAGTCGGCGACCCTTCGATTTTGGTCGATGAGACGACGGGAACCATTTGGGTGGCTGCGACCTGGAGTCATGGCAACCGATCGTGGACGGGCTCGGGACCGGGACTCGAGCCGGAGGAGACAGGTCAGTTGATGCTGGTTCGAAGCGACGATGACGGCCTGACTGGGGCAGAACCGATCAACATCACCAAGCAGATCAAGAAACCCCATTGGGCCTTCATCCTACACGGACCAGGCCGCGGCATCACGATGCAGGATCGCACGATCGTGTTTCCAGCTCAGTTTCAGAGCCCGCCCGACAAAAATCGGACTCCGCATTCGACAATTGTCTACTCAAAAGATCACGGGCGGACGTGGCATTGCGGAACCGGTGCTCTGGCCAACACGACGGAAGCAGCCGTAGCCGAGATCGAGCCCGGTGTGCTGATGCTCAACTGTCGCTATGACCTCAAGAGTCGCCGCGTTGTGATGATCACACGGGATCTTGGCCGAAAATGGGAAGAACATCCGACTTCCCGCAAGACGCTTGAGGAGCCTGGCGCGTGCATGGGCAGTCTGATAGGTCCGGTGAAGGGAGGTGACCAATCCTTCCTGTTTTTCAGCAACCCAAATGCGGAACAGGGTCCGCGGCGCCGGATGTCGATCAAAGCATCGGCCGACAGAGGCCTGACTTGGCCCGCCCATTGGCACACGCTGCTCGACGCTGGCAATAGCGCTGGCTATTCGTGTCTCACGATGGTCGATGACGGGCACGTCGGCATCCTGTTTGAAGGCAGCCGAGCGCACATGAGTTTCCTGCGCATCCCGCTTGCGGAATTGACACACGTCCCCGAACGCCATCGCACCAGCACCAAGGAAGATCGCGAGAAGGCAGGCCACCAGCGGCCTAACATCTTGTTGATTGTCTCGGAGGACAATGGTGCGGAGCTTGGTTGTTATGGTGATCCGTATGTGAAAACGCCGACGTTAGATCGACTGTCGGCCACCGGCTGCCAATTCACAAATGCGTACGTTCCACAGGCGGTCTGTTCCGCGTCCCGGGCATCTTTCCTGACCGGCTTGTATCCATTTCAGAATGGGCAAATTGGTCTGGCCACTCACCGGTATGCGATGTTTCGCAAGTGGGACAACATCCCGAGTATCTTGAAAGACTACGGCTATCGCACGGGAATGATTGGCAAGCTTCATGTGAATCCTGAGTCGGCGTTTCCTTTTGACTATCGAGCCGTCACGGGCAACGGATTTAACGATCGGCCCATGCGAAGATATGCTGATGCTGCAGCGAGCTTTATCGGCGATTCGGATCAGCCTTTCCTGTTGGTAGTCAACTATCCTGACGCGCACTTTCCGCTTCTGCGTCAGCAATACGGCTTGCCCAAGAAACCGCTGAGCGCCAACGAGGTAACATCGCTGCCCTTCATTGGCGCGGATTCGCCTCGACTTCGGCAGGGGACCGCGGATTATTACAACTGCGTCATGCGACTGGACGCCGGTATTGAGATGCTGTTGGACGAGCTTGATCGGGCTGGGAAGTCCGAGAATACGCTTGTGATTTATATCGGTGACCACGGAGCTCAATTCTCGAGAGGCAAGGCCACGTGCTACGAAGGTGGACTGCGGATTCCAATGCTCGTTCGCTGGCCGGGCCAAGTTACGCCGGGTACGGTTCGTCGCGAGCTCGTGTCCACGGTGGATATCTTGCCGACGGTACTGGACGCAATCGGGGCTCCGGCTCGTGCATCACTACCCGGCCGGTCCCTCTTGCCCTTAGCCGCGAATCGGCGTGTCCCGTGGCGACAGTACCTATTCGCTGAACGCACGGCCTACAGCGCCGGCAGTTTCTTCCCACAACGTACGATTCGCGACGCAAGGTACAAATTGATTTTGAATCTCACGCCCGAACGAACCAATCCCGTGTCCGACGCCTACCTCAATCAACGCGGGTCATTCTTCATCTTCGGCACCAACCAGGATGAAATCGATGTCGCGTCGAATGCGGTTCGACAGGCGTACGCCACATGGCGCAATCCGCCACGAATGGAGCTCTACGATCTGGCAAGTGACCCGTGGGAATTTGAGAATCTAGCGCAGCGATCGGCTCACAAGACAACTCGACAGCGTCTTGCAGAGGCATTGCTGTTGTTCCGTCAGCATCATGGTGATCCGCTCCTTGCCCCCGATACGCTCGTTCAGCTGAGCGATGAACACGACCACGTAGCAAACAACCTCAGGGGCGGACGATACGGCAAGGGGCAGGCTTGGAACTACCAGAGCTACCTAGTTGACCAAAGCCCTTAGGGATTTGATGACAACCGCAATAGAGAAGTAGCCTGAATCAGTCGTAACACCACACCAGCCGAAGAGGCACATCGAGATAAACACTTAGGAGAGACTCGCTTGCAATCGAAGAAACTAGATGGGTTGGTCGCGGCGACCTACACACCGTTGCACGACGACGGCAGCCTGCAAGTGGAACAGATTCTTCCGATGGTCGAATACTTGCTGGGGAGTGGCG
>CAJHYQ010000162.1_pt1 | contig 12766 bp, 12 predicted proteins | sample 9198721 | NCBI WGS metagenome assembly CAJHYQ01 (sample SAMEA7708357, study PRJEB35096) | sediment metagenome | biome: marine neritic benthic zone biome [ENVO:01000025]; feature: sediment [ENVO:00002007]; material: shallow marine sediment [ENVO:03000034] sea grass bed [ENVO_01000059] ... | reverse complement strand
GGCTCGAATGCCTTTCCCGTTTAACCCGATGCCGTAGGCGAGGCTGTTGATTGCTTGACCAGCCTCCCCTGCGGGATCGGGTTAAACGGCCAATCGCCAATCCTCTATTTAAAACTGACTCAAAAAACGTAAGTCGCCGCTATACAGGTCGCGAATGTCGGTGATCCCATGCCGGCGCATGCAGAGACGTTCCACGCCCAATCCAAACGCGAATCCGGAATAAACTTCCGGGTCATAGCCGACCGCCTCGAACACGTTCGGATCGACCATGCCGGCGCCGCCGAATTCAATCCAGCTGTCGTTCCAGTGGTAGTCGGCTTCGACACTCGGTTCGGTAAAGGGGAAGAAGGAGGGCCGAAAGCGCACGTGGACGTCGCCGCCGAGATAGCTGCTGGCAAACAACCGCAACACACTCTTCAAGTCGGCCATCGTGACACTCTTGTCGATCAGCAGTCCTTCCATTTGGTGGAACATCGGGTAGTGCGTGGCGTCGGCCGTATCCGGTCGATAGACTCTGCCCAAGGAGATAATTCGAATCGGCGGTGGGGTCTGCGACATCACGCGAATCTGGACCGTGCTGGTCTGGCTGCGCAATAGCAGCGGCTCCTCATCACCCACCGAAGCCTGTGCCGTGGAAAGGTAGAAATTGTCGAGTGGGTCTCGGGCCGGATGCTCACGCGGTATGTTCAGCGCCTCGAAGTTGTGCCAATTGTCTTCGATCTCGGGGCCGTCAGCCGCCGTGAAGCCCAGGCGGCCCATGATGTCCATCAGCTCCTCGATCGTCTGTGTGATCGGGTGCAGACGACCCATCGTGATAGGATCACCCGGTAAGGTTGGATCGAACGCACCGCCAAGTGAATCCGGATCGGCCGCCGACTTGAGACGGCCATGGGCGGTTTCAAAGGCGGCCTCGATCGACTGCTTCACCTCATTCAGACGGCGACCTGCATCGCGACGGTCCGATTTGTCGATCGAACCCATTTTTTTCTGCGTCGACTTGAACCGACCGCTTTTGGCACCAAGGAACTCGATGCGCGCTGCCTCTAAGGCATCGTTGGTCTCGGCGGCATCAAACGCAGCCACCGCCTGGCGAGACAAGTCGTCAAGTTCTTCAAGGAATTCTGATAGTGCCACTGTCGACTCCGTTTACCCCCGAAGTGTAGTCGGCCATTTCCAGGACACCAACGTCGGCAATGGAGTTCGTGCGTCCGATGGCCAGATCACCGTCTATGGGGCATTTCAAAAAACAAGCCGCAAGGTTTCCCAAGCGGCTCGGTGATGACTTGTCGCTGCTGGACGGAGTTAAGCCGCCAGAGCCTGTTTCGCATCCTCGACGATCTTATCGAAACCGTCCGGGTCCGTGACGGCGATCTCAGCGAGTGACTTGCGATCAAGCTCGACCCCCGCTTTGCCCAGGCCGTGAATGAACTCGCTGTAGCGGATCCCGCGTTCACGACACGCTGCGTTGATACGAATAATCCACAGTTTGCGAAATTCTCGCTTGCGGACACGACGGTCACGATAAGCGTATTGCCCGGATCGCAACAGTGTTTCTTTGACCGTCCGCAGCAGCTTGCTTCGTCCGCCACGGTATCCCTTGGCTCGCTTGAAGAGCCGCCGCTTGGCCTGCCGTCGGGCAGATCCTTTCAGAGTCCTCATTGTTCACATCTCTTCGAATCTCGTCCGCCAGGCCCCCGCTCGAATTGAACAGGCGTTGAACTGCCCGCGCACGTGGCATAAATCGCTGCTCTATAGGCGATTAATAGCTGTTGCCGCCGAGTGCTTCGCGAATCGAAGCCTCAACGGTCTTGTCGACGACCTTGGTACCTCGCAAATTCCGTTTTCGCTTTTGGCTCATGCGGGCCGCCAGGTGGCTGGTCCCGGCATGACGATGCTTTGCCTTGCCAGACGCCGTCAGTCGAAAACGCTTTTTGGTGCCCTTGTGTGTCTTCTGCTTCGGCATAATTGTGTAGACCTAAGTGGAATCATTACGTACTGGGAAGTCCGGCATTTTATGCTTTTCTCCTGGATTGGGCTAGGCGGTTGGGGACTAGCACCGGGTGGAAAGCTGGCGATCGATCGCTAGCGGGCACAAGGACCTGATCATGGCAACTTTCGGCCTTTTCCGCTTGATTTCCCCACCTCACCGAGGCGGTCGATGCTGATTTGGCCAGAGGGACCAGTGGACCGATCATGACCGATGAACTGGTGATTCGCTGGACGGTCCGACTATCCATGCTCTGCTACGCGGTCTTTCTTTGGCTCTCGGTCGGAAAACAGCGTCGATCCACAATCTGCCGAGCTTGGTGGACCGGCGGAGTTGTGCTGATGATCGTTCATGTGGTCGCGGCCTTCCACTTCAGGCATGATTGGAGCCATGCCAGCGCGGTGGCCCATACCGCTCGGGAAACGTACGAGTTGCTGGGCTGGGAATTCGGCCTAGGCGTCTATTTTAATTATCTGTTTGTCGCTATTTGGCTCGTCGACGCCCTCTGGTGGTGGCTCGCACCGACCCAATACGAAAGCAGGCACCATTGGCTATCATCAATGGTCCACGCCTACCTTTTGTTCATCGTGATCAACGGCTGTATCGTGTTCGAAGCGGGCATCACGCGTTGGGCAGCCCTCTTGGCGATCGCCATGCTGCTGGTTCGAATGGCAAGACATCGAAATCTGAGCTCCGAGCAGCTGCATGAATCAGCGTAATCCCCGCATCGCATACATCACCGCCGGGGCAGCCGGCATGTATTGCGGCAGCTGCATGCGCGACAACGCTTTGGCGTCCGCTCTGCATCGGCAAGACGTCGATATCACACTGATTCCAACGTACACTCCGATCCGCACGGACGAGGAGAATGTCAGCCTGGACCATGTCTTCTTTGGCGGCATCAACGTCTATCTTCAACAACGACTCCCCCTGTTTCGGCACCTTCCCGGATTCCTTACGCGATTTCTAGACAGCCCGCGGCTCATTCGTCGGCTGGCCGGCGACGTGGAAACGCAACCGGGACAGCTAGGTGAAATGACGATTTCGATGTTGCGAGGTGAAGCCGGCTTTCAGTCGAAAGAAGTCGGCAAATTGAATCGTTGGCTGACAGAAGAATTTCGACCGGACTTGATCAACTTCTCGAATATCCTGATTGCTGGCTGCGTCCCGGCCCTGAAACAGCGATTGCAAGTTCCGGTTCTGGTGACGCTGCAGGGAGACGACATATTCCTGGATTCGTTGCCCCAGCCGTATCGCGAAAAGGCGTTGAATCAGATTGGCCAACTGGTGCCTTCGATCGATGGCTTCATCGTCTTCAGCGAATACTACGCCGGTTTCATGCAGGAGTATTTCGGCATCCCACATGACAAGATCCATCAAGTGCCGCTCGGCATTAGTACCGCGGACTTTCGCAACGTGCCGATTGAGCGTTCCCCAGATACGTCAGCTCCCTGCATCGGCTATCTCGCGCGACTAGCACCCGAAAAGGGACTGCATGTGCTGGTCGACGCGTTTATCGATCTCAAGCAACATGATGATGGTCGCGACGTGCGCCTACTGATCGCCGGTTGGCTAGGTAAGCAACATCAAGCGTACGTCGACCGTGCATTTGGACGACTTGATGAAGCAGGACTCAGCACCGCGTACGAGTACTTGGGAGCCGTCGACCGTCAGCAAAAGGTTGAGTTCCTCAAACGCATCGATGTGCTGTCGGTACCAACCACCTACCAAGATCCCAAGGGCTTGTTCATCTTGGAAGCGTTAGCGGCCGGCATACCGTTCGTTCAGCCATCGCACGGTGCGTTCCCTGAGTTGGCCGCCAGCACTCAAGGCGGAAGACTCTGCGCTCCGAACGACCCTCAGCATCTCTCGCGCGAGCTGCGCTCGTTATTGCTTGACGATGAAGGCCGATTCGAACTCGCACGAGCAGGCCGCCAGGCTGTCTGCGATCGACACAGCGCCGAGGTGATGGCACAAACGACACTGGACGTCTATCGCCAGCATATTCAGTAGTCGATGGCACGGACGCGCAATTCCACTGAACGCTGTAGGTGGACGATTATCGCTGACGGGTCCAACCACAGACTCCGACTTCACGCGACAGGTCGCCTCGGCTCTCAACCCCGATCACTTGGGCGCAATCGTGCAAACGATTCGTCGCCCCTGTTGCGACGGTGGGATCTCCAGCTTGCCGTGTTCTAGCAAACCTTCGATCACACTCTCGATCACCCGTCGCCCTTCCTCGACATGGACGATTTCACGTCCACGAAAGACGACCGATACTTGCACTTTGTCCTTGCTCTTTAAGAATGACTGGGCCTGCTTGACTTTGAAGTCGATATCGTGCTTGCCTGTCTTCGGACGAAGACGGATTTCCTTGGTCTTCGTGTGATGAGTCTTGCCGGAGTGTTGCTTCTTGCGTTGCTGGTATTTGTACTTGCCGTAGTCCATGACACGGCAAACTGGCGGGTCCTCGTTGGGAGCGATTTCCACCAGATCTAATCCTGCTTCGCGGGCAACTCCTAAAGCTTCCTCCGTTGGGATGATTCCCAACTGTTCACCTTCGTTTGTGATGACTCGAATGGGAGAGACTCGGATCTGATCGTTGATCCTCACGAACTTGCGATCGATTGTTTTAACCCTTTCCTCAAAGTGACATTGTGAAACGCAAACCAGGTGTGACGCCGCGGTCAGAGACGAAACCGACTGGAAATCGGCAGACGCCCTCAAACCCACACACCGACGCTGATTTTCAGAAAGTATTTGCTCTCAAATGGGGGCGCGTCAACTACTTAAAGCCCTCTCGCCACAGGTTTATGTACGCCAGATCGAGCTCAAACGGACCGAATGGCGGCTCTGAGGGCCCGAGCGACAGCACGCAGAGAACCACAACTCGTTAACAGGTAAAGAGTTACTAACCTCCGCCGCATCCGGACCCCAAGGCCCACGCCCGGCCTCGAGCCGGCGAGACTTCAGGCCGCCGACTTTAGTATTCGTTCGACGCACCTCGCTCCGCGAATCCCGCCGAGCCACTGAAGGACTTACGCACCGTGCGTGCTTCAATCTCGGCAGCAAGCTTTTCGATCGCCGCATCGATCGTGAGCGCTCCCTGATCACCATCAATTCGATCGCGCACCGAGACAGTTCCACCTTCCGCGTCGCGAGGACCGACGACGAACATATATGGAATCAATTCGAGCTGTGCGTCGCGAATCTTGGCACCCAATTTCTCTGCCCGAAAATCACCGGTGGTGCGGAAGCCAGCATCCAACAGTTTTTGATGCACCTGTTTGCCATAGTCTTCGGACTTCTCGCTGACCGTCAGAACTCGAACTTGTTCTGGCGCCAGCCAAAGCGGGAAGGCACCGGCGAAGTGTTCGATCAGGACTGCGATGAAGCGTTCCAGGGAACCGAGCGGCGCACGATGAATCATGACCGGTCGGTGGGGCTGGTTGTCGGCACCAATGTACTCCAAGTCAAAACGTTGCTCGCTCGGCAAGTTGTAATCCAGCTGAACCGTACCCAGCTGCCACTCACGACCAATGCAGTCGGTCACGACGAAATCCGCCTTCGGACCATAGAATGCGGCTTCACCGGGTTCCGGCTGGGCATTGATGCCGAGGCTTTCACAGACTTCGACCAACGATTCCTGAGCCGTCTGCCACGATTCCTCGGTTCCCACATATTTGTCGCTTTCGGGATCGCGGAATCCCAACCGCACGCGATACTCGTTCAGGCCGAGTGACTTGAGGACAAACTGAGTCATCTCGATGCAACCACGAAATTCTTCGGCGACCTGATCATCGGTGCAGAAGATGTGCGCGTCGTCTTGAGTGAATCCGCGCACGCGTGTCATACCAGACAGCTCGCCCGACTTCTCATATCGATACACGGTTCCGAACTCGGCGAGTCGAATCGGCAGCTCGCGGTAACTGCGAGGCTTTGACTTATAGATCATGATGTGGTGAGGGCAATTCATCGGCTTCAAGATGTATTGCTCTTCCTCTTCCATCACGATCGGCGTGAACATACTGTCCGAATAGTAGGGGTAGTGCCCCGAGGTCTGGAACAGTTCAACGCGGCCTATGTTGGGCGTGTACACGGCCTGGTAACCGCGTCGCGTCAGTTCATCGCGTACGAAGTTCTCCAACACCCCTCGCACGACGGCACCCTTCGGCAGCCACATGATGAGACCCGAACCCACGAGCGGGTTGATGGTGAACAGATCGAGCTGCTTGCCGAGTACGCGATGGTCGCGGCGTTTGGCTTCTTCGATGCGCTGCAGGTGCTCTTCCAAGTCGGGCTTGTTGAAGAACGCGGTGCCATAAACACGCTGCAGTTGCGGGCGAGTCGAGTCGCCCTTCCAATAGGCACCGGCGACTGACAGGAGTTTGAAAGCACCGATCGCCTTGGGACCAGGGACATGCGGTCCACGGCAGAGGTCGATAAACTCGCCCTGCTGATAAAAAGACAAAGTGGGATCGGCCGCCAATCCATCCTGAATGTGCTCGATCTTGAAAGACTGGTTCAGATCTCGACAGATCTCGAGAGCCTTTTCGCGAGGTTCTTCGATCCGCTGGAAGGGCTCATTCAGATCGATGATCTTCTTCATCTCAGCCTCGATGGCCGGGAAGTCTTCGTCGGTCAGCGAATGCTCCAAGTCAAAATCGTAGTAATAGCCCCCGTCGATGGTGGGCCCAAAGGCGAGCTGCACCCCATCGAACAGACGCATGATGGCGCGGGCCATCACGTGCGCGCAGCTGTGGCGCATCACGCCGAGCGATTCTTCATCCTTTTTCGTCAGAATCCGCAGTTCGACCGGTTCATCGCCCGTCATGAGATAGTCGAGACCCACGGTGTGGCCATCGACCTGGGCGGCCAGTGCGGCTTTTTCGAGTCCCGGACCGATGTCGGCAGCGACATCGCGGGGCGTAATCTGTTGATCGAATTCTTTCTCAGTCCCGTCCGGCAGTTTGACCTTTAACATGACTTGGTTTTGGATCCATCGACAAGAGACAAACAGCTGGGCGGTGCCGTCGATACAAAGGACAGCAAGGAATAGCCGCACAGCGTTCCAGGCTAAAGTATAGTGTGCCCAGCACTTGGGAAAAGAGCACTTCAACCGTGGCCAAACGCCGCGGCGGGCTCAAGCAAGTGCCGCCCCATCGCACAACTAGTGGGACCCTCTGCCGTGGAAACGGTTCGGGGCAATCAGCAGATTTGCCGCACAAAATGCGAACCCGCGCTGTCCCACTGGTCTCCTCAATAAGAACGGCCTACGCTATAATCTGCGGCTTAGGCTAGGGCGATTAGCTCAGTTGGTTTAGAGTGCTTGCTTGACATGCAAGAGGTCGCTGGTTCAAGTCCAGTATCGCCCACTTGTCTTAACTCGTGCCTGGCAGATAAGTAGCAACCAGTCGACGGTCGGCTGAGCGGCACACATCCAAGACGCACAAAAGTGTACGGGATGTGTACCGTGAAAGCTCCATCCGCAATACCGTCGCATTGTCATCACAAAGGCCGCAACCTCGCGTACGTCCGAATCGACGGCCGCCAAGTCTATCTCGGCACCTACGGCAGCACGTCGTCCATATGAGCGTGTCCTTAGCGAATGGCTGGCTGGTAACCACCTCGACGAATGCTCAACCGTGGTTGAACTGTGTGCCGCCTATCTGGACTTCGCCAAGCAGGACTACCGCAAGAACGGCAAGCCAACGTCGGAACTGCATGCCATCAAGCGGACGATCCGCAAACTGTCCGACATGTGCGGTGAGCTGGACATCTACGAATTTTCGCCGAAGAAACTGAAAGCAATGCAGGCCTCGTGGGTGAAGAACAACGTGGCTCGAACAACGTGTAACCGCTACGCTGGGATCACGAAGCGGATCTTTCGGTGGGGTGTTGAAGAAGAGTTGGTTGCACCGGCGGTTTATCAAGCGATCGCTACGGTGCGAAGACTACCGAAAGGCCGCTCTCAAGCTCGTGAGACGAAACCCGTCGCACCTGTCGACGCGAAGGCTGTAATTGCAATGCTCGAACATCTACCAAGAGGGTGTGCGGACATTATTCGCCTGCAATTGACAACTGCCATGCGCCCAGGCGAAGCAATCTCGGTGCGCCCGATGGATATTGACCGTAGCGAAGACCCTTGGGCTTATGAGCCCGAATCTCACAAGACAGAGCACATGAACAGCGGCGCGTCATCTACCTGAATCAAGATGCTCAGAGGATCGTTGCACCCTATCTGTTTGGCAAACCGTCCCAACGCTGTTTCTCCCGGTACGCGAGTGTCGCCGCCTATCGGCGCTGCATCCATCGCACGTGCACCCGACTAAAGATCCCCAATTGGTCGCCGAATCAACTTCGACACACTAGTGCCACAATCATTCGCGAGAAGTACGGACTAGAGGCCGCACAATGTGTTCTTGGTCATTCCAAGATGAGCATGACCGAAACCTATGCTGAAAAGAGTCAAGAGCTGGCGAAGAAGGTCGTGGTTGGTCTTGCAAGTTCGTGATAGCTTCTACCTGAGCAATTGCCGAGTGCGGGTAGCTCCCGCGCAGGCTCGGCCGGACGATGGAAGGCTAATCGCCGTCGGCCGGCTGAGTCAGCTCGGCCGAGAGGATTAGCAATGGACGACGAATTCTACGCTCTCGTCGACGACTTCTGGAATGAGGCGGCTCGAACGCTCTACAACTACATCGACAGGGATGTGCACAAGCTACCGCTAGTTATCAAGGAAGGGCATCGTATCGCATTCTGGTGCGAGGAGAACGGCATTCAGGGTGCGACGGATTTGCACGAGGTGGTCGATGTTCTTGAGCAACATGCAAGGGCGTCGCTCAACGACCGCTGGGCGCACGAATTGGTATCACGGGAGCGACTTCAACAGGTTGGAGACCGTGCGAAGTACACCATCTCACGAATCCGCCGAAAGCTGGAGAATAGGCCAACGCCCCTCGATACCCCTGAGGCTGCCATCCTGCCGCTCGAGAAAGACCACCTGACTATTTTGCGGTACGTGAGAAACAACCCTGGCTGCAAGATGACCGCGATTCGGATGCGAGCGCTCTTTACCGACCGGCAAGTGCGTCGAATGGTTCCAGAGCTACTGGATTGGAACCTACTCTGCCGACCACGTGGGCGGAACAGTGGGCATTTCATCACCGAGCCTGGCGATAGAGAATTGGCAAGAGCGAACGACGACGTGTACGAATAACGTACGTAACTGTTGCGCACGGCAAATTACGACAACGGGACGCGCAACTCAACGGGCCGATGATCGCTCGTCGTTTCGTCATCAGGGAAGTCTCCTTCGCGGACGATGACACGTGACTTGGCGGCGCGGTTGTAGGCCCCCGCTCCAACGAATGTGAAATCGAGACACGAGTCCGGATAGTTGTCTTTACCGTCTCCATCTCGGTCGGCCCAATTCGTATCAACTAATGGAGTCGGTTGAATCCAACGCCAGCGATAGTCAAGCATATGCTCGTCAAACGCAGCATTACCGCGGCGCGTCTTGAAATCGAAGTCAAAGTTGTAGTCGCCGATGCCGATCACCGGAACTCGAAGCATTTGATCAAGCCCGCGAGCGGGCTGTCTATTGCATCGAGCGATATCGCAGTCAGGATTTCAAGCTGCGAACGCACTTGCTGCGGATCATCCGCAAGGCCGGCGTCGAGCCGTGGGTGAAGCCAATGCAGAACCTGCGGGCGTCGCGGGAAACAGAATTGGCGAACACGTTCCCATTACACGTCGTCACCGCTTGGTTGGGTAATACACCCCGTGTTGCAGAGAAGCATTACCTACAGGTGACCGACGATCACTTCACCCAGGCGACCCGCGGAGGTGGTGCAAGGGGTGGTGCAGGAGGTGGTGCCGCAGCCTGCGGCAAGCGATCGCAAGGAAACGCGACAGACCCGGCAGAACAAGGACGAAACAGCCGAAGGTCGAAGTTTCCCGACGATTGAGAACGCTGAAGAGTACGCCTGAGAGGATTCGAACCTCTGACCTACGGATTAGGAATCCGTTGCTCTATCCCCTGAGCTACAGGCGCAAACTCTCCGCAAGGCTTAGCCACTTAGCATAGATGGTTGTGGTTCGTCTGGTCGACCGCCGAGTCGCAGCATCTGGCTTGCCGACCGTAAAATAAAGAGCGATCGGAGTTCGCAGAGGTTCAGCTGAGATTCGACCTGAGCGGAGTCGATCGGGTGTGGGCATCGACCACGATCGGTCCGTTGATGATAGAGCACTCAAGCAACTTCTCTATCGGCTTGCTTGTCCGACAAGGCTCAAGAGATGCGCTTCACGAACTGAGGAATAACGTCCGCCCGTCGCCTCCACCAGAATGAGAACAGCCGCGGCTTGAATCCGAATCGCGGCGGCCGCTTGGTATAGAATCCGGAGGAATAGGCGGAGCCGACCTTCTTTAGCCTCGCGAAGGCCTTCTCGGTATGGTTGATTCGGAATCTGCCAGACACGCCGAGAGTGGGCAGGCCAAACCTTGTCGTGAAGGTGTAGAACGCAGCCTGAGAGGACAGGCTCACGACGCACTCTTTCTCAGGCAGGTCGATGGCCTCTGCCCCCTTACGAACGTCGACAATCATGGCGCGGTCGATATCGGTAAGGTAGAACGTGACCGGTGGAACATACCGCAGCAGCAGGCTCTGGTACTTCTTGCGAAAATCGGCGATTCGATCATTGGCCGCGCTCAGAACCTTCTCCAACTCGACAGGCTCATTGGAGTTGAGCTCTTGGTCCGGGAGTTGCTCCCAGTCCTTCATATACTTCTCGATCGCCTGTGTGCTTTTTTCGAATGGACCCTGCGCCATGTCCCACTCATCTCCAGGGTACATGACCATCAGCCTCTCAGGATCCACGGCCGCTGCAACATCTTCGATTGTGTTCACGTGCGAGTTCATGTGCGCATTCTCTTGATGGGCGAATCGCACAAAGCTGGCGAACGGAATGACATATCGAGGAGAAATCACTTCGATGTCTCGCAGGAAGTTGTCCAGCACTTGGCGCGCTTCCGACTTCTTACGTTCGACGTCGTCCGGGTTACCCGGCCAGCCCGCGATCGAGAACTGGTCCAGTAACAGATCCACGTCGCCCAACTGCCGCATCAATCGCTTGAGTGTAGGCAGGGGCGCTTCACAATCGTTGATGTTGAGAACTGTCGTATCCGGGGTTTTGAGAGCCAGGCTGGAGTCCAAGTGCCCGATCTGGTAGCACGCTGCGCTGAAGTCGCTGGTCAAATTCACCCACTTCCCATGGGGCATCTCAACCACTTCCTTGAAGCCCTGACCCTTGAGCCAGTCCAGGATCTCAGTGTCGTAGTGCTTTTGGAAAAGCAGCGTAATGCCCGACTTGAGCTCGGCCGGCATCGATCGGATGGTCGGAATGCTCAGATGGTCGGGGTGCTCGTGGGATATCCAGATGTGTGTCACGCGTGAAAACGCGTCATCGTGCAAAACAGGCTTGGGATACAGTTCCCAGCTTTCGTTGAACGCTCCGCCCTTTAGCCAAGGGTCTGTTAGGACCGCTACCCCGCCGTCCTCGAACAGAACACTCGCGTGACCTACAAATGTCAATTTCATAGCTCGTCGGCTACTCCATTCGTCCCGTAATCTCTATCGCCGCCTGATTAAAGACGTCCCCCGACGAGCACAATACCTTGTAGTCGATCATGTATGCTGATACATATTCCACGAAGGCTCTGAACTCACCATTCACCGCGTTGAACTCGTCGAAGATAAGAATTGTGCCTGGTACCAGATGCTGATGAAGACGCGTGAGGACGTACAGCGTCGAAGAGTGAAGATCAGCATCGAGGTGCACCACCAACCTTTGGCTGCACTGGAATTCTTTTAAGAACGTTGGCAGGGACTTTTGAAACCAACCTTTCACAAAGCTGACTCGGTCATCATCGATTTCCGGCGTCACGCCGTTGGTATCAAAGGTCCCCTTAGGGACGACCCGGGCCAGCACGGGCCAGTCGTTCGGCAGACCCTCGAACGAGTCAAACCCCCAGAATCTCGAATCCGGGTCTGAATTTAACTTGGCCCACTTCTTAATCGTCTCTCCCTTGAACACTCCAAATTCAAGGTAGGCGATGGCTGACCCTTTTAAGACGTGTTCATTGACGTACGAATACAGGTCGTATCTGTGCGGCAGGTTAACGTCGCAACGCTGCGCCTTCCGCCATTTTCCGAACTCCAGCATCGCATTGACATAGTCCATGTGCCGCGATGGAGGAATGCCGCTGCCGACAATCAGCTCTTTGATTCGAGTCCGCATGGGTGGCATAGAACGCCACCATCGTCGTTATCTCTTTTCGGACGATGGACCCCTGTAACGTGATGTCTGCGCAAGGTGCTCGCACCGGCGTGCGCCCAGAATTTCACAACTTATATTATTGGTTCACGACGGTCTTGTCCACCACCGCGGCCCACCGGGCATGATTGCCGTCGATCATCGTCGTCGCCGATCTGTGGTTCGACACGTTTCAGCGCAGGCGGTCTCAAAGACGAGCTTTCCCTACGCTCATTTCAACCAGTTGGCCAACACCGGCGGTGTCCAAAGACTGAAATGGGTCAACAGACAAAATCCCGTGCCGAAGATATTCAGGTAGGAATGAATTGATGTCATCCCGGCTGTACCCACAGGTCATCTGCGTGAGGTCGTTTGTTCCGAAGCTGAAGAAATCGGCGAATCGAGCGATCTTGTCTGAGGTCAGGGCTGCGCGCGGCGTCTCGATCATCGTACCGATCGGAATGT
>CAJHYQ010000540.1_pt1 | contig 12863 bp, 11 predicted proteins | sample 9198721 | NCBI WGS metagenome assembly CAJHYQ01 (sample SAMEA7708357, study PRJEB35096) | sediment metagenome | biome: marine neritic benthic zone biome [ENVO:01000025]; feature: sediment [ENVO:00002007]; material: shallow marine sediment [ENVO:03000034] sea grass bed [ENVO_01000059] ... | reverse complement strand
TTGGATCTCGCCATGATCGAGCACTCTTACGAATATCACCGCATGCGGCTGGCCCAAGCCGCCGAGCGGCAGAGGAGTGAGGTTCAGTTTCGTAACCTCGTTGAAGCGGCCGCCTGCATGATCCTCATTCTTCGCGAAGACTTGAGGATCGCGTATTTCAGTCCGTTTGCCGAAAAGCTGACCGGGTATGGGGCCGACTCGGTGGCCGGAGAAGATTACCCATCGCTGTTCTACGAAACGGATTCCGAACAAGAGGTGCGTCGGCGCCTCGTGGAAGCGTTGCACGGCAGCGCCGTTCATAACTACGAGACATCGGTGGTCTGCAGCGATGGATCGATCCGATGGTTGACCTGGAACGCGCTGCGAATTGACGATTTCGACGGCCAACCGGCCGTTCTGGCGGTAGGCCACGACATAACAGAGAGTCGCCGAGCCCAACAAAAACTGGTTCAATCCGAACGCCTGGCCGCGATCGGACAGACCATCACCGGTTTGGCTCACGAAGGCCGAAATGCGCTACAACGGATTAACTCCTGCACCGAGATGTTGGAATTCGAGGTCGAAGAGAACCAGGTCGCCATGCAACTGATTCACCGGCTCGAGGCCGCTCAGGACGATCTGCGCCGTCTGTTCGACGAGGTCCGGAACTTCGCTGCCCCGATTCAGCTAGAGCGGGCACCGTGCCGAATCACTGGGATCTGGCGCGAGGCCTGGGAACTTTTGTCCAACGATTGGACGGGCCGCGATATCGCCATGGCCGAAACGATATCCGACAACCTGCCCGAGGTTGATGCAGATCGTTTTCGGCTCATCCAGGTGTTTCGCAATTTGATCGAGAATTCGCTGGCGGCCTGTCGTGATCCGGTGCGGATCCAAATTGCCAGCAATTTGTCGCCCGAAAATGCCGACTTCATCGAGATTCGGGTCCGTGACAACGGGAGCGGTCTGGATCCGGATGTGCGGGACCGCGTCTTTCAACCGTTCTTCACCACAAAGACCAAGGGGACGGGACTTGGCATGGCGATTGCTCAGCGAATCATCGAGGCACACGGAGGCACCATTCGAGTCGGTGAAGCGGAGGCCGACGGGGCCGAATTCGTGGTGACGATACCGATAGGACATTCATAAATGGAATCGCTGCGCATTGCCGTTGCCGACGATGAAAGGGACATGCGAGATTACTTGAAGGCAGTGCTGGAGCGACTCGGTCACCAGGTCCTTGGACCAGTTCAAAATGGGTTGGAATTGGTCGAGCTATGCCGGCGAGAACTGCCCGATTTGATCATCACCGACGTGCGCATGCCCGAACTTGACGGTGATGCTGCCCTACGCGAGATCTGTGCCGACCGGCCGACGCCGTTTATCGTCATAACCGCTTACGGACTGTCGGAGACGATGTCCGACGAGCTTCACATCGGTTACGGAGAATACCTGAACAAGCCCGTCCGAAAGGCGGATTTGGTTACCGCGATCGACAAAATCACGCATGAGGGTCATTTTGGGTCGCCCGAGTAGACTATTGTGTGCGTATCGGCACACAAGGTGGCCAACTGACACACAAGCGACAATGGAACACCAGTTATGAAGTACAACCGGCCCATCGATCTGCTGCTGGTTGATGATGATGATTATCTACGTGGAGATTTGGCGCGTTTCTTCGCAGAACGCGGTTATCAAGTCAGCGAATGTCAAAATGGTGAGGAGGCACTGGAGCAGACAGACCGCCAGGCCTTTGATGTCATCATCGTGGACATGGTGATGCCCGGGATGTCTGGGCTGCAATTGCTCGAGAAAATTAAGGCCCGCGGCGCGGACTCAGAAGTCGTGATGTTGACGGGCGAAGCGACGGTCGAGTCGGCGGTCGAGGCCATGAAACTCGGAGCCCGCGAGTTCTTGACCAAGCCGGTGCGACTCAAGGAGCTTGAGCATCTCGTCAACAAGGCTTGTGAGTCGGGCCAGCTGCGCAAAGAGAACCGTCAGCTCAAGGCGGTTCTGCAGCAGCATCAGCGTCCGCCGAACATCATCGGTGATTCGCCCCAGATGCAGGAAGTCTACCGGCTGATCAACCGGACGGCTGAATCAAACAAGCCGATCTTGATTCAGGGCGAAAGCGGCACGGGTAAGGAGCTTGTTGCGCGCGCCTTGCACCAAACAAGCCCGTTGGCGGACAAGCCGTTGGTCGTGATTAACAGCGCAGCGCTGCCCGAGACATTGCTGGAGAGTGAGTTGTTCGGGCATGAAAAGGGCGCCTTTACGGGGGCGGTGAGCGCGAAGCCAGGATTGTTCGAAGTTGCCGATGGTGGCACGTTGTTCATTGACGAAGTGGGCGAATTGGCAGGCGCTCTGCAAGCGAAACTGTTGCGCGTTCTGGAGGACGGTTCACTGCGACGGCTTGGCTCGGTGAAAGAGCGTCGTGTCCATGTCCGTTTGATCGCTGCGACCAATCGTGATTTGGCGACCGAAGTCGATGCGAGGCGATTTCGAGAAGATCTGTACTATCGAATTAACGTGTTGACGATCAACTTGCCTCCACTTCGTGAGCGGACTGGCGATGTCCGTCAATTGGCGGAATACTTCGTCGGCGCTGATTGGAACATCGAGCCGCAGGTCACCCCGGTGCTCGAACGATACAGTTGGCCGGGCAACATTCGGCAGCTGCAGAATGCCATTGAGCGAGCCAAGATTCTTGCTCAGGACGACTGGGTTCGGATCGAGAACATGCCACCGGAGATTGTCCGCGGCGCAAAAAGCCCGACTTTACCGACGCCCGGATCGAAGTGTGATCTGGAGACGTTGAACAAGACACATATTGCCGAAACCTATCGTCGCCACAAAGGCAACAAGGCCCGCACCGCTCGTGCGCTTGGCATCGGCAGACGGACTCTGTATCGCCTGCTGGAAAAATACTCCATCGACGATCGACAAGATCAGCCGGAGGCCTGACCAAGCGCTGCTCGTGGTTGCTTTGCCGCGCGTACCAACCTTCCTGGGTCGCTCGTGGTGCTACGCAGGCAACCTGCTACTTTCGCAAGACCAACACGGGGCAATGTGCTAAGCGCACGACGCGCTCCGCGACGGATCCCAGCAGAATGCGTTCCATCCCTGTGCGACCGTGAGATGGAATCACGATCAGATCTGAGGCGATCTCTTCGGCCAGATCCGTGATGACGCGGCCAGGATCGCCAAACCCGATCTTGATTTGCACGCCGTCAAATTCGCTCAGCTTCTCCTGGATCGCTTCTTGCGCGTGGCTGAGACGACTCGCGTTATCCACGGTTGCCCAAATCACCCCGGGTTCAGTTGCCGTCAACTCGGGCAGCACATGAATAACATGCAAGTGGCCGGGCTCGTCGACAAGCTGGTTGCCCAAGGCGATGGCCTGGTAGGCCTCGTCGGAAAAGTCGTAAGGTACCACTACTCGATTTCGCGGTAGCCACCCCATAGTGTTTCCTCCGTTTTACGTGATCGATGCTCGACGACGCCCTTCGTCGACGAGGAATCATATCTCTAAATACATTACAAGCAACTGCCGGACCGAAGTTTGGCAGGTGCAACGGTCGGCTCGGTCGCCGATCGATTCGGCCCATAGCGTCGGTACGCTCCACGATCGGAACATGTTAGACTCATAGTTGTATGAAAAACAAAACACAGGATGGAGTCATCGGCGCGCTATCTTAGACGAAAGTGTGCTCGAACGCACGATGCACTCGTAAAGGCGCAGGTCGACGTCCACTCAGAAGATGGGAGTCTTGAATTCATCACAATGGCATGTCGCGTGCATAACTAAGGAGACGGCGGGGCTCAGTCACTTCCCATCACGCGAAGGGAACGAGCCGTGTTACTTCGATATCACAAGGTGCTGGTCCCTCTTGATTTTACCGAGAAGAATCTCGAGGCACTTAACGTTGCCCAACAGCTGGCACATCAGAACGATGCTCACGTCACCTTGCTGCACGTGATCGAGACAATCGATTATGTCGCCGATGACGACATCGAATCGTTCTACAATATGTTACGAGACCGGGCCAAACGAAAACTCGAGTTAGCTGCGGCACCTTTTGAGGAAGCGGACATTGAAGTGGACCAAAAAATCGCTTTGGGTAAACGTGGACGCGGCATCGTGACCTACGCTCTGCAAAACGAGATTGACTTGGTGGTGATGAGTTCTCACAAAGTAAGTTTGACGGATCCGCCAAAAGGATTGGGATCGTTGAGCCACCAGATTTCGATTATGTGTCCGTGCGCTGTCCTGTTGGTCAAGTGACTGGGAACAAAAATTAGCGATGCCTAGAAAACAATTGCAGGTAACGTTGGAAGAACTGCACGAGGCGTTAGGTGATGCCGAGCAGATCGATGACGATACGCGAGCGATGCTGAAAACGGTCACGGCGGAGATTCAGCGATTGTTGGATGAAGAGCAGTCGCCGACAGAGCAGGATGTCCATTCGGTTTCCAGCGAACTAAAGGAGCTGTTGTTGCGATTCGAGAGTGAGCATCCGCAGTTGACGGGTATTCTCGGCCGCATCGCCGACGGGTTGGCCAACCTTGGCATCTAACTCCCTTGTCACCCAGGCGCTGCCGTGAAAGGTCGATGACATGAAAACGCCTTTTGCATGGGCGAAGTCATCACCACAAGACGACTTCGAGCGTTTGCGTGAACAAATGGTGCGAACGCAGCTCAAGAAACGCGGCATCCAAGATCGTCGTGTTTTGGCCGCCATGTCACAGGTTCCCCGCGAGGAGTTTGTGTTGAGCGAGAATCGGGCGGCCGCCTACGACGATTGCGCCCTTCCCATCGCCTGCGGACAAACGATTTCGCAGCCCTATACCGTGGCTTTCATGTGCAAGGCCCTGGAGCTTGACGGGTCCGAAAAAGTCCTCGAAATCGGTGCTGGTTCGGGATATGCCGCCGCCGTGTTGTCTCAACTGGCCCGCGAAGTCCACACCACCGAGCGTCTCCCAGAGCTTGCCGAGGACGCGCGTCAGCGACTGAGATCATTGGGCTATGACAACGTCCATGTGCACCTGGTGGATGGGACACTCGGCCTTGAAAGTGAAGCGCCCTTCGACGGGATCGTGGTCACGGCGGGCGGTGCTGAATTGCCCAGCCCTTACCCACGCCAACTCAGCGAGGGAGGGCGGATCGTGATTCCGCTGGGTGGAGCAAGCTCGCAGACCATGTATCGCTATCGGCTGAAGGGCGGGAGACTCGAGGAAGAGGATCTCGGTCGATTCGCTTTCGTTCCGCTCATCGGCCAACACGGATGGCCTGAAACATAAGCCGTGATTCTAAATTCACATGCTAATTGGCATGGATCGTCTCAGCGTATTTCAAAGCTCCTGTGTGTCCATCGTAGTACTGGAAGATCACATGCGGGCGCGGAAAAGCCACCCAACGAACATCTCGCGGTTCGATGGGGCTGTTGAACACGTTGTTGATCTGAACAACACAATAGTGTGGAAACAGGCGATTCTTGCGCGGGATGTCGCTCAACAGGTAACTCGACCAGCGAATGTCGCACTCGCGAGGACCATACTTGAAGGGCCCGTTCGCGGGGCGCCCGCCTTCGTCTTCGATTGGTCGATGATTCACTGAGTTGTGCGGGCCGGACGCAAACTCCCAGACATTGTCCGTGATCTTAATCGCGAAGCTGTTATGCAAGTCGCCTGTCAGCACGAACACAGGCTTCGATTGTTGGTCCCAGAATTCGATCAGGCGCTCTCGATCTGACAGGAAGACGGTCCAAGCATCATCCTTGGCCGTGGCTTTATTCAGGTCAGCCCCGCCGCCGGCACCTACATGGGGAACCATGAAGTTGACGGAAGACACAACAAACAAGAAATCCGCCGTGCTCTTCTTGATCGAATCCATCAGCCAATCCGTCTGCCGCTTGCCAAGCATGGAAACGTCCGGGCGATCTGGACGGGTGACGTCGTGTAGATCACGGTGCGACCGTGTATCGAGCAGGAAAAACTCGCAATTGGCAACCCGGAATTTGCCATACGTTCGGCGACCAATCGAATAGCTGGCTTTGCCTGTGGTAACTGCGGCGGGTCGGATGCGAATGCGGTTGTCATCGAGCACTTCGACAATGTCATAGACACCGTGATTGGGGTCTGCCAAGGAGGCGTCCGGTTCGGGATCGAGCACGCCTGCCAGCTGCCCGCCCCAATGGACATGCAAGTTGGCCATTTGATCCAGCGGTAATTGAGTGAACTTGGCGGTGGCGTCGACCAGGATGTCACTGCCCTCATTCAAATGACATTGGCCGAAGGCGGCGGGGTGCGAATGCTCAACTGGATTCGCCCAGGCCAAATAGTCGAACCACGCTCGTACCGCAATGTCGCGAAACACCGCGCGACGATCACGAAATCCCCCTGTTGCCGTTCCGTAGATGTCATTCAACGCCTCATGGTCGTCGTAGGTGAAAAACGAGGGCACGTGTCCATGCCAACGGGCAAGATTGGGCGCACGCTGCAAATAAAGCTTGTAGTTCTCCCAGACACCAGTAATGCTCGGCGCCAACTGAACGATCTGCGGAGTCTTGTCTACCGTTTGCCCCGTTTGCTGTAGCCACCGATCCACAGGAAATTCACGTCGATCCTCGTACAACCAGTCGCCATTGAGAATCGCAAAGTGAACCTTGTCATGGACCTGCCGTAGCAACGTGTCATAGGTCTTCAAGGCGGGACCGCCACCGTCGTTGGGATTCTGATTGTTACCGCAGGCAAATTCAAAAGCGAAGTTGAAGAGTCCTTCTGGGTTGTGGGTTGCATCGCGCAACTGTTCCGAGTCAGGCAGAGTGCGAAACGAGCCGCGGCGTCGCGAGCGGCCACCGGGAATGACAACTTCGTAGAAGTACGCGTTATCCGGCTCGAGGTTGCCGATCGTCGCCAACCCTGTGTTGTCGTCTTCCAGCTTTGTTTCCACGAAATCAGCAAGCTGCTGAAGCCGATTAGGATGCGTTCCGTAGCGGACCTGAAAGTTGCCGGGACGTGAAGTGCGAGCCCAAACAGACATCGAATGGCTCGAAGGGCGCCCAAGTATCGGTCCGTGGGTGATCGTGTTGCCGATTTGCCCGAGGGCGATGCCGCCGCCCAGCAGATAGGCAATACATGCGGTTTGAATACGAGCCCAACCGACGATGCCGCCGACCATCATCTTCATCCGTCGCATCCCCCAGAGGCCTTTGAATCAAAGGGCGTCATAACTGCCGGGCCATTGTAACACGCCAACTATGAAGGTTTAGCAGATGGACGGCCGATGTTGCGGAACTGTTACGACACGCGCGACTTGAGGCAAATGAGTCGCGTGGAAATCATTTGGTGCGCTTCAGGCGGACTTGAATGATGCCGCGATTATCCGCTAACTGAGCCCAGTCGTCATAACAACGCAGGAACAGTCGTCCGCTTCGTGCGATCGACAAATCTGACTCGGCCGTGAGCGGAAACGGATCGCTCAACTCGAAACCATCTTGAATGATCGCTTCGATGCGTCCCTCGCCCAAGTCATTCCCGTTGGCGTTGATCGCCGTGTACGGTTCATCGACCGACCACGAACCGTGAGCACGAACGGAATATTGTTGGCCGCGTGCGACCGCAATCCGCGTCGCTTGGAAACCACCGCATGCCTTAAGAGGTGTTTTAATCGTCCGCCCCACCTGGATGGATTGAAAGGCCGCAGACCAGGGCCACTGACATAGGTCAGCCCGATATCCGTTGTCGATACTCTTGCCCATCATCTGCAATTCGAAGTCGATATTCTTCATCATCGGGCTGAAAATGTCTTCGAAACGGATGTCGCTGCCCTCGACGATCTTTTGACCGAGGACACGGAAACGCTGATGATAGTTTGGATTGTGATGCAGCAGATAGCAGAGGGCCCAGCTCTCGGCGTACGCGATCTTTGCTTTGGAAAGCATCCGATCGTCGTCCGAATTCCAAGAGCTAGCCACGACTTCAAAATCGACGTCAGCTTTGTTCCCAATCGACTCGGCGAGCGGAGTTGTGAAGCTATCCCGCGAAACGATCTTACGCAGTGAGAGCTTGGCATCACGTAGGTTGGCCAGCGTTTCGGGACGACAGCTGGCTCCCCGTTTTCGGATGGCGTTTTGGGCCATGAGCTCGGCCATTCCTTCGCGGTACCAGTCCGGCCCGTTTTTGCCAAAGGCCATAAAACAGTAGCCGTGCACCACCTCGTGTTCAACAACACCGGGCTGATTGGTGGCATAGATGATCGACGATCGGCCGATGCGGCGATTCGCGCGCGTTTGATCGATGAAGGTTCCTCCACCAATCTCTTTGAGGATGAGCAAGGCGTTGTTGGTTGGAAGGTCGCTTGCTTGCCAATTCTTAAACTCGTCGATGAGGTAACAGGTGATTCGCCCACTTAGGCGACGTCCCCAGTAGCTCTCGGATTTGCCCAGCACCGATTCCATCTGGGCGATGCGTCGCGTCGCGCACTCTTCCGCTAAGTCGGTATGCACGTCGAAATGGCGAGACTTGAAGTTTCCGATGCGGTCTGTCGAACCTTGTTCCTCACCCCGACCGTTGGCTTGAAGAGAGAGCACAAGCATGGTCACGAACAAGCAACAACCAAACAGTTGCTCAAGCGTGGCCATCGATCGACGGTAAAGTACCATTCGCATCCTCGCTAGACTGCATATCCGCTTCGCACGGTGAATCCCACTTCGCACGATGACCGCCACCCGACGTGAGTGCGGTGCTGAACACTCCGAAGCAACACCTGAAAAGCGCCGAGAGTCCCCAAAGCGATCGGCGGCTTCCGTTCCACACCTTCACGGCGGTGGGTGTGCAGACGAGGCTGACGTAGTAAAGGCCAACAAAGCCGTGGCTAGGAGCGCCACACGGATGTGTACATCCTCTGTTCCGTGGCCAAAGTCTAATCAGTTGCCAATTCAACTGCAAGGATGATTCTTCAGTTCTGCAACATCTGGGCGGATTACGTGTACGGTCTTTAACGGACCGTAAAAACTCTGCGCGCAAGATCAGAGTTTCTAGCGACTGATGCGGTCACAAGCCACAAGTGTCGACCCTGAGTCTTCCGTTTGAACCGGGGTGTTTCCGATGACACTTTGATCTGGCAAGCCAAACGCCAAAAACTCGAAAAAGCGAAGGTTCCTGCATTTTGATTGACCGATACAATGAAGTAGAGGCAGTAAGGAGCATTCAGAATGTCGCGTAATCCGTCTGAAGACCCGGCTTATATCGCGCCGCTGGACATCGTTTTCGAAGGGCGAGAACAGGTCCGTCGTCGCGCGCCGATTCACGACGAGCAGGCGACACCACGTGCCGGGTATTTGGTGGAGCTATCGGGACATCCGATCACGTTGGAGTACATCGAATTTCGGATTCTCCGATTTCTTGCGGCCAAGCCCTATCATGCCTACACGCCGCGGCAGATCGTTCAGGCAGTGGCCACCGAGGAGCATCCTGTCACCGAGGAAGAACTCAGCGGTCACGTGAATTCGCTTCGGGCTAAGCTCGGATTGTTTAGCGATTACGTGCAGAGCGTGCCCTACGTTGGGTATCGCTTCAAGGCCTAGAGAGGTCGCGCGTCGCTTCACGCTTGGTGCTCATCGTCACTGTCGGTCGCCGCATCCCCCTTTTTCAGGCGGCGTATGATGGCCGGCGTGAACCACAGCAACAGGCACGCCACCGCCAAGAGTTGACAAATCCACGACGACATGAAGGCCGATGGTGACGTCGACTTGGCCAGGCATTGAAGGAATTTGTGTTCCAGCTCTCCACCCAAGATGATGCCTAAAACGACAGGGCCAAGTGGTACACGAAAACGCTCGAGTGTGAATCCTAACACACCCATGGCCAGCATCACGGTGACGTCAAAGTAGCTTGCGTTGAGTGAAAACGAGCCGACGATACAGAACACGACGATCGCCGGAAGCATGATATTGCGTGGTATGTGCACCAGCATTGAACCTGTGCGGATGGCAATCATTCCCAAGGGGATCAAGATCAGATTCGCCAACACGAAAGTGACATAGATGCTGTAGACCAAGGCCGCTTGCTCGAAGTTCTCCGTTGCGTCGAAGATGTCTGGCCCAGGTCGGATGTTCTTCATGAGCAGCACGCCGATCGCAATGGCAGTCACCGAGTCACCCGGAATCCCAAAGACCAAGGCCGGAATCCACGCGCTACCGAGCGCCGCATTGTTGGCCCCCGTCGCGTCTGCCAAACCCTCTTCCGTGCCGTGACCGTACTCGGCCGGCGCCCGCGAGAATCGTTTCGAGACCGCATAGGAGATCCAGGCCGCGATGTCGGCACCCGCTCCGGGCAGCATGCCGATGAACGATCCGATCACGCTGCTCCGCATGAGGTGCAGGACGCGTCGACCGGCCATTGGCACCACATGGGTGAAGACTGAAAAGATCGAGTTCTGTTGCCGATTGCCTTCCGTCTGCGCTTGGGCTGAATCGTCAGTCGCTTGGCCAAGGTTCAACGTCAGGGCATTCCGTAAGACTTCTGAAATGCCAAACAATCCAATCATTGCGGGGATGAAATTCACGCCCGTGATCAGTTGGTCGAACCCGAAGGTGAGCCGCGGTTCGCTGTAGTCGGTTCCCAGACCGACGGTGGAAAGCAGCAGTCCGAGCAGCAACGCCAGGGCGCCTTTGAGTCTCGAGTCGTCGGACACAATGGCAGCGCACGTCAGGCCCAAGAGGTACAGCCAGAAGTACTCGTAACTCGTGAATTCAGCTGCCAATTTGGCTAACTGAGGTGCCGCCATTGCGAGTACGACGGTGCCAAACAATCCACCCAACACGCTGAACACCAACGAAATGCCTAAGGAGCGACCCGGATATCCCTTTTGCGTCAGCGCGTAGGCGTCGGATGCGTAAGCCGCTGAGGCTGGAGTTCCTGGAATCCGCACGAGTGCGGCAGGAATGTCGCCGGCAAAGATGCTGCAAGTGACGGTCGTGACAATCGCGGCGAGTGCTTGGACATCGGACAAGAAGAAGGTCAGCGGCACCATCAGCGCGACGGCCATCGTCGCGGTCAGACCGGGTATCGAGCCAACGAAGATGCCATAGCCGGCGGCCAGGACGATCACCACCAGTACTTGCGGCTGGCTGATCGATTCGAGAGCCGACAACAACGCCTCGTTCATTTATTCGCCTCGTCCAGAAACCATTGCCCGCAGCGGGTCGCTACCATCCTAGCCATCCCCGAGGCAGGGGCACACGCAGGCCGTGAACAAACAGATGGTAGATTCCAGCGGAAACCAGCACTGATGTTGTCAGCGCAATCCCAGGCCGCACACCCATCCACAAAGACAGCACGATCAAAATGCTCATGCTCATCAGGAAGAATCCCACCGTCTCGGCGAGCAACGCATAGGAAACGATCGCCACGAGGATCAAAGCAAAGCTGAGAACGCCACGCAACGTAATGACTTTTGATTTGGAATCAATTGAGTCTGAAGGCTGACCACGAATTGATTGAATGGCGATCGCCAGAATCGTGAGACCGATCAACAGTCCAATCGCTTGGGGATACGCATGAGGATTGAAGGGATCCTCGTTCACCGACTGCATCGCCTCATTCGTCAATAGCTCGCCAAACTTCTGGTCGGTGTCGCGGAGGAATCTGTCCAACTCCTCACCACTTCGCCAGGTGTTGTCGAAGCGTGCCTCCTCCATCACCTGCGGGAACGTCTTGTCTCCAACCGTGGTCTGGCCGGTGACAACTTTTTCCAGTGCTGCCAACACGGTGGCATGCACATCCTGCGTGGCACCTTTGGGCAGAACCAATGCCCGCCAACCACCTAACGACCAATCGGTACCTTGTTCGGCGAAGGTCGCGACATTTGAATACCCTTGGGCGCGCTCAGGCGACATCACGCCCAGCGATCGAACTTGACCGGATGCCAGCAATGTCTCGGCCTCGGGCAAACTACAGCAAACGAAGTCGAAGCCACCGCTAAGTAACTCCTGCAGTGACGGGCCCGCGCCGGTTGAAGAAATCCACTTCACGTCTTCGACTTTTAGATCGGCGGCCAACAACCAGCCAGCCAGCGCCAAATGCCACGCTCCACCACTTGCCGTGCCGGAAGCTGTGAGCGTTTTCGGCGACCGACGTATTTCGTCTTCCAGCTCCTTGAGGGTCTTCCACCGCGCGTCGGTCAGAACAAACAACGCGGCGTAATCTTCGTTGATAGACATCAATGGGAGGCAGTCGTCAACAGAGAGGTTTGTCAAACCACTCCAATGCATCATATTCAACTCGAGTGTCGCCATTCCCAGTGTGTAACCGTCGGGACGAGCCGAAAGAGCACGACTGTGACCCGTTACGCCCTTACCACCGGTTGCATTGATGACGTTGACGGGGACTCCTAGCGCTGCTTCGGTCTCAAGATGTGCGGCGATCGTGCGAGACACGCGATCGGTTCCTCCGCCTGCCGCCCAAGGACAAACCAACAGCACAGGCCGGCTTGGATAAACGTCGGACTTCGTACAGCCCGAAAGCAGCACCACGAGAAGGCATAGCAAACGGTATCGTCCACGACGGCTACCGCCGCGTTGAATCGCATTCATTCCGTAACTTCTCAATGATTCTGTTGGCTCCTCGCTCGGTTTCGTGTTCAGGATTATAACGCGGCCTGTTGGCCAGTGCACCTGCCAACTGAATTCCTCGACTCGCGTTAACGCAGCGGTTAAATTGCGCCTGGGCAAAACCAATCACCTTTATTGATCGTGAGAAGACAAATGAAACGGCGCGATTGGATGAAGTATGTAACCGGTGCCGGTGCCAGTGCCGCCGGTATGGCAGTGTGGACGGACCTCGGGGCAACCAACGCGGCCTCCGCGCAGCAAACAACCGAG
>CAJHYQ010001120.1_pt1 | contig 12923 bp, 10 predicted proteins | sample 9198721 | NCBI WGS metagenome assembly CAJHYQ01 (sample SAMEA7708357, study PRJEB35096) | sediment metagenome | biome: marine neritic benthic zone biome [ENVO:01000025]; feature: sediment [ENVO:00002007]; material: shallow marine sediment [ENVO:03000034] sea grass bed [ENVO_01000059] ... | reverse complement strand
GACGTGGGAATACGTGTCGGCGACTTATGAAGGAAAGCCAATTGACGTCGGGAAGAATGACACGATCACACTAACAGAAGACAGTTGGACGCTTCGACGCAACGGGAAATTGATCAGTAGCTCGACTTGGGAAATCGATTCTACAAGGAGCCCAAAGTGGCTGACAGAATTCACCAGAGGAGGCAAAGTCAACTTCTTGGATAGATGGGTTTACAAATTCAACGGGGAACAGTTGGTGCTCTGTAAATCGTCGTGGATGGACGAGCGTCGACCAAAGGAATTCATCTCTCGAGAAGGTGATAAACAATACCTGATCGTTCTCCGTCGGAAAGACACGAAGGGGAAAACCGAATGACGCGAGTCAGCGAAATTCGCCAACAAGTGACACCGAAGTCGCGGCCCGTTGAACCCGTCGGTTGGATAACCTCGTTCAGGTAGGCCGCTACTGTATCTACGGCGGTGTCTTTTCAAAAATGACACCGCTGCAGCTTAGAAAAATCTCTTCGAGCGTTCGGTCGATGCAACCTCGTGCACGAAGCCGACGGCGAAACTCGCATCGGTCGAAGTCACCTCGATCATTTGGCGTCTACGCACGTCGCCGAATCTATCGCAGCTGAGGGTGACCTCTTGAAGAACGGCTGCGCCGACGAGAACTCGAATCGTCAGTCGGTTGATGTCACCTGGTTCAGTCTGCAAATCGCGTTCACGACCTTGGTCGTGAACTGCCTACGGTTTGCGTGCAGGCGGCAGTCTACGGGGCACGGTCTGCAATCACGGAGTCAGAGCCACTCGATTGCGTAGGTCACATCGCGCCGCAAAGTTTGCGCATAGAGCAATTCTTACCGCGCGGCATCAGTTTGGTGAAAGCTTGCCATTCGCTCCGAGGATTCGATGCCGCGCGATTCGTGTTCGATCCCGGCAATGAGCCTGTCATTCTGCCGGCGGTCAGCAACGTTTCGACGACCGCTGGCGGAAGCCTCGATTTCCAGTTGCACGGCGAGCGCATGGGCGTTCGTGGTGAATGCTGGGTCGCGCAAGCCGCGGGGACCTACTTCGTGGCGGTACTGCAAACGCTCAATCCCGCAACCGGTAACGGCATCCGTTCGATTGGCGGATGGGGAGAGGTCTACTACAAGCTAAACGACTACACAACATTCTATTTGGGATATGGCATCGACGACCCGCGCAACCAGGACGTTGGCTTCCTGACCATGGGCCCCGATCCCAATGACCCCGGCCAGAGGACCTTGAACCAAGTGGCGTGGTCAACCATCCGATGGGACGTCAGCGACTTCTTTCACCTGGGCTTTGAGGTCAGCCATCGCGAGACACACTACGTCAACCCGCTGGCCAGCGATGAAGGCCTTCTCTTCCACTTCGCCTCTTGGCTCGACTATTAATCACCGCGCCCAGCTGATTCAGCTTGTTGTGGTATGGGGCGTGTTCAGGCAATCGATGCGTTGAAAGATTGAATCAATGGTCGCTGGGCAGATTCGACTCAGATGCGGAACGGATGCGCGCCAATTCTTCTGCGTTGCGATTCATCACTTGCAGCCAGTCGCCGTCGTCGGGCATGTTTCCGCAGGGATCGAACACAATGCTGTCTATGCCCAGTTCCGAGAGCTGCTTGACGCTCTCATCAACTGGATTCCCCTCCCAGATCATCCACTTCGCGGGATGGCGCTTGAGCAACTCCCGCATCTTCGCCCAATCATCTTCCGACGGAAGCGTATTGGGCTCCCAGTGAACCGACTCTCCTTTGAGTCCATACTTTCGCTGCAAGTATTGATACACCGGGTGTGAGAAGATAATCGGTTGCTGGGATGCGTCGCGAGTCGCCTTCTCGAGTTTCTCACCCAGAGCGTTCATATCCGACGTAAGCGCTTCATAGTTCTGCTTAAAGGCATCACTGTGTTCCGGACGCAATTCTGCGAGCGCTTGATGAATTGCACCTGCCTGGGCAATCGCGATTTCCGGGTCCAACCAGGTTGTGAAAGCAGTCCCTGCATGCGAGTGCACGTCGCCCGGTCCGTGACTGTGTGTGACAGCGTCGCTCACGGAAATGTACTTTTCTTTGACGGCCTGAGTGGTGTTGACGAGTTTCGATTCGGGAAGCGTGACGTTAGAGACCCACTTCGCATAAGTTGCTCCATTGAGCAGGATGAGGTCGGCCTGCTGGTAGGCAGAGACTGCGCTCGCGTCCGGTGTCCAGAAGGCCGGGTCTCCATCAGGAGGCGCCGGAAACACGACGTCGACGTGTTCGCCGCCGATACGATCAGCAAAATACTTCAGTGGATAATTCACCGTGTAGACAACGACCGTTCCTGTGCCTGATTCTGGCGTCTGCTCGTAATTACCTGGGCGGCCGCATCCAATCACGATGGTGGCAGTTGCAGCAAGAGCGAATGCAAAGCGTATGGAAGTCACGTTGACTCTCCTTTAAGTGATCAGGACAAGTGGATGAGCAAGCGTGTTGCCAAAACGGCAAAACAGGATGTGGCGAACGCCAAGAAAGCCGCAATTGCAGACCCCAAACACAACACGCCAATCACCTCTGCGCCCAATGATGTTGCGACACGCCATCGCGAAGCGCCAATCTTGATCATGGTCTCGAGTTCTCTACGTCGCAACTGCACAGAAAGCAGGAATACCAGCGCCATGGTTACTAGAGTCGCGAGACCCACGATCAATACAGCAAATGTCACGTAGCGTCCGACCGTAAAGATTGTACCCAGCAGCTCCGTCATCACCTCGGCCGGACGCACAATCTGCACTGCCTCGTCTTCACTCAAATAACGTCCCTGTAATAGTGCGCTGGCCTTGTCGTCCCTGGGGACCGCGATGATCGCGGTTATCGGGAACGTTGACGGGTCTCCATGAAAATGAAAGGCTGCCACATTCTCTGGCGTGATTTCGTTGTACTGCAGGACGGACGCGTTCGCGACAACTTGGTTTCCGTCTTTGCGGAGTACGCTATCGGCAGCCTCTGGGCGACTTAGGTCTTGGTGTCCGTGGCCGAGACCCTCGATGATCCACGTTGTTTTCAGATCAACGAACACGGCGCTATCATCTGGAGAATCGCTGCGGTCGAGGATGCCAACGATCTTCATCTTGAGTGGATAGACGCCTGCGATGTTAAAGACGTCTTCACCTGAAGACAGGACGTGGCCGCCGACTCCGAGATTGCCGGAGCGTGCAACGTCGCTCCCGATCACACATTCCCCCAGCATCGTCATCTGGCGGCCATCAGCTAGTTTCAACCCGCGAAACTCGAAGTAGTCCAGCGTCGCACCTACAATCGGTCCGTGCTTTGTCTGAAATCGGGCATAAAGAGGGATCGCAGTTGCCAACTCAGAATCTTTGACTCGCTGGACTTGCTCATAGCGAATGGACTCCGGCTCATCTGTTTCAAAGTACAAGGACCGCAGTACGAGTTCCAAGGGGCTTCCCTTTGCTCCAATCAGTAATGGCGTGCCCTCAGCCCGGCTGCGTAGCTGCTTGGCACTTTGGCTCATCAAGATGTTCAATCCCATCGGCAGATAGACAATGATGGCAATCGACGCCACGAGCACCACGGTTTTCAAGCGATGGTATGTGAGGTATCGCCAGGCGAGATAGAGTATGTCGTTCATGGCTGGTCTCTTCCCGTTGCGTGAAAATGACCAACGTCGAACGTCTCATCAAATCGGTCGAGCAGTCCGTGATCGTGCGTCACGGCTAAGAGGGTTGCCCCGGTGCGGCGAACATAATCAAAGAGGATATCGAGGACGTGCTCCTTGTTGGCCGGATCGAGGTTTCCCGTTGGTTCATCGCACAATAGCAGCGGCGGCTGGAGCAGCAATGCCCGACACACTGCGACTCGCTGCCGCTCTCCCTGGGATAGCTTTCGCACAAACCGACGAAGTTTGTCGCCGAGGCCAACCTCTCGAGCGAGCTCTGTCGCGCGATCACGATGGCTTTGGCTCAACTGGACCCGTCCAGTGATGCGGCACGGTAGCAGAATGTTGTCAAGAACTCTCAAGTGTTCCAATAACTCGAATTCTTGAAACACGAGCCCAATGTTCGCGATGCGAAAATCCCGGCGGGCAGGCTCACTCAGAGACGAGACTGTGACATCGTTCGTCCGCACGTTTCCTGAATCGGGAACGAGGATTCCCGCTGCCAGATTCAGTAGCGTCGTCTTGCCGCTACCGCTGGGGCCGACGACGGCAACGGTCGCGCCGGACCTAACCTGAAACCGTGGAACGGACAAACGGAAGTCGCCGTCGCGATAGCAAAACTTGACATCCTCGATTGAGATCACAGGATTTCGGTTCCTCCTGGACAGCTGCCCAACCTCCGAGGGTCAGGTTGACATAGGTCGTTTGTGCCATTCAGCGGAGTTTGTTCCGCATTCCGATCTAGCGTAAGTACAGAGCCCCACGACGTCGAGGGCTACAGGAGTCTCCGATGCGCCGCATCTGGCAAACCATGGTCGACGAGCCTCTGATCCCTTTTGCGCTGATTGGTGGCGTGCTGTTTGTGGTTTATGGCTTCCGCAAACCAGCAGACAACGTCGAGACAATCGAGGTCCGACCGGCAACACTCCGCGCTCTAGAGACAATGCGGCAGGACCTCGTGGGACGCCCCCTAACTGATCAGGAGCGAAAGGAGATCGTCGAGGGATTTATCGACGAGGAAGTCCTGACGCGGGAGGCGTTCCGTATGGAGCTCGAGAAGAAAGACTCTCGCGTCCGCAAACGCCTGCTCAACGTGATGCGGTCGACACTCGACCGGCCCGTTGCTCAACCGACGCGCGCTCAGCTGCAGGCCTACTTTCGTGAGAACCAAGATCAGTTTTCAACCGGCGAAGTGATCACCTTCGACCACGTGTTCTTCTCTTACGGATCGGAAAATGAACCCAGTGATACGGACGAGTTGTTGGCGAGTGATTTGCTATCTCGTGGCCGGAGATACTCACGCGCTACAAAGCTCTCGTTGAAAAGGTCTCTGATCCGCGATTCGCATTTCCTTTCGCAAGCTCTTCGCGAAGAGCTATCGTGACGACCTCCTGGAAGTTGTGGAAGTGGTACAGACAGACTCGGAGATTCACGAGGTCGCAGATGTTCGAGTACTGCGTCGAGAGGGCCTGCTCACCCGGTCCGTGGAATCGACAAGACCGCAAACTAAACCGGGAACGTGTCGGCATCCAGCTATCGCTGTGAATTGACGTTCGGCCGAATATTTTGACCTTACGCGTCACGGGTGTCGGTTCGACTCGGGCATTCGCCGCTCGCCGCTATTCGACCGCCTGGATGTCGTCGAGGCGAAGAACATAGGCGACTCCCTTCGGCCCAATGGTCACGATGTGTCGCCCCTCCGGACTATAGATGACCCGTAGCAGTGCGCCGAACGGTGCGTGCATGTCGATCGTTCTGAGGAGGCGAATCTCCGGCCACTTCCACAGTCGAATCCTGCCGTCCAGGGCGGCGGTGGCAAACTGCTTTCCGTCGCGGCGAAAAGCCAACCCGTGCACCTCTAGTTCGTGACCAGGTACGTCCTCCAGCAACCGGGAATTCGACGTGTCGACGACGCGCAGGAATCCTGATTGCCATGTCTGTCCGCCACCGATCACGACCCGATTCCTGTCGGCAAATGTGATTGCGAAGACGTTGACTCTCTGTGGGAGCACGTCCAGACATTTGCCGGTCGTCATGTCCCAGAGCCGCACAGTCTGATCCAGACCACCGGACGCCAGGAGCTGACCATCGGGTCGGAAGGCAAGCGCTTCGACCTTTGCCGTATGACCAACGAAGTTGTGCGTTAGTTCGCCTGTCCGGTTGTCATAGACCAGCACGGCTCCGTCCGATGATCCAACGGCAACCCGTCGATCATTGGGGCTGATCACCATCCGGCGGATCTCGCTCGATTCCGATTTAAACGAGCTCGTCAACGATTCTGCGGCCACGTCCCAGGTACAGATGTTGCCGTCTTCTCCGGCGGATATGATTGATTCCCCGTTGCTCGTGAACCACACGCTGTGTACGCGTCTCTGGTGATGTGAGAGTACCGCCCCGACACGGCATTCGGGAAGCTCCCACAGTCGAATATCGCCGTTCCACATCGCTGTGGCCAGCACATCGCCACTTGGATGAAAGTCGCTACCCGCCGCGATGGCGAGCGAATCCTCCCCCGGCGTCTGACATTCGAGCGTGGATGTATCCCAAAGCTGGATGCTGCCGCCCCAGCCCGTGCTTGCCATTCGGTTGCTCTTCGGATCAAATGCAACACAATGCACCGCTTCTTGGTGTCCGGTGAACGTCTTGATGAGTTTGCCGGTCTCAGCATTCCACAGTCGAACGATACCGTCGAGGCCGGCAGAGCCGATGAGTCTGCCGTCGTGACTGAACTCCACGTCGTTGACAAAATTTGGATGCCCGTCCAACGTACGCCGCAAATCCGCTGTGTGCGGATTCCAGAGGCGCACCGACGGTTGGAAGCTGCCCGAGGCGAGCTGGTTGCCGTCCGGGCTGAAGGCGACACAATGAACCCTCTCCTTGTGACCCGTCAGCGTACGTAGTTCTCCACCGGTTGTCACGTTCCAGATCCTGATCTGATGATCGTTGCCTGCCGAAGCAAGGAGTCGGCCATCGGGACTGAAGGCCGTTTGCCGCACGATGTCGGTATGGCCCTGGAGCGTGTGAATAACCTGGCCCGTCTCGACGTTCCAGATCCTTGCGATGGGATCCTGGCAGCAGGTCGCCATCCTGGTGCCGTCGGGGCTGAATGCAATGTGGTGGACGAATCCGGTGGGGATCGTAGCGGTGGTTTCACCGGTCTCCAGGTCCAAGAAATCGACGGTGTCGCCCAGTCCTCCATAGGCCACCACTCGCTCTGAACCCGGCACAAATGCCGTTGTGTACAGAAACCCAGTCGTGAGCGTCTGTAACAACCGGCCCGAGTCAGCCTCCCAAATGTTCAACTCCTGATCGGCCCCTGCCGTGGCAATAAGCCGGCCGTCGGGGCTGAAGGCCAGTTCAAACGTCGGTCCCCAGCATTTCAGCCGGCTGCTGCCGACCACGGCAACGACATCCTTCATACCGGGCCACGACGTCTCGTGGTCCAGGATTGCTTGTTCATAGTCGTCAATGCCGGAACGCTGTAACAGGTCACTCGGCCAGGTAAGCCGTGCGGTCAGCTCTGCGACTTCCGTCGCCTGTGGTTCTGCCCGATGGTGACGCCAGTAGTTACTCAGCCGGTGACGCAATTCGCGCGCTTCCAGGGCCGCGGGATCGACCTTCAGATGCGATTCCACATCCGCCTTGAGTTGCCATACCTGCTGAAGGTCTGATGGATTGACGTTTGGCGCCAAAGGCTGACGAGATACGGATGCCTGGTCGCGTGGTTCGGGGGATGACGGTTTGGCGCGCCGAGGTTCGAAAAGGACACTGACAATCTGCTTACCGCCACGGTCGAGCGTAAACCTGTCAGTCGACAGCCGCAGTCCTTCTCCGCCTCTCGACAACTCGATGTGGTACTTGCCTGCCTTTAACGCGATGCGTTTGCCGCTCTTGCGATCCAGGATTCTGATTTGCCCGCCGTTGCGTTTGATGGTCACTTCAACGTCCGGTTCGCTCGTTTCGATGACCAGCAGTCCCTGGTTTGTGGCGAGTCGATACATAGCCGGAGCGAACGCAGCCCCCGCCATACCCAGTAGCAGCAGGATGCAGACGGCGACGGCAGACTTTGTCCGGCGGGCTTTGCCTGCTGAGGTGACGATCGTTTTCCGGGGGCCGGAAATTGCCACAGGAACGCCCGCAGCAGACATGTAGAGCGCGTTCAGATCCGCGCCTTCGGCAAAAGGCGCAAGCGCTTCGGCGACCTCCTTCGCGGATCCAAAACGATCAGCCCGATCGTGGGCCAACATGCGGTCGACGATGGCCGTGAGTTTCCTTGGAAGATCACGTCGCCGAGTAGCAATCGACGGCGCTTGCTCGATTGCCAGGGCCTTGAGCAGCTTGAGCGGTGTGTTGTACGTCTTGGCGGAGAACGGCGGTTCGTTAGACAACAACTTGAAAAGTGTCGCCCCCAGCGAGTAAATATCCGCGCGGGCATCGACATCGTGACTGTCACCGCCCTGCTCGGGTGCCATGTAGTCAAGCGTTCCCATCAGCAGCCCTGAATTCGTCAGTTCGCGTCTTGCGACGTGATGGACATCGCCCAGGCGAGCAAGACCCAGGTCCAGGATCTTGACAACCGGGGGGTTCTGGCTGCGGTTTTCCGATTGGTTGACATCCGACCCCTGAGCGCCGACGGCTAACATCAGATTTGAGGGCTTGATGTCGCGGTGAACCAATCCAATCCGATGGGCATGTTCCAGTCCAATCGCCGCCTGGCGAATCAGTTCACAAGCCTCGGTGACAGGCAAAGCACACTCGCAACGATCGCTGTGCTCGCCTGTTGTCGTTGTACGATACGAAGCACAGAGGTTTGCAAGGTCGACCCCCTCGACCAGTTCCATGACTAGGTGGTGGACACCGTGCAGCGTTCCAGCATCCGTGGCCCGTACGATGTTTGGGTGGTCCAACTGGCCGACAACTTGCATTTCCCGGTGAAACCGAGCGACCGCTTGTTCATCTTGCATGAGGTGCGGCGGCAGGATTTTTACGGCGACCGGGCGCTGCATCGAGCGGTGCAGGGCCCGAAAGACGGTGCCCATGCCGCCCTCACCGATGGCGTCCTGGATATCGTAGTTGCCCAGTACCGGAAATCCCGGCCAGCGGCACAGCGGGCCGGCCGCGCGACCAGGGAGCGGCTCGCTGGCTTCAACGAATGTGTCCTGCCGCGCGATGGCCGAGGTTTCCTGGTCGTTTCGGATCTCCTGCATGGCCTCAAACACCGCGAACTGACGCTCAAGCAATGCGGCATATTGAGGGAACCGGCGCGTGAAATCCGCCGGAGTGAGAGCTGCGCCCATTTCGGCACGGAGCACGAATTCGGCATAGATAACGTCGACGGCGAGTCTCTCGACTTTTGCGATTACGGGGTGCTGTTGCAGGTATTCTTCCGCGAGGGGGTGCTCCCCAGCAGCAAAGCGGCGACGCTGATCGTCCCAGATGGCATCCACCAGTTCGCGCAGCGACAATTCATCCGTTTGATCCCGCGGATGGTCGGCTCGTCGCTCCACGATCAATCCTCCATCAGGCCTAACTCGTCGAAAATTCGACCGACTGCCCGCGACAATCGTTTTCGCGCAGCATCCGCAGTGCAACCCATCGCCACCGCAACTTCCTCCCAGCTCTGACCATCCTGACGGCGATTGGCGATTTCACCTTCGTCGTCAGACATGCGCGCCCGCACCTGGTCAACTAATTCGCGGCCAGCAACGATCGTACTGGGGCCGGACGCGTCGTCAGCCGGCTCGCTACCGGATTGTGCGTTCGAGGGCAGTTGAACCTTGCGGCCGCCACGCGCCTGTTCACGCCGATGCCGGTCAATGACCTTGTTGCGGGCAATCGTAATAAGTAAACGCACGAACTGTTCCGGTCGGACAAGATCAAACTGGCCCAGGGAGATCCGCACGAAGAAATTGCACCATACCGACTGGCAAATATCCATCGAATCGACGGTCTGCCGCAAGCTTGGATCGGTCAGTCGAAGTCGCACCTCGCGGCGGATTTCCGGTTCGTACTCGCGCACCAGCTCTTCCGCCGCGCTGGGATCGCCTCTGCGGACACGTCGTATTAAATCCGAGAATTCCACCGGGACACCAATCTGCTGGAAGTCTCACAAGTTTAACCACTCGGTGAAGTCGCCGGCAAACCGCAGGCGAAGGTCCGCCAGTCGAGATCCACTCCTCGCGAAAAATCGACCCCAGATTGCGGCTTTTTTTCGCTCCCTTGTCCGTCGGATGTGTTTGGTGCGTTTATGACTATTGACGGCACTGTTCTCATACGGGTCTACCTGTAAAGACCTAATTGGCAGCAATTTTGTGGAGGTCTCAACATGAATGGCGTATTGATCAGATGCACCGCGTTCGCGTTGTTCGTTTTTGGCGCAGCTCTGAGTGCTGACGCCGCTCTGCTTTACAGCGCGACGCTCAAGGATGGCGACTATGGCGGCGGATTCCAGGTCGGCACATGGTTATCGTCGTCCCCTTGGAACGCCAGTGGTTCGACCGGCGGCGATCTAACCACCCTTGGAATTGTTGACTCGTCCACAGGTGTCACATTCACCACGCGCAACGACGTCATCAACTACTCACTTGGGGCTGACGGCCTGGGTGGTCTCCGGCAGAGCACCTTTCGCACAACGGGCACGGTCTCCGTCTTCTTCAAGGCGGATCGGAACTCCTTTGTGAACGGACAACCCTTTGTCGACAACTACGGCTTCGACACCGGTTTTGGTGGCCTGGCAACTTTCGGGACATTTATGCTCCGTCACGCTGGGCAGGACGGCAATCTCAATACCGCAGACGACCGCGTTGAGATCCTTTGGAACACATGGCACAACAATGTCTGGTATGACCATGTCGACAACAATAACGATGAGATTCTCCTCGACTTCGACAAGTGGCATCACCTCGGACTGGCGTGGGGCGGACCAGACAATGACTTTGAGGTCTGGGTCGACGGCGTGCTTTTGGCCTCGGATAACCTTCCCGCGGGCGTCGCATTGCCGTGGGGGGGCAATTCTCTTGGCAGAGGGAGCGCCTACAACTTCGCGCTGGGAATGATTCACGCGCGGGCTTTCACTTCACCGGGCAGCCCGACCGGAGTCATTTTTGCCGATTTGGAAATCTGGGACGAATACCGTGCCCTCGGAAACACGGCGCCGCCGGTCGATGTGGACACGGACCAGGACGGGCTCACCGACGAGGAGGAGCTCCTAATCGGCACCGATCCCGAGGATCCGGACACCGACGATGACGGTTTGCTGGACGGGACGGAGATCGATATGGCCTCGGGAGGCGATTGTCCCGATCCGCTCGACCCGGATTCAGACGACGACAACCTGTCAGACGGTATGGAGGTGGTTCTTGGGACCGATCCCTGCAATCCGGATACGGATGCAGATGGCGTTCCCGACGACATCGATCCTTTCCCCACCGACCCCGGCGTTTCCAGCGGGTTTATTGAGGACGCACTTCGCGATCTGGCGGCGTACGTCGACGGTTTGGACCTTTCGCTGTTCGCCGCAAAGAATAACAACGCGGCAGCAGGACGCCGCAATGCGATGTCCAACAAGTTGAATGCCGCCGCCAACGCCGTCAACAGCGGCGATATCGACGACGCCATCGATCAGCTCCTGAGTCTGCTGGCCAAACTTGACGATGACCCGACGCCACCCGACTGGATGCTGGACTCGTTGGAGAAGGACGGCCTGAGAAAAGATATCGAGTTGATCATTGATCTCTTGTTGCTGTTATGAAGCCGCTGTCGACTGGATGTGACGAGTCCGGGCGAGACCGCCAAGCGTAGCTACCGGAGGCGGTGCAACTGCTTGCCGGGAGTGCACCGCCAGGTCGTGTTCATCAAGTTATCCGCAGTATGCCCGTGCGCACCGTTGCCGTGCTACAGGCGAAACCAATGGTACGGCAGTGCGACCGACCAACCTCTCGCCTTCGGTCGCGCCGGACAGGTCGTTCAGCTCGAAATTGCAGTCGCTCCGCGCGGATCGCCACCATGTTGACGAAACATCCGTGAATCTCTTTCTGCGTTTCGGCGAGTCGGGGAAGGCGACCGATGCGGATTTCGCAATCTGCTTCCTGCTGGCGGTTATCATCCGCTGCGCCTGAGCATATGCGGTTGCGCGCGTAGGTGGAAAGCACCTCTGGAGGAAACCGCAATCCTGCGTCGGTGGCGCACACCGAAGTAGGAAAACAGACGTTTCGGTAGCCGCAGCGGTCTAATTGACCGACCGCACTTTCGGGCATTCCTTAGGCGCTGAGGATGGACAAGCCGAAGCGGATTGGAATTCATAGCTATCTGCGGAGGTGTGTTCCGAGCAGAGACGCCGTCGCGCCTTGGAACTATCTCTTCGAGCGGGCGGGCGATGCAACCGCTGTCACGAAGAGATTTGCGATATTGCGAGAGGTTGTTGACACCTCGGAGCTTATGCGTCCCACCGTGGGTCAGCTCGGTCCCAGCAGACACCAATGAAGTGAGTCTGGACTCGCGAGCGGATGCGCCAAATGAAACTTGTGGAGCATCGACTGTTCGCACTCAGTCTTCTCAGTCTTCCGACGTCGGTTTGTCGACATTCGCTGCCAATCCCGACGGACCAAAGGGGTAGGTTGTTATGCCGATCTTGTCGAGCAATGCCCCGTCTTCGCGGTAGGTCAGTGTTAAGGTGTGTTCGCCAGGCTTGAGCCGCATGCTGCTTAGCTTCACCCATTCCCACCCGTTTGTCCCCAAGCCGTTGGCGGTTGCGAATTCTCCATCGTCGATTTTCACCCAAAAGGAATCGTCGTCCGCCGAGGGGCAACTTACTCGGGCGAACAGATAGTATTTTGTGTCACGGGTGACCCTGAACGGTATGGTCAGGACGCCGGCCTCGCCGCTGGGAACAGCTGCCGGACTATTCATGCCCGATTTGATCGTGACGTACTTATCGCCCGATGCTTTCGGATCACTGTTGACTCTCCAGTCTGTACCAAGCTTTGCTGTTTCTGCTTCAATGTAGATGGACTCTACGTTGGTCGCATCTGGCATGGGGAATGTCGACTTACCCTTCGTCCAGCCGTCGTACCAGAACTCATGTTCGACTTGATCAAATGGGTGTTTCGTTACCGACGTATTCGCATCCTTCTTTCCCAGCAAGAACTTGTCGACGAAGGCTTCAACTTCCGGCCGTTGGCTATCGGGGAGGCGGCAGTGCGGATGTCCGGCGACAATAGAAAAGCCAAATCGATCGCCGATTCCAAACGTCTTCCACACTTCATG
>CAJHYQ010000839.1_pt1 | contig 13060 bp, 9 predicted proteins | sample 9198721 | NCBI WGS metagenome assembly CAJHYQ01 (sample SAMEA7708357, study PRJEB35096) | sediment metagenome | biome: marine neritic benthic zone biome [ENVO:01000025]; feature: sediment [ENVO:00002007]; material: shallow marine sediment [ENVO:03000034] sea grass bed [ENVO_01000059] ... | reverse complement strand
TGTTGGTCGGGTGTGCCGTCATTCTGTTGCGAAGACGTTGATCCGCGCTGTTGTTTCTATTCAAAGTCTTGCGGATCGAAGAACGTCGCCGTGAGATAGTTCAACGTCGATTTGTACTCGTCTCCGCCGAGTTCGCCCGCTTCTTGTACGGCATGAACGACCGAGATGCCATTGAGCCCGTCTTCGACCTCGTTGTCGTTAAACGAGACTTTGCCATTCTCGTCCGTTGTGCCATTGGCTTCTTCATGACCTTCGTCACAAAACAGTTTCACTTCAGCCCCAGCCAACGGCTTGCCGTTGGCGATGATGAACACATCCACACCTTGCTGGGTGTCGACCATTTGGGCGGACATGCCTAACTTGGTGTTGGCTTGCTCGTACGCCTTTCGGCTTGTAGGCAGCTTGCCGCCGCGGTGAAGGGCAAAATAGTCCAGTCGCGAACCGTTGTAGATTCCATAAGTGACTTTCGAGATAACACTCGATCCCGGTTCAACCGACTGGGATGAGGTCATGCCGACAAAGTCGTCCTGCTCAACCGATTTCATCTCGATCGGTTTTGCAGTCCCATCGCTGTCCAGAAGCGTCACTTTCGCAGCCGCGACCGGAGGAGGTAGTTTGTAATCCCTCTCAGCGGGATTCTCGCCGAAAAAGAACGTTACCTTTCCATCTTCAATCGTGACCCAAGGCGCGTGAGCATCAGCAGATTGACCGATAGCCAGAAGCGAGATTGCTAATATGACGCTGACCAACTTAACGCGGAGGGAATTCATCGTTTCGTCCTTATCTGTAAATGTTATGGAATCACGGTGAAGCAAACTAAATCCTCAAACGGCAGCCGAGTTCGTATTCCCATGAGGAAGAGGATCGCTCAAGCGACTTCACGCCGTCGAATACGAACCTAGCTGTTAGCAAGACGCGACTGATCTAACTGCAGCCGCGACATGATCGTGACCGACACCACCGATAGCTTACCAGCGACACGCGGTGTTCAAAGCGTGCCCGTTAACCTTGCCGGGCACGATCGGAAACGGACCGCGGTCACCAGGAATCGACAACGTCTCACGCGGGGTAGGGGGCCGAGTAAATGGCCTTCTGCTGAGTGTAATCGAGGAAGGTTTCTTCACAATTCACGCCACCACCGGGTCCGCCGGAGATTCCCTGGCCACCATACGGAAGTCCGTAGGCAATCGAATTGTGACAGTTGATTTGGCAGGTGCCGTCACGAAATTGTTTAGCCAAGGCGATGCCGCGATCGATGTCCCGTGTCCAGACGCTCGCCCCGAGGCCGTACGGCGAACTGTTCGCCAAAGCCAACGCTTCTTCAGCGGACTTCACCGGACAGACGGTGGCAAAGGTATGGAAGACCTCGGACGGATTACAGTCGATGCCGGGTGTCGTGCGGTACAACGCAGGCTTGATGTAGTATCCGTTTCGACCGGCCACTTCCGCTTGCCCGCCACTCAGAATCGGTTGACCGCCGCGAATGACCGCATCGCGCTGGGCTCGAAGAATTCGCTGCCTCTGCGTTGGGTTGATCACGGCTCCCAGTTGTGTGCCTTCGTCCGCTTGATACCCAATCTTCAGATCCGTGAGGAAAGCTCGCTGCGCTTCGACAAAGTCATCAGCGATCTTTTGATCAACGAAAACACGATGGATCGTACAGCAGGTCTGGCCGTAGTGTTGGTTGGTGTGGCGACCAATCAGTCGTCCGACAACTTCTGGGTCAGCATCTTCCAGCACGATGGCGGAGCCGTTGCCGCCCATTTCTCGCTTAATGCGTGTTCCATGACGGTCACACGCTCGCAGAATGGCCTGTCCCACTCCAGGTGACCCGGTGAAAGATATGTAGCGAACGCCCGGGTGTTCGGCAATACACTGACCCGTTATTTCACCGCGACCCGGCAGAACATTGATGACACCGGGCGGAAAACCTGCTTCTTCGGCCAGCTTGGCAATGTAAAGAGCGGACAGGGGTGTGTCCTCGGCCGGTTTGATCAGAACCGTGTTACCCGCCAGCAGGGCCGGACAGATAAACCAAGCCGTAAGCACGACTGGATAGTTCCAGGGGATAATGCCTGCAACAACACCCCATGGTTCGCGGAATGGGAAACCTTCTTTACCGCCGCCGAGTTGCATCTTCGGACCGTCACCTAGAGGAATACGCTGGGCGACACCACAGAAATAGTCAGCACACGCCTTGATCTGCCCGCAGTCTCCTTCGGCCAGCTCCGATACTTTTCCACCATCGCGCACTTCACATGCTACAAGGATATCGCGGTCTCGCTCGCAAAGACTAACCAGACGCTGTAAGAGTTCGATCCGACGTTCGACCGGAACATCGCGCCAGCCGTCGCCGTGCCCGTTGCCGTGAAATGCTTTCAACGCGGACTGCACTGCGAAATCGACTTCCGCTTCGCCCATCTCGCAAACGGTAGCAAGCACTTCCTGAGAGCCTGGATCTGCCGTTTGGAAGGTAACATTCATGGACCCCGTGATGCTCTCGCCGCCGACGATGCCACCCAGTGGCTTGCCACCGTTGTTACAGAACTCTGTAAATTTGCCGGGGGTTTCAAAAGCTGACGCGGTAAGTGCTTTGATTTCGACCGTTGACGTTGACATCCTTTGTTGACCTCGAATTAGGTTGGCGTTACCCAAAAAGTCAGACCGTGTACCGTTAGGCTACCAGCCTCACTCCGGCCCCGCAATCATCGCACGTCTGATCTGTTCGATCAACCAATCTGCTCCGAGCGGGCAGCCAATGGCGTCTAGAGATTTTCGACGTGTCTTCGTTGCCCTCACGCGCCGTGTCATGCCAACAATCGCTGCGGAACCTTGACCGGACTCACAACTGCTCGGAGGCGCCTCCGAGCAGTTTGTGGTCCCATGGCAATTCACCGCCCTGTTCAGGATTAAGCAAGGTCGAAACGATCCAGATTCATCACCTTGCACCAGGCAGCGACGAAGTCACGCACAAAGGCCTTTTGCGAGTTGTCCGACGCGTAGGCTTCTGCAATCGCGCGAAGCTGCGAGTTCGAGCCGAAGACGAGGTCGACTGCAGTTCCGGTCCACTTCAGCTCGCCGGAGCCGTATGCGCGACCTTCGAAGAAGTGCTCGCACCGTTCTGACTTTTTCCACTCGATGTTCATGTCGAGCAGATTGACGAAGAAGTCATTGCTGAGGGTTTCAGGCTTCTTGGTAAAGACACCGAGCTCGGATTGTGAATGGTTCGCGTTCAGGGCACGCATGCCACCGACGAGAACTGTCATTTCGGGAGCTGTGAGCGTTAACAAATGGGCTCGATCGATGAGCAGCTCTTCGGGCCGTCGCGTTTCGTCGGGTCGGATGTAGTTGCGGAACCCGTCGACGATGGGTTCCAGGACAGCGAACGAGTCGACGTCCGTCATTTCCTGAGACGAATCGGTGCGGCCCGGCGAAAACGGAACAACGATCTCGTGTCCCGCCTTCTTCGCAGCCTGCTCGACTGCCGCGCACCCGCCTAGAATGATGACGTCGGCCAGTGAGACTCGCTTGTCGCTGGATTGCGCGTCGTTAAACTCCGCCTGAACCTGCTCCAGCTGCTTGAGCACTTCGCTCAATTCGGACGGATTGTTGACGTCCCAATCCTTTTGCGGTGCGAGTCGGATCCGAGCTCCGTTTGCCCCACCGCGTTTATCAGTGCCGCGGAACGTTGATGCGGATGCCCATGCGGTGGAGACCAGCTGTGAAATTGACAGCCCGGACGCAAGGATCTTGGCCTTCAGCTGGGCGATGTCCTGTTCGTCAATCAGCGCATGATCCACTTCGGGAACGGGATCTTGCCAAAGCTGGGGTTCGGGAACGAGCGGCCCAAGACAGCGCGAGACGGGACCCATGTCGCGATGTGTCAGCTTATACCACGCCTTGGCAAAGGCCTCGGCGAATTCGTCCGGCTTCTCATGGAATCGTTGGGAGATCGGCGCGTACGCTTGATCTTCTTTCAACGCCAAATCCGTCGTGAACATGATCGGCGTGTGCTTCTTCGTCGGATCATGAGCATCCGGCACGGTGGCCACCGCAGATTCGTCCGTCGGAATCCACTGCGTCGCGCCACCAGGACTCGTCGTTTTCTCCCACTCATGTCCGAACAGGTTGTCAAAATAGCCGTTGTCCCAGGTTGTCGGTTCGGACGTCCAAGCGCCCTCTAAGCCACTGGTAATCGTGTCACCAGCGTTTCCGCTACCGTAAGTGTTCTTCCAGCCTAGTCCTTGGTCCTCAAGATTGGCTCCTTCGGGTTCGGGACCGACATACTGATCTGGATCGGCGGCACCGTGAGCTTTGCCGAATGTGTGTCCACCCGCAATCAGAGCAACCGTCTCCTCGTCATTCATCGCCATACGACCAAAGGTCTCGCGAATATCGTGCGCTGCTGCAACTGGATCAGGATTGCCGTTGGGTCCCTCCGGGTTGACATAAATGAGACCCATTTGAACCGCGCCGAGAGGATTCTGGAGATCGCGCTCACCGGTGTAACGTTTGTCTCCGAGCCACTCGGTTTCCGGACCCCAATAGATATCACCCTCCGGCTCCCAGACGTCCTCGCGTCCGCCGGCAAATCCGAAGGTCTTAAACCCCATCGACTCGAGCGCGCAGTTTCCTGTTAAGACCATCAAATCGGCCCACGAGATCTGGCGGCCGTACTTCTGCTTGATCGGCCAAAGCAATCGACGCGCTTTGTCCAGATTAGCGTTGTCCGGCCAACTGTTCAGTGGTGCAAAACGAAGGGTGCCCGACGATGCGCCTCCCCGTCCGTCGCCGATACGGTAGGTACCGGCACTATGCCACGCCATCCGGATGAACAATGGACCATAGTGACCGTAGTCGCACGGCCACCAGTCCTGTGGCGTCGTCATCAACTCAAAAAGATCCTCCTTCAAGGCTTCCAAATCGAGTTTGGCAAATTCTTCGGCGTAGTTGAAATCCTCTTCCATCGGACTGGTCATGGGAGAGTTCTGGTGGAGGATTTTCAAATTCAGTTGATTGGGCCACCAGTCTTCATTCGACAGGGTCCCCGCCGCGGTGTGTCGATGGGCCGCGCCAACGACCGGGCACTGGTCTACGCTTCCGTTTTCTGCCATTTTGATTCTCCTTAGATTTGAAAGTCTGATGGTGGCTTGTCGTGGCGACACGAAAGTGAACCGATCACTCCGTTCAATCGTTCTCTGAAGCCTGATTCGCCGTTAGACAATTGGGGCAGATGCCCCAGAATATCACTTCCGCCTCGTCGATCTCGTAACCTGAATCATCAGCAGCCCTCAAACACGGGGCCTCACCGACCACGCAGTCAACGTCAACGGCCGCTCCGCAGCTACGACAAATCACATGGTGATGGTTGTCGCCGACCCGATCCTCGTAAAGTGCTGGTGACCCCGCGGGCTGAATGCGGCGAATGATTCCCTTCTCGGCGAGCGTACCGAGTGCGTCGTACACCGCCTGCCGCGAGATCGCCCCGATTTCAGCACGAACGTCCTCCGCCACTTCCTCTGCCCTGCAGTGGGGACGTTCGGCAACCGCTCGCATGACCGCCAAACGCTGAGCCGTAACTTGAACACCGCGATCACGTAGGAGTTGGGCAAGATCCTTTGACATGCCGCCATCGTACGCCTCATTCTGGACTGAGTCAAATGTTGGATGCCTACCACTAAGGAGTCGCGTCAATCAGCAGCGTGAACGGGAAATTGAGCAGCCGTCCGGGGAAATCCGGATCTCAATTCAATGAGCAGCCCAGCTTGGAGGTGCTCAGCGGGGAGGAACGGATTGGCTGGCTACATAAAACTGGGCTGGAGACAAATAGAGATCCCGGCGCCCAAGTAGCAGCAAAGAGTTGGAACGCAGAGTTTTCGATCAACCGGGGCGTATGTAGCGCAGAATGCGACGGACTGTTCGCCGGCGCGCTGGCTGCGAAGTGACGGGATCGTCGAAAGCTACGCGCTGGGGTCGAACGACCGGGCGGCTCACCTGAACAGCGGTTTCACGTGGCCGATGTCGTGAGTCACAGAAAGATTGAGTTACGCGTCCGCAAGGGGCTCTTTTTGCTCAGTGATGACTGGGCACTGCGGTGCCATTTCGGCATTGAGTTCCTTGAACGCCGACCATTCCTCGGGAAGATTGTCTTCATGGAAAATCGCTTCAACGGGACACTCGGGCACACAGGCTTCGCAATCGATGCACTCGTCCGGGTGGATGTAGAGAATCTTGTCCCCTTCGTAGAAACACTCGACCGGACATACGACCACACAGTCGGTGTATTTGCATGCGAAGCAAGGTTGGGCGACGACATGTGTCATAGTCTGATTCCTTCAAGCAACGTGTGTCGGGCAAATCGAGGTGGCTGCGGCTCAGCAGGTCCAGCCACGCAACCGTAGTACACAATGGACTATATTGGCCGAGCGTTTAAATTCAAGCCGACACCAATCGGAATTCGCTCCTGCTCTCCGCGTCGCACTGCCTTCACCTACCTGGCCTCGCCCAGAAGCAATCTTCGCGAGACCCTGGCAGCTTCGACGTCAGCTTGCCGACTGCTTGAGCAACAGCAACAACATCATGACGGGTGTCTTTGCTTCGATGCTGTGCGGCAAGTTAGCCGGCATGTGCACCCAAGTTCCGGGACCGGCTTCGATGGTGTCGTCGCCGAGGGTCACGCCGGCCTGCCCATCCAAGAAGTGCAGGATCGCTGGCATCGACGCAGTGTGCTCGGAAAGCTCTTGGCCGGTGCTAAATCCAAAGAGGACAACTTTGGTCGAATCATCATTGTGCAAAGTGCGGGTGAGCGTCCCGTCGTCGGGTATTGCCAGCTCCTTTGCCAAGTCGCCAAAGTGGGTGTAGTCGGTGCTCATCGGTTCTCCTCGCCAGGTTTGCGGGCCACAAGTACGATTGCCGCCAGGTGATCACGGTATTTGCGGAAGACACCTCGCATTGCCAGGACGCGGCGGCGTGCATCACGGTCGCGGGCGACGTTGAAAAGGAAACGCAGTGCACCCGTCAACCCTTCATCGCTGAGGACACGCCGCGGTTCCAGCAGGTGCATCGGAGCATTTGCCTGCGTTTGCACCTCGAAGCCTTCAGCCGACAGAATCTCCGACCACTCCTGCTCTGTCAGGGGACGTACGCCATGGTGAATGATTTTCGAAAGCTCCCCGCCGATTTCGTCTTTCGTTGACTCAGGAATGTCGGCGGGAACGAGCGATAACTCGTGGATACCATATCGCCCGCCCGGCTTCAGTAGACGAAACGCTTCTTGCACGATGCGAGCTTTCACCTGGGGTGGCTGCATCGTCAGCATGGCTTCGCCGTAGACGATTGTGGCGGTCGAGTCAGACAAACCTGTCTCTTCGGCGCACCCTACAACACATTCTTGAGTACTTCCATCGAGTGAATCGCGAACAATTTGCGCTGCTGTTTCGTCACGCTCGACTCCGGTATAGCGCGCCGGCTGCTTCTGCAAGGTAAGCTGCGCCGTGGCGCCCAAACCCGGCGCAAATTCAACAACATGGTCTGATGTCTGGATTCCTAACTGCTCGATTAGCTGTCGAGTCAGCTCGATTCCCCCAGGTCGCAGAACGCGCTTGCCCATGCGAGCCAACAACCAGTGACCGGGCATTTTTTCCGCCTTGAGGTCCGCAGCGGGATGAGTTTGCATAGTTACTCCATTTCAACGCGAGGCCAGTATTGCGCCAATTCCTCGCCGAGATTCCGGCGCGTAGGGTTCAATCGCCCGGTCCGCCCGGTGGGTCTGCGACTTTGTGCAGACCAGGATAATTCGACGCGTCGCTGGTGGACCTTGAGCAAGACAACTCCGTAAGCTCGATGGGGTACCAATTCAATCGCCGTGAGGAGTGCCGAGCTGGGATTTCGAGCCGGAGAGGTTCTTGCAGGAGCTCCCTGAAGTCAGAACGCGATCGGCCGCCGTCGACAACTGAGACTTAGTATCAATTGGGACCTTATCTGGTTCACGCTGCAGCCACAATCCCCCTCGGGGAGATTCTGGCTACGGCGCGCCACGACAACAGTTCGCGAGACGATCGAGCCGGCCTTCGCGCAATGCAGAATCGACGGTCGTGGTCTGGCGTTCGAGCCATGCCTTGTGGACTGGCGGCGTTTTTGCTTGCCTATGAACTATCGTACAAAGGGTCACGAATTCAAACCTTTCCGGAACCTCTGGCGTTTCAGGCGATCGACTGGCATCAGCGCTTGTCCCACCATTTGAGCACCTCATGAACAAACCTGACTTTAGGCTCACGACCAGCTTTGCGGAGCGACTGCCTGGCTTTTACGTCGGGTGCAATCCAATGGTGGTCGAAAGCCCCAGCCTACTTCAACTGAACGTGGAACTGGCGAAGGAACTTGGGGTGCCCGTTGCGAATCTCGGCGCTGAAGTGGCGAGCCGGATCTTCGCTGGCCAAAAGATGTTGGCCGGAGCACAGCCATTGGCCCAGGCCTACGCCGGACATCAATTCGGTGGATTTGTCCCGCAGCTTGGGGATGGACGAGCACTGCTACTGGGCGAAGTGGTTGATCGTCACGGTCATCGCCGAGACATCGTGTTGAAAGGATCCGGACCGACCGCATTTTCTCGTGGCGGAGACGGCAAAGCGGCCGTGGGACCCGTCTTGCGGGAATACTTGATCAGCGAGGCAATGCACACTCTGGGAATTCCGACGACCCGCGCGCTGGCGGCCGTTGCGACGGGAGAAAACGTGATGCGAACCGAGCCGATACCGGGTGCGATACTCACGCGCGTTGCGGCAAGTCACATTCGGGTCGGAACATTTCAGTTCTTTGCTGCGCGGCAGCTCTACGACCAGGTTCGCCAGCTGGCGGACTATGTGATTGAGCGGCATTATCCGGAACTTGTCGGTCAGGGCGATCGATATCTGATGCTACTCAAGGCGGTCGTTGATCGTCAGGCAGCTTTGCTTGCGCAGTGGATGCTGGTTGGCTTTATTCATGGTGTCATGAACACCGACAACATGTCCATTTCGGGTGAGACGATCGACTATGGCCCCTGTGCCTTTATGGAGTCGACAAACCGTCTCGCGGTGTTCAGCTCGATTGATACAGGCGGACGCTATGCGTACGGGAATCAACCCAGCATTGCGCGCTGGAATCTGGCTCGCTTTGCCGAAACACTCTTACCACTTGTGGCAGACAGCAATGATGCCGACAACACCGACGAAGAGGCAGTGGCCGCGGCGACGGACGTGATCAACGACTTTGGTCTTAGGTACGAACAAGCATGGTTATCCGGTTCGCTAGCCAAACTAGGCCTATCAGATCCCGACATCCAGGACGATGATGACGCATCGCTAGTACATGACTGGTTTGATCTGCTGAAACAGAACGCGGTGGACTACACGCTTGCTTGGCGACGGCTGGCAGATGCCGCCGAGGGCAATTCGGGATTGCTCGAGCAGCTGTTTCCGTCAGCCGAGGTACTTCAACCTTGGCTGCAGCGCTGGCAGCGTCGCCATGGTGAGCGGGCAGGGCGGCCGCTTGCAGAAGCGATGCGCGACGTGAACCCGATTTACATACCTCGCAATCACTTGGTGGAAGAGGCACTGAAATCGGCTTCTGACGACGCCGACTTGACGTTGTTTGCACAGCTTCTTGATGTGACTTCTGACCCGTTTACCGAGCGGCCCGGACTCGAGGCCTACGCGGAACCCGCGTCGCGAGAATTTACGGCTTGCTACAAGACTTTTTGTGGGACCTGAAAAGTCACGCCAGCACAACAAGCCTCTTCAGTCGCTTCATCCGGTCGGCGACATCCGCCGGACGGCCGGGGATGAAGTTCGTGCTGATTTCTGGTAGAATGAGGGCCCGCCTCACTACGAATGACAGTGAATATGTACCTACCGATTCACTTGCCGACAGGCTGCACGCGACGTACGTCTGTCCTACTGACCGTCCTGTTTCTAGCAACCCACTGCGTTGCCCAGCAGACGGACGTTGCCAGCAACCCGCCGACGATTGATCCCGCCAAGGTCTTTGCCGAAAAGTGCGCGCGCTGCCATGGCGACACTGGGCAAGGTGTCGCGGATGCATACGATCAGCCGTTGGCGGGAACTCAAGATTTCGACGAGTTGTTCGAGCTGATCGTGGAAACAATGCCGGAGGAGGATCCGGAGCAATGCGTCGGCGAAGAAGCTCGTCGCGTAGCACAGTACATTCTCGAAGAATTGTCGAATCGCGAAGAAAAGCCGGCGATCACTCTCACGCGCTTGACCGTTGACCAATACCGCAACGCAATTTCAGACACCATCGGACGATTCGCTCCCGGTCAGTCCGAAAGCTCAGCACGTGAGTCGGGTCGGCGACGTGGCCGCAGCGCGTCCAGCACACCGCTCGTTCGTGGGCTTCGCGGCGAGTACTTTCAGTCACGTGGCATGAGCAAGGCTGATCGTCTGGCCTTTTACCGTAGCGACACACAGATCGCCTTTGATTTTGGAAACGGCAGTCCAGCGCCGACGATCCTTCCGGACCAGTTTTCAATCGTCTGGGAAGGTGGGTTGATGGCCAAGCATACGGGCCATTACGAATTCCGAATCAGCACGCAGAACGGTGCGCGGTTATACCTCAATCTAGATTCTCTTGAGGGTCTTCGTAAACTTCGCGACGACAGTTCTGCCGCGGGGCAGCAAGCCCTGATTGATGGTTGGGTTAGCTCTGGCAAAATGCGACAGCTGCGTGCAAGGGTCTTTCTTCTAGGTGGGCGCACTTATCCGCTTCGGCTTGAGTTCTTCAAGTACTTGGAGAAGACCGCATCCATCAAATTTGAATGGAAGCAACCACACGGCACGTGGGCGGTGTTGGACCATAGTTACACGCAATCAGTTAGCACACCAAGAGTGTACGTTTGTGAAACGCCATTCCCGGCCGATGATCGCAGTTTGGGTTACGAACGCGGCAGTTCGGTTTCTCCGGAATGGCAATCGGCCACCACCAGCGCAGCGCTCGCGGCGGCACAGGAAGTGATTGACCGCCTTCCCATCTTGGCCGAGTTGCGTGACGAGCCCGGACAACGACCGGAACAGGTGAAGGACTTCGTTCTGCGTTTTGCCAGAACGGCCTTCCGGCGACCGCTAACCGAAGACGAACGGGAACAGTTTTCGACGATCGTCATATCGGATCCAGCGAACATCGAAGCAGGTGTACGTCAGGCGGTGGTGACTGTGTTGTTGTCACCGCACTTTCTCTATACGGATGTGACTCCGGTAGGGGAGGTACCGACACCGCACGCCGTTGCTTCACGATTATCGTTCGCGCTTTGGGACTCAATTCCCGACAGGTCATTGATCGAAGCTGCCGATAAGGGCGAGTTGAAGACCGCTGAGCAAATCGAGCGACAAGCAAAGCGGATGATGTCGAATCCGCGTGCTCGCGCCAAAATGAGAACTTTCTTCCACCATTGGCTAGAACTTGAAGATCGAGATCTGGCTAAAGACAAATCGCAGTTTCCCGCATTTGACGAAAAGGTTGTGGCGGATCTGCGAAGGTCACTGGAATCGTTTATTGAAAGCATTGTTTGGAGCAGAGATTCGGACTACCGCGAGTTGCTGCTGGCCGATTACCTCATATTGAACGACTCGCTCAGAGAACTCTACGCAAGTGACTTAAAAGCCGAAGAAGTGAATCTCGACGCCCGAGAGATTCGACGGCGAGCGCGTGAAGTTCGAGTCGCTTCGGAGTTTCAACCGATCAAGTTTCCTGCCGCCCGGCGCAGCGGTGTTCTTACTCATCCTTACCTCTTGAGTGCCTACGCCTACCACAACAACACTTCTCCGATTCACCGCGGAGTATTTCTGACGCGAAACATTGTGGGACGGGCGCTGAGTCCGCCACCGGTCGCGGTCGCTTTCAAGGACGACGAGTTTGCTCCTGACCTGACGATGCGAGAGAAGATCACTCAGCTGACACGCGACAAGGCCTGCATGTCCTGTCATTCAGTGATCAATCCCTTGGGATTCGCCCTGGAGAGTTACGATGCCGTGGGTCGTTGGCGGACCACGGATAAGGATAAGCCCGTCGACACGCGGGGTGAATACACGACGGAAACCGGGAAAACTCTCGAATTCACCAACGCACGGGATATCGCGAAATTCGCTATCTCTCACAAAGCGGCCCATCAAGCATTTGTCACGCAAGTGTTTCAGCATCTCGTCAAGCAGAATCCTATGGGTTATGGTGACGGGACGATCGATCGGCTTTCCAAACAGTTTGCAGAGGATGAGTTCAACATCCGGAATCTTTGGATCCGCATCGGAACCATTGCGGCTGAGCACGGTACCACCGACTCCCTAGCGCAAAGTGAACGCCATGCACAATACAAATAGCAGTCGACGTGAATTTATTCGTGAACTCGGGCTAAGCGTGGCTGCGATGCCTTTCGTGACTGGCTTGTCGAGCCTTTGGGGAGCCGATGGTGCGATCGCCGGTCAACGCCGAAAACGGCTGATCGTGGTGTTCTCGCCCAATGGCACGCTTCCCAAAGAGTTCTGGCCGGACGAGTTTGGTTCCGACTCGCCCCTTCAGCTGAATTCGATGCTGAGCCCACTTGAGCCGTTCCGCGAGCAGACTCTGATCTTGAAGGGCGTGGACAACAAAATTCGCGGCGATGGCGACAATCACATGCGTGGCATGTCCTGTTTGCTCACCGCGACGGAATTGAACCCGGGCAATATTCAGGGAGGTTCGCACACGCCGGCGGGTTGGGCCAGCGGTATCTCGATTGATCAAGAGATTCGAAACTTCTTCCAGTCAAGCGACGAGTCACGGACGCGATTTGGTTCGTTGGAGTTTGGCGTGATGGTGCCCGATCGCGCGGACACCTGGACACGAATGAGTTACGCCGGTCCGAATCAACCGGTCGCGCCGATCGACGATCCCTACCAGATGTTCGACAAGCTCTACGGGCAGACCAAGAACCGCGAGCTGCTGGCCAGCGTGCTCGACGGACTGGCCGAAGACTTTCGCCTGGTCGAGCGCAAAATCAGCGCCGACGATCGCCGCATTCTGCGCGACCACC
>CAJHYQ010001099.1_pt1 | contig 13067 bp, 4 predicted proteins | sample 9198721 | NCBI WGS metagenome assembly CAJHYQ01 (sample SAMEA7708357, study PRJEB35096) | sediment metagenome | biome: marine neritic benthic zone biome [ENVO:01000025]; feature: sediment [ENVO:00002007]; material: shallow marine sediment [ENVO:03000034] sea grass bed [ENVO_01000059] ... | reverse complement strand
TGCGGGCTTGCGTTTCGGGGTCGCCAATCGTATTCAATGTCTTCTGATTCATTCTCGCCAATGAGTCGAGCATTCGGCGGCGAGTTTTCGCATCGACTCCGGGCGGATTGGAAAGGAACAGGACGGGATCGCCCTGACTGCGAAAACTCGCCGCCGAATGCTCGACTCATTGGCGAGAATGAATCAGAAGACATTGAATACGATTGGCGACCCCGAAACGCAAGCCCGCATCGATCAATATGAGATGGCGTTTCGGATGCAGACTTCCGTGCCCGATCTGACCGACATTTCCGGTGAACCTCAGTCGGTGCTTGATATGTATGGTCCGGATGTCACCAAGCCGGGAACATTCGCCGCGAGTTGTCTGTTGGCTCGTCGGATGGCCGAACGCAATGTTAGGTTTGTGCAGATCTTCCATCGCGGTTGGGACCAACACTTCAACGTTGGCAAGGACCTGCCCAATCAGTGTCGTGATATTGACCAACCGAGTTGGGCGCTCATCCAGGATCTCAAAAGTCGTGGTCTCCTGGAGGATACGCTGGTGGTATGGGGCGGTGAATTTGGTCGCACCGTCTACTGCCAAGGCAAGCTAACTCGTGAGAATTATGGCCGCGACCACCATCCTCGCTGCTTTACAATTTGGATGGCCGGCGGCGGTATTCGACCCGGCGTCGTCTACGGTGAAACGGACGATTTCAGTTACAACATCGTCAGCGACCCGGTGCACATTCACGACATGAATGCCACCATCCTGCAGTGTCTGGGGATCGATCACCAGCGACTGTCATTCAAGTTCCAAGGACTCGACATGCGATTGACCGGCGTCGAGGACCACTCGCCAGTCGAAGGCATTCTGCTGTAAGCGCTACCTCTTGAGAGGCCCAACGGGCCCGCCCTAGCGAAGCCCAGGGCGAACCGACGCGCCCCAGCGGCGGCGCTGCCCTGGGAGGCGACACCAACAAAATCGCGTTTTGCCCCAACGGGCAACGCACTCTAGCGCGCTTGGGCTCGTGGAATGCGCTAGATTGATGATTGTCGCGTAGCGAGGGTTGATTGTTGAAGTGCCAAAGTCCTAGGCCCAACGGGCCGGCCCTAGCAAAGCCCAGGGCAAACCGACGCGCCCCAGCGGCGGTGCTGCCCTGGGAACGCGACACCAACAAAAATCACTTAGCCCAAAGGGGCATTGAATCGAATGTAGGCGAGGAAATCGCCCTCAGGTTATGATGCTTACGCAGACCTAACACAAACTCTTCAACTTGGCAGGAAGTTTGCGGAAGTGAAACGCTCAAAAGGCTCTCGTCGCGTGTTTCGGATCGAACGGCTCGAAACTCGCACGCTGCTGGCTGCTGATCCAGTCATCACCGAACTCATGGCGAGCAATCGGTCGTCGCTTGATGATGGCAACGGTCGATCCTCGGACTGGATCGAACTGCACAATCGGGGTGATGAAACAGCTGACCTGGGTGGATGGTATTTGACGGACGACCTGACGCGAAGAGATCGCTGGCGTTTTCCGCCGGTGCAGATCGAACCGGATGAGTATCTGGTCGTGTTCGCTTCTGGAACCGATGTGCCAAACTACTTGGACCAAGCTGGCTTTCTTCATACCAATTTCCGTCTCTCAGCCAGCGGAGAGCAGTTGGCCTTGGTAAGGCCTGATCTGACCGTCGCTCAGCAGATTGACTTTCCGCCACAATATAGCGACGTCTCATTCGGCTTCTCGCAGCCAAACCTCGATCAGATCGGCTATTTTTCTCTTTCGACTCCTGGATCGCGAAACGTCAACGTTCGCTCCGGTGTTACTGAGAACGTGGTCGCCATGTCGAAAGAGAGCGGGGTGTTTACTGAATCTTTCCAGGTCAAACTCACGACAACCGCAGCTGCGTCCACGATCGTTTACAGTCTTGACGGTACGATCCCGAATGAGGTGTCGCAGCAGTACACCAATCCAGTTGAGATAACGAGCTCGACGCAATTGCGAGCTCGAGTGATGGAAACGAATCGCGTGCTCGGTCCGGTCAAGACGGCAAGTTTCATCAAAGCTGATGCCGAAGTTGCCGCATTCACTTCGCAGCTTCCAATCATGGTGATCGACAATTTTGATGGTGGCGACATTCCCAATACTGGCTGGAATCAGACCAATACGCAAATTAACCAGCTGCCGCGCCAGCCGGCCAACCTGATGCTGTTTGACGCCGATCAGGCGGATGCAACTCTGACGTCCAGCGCAGACATTTCCTCCCGCATCGGAATTCGAATTCGCGGCGCATTCTCCTCAACTTTTCGTGAACCGGGTTACTCGGTTGAAACGTGGAGCGATGATGCCAACACCGATGCCGATGTCTCACCGCTCGGTATCGCCGCCGATTCCGATTGGGTGTTGTACGCTCCAAACCCTCAATACGACCAAACGCTGATCGACAATTCATTTCTCTTCGAGCTTAGCAACCAGATGGGGCAATGGGCACCGGAGGTTCGGTATGTCGAAACATTCGTCAATACGGACGGTGGCGAGCTCACAATGCGGGATCACGTCGGCTTGTACGTGCTCACGGAAAAGGTCAAACGGTCTGCCGACCGAATCAACTTCGAAGAGTTCGCTGTCGACGGGTCCAGTGGCGGATGGTTGCTGGATTTTAATCGAATGGATCCGATTAGCCTGGACGGGACACAACCCAAGAACTTCCACACCGCCGGCGCAGATGGCATTCTCCAGACCGACCGCGATCTGTGGAGAACGTCCGGCCGAGGTGACGATATTCCACGTCAGTACAACGCCTACATCAACTATGACGACCCCAGCGGACTTACGATCAATCCGCAACAACGTGACTCGATTGCCGCGTGGTTCGAACGGATGGAAGCCGTTTTGTACGGACGCGCTGACAATGTTGCTTGGAACGACCCAACCAACGGGTACGCCAAATACATCGATGTCGGCAGCTTCATCGATTACTTCATTCTGAATGACATCTCGCGCAACGGCGACGGTTTACTGATTTCACTTTGGGTCTACAACGCCGATCCTAACGGTGACGGCAAGCTTCAGATCGGCCCGATTTGGGACGCGGATCTCGGCAGTTTCAGCGAAAGCCCGACCGCCGATCTTATGCGAAGAAAGGATCGGCTGTGGTACGGCCGTATGTTTGAAGATCCCAACTTCGCATTGCGCTTCACCGAACGGTGGCAGGAGCTGCGTCGAGGCGTGCTTAGCGACGCAAATATGTTTGGAATCATCGATCAGTTTCACGCGCAGATCGGTGATGACGCCGCAGGCCGTGACAGAGTCCGCAACTGGACAACAAGACTCGACCGGATGAAGAGCTGGCTTGTCGATCGAGCCGAAGCGATCGATGCCTTGTTCCTGGCACCGCCAAAGTTGAATCAACTGGGTGGAGAGGTGGAAGCAGGGTTTGAGGTCACAATGTTCTCCGAACGTGGAGACGTGTACTACACACTTGATGGATCCGATCCGCGAACACCCAGAGGAACTCCAGCACCTGAAGCACGACGGGTCGAGACCGAAGCGATTCCCTTCGTGACGGGATCGACGGCTGCCAGCATTATCATTCCCGATGAATCAGTCGATGCAGCGATCGGCCATCGTTGGATCGCGACCGATTTCGTCGAAGGAGCAGCCGGCGAGCAATGGAGTGAGGGAAGGTCAGCGGTAGGCTACGATCGACGCGGTCGACTTACCGATTTGATTGAAACGGATCTTGTCGACGTCGATCACTCAGTCTATGTGCGAATCGCCTTTGAGGTCACGGCGGATCAGCTAGAAAGCGCCAGGGAATTGAGCTTTTACATGCAATATGACGATGGCTTTGTCGCCTACCTTAACGGCCAGGAGGTTGCGCGCAGCAACGCACCGGGCGACATCGGACAGCCAATTCCAATTGACGTCAATGCCGATCGCGCGCACCGTGTCCAGCTAGACGAGTTTGATCGCTTCCCGTTAAGCCTGACTTCCTTAAACGTTGGCACCAACGTCCTGGCGATACAAGGTCTCAACCGATCTAGGACCGATTCCGATCTACTCATTCGCCCGGAGCTCGTGGGTCTTCGTTTATCTTCACCCCCCATCGTGATTCGTGAGCCGACAGGAATTGTCGCACGCACCAAAGACGGTGAGGAATGGAGTGCGCCGGTCACCGCCGAATTCGTTCCACGTGTCGGAATTCCTGGTGACTTTGATGGTGATGGTCGGCTGACGGCCAATGATGTCGACCGCCTCTGTGAAGGAATTCGCAACGATGATCTATCGTTCGACTTGACGCAAGACAACAGCGTCGACAGATCCGACCTCGAGTTCTATTTAACGCGGCAACTGATGTCGACTTACGGGGATGCCAATGCGGATCGCATCTTCGATACTGGTGACTTGGTCCTGGTATTTCAGGCCGGACAGTATGAGGATGACATCGTCGGAAACTCGACTTGGTCAACGGGTGATTGGGATTGTGACGGTGAATTTGGAAGTTCGGATTTGGTGCTTGCTTTTCAACAAGGTGGCTTCACACCGTGATCCGTTGGTCGAGGTTAAGTGGTGTCGGTCGCCTGACTGACTAAAATGCAAGATAAGAGCTTTCAGCCAGCGTTACGCATCTACGGCCACGTATCCCATGAATTCAGCACTCTCGCTTGATCCAAGTGTGGTTGTTCGAACCAGACTTCCAGAGGTTGATTGGCCAAAGTTGGGTCATCGGTTCATCAGCGCCATGGGCATCCTTATGTTGGCATGCCTCGGTTGCACATCAGAAAATCGTGTTGACCAGCCGGATCACGTATCTGTCACCGCTTCGGCATCTGACTCGCCACCATCCACGTCACTTATGGAAAGCCTGGACGCGTCGCGGTTGGGCATTGACTTTGTCCACCAATGGAAACCTCGTGATCGGTACGAGTCGCTCTTGCTGAAGACTGGGTTCACCGGTGGTGGCGTGTGCATGGGGGACTATGACGGCGACGGGCGGACCGATGTTTTGCTGACGCGGCCTCATGGTGGCCTACAACTCTATCGCAACCTCGGCGACTTTCGCTTTGCGAACGTCACCGAATCGGCGGGCGTGTCCAGCGGCAGTGTCTGGGCCACTGGAGCTGCCATGGTCGACCTGAATCGCGATCATCAGCTGGATCTGGTTGTATGTGCGTACGATGCGCCCAATCTGGTTTTCGTCAATCAAGGTAACGGCACTTTTCGCGAAATGGGCGAGGCCACCGGGCTCAACGTCCGGCGAGCCAGCATCAAGATTGCTTGGGCCGACTTCGACAACGACGGAGATCTAGACGGCTACCTGACCACGAACCGCCTTGAACCGAGAGATACGGTCAAGGTTCGATACTTGGGCGGCCCCGGAAAATACTCAGTGGCGCCCGAGTTCGTTGAGCAGGTGGGCGTATTAACACTGCCCAACGGTGAACAGAAATTCTTCAAGGCGGGCCAGGCAGACCACCTCTTCAAGAACCTGCTGGTCGAGACAGGTGAGCTGAAATTCTCCGACATCACACGCCAGGCTCAACTTGAAGGCTATTGGCATGGTTTAGATGTCACGTGGTGGGATGCGAACGGCGATGGCTGGCCAGATCTATATGTCGCCAACGATTTCACAGATCCCGATCAATACTATTTGAATAACGGTGACGGTACGTTCACGGACGTTACGCTCAGCGCGCTACCGAGCACACCGTGGTTCACGATGGGCGCGGCCTTTGCCGATCTAAATCGCGACGGACGACTCGACCTGTTGGCCACTGACATGGCTGGCACGACGCACTATCGACAGAAGATGGCCATGGGCAGTATGGAAGCACTGGCCTGGTTTCTCGATTCGATGGAACCGCGCCAATACATGCGTAACGCCCTGTATTTGAACTCAGGCACCGATCGATTTTTGGAAGTCGCGCAAGCTGCGGGATTGGCCAATTCGGATTGGACCTGGTCAGTCAAGCTGGCCGACCTCGATAACGATGGCTTCGAAGACGCGTTTATGACCAATGGTTTCACTCGCGATTATCTGGACAGCGATTTCAACCTGCGGCTAAAACAGTCCGACAGCCAGAATTCACTCGCTTGGCACGAGGCTCCTATTTTGAAGGAGCCCAACCTGGCGTTTCGCAATCTCGCAAGCACATATGACCACGTACGATTCGAAAATGTATCTGACCGATGGGGAGTGAACTTGGTTGGTATCAGTTTCGGTGCGGCGATGGGAGACTTAGACAATGATGGCGACCTGGACATGGTCGTGAATAATTTTGAGGGTCCTCCGAGTGTCTATCGCAATCGATCTCCCGATACTTCAAACCGCTTGACGATCGTTTTGCGTGGAACGCAAAGTAACTCGCAAGGCTACGGCGCCGTCGTTCACGTCGGCGATCAGATGCGATGGTTCAACCCACACAACGGATATATGTCCGCGAACGATCCGGTCATTCACTTTGGCTTGGGAGATCAGACAAGCGTTCCGGAAATCAAAATACGCTGGCCCAGCGGCCATGTCCAAACCGTACAGGATGTCCCCGCCAATCAGTTGCTCACGATCACGGAACGGCCTTCTTCGGAAGGTTCACAGACTTCGGCCGATGTGTTGGCATCAAGGTTTGTGTCGTTTGACGAGCCGCTGCGCGAGTGCAGGCATCGAGAGCGGCCATTTGACGATTTTGCCGTACAGCCATTGTTGCCCAACAAACTCTCCCAACTTGGCCCCGGCATGGCATGGGGTGACGTCAATCATGACGGTCTGCTTGACGTTTTCATGGGCGGGGCCGCGGGACAAGCCGGCCGATTGCTGATCGCTAAAACGCCCGGTCGTTTCCATACACCCCAATCGACACCATTTGAGGCTGAGGCAGAGTCCGAAGATATGGGTTGCCTCTTCTTCGATGCTGATGCCGATGGCGATCTCGACTTGTTTGTTGTCAGCGGCGGCGTTGAAGTCATACAGCAGGATGCAGCTCTGCGTGACAGGCTCTATCTCAACGAAGGCGTGATGTCAGACGGCTCCGTGACCTGGCGACTCGATGCAACTCGCCTACCCGACCTACGTGACAGCGGCGGACCGGTCGCGGCGACCGACGTTGATCGCGACGGTGACCTCGACCTTGTTGTTGGCAGTCGCGTACGTCCAGGACAGTATCCACTGAGTACATCCAGCCGGCTATTGATTAATCAAGAAGGCCAATTCGAAGACCAGACGGACACTCGCTGCCCCGATCTGATGAGTGCAGGAATGGTGACCTCGGTTTTGTGGAGCGACGTCGACGGCGATGGCTGGAGCGACCTACTGCTCACGTCCGAGTACGGTCCGATCCGGCTCTACAAGAATCACGAAGGGAATCTGGAGGAACAAACAAGTGTTGCCGGACTTGAGAGCCACACCGGCTGGTGGAATGGTTTGGCTGTCGCCGATGTTGACGCAGACGGTGACTTGGACTTTGTCGCGACTAACTTTGGAATCAACACCAAGTATCATCCAACCGAAGAGCATCCTCAATTGATCTTCTTTGCCGATTTCGATGGAAGCGGTAAGACACGAATTGTTGAGGCGAAATCAACCGATTCGGCAATGCTGCCGGTACGTGGTCGAAGCTGTTCAAGCAACGCGATGCCAACACTTCGAGACCGTTTCGAAACTTACCACAGTTTTGCCTCCGCCGTACTTGAAGACATCTATCCCAAGTCAAGCCTCGATAACGCCTATCAGTTGAAGGCCACGACACTCAGCACTTGTGTGCTCCTGAATGACGGAAAGGGACATTTTGAAGTCCGTTCCTTACCGGATCTGGCGCAGGTTGCGCCGGGCTTTGGTGTTCAGTTTCTGCAAACCGGCGATCGTTTTCCGAGTCTGTTCATCGCGCAGAACTTCTTCACTCCACAACGGGAAACCGGCCGCATGAACGGGGGTGTAGGCGTGTTGCTGGAGCGGGAAGCCGACGACATCTCGTCGGTCAACTTTCGCGCGATTTGGCCAACTGAGAGCGGCATCGTGGTGCCGCAAGATGCCAAGTCCGCGGCAGCCATCGACATCAATGGTGACGGTTGGCAGGATCTTGTAATAGGCGTTAACAACGGTGTTCCACGTTGTTTTCTCCAGCGTGCTCGAAAGAATCGAGCCCCGTTTGTCGTCAAGCTTCGTGGGCCGCGCGGAAACGAGCGAGGTATCGGTGCCCACCTGCTGGCGGTCCACTCCGATGGCTCCAGAACCGCACACGTCGTGTCAGCCGGCGAAGGATACCTGACCCAGTCGCCCGCACTTCTGTACCTGCATGCAAGACCGAAGGAACTGGTGGTACTTTGGCCGGACGGACGAGAGTCGTCACATCCTGTGATGACGGATGGCGGACCTTCCTTCGAAGTGACCCATCCGCTGCTCAATTCCACGACCTCAATGAAGCCACGGCTCGAGGCTCGCCCGCGATAACGTCGACCGCAAAGTTTCAATCGCTTAACATCACGACAAGCGGTTGGAAATTCTCTAGCGATTGCACTGGTTGGTCGGTTGCAATCGATTCTGCCCAGGTTATCCTGAAGACCTAGACCTACAAAGATTTTTGGAGTTGCCACTGATCATCCGTCCGTAATCGGAACCGCTACTGAAGAACGCCAACACAAGAGTCGTGAAGTGATCTCAGCGATCGCTTTTCGACTATTGTGTTGGCGTTTTTTTTGTGGCACCGAGCAGATTCAATCTAAGGATCAATCCCGTGAAACGACAACTATGTGCGCTGATTGTGTTCTCGATTCTGGGTAGTTCGGCGTTCGCCGCTGATTTCTATCCCATCTCCAGCGTGGATTCTTCAACGGGAGCCAATGACCTGTGGCCGGCTTCTAACTTGATCCAAGGCCCGGGCGTGGGTTTTGACGTGGCGGAACCTCATGACAAAACGCTTGGTGCTGCCGACGGAAACTGGGTCACCGCCGATGATGCCGGTTTCCCAGCTGACTACATTGAACAGGTCGGTATGCCGGTTCTGACCTTTGACCTCGGCAGTGACGTTCCCCTCAATGAAATCAGCGCCTGGGGCTATAGCAGCGGGAACTCAAACGGTGTCAGCGAGTTCACGTTGAGTTTCGCCACCGACGCCGAGGGGGCTGGCAACGGTTCGGTTGCGGCTGGTCCATTCGTCATGGCAGGTGATCGGGCAGTCGGCTCGAACGACGACACGATGCGACAGTCCTTCGGTTTCGACCTGGTGACGGCCCGATACGTGGATATGACCGTGACGGACAATTTCTTTGTCGCACCCGGTGATGGCTCCAATGATACCGTACCTGGAGGCGACCGGGTCGGCTTAGGAGAGGTGGCATTCGAGCTCGTGCCGGAGCCATCAAGTGGATTGCTCCTGCTGCTGGGATGCCTCGCAATGCTACTGCGACGACGACGACGATAGGCTAATTTGCTCAGAAGTGCACAGGGCAAGCCGAATGGCTTGCCCTTTTTCGTTTGCACATTCACAATGCAAGCGAAGTGATCGTCGAGTGCGAAGAGTCTTTAGCGATCCGGCGGCTCTCTAACAACAACCATCTCAACGCGGGAGAATTCGGTGGGGCGAAATCGCAAGGCGACACGATTGTCTATTTGTACAGAGCGGCTTGAACCGCGGACACTGTTGGCGGCCGATATTTTCATCAGCGAGTTCTCGGCCAGCAACGATTCTGTTCTTCGCGATGGCAATCGAGAGTATCCAGATTGGATTGAACTGCACAATGCGGGAGACGAGGCGGCCGATCTGTCGGGTTGGTTCTTGACCGATCGACGCAACGACCTCACGAAATGGACCATTCCAGAGGGAAGCATCGCGCCCGGCGAATTCTTGACGCTGTTCGCGTCGGGCAATGGTGTTGAAGATAGGAATGGCAACCTTCACGCGAATTTCCAACTGGCCAAGTCGGGCGAATATTTGGGGCTTGTCCAACCAGACGGCATGACGGTCGCGTGGGAGATATCACCAGAGTACCCGGCACAGCTGACGGACATCTCGTACGGCGTTCGCATGGACGACGCCGCCGTGATTGATCGCGATGAATACGGCTTCTTCAATTCACCAACGCCCAGTGCACGCAACGCCTCGCTGTTTGATTTGGGCCCCCTCGTGTCAGACGTCGCTCATACACCAGCCGAACCGTTGGTAAGCGACCCGATCGTTGTCACGGCCACGGCAGAAGCAACTTTCAACGCCTTGAATTCGGTCGAGCTTACCTATCGAGTGATGTATGAGGACGAGATCACGCTACCGATGACAGACGACGGACAAGGCGTCGACGCGGTCGCAGGGGATGGAATCTACTCGGCGCAGATACCGGCCGACATCGCTGAACCCGGCGAGATGATCCGTTATGCCATTACTGCGTCCGACGATCAAGCAAACGAAATGCGATCGCCGCGGATCACCGACACATCCGGCACTGATCGTTCACCGGAGTACTATGGAACCATCACACAAGATCCGTCGCTCGAAAGTAACCTACCCGTGTTCCATTGGTTCGCCGAACGAGCTTCACGTGCAAGGTCCCGGGGTGGTACGCGAGTTTCGGTCTACTATGCCGGCGAGTTCTACGACAACGTATATGCCAGGCAGCGCGGCGGCGCTACAAACGGTAACTCACAAAAATTCAATTTCAACGACGATCAACCGTTTTACGTCAACGAAAAGCTGGGACGTGTCGCCGAGATCAACATGAATGCTCAGGGCAGCGACCCGATCTACGTGCGTCAACCCATGGCATACCAGACTTACACGTTGGCCGGTAACGAATCGTCCGAGTCGTTCTTCATGCTGATGCGCGACAATGCCACGCGGGATCGCGTCGGCATCTTTATCGAGCAGCCCGATGAAGACTTTCTCAAGAGACATGGCCTCGATCCTGAAGGTGCTCTGTACAAATTCGTTCAGCGCTCGAATCTCAACCCTGTCTTTGCCGATACCACCACAGGAATTGAGAAGAAGACTCGTCTGGATGAGGGCCTCGATGATATTGCCGAAGTCGTTACTGGCCTGAACGCGTCAACGCAGGCCGAGCGAGCCATCTCGGTCTTCGACAACTTCAACATCGCCCAAGTCATGAATTATCTGGCTTTGCGGTCGATTACCTTAGACGCGGATGACGTTCGCAAGAATTTCTACCTCTATCGCGACACCAACGGTACCGCGCAATGGTCGATCTTTCCCTGGGACAAGGACTGGACATTTGGAATTACCGGCGACGGCGGCCAATTCCTGGAGCATCCGTTTTTCGGCGATCAAGCGCATCGTAAAGACAACGCCCTCCAATGGAATCGTCTTTATGATGCTGTCTTCAACGATCCCGTGCTCAGCACGATGTACCTGCGGCGCCTGCGAACCGTGATGGACGAAGTGCTGCAGCGCCCCGGCACGCAAGACGGCATCCTGGAGCAGCTTGCCGACAATATCGCAGCATCCGCCGATGGGCAGATTCCTGGCAACGTCACTGCCATCAAGAACTTCCTGAATGCACGGCGGAACACGCTGTACAACGAACATGTTGTGGACCCTGAAGCGGGTGAGGTTAAAGAGCTACTTCCCGAGTTCACAGAGACGCAGTTCTTCGTTCCTACCAACAATGATCTCGGCCAAACGTGGACCGGACTCGAGGATCCAACCAACATTGCCGAGTGGGAAACAGGTCAGACGGGCGTCGGCTTTGGCAGCCGATTCTCCGAGTTGGTCAACACAGAAACCAATCCCACCGACAGTTGCGACAGTTGCAGTTCAATCTATCTGCGAGTTCCCTTCAACGTCGAAGATGCCAGCAGCATTAGCCGAATGACGCTCCAAATGAAGTTTGACGACGGCTTCATTGCCTATCTGAACGGCCGAGAAGTTGCCAGAGACAGAGTCCGCGGGGACATCTCGTTTGACATGGACTCGCGGAGCCAACGCAATTCCGAGGCTGTCGAGTTTCAGAACTACGTCATCTCCGATCACGTTGACGCTCTGCAGACGGGACGCAATGTGTTGGCAATCCAGATCGTCAACTCGAGTCCAACGAGCAACGACCTGTTGGTACTACCGCGACTGGTGGATGGTCTGGTCAGCAAGGCAGCAGCGGCGGGAATTCCTTTGGAGCAAGTTGGCAATCCACAGATCTCGTTCGGCGCCGTCGAGCATAATCCAGCAGATGGACAGGATCAGGAGTTCATTGAGCTGCGCAACGAAAACAACGTCGCGGTCGACATTTCGGGATGGCGAATCGAGGGTGGCATCGATCACACATTCTTCCCAGGAACCGTGATACCCGCCGGGGGTTCGCTGTATTTGAGCCCCAACGCGATCGCTTTTCGGGCGCGATCGGAAGGGCCCCGTGGAGGCCAAGGTCTGTTCGTGCAGGGCAATTATCGAGGGCACTTATCCAATTTTGGCGAAACGCTGTCGCTGATTGCGCGTGATGGCACGCTGCTCGATACTTTCACGACACCGGTGACCCCTTCAGACGTTCAACAGTTCTTGCGAGTATCAGAAGTTCACTACAATCCGCCAGGCGATACGGACACCACGGAGTTCATCGAGCTGGTCAACATCAGTGAATCTCAGACGCTTGATTTGACGGGAGTTCAGATCACAGACGGCCCTCAAGTGCCATTCGACATTCCGGCAGGAACGTCGCTGCCCGCGGGGCAACGCTTGGTCGTCGCCAAAGACCGTGATGCTTTGCTCGCGGCACACCCAACATTGCCCGGTGACCAGGTGATCGGTGGTTTCTTGGGCAGATTGAGCAACGCTGGTGAATTGATCAAAGTCAATGACGCAAATGGGAGCACCATCGTTGAGTTCGAATACAACGACAACTCGCTTTGGGCACAGTCAGCCGACGGCGCCGGAGCCTCGCTAATATTGACGGAACTCTCGACACCCGTTGACGACTTATCGAAGAGCTACAGTTGGCGGGGCAGCTTCCAGCTGGCGGGCAGCCCCGGGGCGGTCGGAGTGGAACGGCCAGGCGTTGTCATCAATGAAGTGCTGAGCAATACGGACAATCAGCTGGATGCGATCGAGCTACATAACTCGTCGACGGCCGGCATCGACGTCAGTGGGTGGTTCCTGAG
>CAJHYQ010000140.1_pt1 | contig 13131 bp, 9 predicted proteins | sample 9198721 | NCBI WGS metagenome assembly CAJHYQ01 (sample SAMEA7708357, study PRJEB35096) | sediment metagenome | biome: marine neritic benthic zone biome [ENVO:01000025]; feature: sediment [ENVO:00002007]; material: shallow marine sediment [ENVO:03000034] sea grass bed [ENVO_01000059] ... | reverse complement strand
TTTCCGGTAGGGCGAGGCTCCTGCCGAGCCGCAAAACGTATTCGGCTCGGCAGGAGCCTCGCCGCCTCGCCCTCCCGACAATGTCCACCCGACAATGTCCACCCAAAGATGCCCTTACCAGACACACGCGCATTCAGCAGCGCGTTAAAAGCGTCGGCGACTCACAACGTGATGACTTGATCCGGTGGGCTACCACTCAACGCCGCGTACAACTGCGGGAAGCAACCGGCTGAAACGCCCTCGACCGTTCCTTTGGCCGTGACCTCACCGCTGCCGCACTGCTCGAACGTGCCTTCAGCGAGATTACGTCGTACGGCACATTGATCGCACATCATCAATAAAATGTTCTGCTCTTTGGCAACCTTCGCCAAACGCTCTCCCACAGGATCGCCAGCCCGCAGGATGTAAGTGTTGTCGTCGAAGAAGAACATTCCGACGACTTCTGCGCCGTGGAATCCTTGCTCAAGCTGAGGGAGGATCATTGTTGCCAGTTGAAATGTCGAAGCCATGTCCGATCGAAAAACATAAGCCACTTTCATCACGATCTCTCCCGTGAAAGATGTTTATTTCATGCGCAAGAAGAAGGCATTCACGCAACCGGCGTTAATGTAATCTAGACGACTCCCGCGACCAAGCGAGTCGCTTGAGTTCTGCTCTGCATTGAGCTGAGAAGTTCGGGAATCACCCGAATCATATGCCGACAGTCGCCAGATCCTCCGGATTGCTTCCGTCTGTCGACCGGCGGTGTCTTACTACTGCTGAAACCGACGTGATGGCTCGACTATCCCAAGAAGAAGCGACTCTCCTCAACGCCTCCCGATCGCCGGTCGATACGCCGCCAGGAGCTGTCGTCGTTCATGGGTATCCACTTGCGCTCCTCAGCGCGATAGTGCCAGTCTTTGTCCTTTTGATAGAAAATCTGAGAGCCAGATATCTCGAGCACTTTGAGAATTTCGTTATCGTGATAATTCCGCTCGTCGTAGTCGGTATACGCGAGCTGGGCCATCTCCGCATAGAGCTTGTTGAGGCTCAGCAGGGCTTCGTTCCATGTTGCTTTCAAGGGAGTAACCTGAAGTCCAAGCTGTGATGCTTCTTTCAAGGTGATTGGAAAGTCATGAGAAGGATAAGCGGCATTCAGATGTGTTGCGACTAACTTGGCCTTGTCCAAATCTTCCATGTGGTATGAAAGGATTTCGGTGGTAAGTTGAATCGATAGTGAGTTCGCCCGGTCCACTGCTCCGAAGACGAGCGGGTGAATGTGGTCATACAGTTTGCTGTAGGGACTCCCATCTCTTTCGGTTGCATGTTCTTCCCACAGCTTGTGGACGCGTTCTAATTCGTTTTGGCTAACGCTCACCAAATCATTGTCCTTGTCGACCGGCGACAGGAAATGGGTGATCGAGGTATCAATTGCGGACAGATAGGCGACCGGTCCCATGTGAATCTCGTCCGCACCCAGTGCTAACATTGTCGCAGCCGATGCGCAGTCAAGCGGAACCAAGGCGACGATTCGTGAGGCTCGCTGCCGCAATAGGTGGACCATGCGGAGGGCCGCAATACCCGACCCACCGTCGCTTCGCATGAACACGTACAACGTCTTCGCCTGATCAGTCGAACCGAGAAGCTCGTACAAAGCAGGCACATCTTGACCTGTGAGTCGGCTGTTCTCAGACACCCAATAAGAAAGGAACGTACCGTCGAGTTCCTTTTCCAGCGAATTGATGATTTGCTGGGTTTGGTCGAAAAGAACGGGCGGTGCCTTGATGGTTTGTTGCTTTTCGGCCATCCGGTCTTTACTCCCTACATCGTTGGCTATCCTGGCATTCCGGTTCAGATCATTGCCAGAGTGGATCGGTTCGAGCGCATGAGTTGAACGCATTGCGTCTTCAAAACCGTGACAAAGCGGCCGTGCCTGCAGCGCAAAGATCAACCGCTTATCCTGAAATCGACGGATGTGGGATGCATTGCTGAGCTCTTTTTGAGTTTCCCGAAAAGGCATTCCAACCTGTCCATCGCTTCCAAACGAACGAGAACGTGCGTACCTCGCTCGCTCCGAGATTTGTTCGAGATCAAGGTTGCCGAACTGGTACAGGTTGCCCGTAGACCGCCTGTCTCACGCGACTGAGAGCAATGCACTGGTCGCAATCCGCGTGCATTAAAATAGTGTGACGCTGAATCTGGCTTACGGCGGCGGAACGACAGGACGAACGAGTATGTCGAGAAATCTCCAATTAGCATCCGCTGAGCGGCGTTCTACAATCGCTGCCAAAGTCAAAAATACGGCGGCGCAAGTTCTACCTCTCCACGACGATCTCAGGAGTGACAAAGATGATTCGGATAGCTATCAACCGCAGCGACTGTTTAGGACTTATTCTGCCACTGATGGTGCTTACTGCACTTGGGATGGTCGTCACTCCCGCCGTGGCTCAGTCTGAATCGGCTGAAGACTTGCGTTCTGGCAAGAACTTCATGCCTACCCCGGTCTACAGTGCGGAGGAGGATCAAGCGATCCTTCGCCGTTTTGAAGGATTACGAGTGGCTGATGTATCTGATGGAATGGATCGAGCCGGTTTGAAGAACGTCGGGCTCGTTGCACCTGAGATCGCTCCTCTGTGGCGTGATACCGAGAGATACCGGCACCGCATTATCGGCATTGCGGTGACCACTCGATATGTGCCCACCAACCAACCGCACCAGACACACAATGACGACGAATCATTCAGCCGATGGGTTGGCCAGTGGTACGGGCAGCGTTCGCCTGAGCCATTCACCGCGTTATTGAGAGCCGGTTCGGTGTTGGTGCTCGACGACGCCTCCGGCGCGGATGTCGGTTCGATTGGCTCTAACAATATTCTGATATGGAAGAAACAGGGTTGCGTCGGTGTGGTGACCAACGCGACGGCGCGTGACACCGACGAAATCGCAGCGCAACAAGTGCCTTTGTATTTTCGTCAAGTGGGTCGCGGGATTCGTCCAGGCCGCAACGAAATTGAGTCGGTGAATCGCCCCATTGTGTTAGGCGGTGTTCTGGTTGTGCCGGGAGACATCGTCGTTGCCGATGGCGATGGCGTGATCGTCGTGCCACGCAAGCAAGCAGAAACCGTCGCCAGATTCGCTCATGCCGAATTGGCCAAGGATAAAGCCGGGCGACGTCGCTTGTACGAAGAGTTAGGCTTGCCAGCCGATGACTCGGTCCGTTGAACCATCGATTAAACCATATGTCCGAAACGGAATGACCGCCGTTTACTCGCAAGTATGCCTGACGCCTTCCATCGTTAATTCTCCTTATTTCTTCGCTCGTGAGCATATTGGTCTACTCCTGGTCCGATGACCAACCAAGACGAGGAACGCACTGAAAGGATGCAACGTTTTTGCAGATTCCGTAAAAATCTCGTGACGAATTCGTTACCTTCACGGGGTGCGCGCTGAGTTTGGAACGTGTCAACGCTTGTCTCTTGACTCGCGGCAGGCCAAAATGCGTCACACCAACACAGAATCGAGCACAGGCTTTGAGGCTGCGACACGCATTCTTGAGAAAGGACTACAGAAGATGAAACGCCGTATCATTATCTCACTCATGAGCCTGTTCATGCTCAGCGGTTCGCCGTCTTTGGCCGATGACAAAACGTGGACTGGCAGCGTCGACAATGATTTTCTGACCGACGGCAATTGGAGCGGCGGTGTACCAGCAAGCGACGAAGACATTGCCATTATCGAGGGCGGCAACAATCTACCTGTCGTGATGTCCGATAGCATTGGTGAGCGACAACTTGGCGCGCTCAAGCTCGGTGAATTTGAAGCGGCGGGCAGTTTGGTGCAAAACGGTGGCACGCTCAACATCGTCGCGGATACGCTCGGAGAAGAAACGTTTATCGGGCTCGATGCTGAAGGGACTTCTAGTTTGACGCTCAACGGCGACTCTGTGCTGCTGTATGACGAGCCTTTTGCGGAGGGAGATGGTTTCGACACCGATGGTACTGGTAAAGACTTCGACGTGGGCAAGAACGTCCCAGAAGATTCGCTTGGCCTGTTGGAGTTACACAATAATGCCATCTTGCGAATCTCCGACGATCTCAAATTGGCCGACGGCACAGGTGGCCATGCACGCCTTGCCATGGATGGCAACTCGCAAGTCACCGTCGGTAGTGGGATCAGTGTCGATGGAACAACTCAGATTCAACTTAGCGAGAACGCATTGCTCGTGACGGGAAACAGTGCGGGTCCGGGCAATGACCAGACAGGACGCACCAATGAGGGTTACTTGACACTAAGTACCGCAATCGATGGCGAATCGACGGTTGAGATTTCTGATCAGGCTAGATTGTACGCGAGAACACTTCAGCAGCGCGACGGGGTATCAAGTATCACCGTGACAGGCGAAGGTCAGTTCCATGTTTTTGAAGTGTTCGAAAGCGCCGAACCATCGGCCGGAGAGGCGACCGTTTCAGGTCCCGCTCAAGGACCGCAGCGCACCAGCAATGTGGCTCAAGCAGCGACGGCGGAGATGTCCATAACTTTGCGAGACAGTGCGACCATGACCTTCGATACCGATTTGGACGACAGTGAATGGTCGGGGCTCGCCTTGTCGGGTGGAACCAATCGCGGCGGAAATGCTGACGGCGGATCGACGGTCATCGACGTGTCGGATAGCGCGCAGTTTTCGGTGGCCCAGGATCTGCACATGACGATTGGAATCGGGCCAGATGCCAATTCGACCCTAAAGGTCACGGGCCCTGACGCAAAGGTTCAAATCGGTGGCGATCTGCGTATGGCGATAGATCCAACAGATGTCGAAAACGAAGGTACGGCTACGCTCCTGACAGTCATAACGGCCGAATCGCAGGCAACCGTTGAGGTTGGTGGTACAGCCCTGATTAGTAATGGCGACCTGGTTGTCGAATTGAGTGGCTACACACCCACCGGTGGCGAGTCCTACGATTTGCTGGTTGCCGAGACGATATCGGGTGACGCTTTTCGCGATACAACTCTTCCGCCGCTTGCGGCACCTCTTGCTTGGAATCTGATGATCGACGGCACGAGTGTGAAACTGTCCATTCTCCAACCGGGAGACTTCAATCAGAACGGACTACTTGACGTTGAGGACATCAACTTGCTCTCGGCTGCCGTACGCAGCGGTGATATGGATAGCGTTTGGGACTTGAACGCCGACGGCCAAGTTAACAACGACGACCGAGTCGTTTGGGTCAATGATCTCAAGAACACCTATTTCGGTGATGCGAACCTGGATGGCGAATTCAACAGTGGTGACCTGGTCGCAGTCTTCGGCGTCGGTGAATACGAGGACGGTATTCCATTGAATTCTGGCTGGGGTACCGGAGACTGGGATGGCAACGGTGACTTTGAATCGGGTGATCTGGTTGTCGCTTTCGCCGAGGGCGCCTACGAGACGGGACCGCGTCCCATGAATGCGGTACCAGAACCAGCAGGTCTGGTGCTCATCGGGATAGCGATCCTGATGATCGGCGCTCGTCGCCGGTGATCGCCAGACGGATTACTCGACGGCAATTTCCCGCTGATATGCCTCCAGGATGGCATCCACAATCAACTTGAGTTCTGCGACATCGCCATCGCGAGTCGTCAGGGTGACTTGCGCGGTTCCGCTACCAGGTTGCTCAGGAAGTGCGACGTTAAGTTGCGACTCGATCCACTTCGCGGGATGCTCTTGCCGACGAACGACCGCTAGTTCGCGTACGTCGTTACGTTGCATGGCGGTCTTTATGACAAAGGGACTTTGTAGCAGAGCGGCTTGTGTTTGCGCGTAGATCTGTGCCTCTTGGTTCGAAGCTCCTACCGGTGCCGTTGGCAAGGTGAACGCAGTCGTCACCGTGCGAGGCGGCTGGTAAAACGACATGGCAACCGCCACGACAACGACCATCAAGAAGACTAAGCGAAGAGAGAATCTCCAGGTAGGTCGCAGACGGCCAAGCGAGAGGAAAGATATTGTTTCGCTGAATCGCATGTTCAGTTCCTAAAACGGACCAAAGACGCCTTCATGTTGCCGACCGCCGACAACGGTTTCACAATACGTGAAGCCGTCCAAAGGGTTCGCGAATTCTGCGTGACCAAACTTCATCACGTAGATGACTCAAGAGATCGGTTGGCGACGTCTGAAACAGGCCACAGTCAAAAGTGCGGGGATCAGATGCCGGATGCCAGAAGGTTCCGGCACTGTATTGGCTCTGAGCTGTCTCGGTTGCTCGTAGCTTCCCGATTGAAGGGCGAGCACGAGATCGCTGGTCGTGAAATCCAGGTCTGTGTCCCAGTCTCCCGTGGCCCAAGTGGAGTTGCCGACAACTTCGTCCTCATACTCCCCCGCGGTGAACACACTCACGAGATCTCCGCTATTGAACAGCCCGTCCAGGTTGGCGTCACCCGGAAGCGCGACCATGTAGGAGATCGTCTCCGCGAAAGTTGGATTCGCGGTTAGCGGGCTCCTCGCCATCACGGAAACCTGAAGTGAGTGAGTCCCGAGGCGGCGGTATTCAAGTGGAATGGGGTGCTCGACTCGACTGGCCGCTTCGACATCCGTCACAACCAACGATTCATCGAGGAACGAAATCTGATAGTCCAGCTCGTCGATTGCGCGAGCGTTGGGGCCGTCGTTCGTGACGGCAACAAGCCAGTCGTTCGATGCACGATTAAACGCAATGACTTGAGGGATGAAGACTTCAACCTGCATCTTGGCGGGCAGCTGATAGTCGACGACGACGGGTAGGTGATCCGAGGCCGCAGCCAGTGCTTCGAGTACTTCCGGATCCGCGCCGTCTCCCTTGATGATCTCACTATTGAGTGGATGGGATCCATTGTTGCCAAAGACTCGGTACGTTCCTGCGATGTAATCCAAACCCTCGGAATCGAGGAGTTCCGTGCTTACGAGTTGAAAATCGAAACGATCGTCCATTCCGCCGAGTGTCTGGCCGGGATACCGCCGACGCTCGTTAACAGGGCTTTGTGTGTGCCATCGTTTGAATGATGCATCGTCACGCCATGTTCCAGGTGAATCGATCGGATCGAAGGCTTGGCCAGGTCCGCCGGCGAGGAGTCGTTGATACATCGCGTCACGGCTTGTCTGGATGTTGAAATTGCCAGCATAGATAATCGCGGCGGGGCCCAGCGCGTCGGCATCAGCGCGAATAGCCTCCGCCTCGACAAGACGGCGTGCTGCATCCTGATTGGTCGATCCGCCTTTGTAATGGCTGTTATAGATGTGGATCGTCGCGTCACTGGGGTAACCGACAAGACCAAAATCATAGCGCAGCGTTTGGCGCGGTTGACCGTCAGTCGAGGATTCGCCAACCGTTGACTCACTGCGCAGTTGGACAACATCAGATCGGTAAATCACGCCCGGACGGCCGTCGCCCGTCGAATCACCATTCAGCACTCCAGCGCGGTAGACGTCCGTACTATGCAGCTGATTTAGCAGGGTGGCCATCAGCATCGTGTCCGTCTCGACGCTCACCTGCTCTTGCACGAGCAAAACATCGATCGGCCTGACAATGGCGTTAACATCTTCCTGGCCAATCGCCTCCAGCACGGTGGACAGTCCGTCTCTAGGGCCACCTGACGTGTCGTACGAAACGATGCGCAGTTGTGCAACGCAGCTTGAGCTGACAAAAAGAACGGAAACGGCGGCCAGCAAGGTTCGAATCACGTGCGTAGCCGACTGCTTTGCCATTTCCTTGGCTCAACTTGTTCTGCTCGACATGGGTACGCGCGACAGACGAGCAATTCGCGCTCACTTCTGCCTCGCACGATTCGGGAGGGCGAGGCTCCTGCCGAGCCGATTGCGCTCATGCTATAGAAGTCTTGTGGCAGTGAACAACACTCGAGGCGCATTGTAGCCAGAGTGATCAGACCGCTCCATCGCAGTAATTGGCAGACCAGCGGATGGTTATTTGCCCCCCGACAAGAGTGGCTTTGCCATCCATTACTTCCATTAACGGAAGAAAAGAGTGATCAGGTCGACCTGTTTTTTGTCCGACTTCTTCTCGTCAGACGAAGATGGCGACGAAGATGATCCGTACGACGACGTCGGAACGCGTCGTTGACCAGGGGCTCGCTCGATGGACGCAATTTCACCATGATCGAGCCAGATGAGATGACAGCTTGAGCAGGTATCGATGGCCACACTTCCCGGGCCGTGATAGGGGTGGGTTTCCATTCGTCGACTGCAGCGTGGACAAGCCAGTTTGCGCTCATACTGTGCGGGATCGATTGGAACCGGGACGTGATCCGAGCCGGTGTACTCGACGCGACGGCTGCACACGACTTCGGCGAAGGCGTCATTCTCGATGAGCACTCCCCGGCATTGCTCGCAATAGACGATTCGTGTGTCATCCAGCGCGCCGGCGACCAAATACTCGGCACAGATGGGACAAGCCACATCGCCTCGCTCAGAAAGAGGTGTGATGCGATCTGCCGAATCCTCCAATTCGGTAGGGAAGTGGAAGGCATGGCAGTAGCCGCAAGTAAAGTAATTGCGGCCTTCGACCGGCGTCATCGGGGCTCCACAGTTGTCGCAATTCATCATTCCACCTCCAATCGGCGCGTCGCGAAAAGTCGTCACGATGAACTCCGTTGCGCCATTCCGCGAGGCTACCATAACAACCGTAGGTTATGTTTCGCTTTGGCGACCGGCGGAGTTTCGTCAGGCAGATAGTGAATGAGTCAATTACTGCAACGTAATTGATTGCGACTGCGGCATAGCAGCTGGCGGCTTAAGGTGAATCAACCTGCCGTTGATATAGTCAGCGCAAAGTCTGGCGGCCGTTCGGTGCCCCGTCGAGTTCCAGTGGTCGTCGTGCTTGTAAAAGAGGTCTGGCCTGTCGGATTTGTGCGGCAAGCTGATTAGGTCGACGCCAATTGCAGAACAGCGTGCGCTTAGCTCATCGCGTATTTCTTCGTCCACGTCGGCGGCAAAGACGACGACAGGCCAGCCGTGCTGTCTACAGATAGCGACCGACTCGCGGATTAGCGCATAAGTCACTTCTCGATACCCCGTGTCCGGAACCTCCACATCGCTTTCCGGCGTCTCTGTACTGGTGTCAGGCGTAACATTGAAGTCTAGTTGTCTGAGTAGTCCGTACATGTGCCACCGATTGACGAACGGTAGCCTATCAACGACTTCCTGAATACGTCGCCTCGCCCCGGGCGGTGGTACTTCCAAAGATTCCAAATCGCCATCGGCGGTTATGGTGAACAACCGTTCGCGGAGATTGTCGCCGAAGTCGTTTATGCATACCTGTAGGACCACAAAGTCCGGCTGGTACTGTTCGGCCTCGGTCTGTAAAAACTTGACCCAATACCCGTTGCCAATGTTGCCTCGGCCTACATTTACAACGCCGATACTTTCGGCCTCCACGCCGCCTTTCAGAGCATCTCCAACCAGTGACGGATACTCTTCACCATCGTTAACGCCATACCCCATGGTAAAGGAATCGCCCAGGAACAGGAGAACTTTCCTCCACTCTGAAGATGGTTCGGATCCGCGAAAACCCAGAGAATTCGTCGTAAGCGTCATCTCGAATTCGGGGCAGTATCTCCGGCAGCTGAAGTTCTTCTTCAACGCTTGTCCATAGACAGGATGATACTCGCTAAAGCTGGGGCCAACATTACGAACCGGTACGAGGTTGCTTACGGCTAACTCCGCCACAAGCAAAGCTACCACCGTAGAACATGAGAGCAAAGCGAACCGCCCAAGCCACTTATTCACAGCACCTGATCTCGATGTCGTTCAATCGCGTTGCCAATCGATGACGTTACTTAAGCAAAGTCTCACCTGATCGATACGTCTGATCAAGTCGTGTTAGCGCTGATCTTTCAAGATTCATAATTCGTAGAGTTGTGGTTGTCTTTCGAGTGATGAGATTGCGACAAGAGAGGTGGCAATTCAGATTGCAACCATCTGCCCGTCGCGTGTCGAAAAATGTATCAACAAGTTGACACATCAGGCAGAGATTTGTCGCGCCGAAGCAGAAGATCATGGATCGCGACCGTCTAGTATGTACGGGCCGCAAAGAATAACACTTCGTGGGTAGCGCTGACTACGAAGTCTTGAGACGGTGTCCATCCGATTCGGCATCGAGTGACATCTCTTTCAACGCGGCATCCAATGCCTCGTCGTGAGATTCGCTCGCATGATCATCAGCGATGTCATTCGGATGCGTTGTTTGTGCATCGAACATCGCGGCAGCATCAGCCATCGCCAAGTCGACTGGCTGATTGCCGCTGTCGTCGGTCAACCATTCGTCTTGCTTTTGTATGCCGTCGGCATCGTCCATGACGGAATCGACCGCGGTGGTCATGGCGTCCAAAGCAGGGGCAATCTGCAGCAGGTTCGCGTCGACGGTGCTTGTCTGGCTGTCGGACAGGTGGACCTCGATCGTGAATCGACGATCAAACGGGAGACTCTGAGGCGTACCCTCGGGGTTAGAAATCGGACGCGGGGCCGAGGTCGAGGAACCAGATGGAGACGTCGACCAACCCATATCCATTAGCATGCCTAACTCCATCGCACTAATTGTATGATCCGGACCGCTGTAGTTCGGGCTCATCAATTCATTCCTGTGCGCTTGCTCATCTAGATGCGAAGTGCTTGAGCCCGATTGATAGGAGCTAGGCGCATGGATCTTAGGACGTATCCCGCCATTACCGGCCACGCCTTCAGGCCCGCCCCACCAAAGGTCGTTGCCGACCAACGCCGCCTGGCGGTCCGCCACGTCGTCCATATTGACAAGGCGATCACCGTTGCCGATCTCGAGAAAGTGCTCATAAATTCCAGGATCAGTGAAACTCAACGAACCATCGGAGTTGATCAAGTCGAAGAAGTTGAGACCGTGTCCCACCTCATGCAGCGTTACTGTGACGAAGTCAAAATCGTTCCCCGCTTGGCCATCCAAGCCGTAGTACCAGTCGCGCGATCCTAACACCGTGGCATTGTCGACATCGGAATTGAATCGAGCCTCAAGTTCTGGAAATCCTGCGTCACCACTCAGCCCGATGTCTCTGCCAACGATTTGATTAGACAGAGCAGCGCCGTACCATCGGTCTGGCACCATGCCCGGGTAATTCTGATGAATCGTGATCGTTCCTGCCGCGCCAAGGACGGCGCTGGAGGAGCTGCCACCCAGCGAATCCATGAGGGCCTCGACGACGATCGTCTGACCTTCGTACGTGCCAACCAACAACTTCTCCCAGATGTCCAGAGCGTGCTCGAATGCCGCCCTTCGAGCCGATCCGAGAACGGGATCAAAGAAACCTTCGTTTACATCATCGTTGTACTCGGGGACAATCTGCACCCCGCTGTCAATGCTCGTGTCAACGGTGTAATTCCAGGATGACGGCACGAGCGTGTTGCCGCTGGGATCCTGAATATCGCCGGCTAAGTTCAGCGTGAGTGCGCCGTCTTCTAAGTCCCGTATTGAGAAGCGCCACGTGTCGTCTGCGATTCGCGCGGGGGGCGACATCGTCGCCGCTGCTGCAGCCGGGCCACTCAAGAGCAAGTCGCTGGCGTCAACCTCGACGACGGGTTCGGAAAAAGTAAAGTCAACTTGCAGTCGCGAGCCAACGGTTGACGTCGGCGGCGGACTGGCATCGACGACCGTCGGCGCGGTCGTGTCCGGGCCAAACAGGAAGAAGATATCGTCCAGCCAGGCGGTATCCGAACCGCTATGGATCGAACCGTTCTTCGAGTAGACCCATGAGAATTTATGCGCCCCCGGCGAAACCGGGTACGACTCCTGCGCCCAAGGTAGTTCACCAGACCATTGGTCCTGGACGACATCATCAATCAAGAAGATCAGCTCGTCGAAGAATGTTTGTGACGAGACCTTGCGCCAGAACGAGATTTGTCCACCGCTGGTTGTTGCCATCGATACTTCCAGCGTTGTCGACTCGCCGTGGCCGATGCGCCCGGCTTGGGTACTGTATCTGCCATTGAAAGGTTCTTGATTGCTGACTCGCCAGCTCGCTCCTCCGAACCGCTGCCAGTCATACTGGTTGAAGTCACCCGACTCAAAGCCTTCCCCATTGAACGAGGTGACGGTATAGCTCCAGGCTTCGTTTTCCAGGTCCGCACCGGCAGCATCTTCAATATCGCCTGCATCGGGGGCCAAGCTCAGATTCAGCGTACCGTTAACCAGACCGTTGATCGGGAATCGCCACGTGTTGTTTCCCTGATTCGTCGGCGTACCGACCGTTGCTGAACCGGCGGCTGCCCCGCTGATGACCAAGTCACTGGCATCGACACCGAGTACCGGCTCGGAAAACGTCACTTCGACATTGGACGCACCAGGTGCGACATAGGAATCTGGCCCCGGATCAATGCGGTCTACGTTCGGAATTGGATCGCCGGGCGGTGGGAAATCAATGTCGTCAATCCAGGCTGTATCCAAGCCGGTCGACACGCTGCCGTCCTTCGAATACTCCCAGGTGTAGGTGTGGGTGCCGACGAGGATGGGATAGCTCACCCGATCCCACGGAACTTCGCCGGACCACTGTCCGCGCTGTGTTCCATCAATGTAGAACGTCAACGTGTCGAAGTTCTGTTCGGACGAAACTTTTCGCCAGAAGGAGATGTTTCCTCCTAACGACGTCGATTGCGTGATCTCTAGCGTGCTGGTCTGATAGTCATTGATGTCGCCAGCCTGTGCGCTGTACGAACCACTGTGCCGTTGCGAGCTGGTGATCGTCCAATTGTCATTGCCCGATTGTTCCCAGGGGAAGCTGTTGAAGTTACCTGATTCGAAACCTTCAACCGTCGAAGTAGCGGCCGTGTAGCTCCACGATTCATTGGCCACGTCTTGCCCGGACGCATCTTCGATGTCGTTGGCGTCGGGAGCCAGACTGAGATTCAGTGTCCCGTCGATAATACCGGTGATCGGGAACCGCCAGGTGTTGCCTCCTTGATTGCTGGGTGTACCGACGTTTGCCGCGGCGCCTGCCGTGCCGCTCAACTCCAGGTCACTGGCGGTCACGCCCACCACCGACTCAGAAAAGGTCACGTCCACGTTCAGCGGACCGGTGCTGATTGCCGACCCCGGCGCGGGTTGGATGTTGGTGACCGTTGGTTCGGCATCTCCGATCGGCGGAAACTGGATATCGTCTAGCCAG
>CAJHYQ010000303.1_pt1 | contig 13150 bp, 9 predicted proteins | sample 9198721 | NCBI WGS metagenome assembly CAJHYQ01 (sample SAMEA7708357, study PRJEB35096) | sediment metagenome | biome: marine neritic benthic zone biome [ENVO:01000025]; feature: sediment [ENVO:00002007]; material: shallow marine sediment [ENVO:03000034] sea grass bed [ENVO_01000059] ... | reverse complement strand
TTGCCGGGAGACTACAACGGTGATGGTGTGCTCGACGCAACCGACATCGACCTGCAGGCTGTCGAAATGAAAAAGCCTGAGGCCGAACAGAACTTGGCAACGTTCGACCATAACAATGACAACGTTGTGAATGTCGCGGACCGCACGATCTGGGTGAAAGACCTCAAAGGAACCTGGGTTGGCGATTCGAACTTTGACAACGAGTTCAACAGTGGCGACCTGGTTCAAGTCTTCGCGGCCGGAAAGTACGAGACCGGTGAGATGGCAGGTTGGGCCCAAGGTGATTGGGACGGCAACATGTTCTTTGACAGTTCCGACCTGGTTGCCGCCTTCTCGGACGGTGGCTATGAGCAGGGACCACCGCCGGCTGCAGCGGTTCCCGAGCCATCGGCTGCGATCCTGTTGATCCTCGGTTTGGTCGGTCTAGCGTGTCGCCGACGATCGAGCTAAGCCAAGGCTTGAAGAGAATCTAACCCTCAGCAAGAAGGCCCGCGCGGCAACGTGCGGGCCTTTTTTTGAAAAAGGGGTCAGGCTTCTTTTCCGCTACCCCGTTGTTCAACCGTTGGTGTGAAACGGGGCCCCGTTGGGGCAGAGCGCGATTTCTGGTGTCGCGTTCCCAGGGCAGCACCGACGCTCGACGCGTCCGTTCGCCCTGGGCTCCGCTAGGGCAGGGCCGACCCGTTGGGTCTTTGTGGCCGGTTGTTGCAGCGTCGTCGCTTGAGGGCCGGCCCGCTGGGCCTAACGAAAAAGGGGTCAGGCTTCTTTTTTGCCGCTCGTTGTTCAACCGTTGGTGTAAAACGAGGCCCCGTTGGGGCAAAGCGAGATTTCTGGTGTCGCGTTCCCAGGGCGGCGTCGTCGCTCGACGCGTCGACTTGCCCTGGGCTCTGCTAGGCCGCCGCGTTGCGGCTCTTGAAGAGCTAATCCTTCGCGATCACATATCTGCGTTGGCCGGACACAACGTCGATCTGACTCGTCTGACCGTCGGGCCATTCAACTTCGATTCGCGCGGGTACAGAATTCTCAGCCAAGGCAAAAAAAGCGGCCGCGGTGGACTGCGAGAGATAGCCGCTGCCGGCCTGGATCTCGCGCGTGCGACGAGTTCCGTCGTCCAGGTGCAGCACGACTTTCGCGCCGATTCCTTGCCGATTTGCTGGACTTCCCTTCAGCCGCACCTCCATCCCGCGCTGCTGTATCGACTTTGGAATGTCTCGGATGAATGCTCGAACCGGCCCCTGATTGCATGCCGTGACAAAGTCCGGCCACGCATCGGAGTTCAGGTCGATGACGGCCAGACTCTTCGCATCATCAGGAACGATCAATCCGCTTTTATTTGGCCAAACCGGCGTGAAATGTCCATCGCCACGGCCTCGCATCAGCAAACTCAATCCACCATCCATGTGCCCCGTCTCAGGTTGCGGCCCGTAGAAGTTCTGAACCAGATAGAGATCCAGATGATCGTCCGCATCAACATCGATCAACGTGACACCGAATGCAGGTGCGTTTTGTGCTAGTCGAGGCAGCGGAACAACATCGAACCGGTCGCCTTGGTTTAGCAGCACACACGACTCAAGGGTTGTTGTGGCAAACCTGTGCGCATCGGACAGGCACTCGTTCGTGTAAATCTGCGAGAGATCAGCCAGTGCAAAATCCTTATAGCTTGTGAACTTCTGTCGCAGGAATGGCATCGCATGGGTCGAACAACTCTTGCCACGGATGGGAAACAAATGCTGATCTTCGTATTCGGCCTCAATCAGCCGCATTCGTCCTGAACGTTCAAAGTCGCCGTAGTACAGCAGAGCCGGCTTTTCTTGGCTGGCATGATACTTGGTGTTCAAACCAAAGTTGGTCGCGACAAAGTCCATGTCACCATCGTTGTCGAGATCACCTGACGTGATTCCATTCCACCAACCTGTATGAGCCTCAAGCCCCATCCGCTTGGTCGCATCCACCAACCGCCCTTGCTCGTTAACAAACAATCGAACGGGCCCCCACTCATACGTCACAAGCAGATCGCTCCAACCGTCTCCGTTGGCATCCGACCACACAGCGCCGGTCACCATTCCCGAAGAAACCAACGCCGAAGCGACCAGGTCCGCCACATCAACAAACTTGCCGTCGTCGTTCCGCAGCAGCTGACTCTTGGGGGCCAGAGGATACTCGCCGGGTATCATGCGTCCACCGACGAACAGATCGAGGTCTCCATCTCGATCGAAATCGTTGGCTACGACCACACTTCCACTAACACGCTGTTCGGGCAAAGCCTGTTCGTCATAGCTTAATTTTCCCTGTCCCTGGTTGATGTAGAGCCGATCCCGGCAGGTCCGAGTATTCGTACCGCCGCTGACGACATACAGATCAAGATCACCATCACCATCGGAATCGAACAGCAGCGAGCCAAGATCTTCATGACCTGCGTGAGCTGCGATCGCGGGGATGTCGAGTTGTTGAAAATGCCCCTTCCCCTGATTTATCCAAAGCGAGGCAGCATGCCCTGCCCCTCCGCCAACAAACAAGTCATCGTCACCGTCCGCGTCCACATCACCCCACGCCATGCCGGGGCCGAATTGGGACATGCGATTAGGTAGCAGCGGTTGCTTGGCAAAGTCATCGAACTTATCTTCGCCGTGGAAAATCCGCGGGAAGTTCTCAGCGGGCACGAACATCGGCGTCGCAGCCAAGTGCGCCGTAGGGTTCGACTCGGACGAGTTCGACTCATGCAGAATAAAGTGGTGGTCCGCAACCAGATCTTCGATGACCTGCTCGTGACCGCTTGGCCACCGCACGGTCACGCGCTCGATACGTTTCTCGTCTCCCAAGCCAAAATGAGCGATGGCCTGGTTGCACGACAAAAACCCGGTCAGCGGGCTGAGCTGGCGGACCTGTTTGCCGCTGGCCGTTTCAATCTCGACGCTCGCCCCTAAGCCGAAGCGATTGCTTTCCTTGCCGACGAGGCGAAAGGTGGCACGATGTCCCGACGAAATGTCGTTGCGAAAGATGCTGATCGGTTCATCAACGTTCGCCACGATCAGATCCAAGTCTCCATCATTATCCAGGTCACCCCAAGCGGCCCCGTAGCTCATGCCGATATGATCGAGCCCCCACGTCCGACTGGCGTCCGAAAAGGCCAGATCACCGTCATTACGAAACGCTAGATTCTGTTCGCGACGAGGCCCAGTGTGTTGATAGATATCCCACTCCGTTCGACCGACCAGCATTGACTTGGAGAACTCAACGTCCGAGTCATTGAAGTTACGGATAACCCCGTTGCTGACAAAAGCATCGACAAGTCCGTCATTGTCAAAGTCAGCCAATTTCGCTGCCCAAGACCAATCGCTATCGGCAATGCCGGCCATGTATGCGATCTCCATGAAGCGACCGTCGCCAGCATTCAACAGCATTGCATTTCGCATGTATTGCGGTGGCGGTCCGGCCACGGCCTCGATTCGCGCGGCGTTCATCGACCCCATGGTGGTCTTCTGCTTAAAGTGATTCGTGCCAGACATATCCAGTACGAACAGGTCGACCAACCCGTCGTTGTTGATGTCTGCAGCATCCGAACCCATACTCGACCAGGTCGTATGCGGGACCGATCCAAGCAACTCGTTTGTGAAAGTTCCGTCGCCGTCGTTGCGGTAGAGTCGATCCGGCTCGTCGAAGTCATTGCACACGTAGAGATCAGGCCATCCATCGGCATCATAGTCCAGCCAGGTCGCACTCAGCCCATCACCATGACCATAAATCCCTGACTCGGCAGTTCTGTCGTGAAAACGTCCCTGCCCGTCGTTGACGAGCAAGTAGTCTTCACGGCCGTAATTATCGATGCCAAAGCGTCCCGAACCGACTTCGGTCAGCGCGTAGTACTTTTCGTATTCGGGCAGCACAACTGGTTTTCCGTTGACCATCTCGAACGGCTTCACCGAGGGACGTCCACCCTCGCGCTGATACCGATTGGTCAAGAGATAGAGGTCGAGGTCGCCGTCGCGATCGATGTCACCAAACGCGGGAAACAGACAGGCGTCCACCAGATCCAACCCCCATTGGGTTGCCAATTCGACAAACCGACCGTCTCCTTGATTCACGAAGAGTTGATTTGGTGCATCGTAGTTGCAGACGTAGATGTCGAGGTCCAGATCGTTGTCGATGTCGATGAGTGCCGCACCGGTCCCCCACGCTTCGCCTCCGCCGACGCCGGCCTGGGCGGTCATGTCCTCGAACTTCAGAGATTCGACCTGGCGGTAAAGTCGATTCGATTGGCCACCGCTAACAAGAAAGAGGTCAACGAGTCCGTCATTGTCGATGTCGCCAATCGCCACACCGCCGCAGACGTAGCCCGAGTAGTAGATCCGACGAAGTGGATGCTCTGTGTCCAGGTGACAGGTGAAGTCGACGCCTGTTTCAGCCGGATCGAGCCGCTGAAAAGAGGAACCGGCAATCCCGGTGGCGTGCGGAACTTGCGACAGCGATCCGTCGGGCGGCTGTTTGACCGCAAATCGGACCGAGGCGGACTGAGCAGCTTCCGCCGTCGGCTTCGAATCGTACTCAGCGCGTGAGGAGCAGCCCAGGGCGTGAGCCAGGAGCAGCAACGCGATTAGACACGATCGTAAATTAAGGACTCTTAACATCTCTACTCAGATCATAGTGTGGGCCTATTGGCCATGATACTTGATGTGCGCAGGAATAGGCCGGCGGCATGAATTAGCGCGTCGGCTTGCGCTAGGAACGCCGCATTGCAGCTTTGGCTTATGCGAGCGCCATTGGCCGTCGCAAAAACAGGCCCGGCGTGGGCATTAACCTCGGAGTCGACCCACAAGGCTGTCGGATGCGGCCTGGATACCCTTGAGGGCGGAAATCAATTTCTCGCGGTTGGGTGCGTAGTCGAGAGCCGTGTTGCGGTCAATGTGTTCAGCCTCAACTAATTCGACCAGGGAATGCGTAAAGTTGCGCATTCCCTCTTCCCGGCCTTGGCTCATAATCGCCGGCAGGTCCTCGTCTTCCTCGTGCAGGATCTTGTCCTTGGTGACCGTATTGTTCAGCAACACCTCGGTCGCCGGAAACCGGCTACCTTCCTTGATGCCCGGAATCAGTCGCTGGCACAAGATCGCATTCAAACTGTTGGCCAGAGATGAGCGAATGAACGCGTGCTCCGATCGCGGAAAGAATTCAAGGATCCGCGAGAATGCCAATTGCGCGTCGCTACAGTGGATCGACCCTAGAACCAAGTGGCCCGTTTCCGCCGATTGAATCGCCGCCAACATCGTCGCCCGATCACGCATCTCGCCAATCATGATGCAATCGGGATCCTGCCGCACGACATAACGCAAGGCCTGGGCAAAGTCGGGAACATCGATTGAGACTTCGCGTTGAGAAATAATGCACTTCTTCTGCGTGAAGACGTATTCGATCGGATCTTCGATCGTGATCACGTGCATGCCACGGTTCTCATTGATGTGATCAACCATGGCTGCCAGCGTCGAACTCTTACCGCTTCCGGTAACGCCACTAACCAGAATCAGGCCTTCCATTGAATCCATGATCGTTTCGCGATAAATCTCCGGCAAATGCAGTTCCTCAAAGCTAGGGATCTTGCTCTGCACCCGTCGGATCGCGACGTGAGTCTGGCCGCTTGATCGATACATATTGATCCGGAAACGATCGCCGCCTTCGGCGCGCGCCGAGAAATCGATCGCGCCCTGATCGGCAAATTCCTGTAAGCGATTAGGCGGCACCAGTGGCACAATCATTCGCTCGACATAGTCGGAATCGGGTAGCGGGGGGCATTGCACCTTGCGCAGATGGCCGCCGATTCGGAGGTAGGGTGCATAACCAACTTTGAGATGGAGGTCCGAGGCCTCGTTCTTTTGCACAAAAGCCAGTAGGTTCGCGATTTCTTCCTCGGGAGGAGGCAATTCGTCCATAGCACACCGTCTTGATGACCGCTTAGCCGCGGCAAGGGTTAGGAAAGCAATCCCGGCAACCTGCAGTGTAGTCGAGATTGGATTTGCCTTCGATGGCTTTTTCTTAGACCATGGGGCAACTCCCAGCAAAATCAAATGGCCTATCGAGAGGCGATGCACGAAATGTGCCTGTGTTAAACGAATCGGAAAAGGCGGACTGGCTCACTGCCGCAGCGTCCGATTCAGCTGAGAACGTGGCTACTTGCCTTGGCGAACTGATTCACATAGCTTGGCTTGAAAATCCCAATTCTTGGACGATCTTGGTCAACCGCTGTCTACGATACAAGTTTCTGTCATCAAAAGGGAAGTCGACCATGCCGCGTTATCATGTGCAACGCTCGATTGAGATCAATGCTTCCCCACAAAAGGTGTTCGAGGTTGTCTCGGATTTCGGCACGTGGACGACTTGGTCCCCATGGCTGTGTGCCGAGCCCGACGCGAATGTCACGGTTACCGACGACGCGGCGTCGATTGGCTCCGTGTATTCCTGGGAAGGTGAGCTGGTCGGACAGGGCGAGATTGAGCATCAGACGTTGACACCTGGCAAGCTGATTGAAGATGAAATCCGCTTTGTCAAACCCTTCAGGTCCAGATCGGAAGTCTGCTTTGAGATGGAACCTGCCGGTGATGGAACGAAACTCACCTGGCACATGCGCGGATCGCTGCCCTGGTTCCTGTTCTGGATGCGTGCGCAAATGGAAGTGTTTATCGGAATGGACTACGAACGCGGTCTGCGCATGCTGAAGGAGTGGATTGAATCGGGCCAGATACTTTCAAAGACGAATATACGTGGAGTGGAGTCGGTTGGGCCGTTGCGGATGGCCGGCGTGCGCAAGAAGTGCTCGATTAGCGACGTCGGATCTTCGATGGAGGGTGCATTCTCGCAAGCCAAACAGATTCTATCCCAACACAATATTCGCATGGACGAAGGCGTGATGTCGGTCTATCACCACTTCGACATGAAGGCCAAGACTTTCGATTACACCAGCGGCTTTGTTGTTCCGCAGTCCGCGGATTTACCAGCAGAACTCGCCACCTGGTCGATTCCCTCCGCTAAAGCCCTGTGCGTTGAGCATACCGGCAGCTATGACAATCTTGGGAATGGTTGGAGCGCCGCGCACCAATATGCTCGCTACAAAAAGTTGAAACAGAGCAAAGCGGGAACCTTCGAGGTTTACAGGAACGACCCAGACGACACGGCAGCCGCCGATCTAGTTACTGAGATCTATTTGCCGCTGAAGTGAGGCAACAGCGAAATCACTTGCATGGATGCAAACTGCCTGGGCCCGCTTGCAGACGAAGCTTGGACACGTGCAAGAACTTGCAATTCTACTGGCGATTCCCGGTCTAGTGGCCTGTCTGTTCATCGGAGCCTGGATTCTCTGGCCACTCGACGCCGTTGCTGCGCGCCGACGAGGACGTGTTCAGTTTACCGTGATCGACTTTTTGGGACTGGTGTTTCTTTTGCAGCTGCCGATGGCATTGATCAACCTCGGTACTGGCTCGAGTGTTAATGCGGATTCCCGAAGTACCCAACTGACGTTGTACATTCTGGCCTGGATCGGAACCGCACTCGTTTGGTGGCGCAGCGTTGTTGTCTTCTCGCGTGCCGGTGTAACCCAAGCAAAAGACCGAGCCTTAACCGTCTTTCTCGTTTTGCCGATGGCGTACTTAGGGACCTTCTCGGTTCCGGTTCTGTTGCTCGCCACCACAACTGAAAACCGCTCCATGCTGATGCGATCAGTCATGCTGGCAATCGCCGCGACGGTGACGGTCGGCGTTATCAGTGCGGGGATCGTGTCGCGGCGTGTGGCGGACCGTTCTGAGTCCCGGCAAGAAGAGTTGCTGCCAAAAGCGGATCGTACCGAGCCGTTTCTCGCAGAACTTGTGGAACCGCCCAATAATCATCATGATTGAAATGCACGTGCACTTTGACCACAATTGACCGATTGGAGTTGATTCATAATTCATCTGTTTGATCGTTGGTGAGGAAGAGGAAAATGCGAAATTGCCTTTGGTTCATGTTGTTGGGAGTCTTGATCGCGTCCGGAGCGGGTTGCGGCAAGGGTGAGTACGATCGGCGAATGCGGGATTCCATCGAAAGCTCTGGTGCGTTGAGCGAAGAAGAAGAGACAGCGGCTTCACCGCCTGAGGCCTTCGCCATGTTGCTGGAAAAGGGATGCATGTTTTTCAATCCCTCGACGGGAATTCGCGACCTGTCGCTCGACGCGGTCAAGGCAGCACCGAAGCTAACGGAATACGACGAGAATGCGAAATACGACGTGCTGCTTGACGGCAGCGCGATGAGCGACGCAGATACAGCATCGCTTCCACCTTTGGCGTCGCAAATCACTGGGGCCACGGTGACTGGCGCGCTAGGAGATGGCACGATGGCGAACATCATACAACTACGTGGACTCACCTGGGTCAACCTGCTCAATTCAAGCGTTACGGACGATGGCCTGGGCAAACTTGGTGACCTGGCCAATGTGCGATCATTCCGAATGATGGATAACGCAAGTATCAGCGATGATGCGATCGTCCCGGTGTTGGCCATGGAGAATCTGAAGCAAGTCTATGTGAAAGGGCCGTTTACGGATGTCGGTCTCGAAGAGCTGGCGTTCAATCAGTACATCGAATCGATTGAGATTACGCTAGGAGGAGACGTCACGCAGGAGGTCATCGACTATCTCAAGCAAGAGATGGTCGACACTACCATCACGGCAAAATAAGTCGGCCGACTCTATTGCCCAAATCTGTGCAATTTGCACGTTGCGCTCATTGCACTTGCGACGTGCCCAGAGTGACGTGGGCTGATCCTGCGCTCTACGTTGCGGAATAAGCTCCGGAGGTGCGCAAGAAAAACCTCTCGCACATCTCTCTCTCCGGCACGCGTTGTGCATCGGTCGCTCTGGACGCAACGCAACGGTGCGGCGTGACGCATTACGATACATTTCGGACTCGGTTCTGTATTGCGTCGCAACACTGCGAATGTCGAGCGCCCCTGTTGGGGGAACCTTTAACGAGACCCAAACAAAGCCACCGCCCTGCACGATGCCAATGAAACGCTTCGATCGTAACGAGAAACGATTTCATGTTACTCGCGTTATCATTGGGAGAATGAAAAATGCAGATGCGGAAAATCGTGTTGGTCAACATCTCGTTCCAGTTGTTGACGATCATGCATGTGGCCCATGCTGAGACCATCTCTTTTACTGGCCGGGTCGATACGGTACCTGAAGCGTTAAGGTCAGAGATCCAGCCCGACATGACCGTCACGGGCTTTTATACCTTCGATGAATCCGGAGCCGCTGGTGATTTCCTCACATCGGTGACCGACTTTCAAATGGTCATCGGTGACTATTCAGTCATTCAAGACCCAACCACGGTCAAGGGCGACATCTCGGTTACGCCGAACCAGTACACGGTCGTGTCCATTGCCTCGGGTGAACCGATCAATGAATTCTCGCCGATTCTGATGGCATTGCAGCTGTCGTCGTCGTCCGGCATCGACGATACCGGATCGCCAATTCCGCCGCCGATTGAAGTGTTTGACAATCCACTCTGGACGGTTGATTTCGCTTCGACAGGTCTGCCGGTGCGAGTGGAAGGGACCATACAGACGCTGACGGTTCCCGAACCATCGACGTCATTGATGATGGCGGCCGGCATGATCATCGCACCTATCATCGCAGGACGCCGGCGAACCTGCGGTTACTGGCGAAAGCCAAAGCGTCGATAGCGGACATTACGCGGATCCATCGTGTGTCCCCAGCTAATTTCGTCGATCGGGACATTAAAGACATCCGCGATTAGCTGCCGTTCGGTCGGACTAGGCGTCCAACGCCCCACGGCGATGGCTTCGACTCGTTCGACCGGCAGCTGAGCCCGCTCGGCCACGTCTTCAATCGTGAAACCGGTCTCTTCAAATAGAATGTCAACGGTCTTCATGGTCGCACGATGTTCCGGATCATAAACTGCGCGTTAAGCCATACGATTGGCGAGCCCTTCACAGAACCACAATAAACTAGCGACTCGGCTCATAACAGTGCAATCCGAGGCCCCTACGCTAGAATGAGGCGGTATCGGTAGCAAATCAATCAGTCCGAATCAGTCATCATCAGAAGCCGTCCACTGAGAATCCGTACAAGATTTGAACTTGGCTGACGAATAAGCGGGTCGCTGAAGGCACCGGTCATAGTGGTTGACGAGACGCGCAAACGGATGTTTGTGTCGTACACTCGCAGACACATGACTTCACCATCGGTGTCAATGTTGCGGGGGATCCCATCCTTGATCACACCGAGTCAGGTACGACCGCTTTGCCTTCTACTGTCGATCCTCGTTGTCCCAACGATGGCACAGGAAGCCGCCGAGCCGGCGGCCAATGATGACGCCGAAGTCCGGCGGCCCGACTTTGAAGAAGTTGACCCACCTCATGATTCACGGCGACATGCGATTATCATCGTTGGACTGCCTGGAGATCGTCCTCATCAGGAGCAGTTTGGCGCATTGGTCGGTCACTGGAGTCGGTGGTTGTCGCGGGGACTGGGAGTCCCGCCAGCGAATCTGAGCGTTCTATCGGCGACACCGCTCAACAATGTGGCAAGACCGCTCGCCGCCGACGCACCTTCGGTCGTCGCACGTTTGCAGCAGCTGGTTGCCGACCTGCAGGAAGACGATTCACTCTGGATCTTGTTCCTTGGACATGCGAATTACGATGGTCAACGAGCGTTGTTCCATCTTCCCGGACCCGATCTTTCGGCGCAGGAATACGGCGAATTGCTTAGACCGCTGCGTTGTCGCGAGCAAGTCGTGTGGCTCACGATGGGCAGCTCGGGGTGGTTCCTACGACCCCTGTCACGGGAAGGTCGTGTTGTGATCGCGGCAACCTTGACGGATGCAGAACCCAACGAGACGGAATTCCCACACGCTCTGGCCGATGCGATGCAGCGCGATCCTGTCGATCTGGACGGGAACCAAGACCAGCAAGTTTCGCTGATGGAGTTTCTGCAGTTCGTCGTGTCACGAATCAAGGAGCGTTATGAAAGTGACGAGCGTGCACCAACCGAGCACGCTCAGTTGGACGACGACGGAAACGGTCGCGGCACGGAGGTCGAAGAATTAGCGAAGCGAAGCGATGTTGAAGAAGAAACACCCGAGACGCAAAGTCTTGATGGACGATTAGCCAGTCGGTTGATACTTCCGCTGAACGTCATTCAATCGACTGAGGTCGAAGTTGGGGATTCAGAGCCGAACGATCAGACATCGGGCTCACAACGTCCGGCACCGGATGTCGGAAGTCAATCGCGGGAGTCAAGTTAGTCGTGGAGTTGGGAGCATACTGTGGAACAGCAAATCGACGCCGCTGCCGTCAAGCGGCTGAGTGAGGCACGAGATCGGCTGAAGCTTGAAATCGGCAAATTGGTGGTGGGCCAAACCGAGGTGATCGATCACCTATTGATCGCGTTACTTTGCCGGGGGCACGCCTTGATGTTGGGCGTGCCGGGATTAGGAAAGACGCTGATGGCGCGCACGATGGCACGCACGTTGGATATGAACTTTAGTCGCATTCAGTTCACACCCGACCTCATGCCATCTGATATTACGGGCACGGACATCATCGAAGAGGAGCCGGAGACAGGACGTCGAAAACTCGAGTTCTTTGAGGGACCGATCTTCGCCAACTTTCTATTGGCCGACGAAATCAACCGGGCCCCGCCGAAAACGCAAGCCGCGCTGTTGCAGGCAATGCAAGAGCGGGAGATCACCGTTGGGCGGAAGACGTACCCATTGGCTCCCCCCTTTTTCGTCGTGGCGACTCAGAATCCGATCGAACAGGAAGGCACCTACCCGTTGCCCGAAGCCCAGCTTGATCGCTTCATGTTCAACATTCCCGTTGACTATCCAAGCCAACAGGATGAATCGACAATCGTGAAGCAAACTACGGCCAACATCGAAACGGAAGTCGACCAGCTGGTATCAGGTGATGAGATTACCGTGCTACAGCGTCTGGTGCGTGGCGTACCAGTCGCCGACTCCGTCGTGGATTACGCGGTCGCCCTGTCGCGTGCGTCGCGTCCCGACAATCACAATTCGATGTCAGTCCACCGGTTCATTCGACACGGCGCAAGTCCACGCGCTTCGCAGAACATGATCCTCGGCGCAAAAGCCAAGGCGGTGCTGGAGGGACGTTTCCACGTCGACTTCGAGGATGTTCAGTCGGTTGCCGTGCCGGTGATGCGGCATCGACTCGTGTTGAATTTCCACGCTCGTGCCGAAAACGTGACGGCCGACGCGATCATTCGCCAGATCGTTGAGGCGATACCATGTCGATAGGCTCCGTGAACAATCGACAGATGCTGACTCTGGTCGATCCTCGACTGCTCTCGACCGTCGAGGATCTCGAGTTGTTGGCACGCGGTGTTGTGGAGGGATTTCAGCACGGACTGCACCGCAGCCCCTATCTCGGATTTTCCGTCGAATTTGCATCGCATCGCGAATACCACCCAGGCGATGATTTGAGGCACATCAACTGGAAAGTCTACGGACGACAGGATCGACTGTACATCAAGCAATATGACGCGGAAACCAATCTGGATCTGCACATCGTCTTGGACGTCAGCGGTTCAATGCAAACAGCCAGCTCCGGCGTCAGCAAGTTACGTTATGGCATCATCCTGGCGGCTGCATTGGCTCACCTTGCGCTCAGTCAACGAGATGCCGTTGGCATTACTCTGTTTTCAGATCGCGTTGTGGATCACATCAAGCCACAATCTCGTCCCGACCAGCTGTTCGAGATTCTCTACCCTTTAGCGCATATAGAGCAGCACGCACCGGCCGCTTCACCGCATGCGTTGCACGAATTCGCCGAACTTGCGCCACGTCGCGGTATGATCGCGTTGATTAGCGACTTCTACTACGACATCGAAGAGCTTCGCCAGTGCATCGAGCATCTTCGACACACCGGGCATAACCTCTTGCTGTTCCAAGTGCTGGACCCGATCGAACATCATTTGCCGCTAGATGGGCCCGTGCGCTTCCACGATCTGGAAACGGGTGAGGAATTAGTGAGTCAAGCACATGAGCTGAGGGCCAATTTTGAAAAAGCCGTTCGCCAGTGGCAAAATGACATGCACAGCTGTTGTCTAAATCACGACGCCGATTACGTACCGCTGGTCACGGACACGACTTTC
>CAJHYQ010000964.1_pt1 | contig 13161 bp, 4 predicted proteins | sample 9198721 | NCBI WGS metagenome assembly CAJHYQ01 (sample SAMEA7708357, study PRJEB35096) | sediment metagenome | biome: marine neritic benthic zone biome [ENVO:01000025]; feature: sediment [ENVO:00002007]; material: shallow marine sediment [ENVO:03000034] sea grass bed [ENVO_01000059] ... | reverse complement strand
CCGCGTCCGCCGGGCGAACCTGACTCGGCCGTACCCTTTGGTCGAATTGTCAACAACACGCTTGTTGGTGGCCGGCCCGCGCCGTTGCCCGAGTTGCTCGAGAATGCTCCGCTCGGCGTCGGCATTCAAATTGACGAGAACTCGAGCCCGACCTTGCTGAATAACATCGTCGTCAACTTTGATGTTGGTATCGATGTTGATGCGTCGTCCCAGTCAACGGTGATTGGTGGATCGTTGTATCAGGACAACGTGGCGAACTCCAATGCCGGCCTGGGTGACTTCCCGATCTTACTCGCATCGGACGATGTGCTGTTTGTCGATCGCGACAAGGGTAACTTCAACCTGGCGGAAGGCGCGCTAGCCATCGACAGCTCGATTGATTCGCTTCGTGATCGACCAGCGATCGTGTTTGTTTCCGAACCACTCGGGATTCCTGTGTCACCGATTCTCGCTCCCGAATTGGACAACACCGGGCAGTTGCGTGTCGATGATCCCAGCGTTGATACACCCGCTGGTTTGGGTGACAACGTGTTCAAAGACCGCGGTGCGATTGACCGCGCCGACTTCTTGGGTCCGACGGCTTCGCTGATTGCCCCACCCGATAATGGAAGTGGAGATCTCAATCCGGCGGATGGAATTGTCCAGGTCAATGACCCGTCGATTCGCGCCTTTGAGATTCAGCTGAACGATGGATTAAACGAAGTCCAACGTCAGGCTGGAACCGGCGTCGATGCCGACACGGTTGTCAGTTCCGCGTTCACAGTCTTCCGCAGCGGTGTCCTGTTGACTGACGGTGTCGACTACACCTTCAGCTATGACCGAACTTCGCGAGTCGTGCGATTGACGGCATTGTCAGGTGTCTGGCAGCCGGGACGCGTCTACGACATTGAAATCGACAATTCGGAAGTGACCGGCATTCGCGACTTGGCGGACAATCTGCTGCAGCCGAATGAGCCACTGGGTGGAACTCACTTTACGATTTCAATCGGTGGTGAGGAACAGGACTTTGGCGACGCGCCTGAGGGATTCCCCGTCGTGCTGCTGGACAATGGTGCCAGCCACGTCATCGAGTCGGGATTCTACCTCGGCTTCTCGGTTGATGCCGAGCCGGACGGCCAGCCATCCCCGAACGCCGACGCTGACGTGCCCGACGAAGATGGTATTGTCTTCCTCGACCTGCTGGTTCCCGGTAGCTCTGCGCGAATCGAAGTCACGGCTTCGCAGGGCGGACGTCTGGACGCGTGGATCGACTTTGGTCGCGACGGAGGCTGGAATCAACTGTTCGATCGTATCTTCGACAGCCAATTGGTTTCCGCGGGCGTGAACGTCCTGAATGTTGCCGTTCCTGAGTCGGCGACCACGGGACCCAGCTTCGCTCGTTTCCGATTGAGCCGCGAAGGTGGCTTACCGTCGACCGGTCTGGCGCTGACGGGCGAAGTCGAAGACTATCGCGTTGAGATTGTCAGTGAACGGCCCTGGCACAACGAAGACTTCCCCGAAGACGTCAACGACGATGGCATCGTGATCCCGATGGATGCCTTGATGGTCATCAACGAATTGAATTCTCGTCGGGCAAGTGACCCGATCACGGGGCTGTTGAACAACCCGCCGATCGATCCCAATACACCCGACATTCTGGGATTTGTCGATGTCGACGGTGATGGCTTTGCTGTACCGCGCGACGCCTTGATGGTCATCAATCGACTCAACAATCCACCGGCGGCGAGTCCGGCACGGGCGATTGCCGAAGCCGAAGTGGATGATGTTTCGATTGAAATGGACTCGCCCAACCAGTTCCGAGCGTTGGCAGGCGCAGCGTTGATTGACCTGCCTGAATCGTCGGGTCAATTGACGGCCAACGCGGTCGACGAAGTGGTTCAAGTCGAATCACGCTCGCGTGTTCAAACGCTTGAACCAATCGAGGTGGTTCATGTATTTGACGATCCGAGCTCGGTTGACGACTTGCTCAACGAATCACTGGACGACATCGGTGCCCGTTTGCTCTCAGATGACGACTTCGATTTGGGAGACTTGATTTAGCTTCGTAAAGCCCGATTAGCGCAAGCAGCTCACCCCAACAACAGACACACGCAAATCCGTTAGATAGCGACGTTTGAATGAATGAAATTCAGTGTCGCGAATGGTTTGCACTTAGGATTTTTGAATCATACTGGATGCGAGACTACCGCCGGCGTGTTCGTCCTTTTGAACACTGAACGCTGAACGTTGCCCCGCTGAAACGGTGCCCGATGCATGGTGGGTCGGGTATAAAAGGACAAAACTGCAACATAAGAAGTAAAGAGCGGCTCTATGATTCGACGCCTCAAGAACAGTCGTACCCGATTGCCAGGTCGTTTCGGCGCACGCAGACGTGTTCTATCGACGGAACAACTTGAGAACCGAACAATGCTGGCGGCCAGCAACGTGGTTCAGAATCCGGCCGACCCACTGGATGTCAATAACGATGGTCACAAGACACCAATAGATGCGCTAGTCATCTTCAATGAATTGAACGTGGCCGCCGGTGCGGAAGCGGCCATCGCTGGCGAGGATGCTGGTCAGCAGATGTTCTTCGACGTCAACGGCGACAGATTTGTCAGCCCGATCGACGCTCTGATGGTTCTCAACGAACTGAATGCGGAGGGCGAAGATGACGATGACCTCGTGCGCATACGCTTGCAGATCGTGGACGACCGAGAGAATCCGATCGATCAAATCGACGTTGATCAAGACTTTGTATTGCAAGCTTACGTGACGGATCTGACCGGACGAGATAACGGCGGTGTCTTTGCGGCCTACGCGGACATCGAATATCCAAACGATCAGGTTGCGGTGGCAGGCGACATTATCTACAACTCGGCGCCGGATGTACCGTTTGGTCCTTATGGCAACGGCAAGTCGGGAGACACGAGCACCCCAGGATTGATTGACGAAGTCGGAGCGTTTGACGGCATCGCGCCGCTTGGGCCGAGCGAGATTTGGATCTTCAGTGTGCCGATGACGGCCGTGGGCAACGGTATGGCCACGTTCGTTCCTAGTGCGGCCGACGATAGCCCGCTGCATGACGTTCTTGTCTACGGTGACGAAGGCGAAGGACTCAATGGGCGAATTCCACCCGATCGCATTTCTTTCATGTCCACGGAGCTCATCGTGGGCACCGTCGATACGCCCATTGCGAGAGACGATTTGTATGATGCAGTGGTGAACGAGACGTTGGTCGTCGACGCGCCCGGTGTGCTCGAGAATGACGAAGATCCACTGGGCGGTACACTGACTGCGATGTTGCAGGATGAGCCGATGAACGGTTCAATCGAATTGAGTCCGGATGGCTCATTCACCTACACTCCGACTCAAGACTTCAGCGGCATCGACACCTTCACCTACGTGGCCAGCACCGTCGGAGCCTCTTCGAATCTGGCCACTGTTCAAATCATTGTTGAATCGGTCAACCGAGCTCCCGTCGCCGTCGATGACGAGTATGTCACTGACGAAGACGTGCCCATCGATGAAATCGAAGGTGTGTTAATCAACGACTTCGATCCGGATGGGGACCCAATAACCGCTCGGTTGGTTGACATGCCACTCGACGGCACGGTGAATCTGCGACCGGATGGCACTTTCGTCTACGAGCCAGGTTTTGACTTCGCCGGAACGGATTCATTTACCTACGTGGCGAACGACGGCGAATTGGATTCCAATCTCGCCACGGCAACAATCGAAGTCCGACCTTCGAACGACCGCCCGATCGCGAATCCCGATTTCTATACCGCTCAGGTCAACACACTTCTGCAGGTGCCGGAAGAAGAGGGCGTGCTGGGTAACGACTTCGATCCGGACAACGACCTGATTGCCATTCTCGTCAGCGATGTCGGCAATGGACAACTGGATCTGCGAGAAAACGGATCATTCGATTATCAACCTGACGTGGACTTCGTTGGTACCGACACATTTACCTATGTTGCCAATGACGGCGAGCTTTCCTCAGACGAAACGCTGGTGACGATTACAGTCACCGCGGAAGGACCACTCGTTAACTTCCGTCTGCAGACCGCGAATCTGGCCGGTGACCCGATTACCTCGATCGCTCCGGGCGGCGAGTTCCTGGTTCAGGCGTTCATGGAGGACCTTCGCCAGCCAGACGCCGACGGTGTCTTCTCGGCCTACATGGATGTCCTTTACAACTCGGATCTCGTCAGTGTCAACGGCGACTTCGCGGACATCGAGTTTAACGAGATCTACGACGGCCAACGATCCGGTGATACGTCAACGCCAGGTCTTGTTGACGAAGTTGGGGCTTTCGACGGCATTGATCCGGTCGGTCCTGGTGAGATCTTCTTCTTCAGTATTTCATTCACTGCAGGAAGTCAGGAAGGTCTCGTCGAGTTTGCAACTGAGGGGGCGGACAATCTGCCCGCGAATGACGTGCTGCTCTACAATCTTGACTCCCCCGTACCGCAAGACCGTGTCATCTACGGCACGACTCAACTTAGCGTTGTTGCTGGGGATCCGCCTGTCGCGGTCGACGATGAATATGAAACGCTCGAAGATACACGACTGGCCGTATCGGAAGAAAACGGTGTCTTGGCAAACGACGTCGATCCGGATGACGACGGGCTGACCGCGGTCTTAGTGAACGCGACCATCAACGGTACGCTGGATCTGAATCTTGACGGCTCGTTCACCTATGATCCCGATCCAAACTTCTTTGGCGTCGACATCTTTACCTATCAGGCCAGCGATGGTGCGAGTTTATCCAACGTGGCGTCTGTCCGAATTGACGTCTTGCCACAGAATGATGCACCCATCGCGGTTGATGACTTCTATCGAACGGATGGCGGGCAGCTGATTGTCGATTCGCCTGGCGTGCTGGAGAACGACATTGAAGTTGAGGGCGAAACGATGATTGCGATTCAGCAGTCGGACGTTTCGAACGGTACCTTGACCCTCAATTCGGATGGTTCATTCACGTACGTTCCAGAAGACGGCTTCATTGGCCGCGATTCCTTCAGCTATCAGGCTGAAGCAAACGATCAACTGTCGAACTTAGCGATCGTCAACATAGACGTCGGAGATTTGACCGAGAGTTCGATCGCTGGCTTTGTCTACTTCGATACGAATAACGACGGCAACATGGATCCGTTCGAGAACCGTATTGGTGACGTCGAAGTGACACTTCGCGGCGTTGACGTGCTCGGCAATGACGTGCTTGAGTCGACTCGAACCAATGGTGATGGCTCGTATCGATTTGACGACTTGCTCGCTGGGCAGTACGTTTTGGCCGAAGTCCAGCCGAAGTACTTGATCGATGGAAAGGATACGGTTGACGGCGACGAGTCGCTAAACAGCAACGAATTCCTTGTTGACTTGCTGCCGGGTGACGAGTCGGGCGATTACAACTTTGGTGAGCGAGGCTTGGAACCGCAGTTCATCAACAATTCCTTCTTCTTTGCTTCCCGCGTCAAGGAAGGCCTGCTCGCGATGGTTGGTGAGGACGGTCGGTCGGAGTGGTACAGTTCCGACAACGGCTGGCAATTCTTCGATCCGATTCGCGTGGAGCTGGCCTCAAATGCTTCGACGGCTGTTATTCAGGCGATGGAACCAAGTGGTGCTGTCCAGACCACTGAGGTCCGTGTCTTGGGCAATCGCGATGTGACGCTCTCAGCGGCTGACGAAGGCTACATCATCCGCTTTAACGGTGAGCCGGAAGATTTCGATCTAGATGCCGGTGCCGTCGACGCGATATTCGGTGACGGTTAGTCTCTAAGATCGCCAATAGCTAAAAACTCGCTGGCTTTGGCGACACGGTGACTTTGGCGACACCGTGCCTTGTTGTCGCGCATCGACAGTCGAAGTCGATAAAATGCCGATACGCGCTCTGCCGAATCTCTTCGCCTTTAAGTTAAGACGGTGCCGTGAATTATCTGCTTAGCCCAAATGCTGTGCAGCAAATCGTTCGATCGCTCCTGCTGTTCTTAGCCATCCTCTATTGTCAGGAGAGGCTGAGATCTGACGATTTCCAATCGACTGGCGACGACAGCCTACTCACTGTAGCCGAGTCCAGTGGATTTAAGGCGACGTCGAGCTATGCCCACGTCAATCAGTTCTGTGAAAGGCTGTCTGACGCATCGGACGTCGTCTATCGTTTTGAGATTGGAGAAACGGTTGAAGGTCGGCAGCTCCCCGCCTTGGTGTTGTCGGACACCGCAGTCGATTCGATCCAGGATGTCCGAGAGAGTGGTCGTTTGGTTGTCCTAGCACTTGCCAACATCCACGCGGGTGAAGTGTGCGGCAAAGAGGCGTTGATGATTCTGGCACGTCACCTCTCAAAGGACGACAACAGGCCGGTGCTGAAGCAAGTGTCTGTTGTTCTAGTTCCCATCTACAATGCCGATGGGAATGAACGACTCGGGCGACGGAATCGACCTAATCAACAAGGTCCTGAGCAAGGAGTCGGTGAGCGAAACAATGCACAGGGGCTAGATCTGAATCGTGATCACGTCAAACTCGAGTCACCTGAAGCGCGAAGTCTGGTGCGTTTGCTGAATGACCTTGATCCACATGTTGTGATCGACTGCCACACCACGAACGGATCACGGCATCGATACACGCTGACCTACGATGGCCCGCGCCACCCTGCTACGCATCCGGGAATCATCCAGTTGGCGCGAGAAGAACTGTTGCCGCGCGTCGGTGAGCGGATGCAAGAGCTCTCGGGGTATTCCAGTTTCTTCTACGGAAACTTTACCCACGATCATACGCGTTGGGAAACCTATCCTGCCGAACCACGCTACAACACGCAATACATTGGTCTCCGTCAGAGAATTGGAATCCTGTCCGAGGCGTACTCGTATGCGTCGTTCGAGGATCGGGTGCGAGCAACCTTCTTCTTTGTTCGATCATGCGTGGAGCAGTGCGCTGAGCAGGAGGATCAAATCCGTGATGCGTTGCGAGTCGCCCGCAGCGAGCAACCCGATGAAGTTGCGATTGATTTCGAGTCTTCACCCTTTGAGCAGCCCTACACAGTTCTCGGATATAAGAACGCTGACGGTGCCGATGTCGACTTTGCAACTGCCGAGACACATGACTATTCAATTCCATTTTGGGGGACCACTCGCGTTACCCGATCGGTTGATCGGCCTCCTGCCTACTTGATACCGCCCACATTGACGGCCGTTGTCGCGAACCTTCATCAGCACGGTGTGCAACTGGAACAGTTGCGAGAGGATCTTGATCTGGACGTTGAAGTCTATCGGGTCAGCACCTTGGAGCGTCAAGATGAGCCCTTTCAAGGGCATCGACTTGTTGAGTTGAGCGTCGAAAAGCAGCTGTCACGGCAACGCATCCCAGCCGGGACCATCGTGGTGCCAACGAAGCAAGATCTGGGCGGGCTGATTGTCAATCTCCTCGAGCCCGCGTCCCGAGACGGATTGACGACCTGGAATTTCTTCGACGAACAGATCGAACCCGATCGGCCATTTCCTGTAATGCGTGTTGCCGAGCAAGTCCCTTGGCTCACCGCGCCGCAGCTGCCAAGCGCTGACACGCCGCCGAAACGACGATTGACATTCGATCTGCTCTACGGCTCGAAACCACCGAGTTTCAGCGGTGAACCCGCAGCCTTTGTCCAGTGGATTGATGACGATCACTATCTCCAGTCAAGAGACGGCCAGATGCATCGAGTGCATGCCGCAACTGGGCGAGCCGAGCGACAACTCGAGATGGAAACGCTGCAAGTTGCCCTTAAGGGCCACGAATTGTTCAACGAAGAGATTGCCCAGCAGGTTGCCGATGGCGACTTGATCGCGATCACCAAGGCACGTGACGCCGTATTATTTCGTCACCTCGACGATCTCTTCTACGCTACGCTCGACGGCAACAAAATCGTCCGGTTGACGCAGACACCCGGGCACGAAGAACTCGCTACGTTCAGCCCTGACGGGAGCCGAGTTGCTTTTGTTCGTTCGAATGACCTTTACGCCGCGACCGTCAGTAACGGACACGAATTCAGACTGACCCATGACGGATCAAGTTTGGTGCGCAATGGGAAGGCAGATTGGGTTTACTTCGAAGAGATTTATAACCGCCGCTGGAAGGCGTTTCGATGGAGTCCCGATTCACGACAGCTTCTCTTTCAACGCTTCGACGATAGTCCCGTGGGTACGTTCGTCGTTCCCGACAACGGCAACTTCCAACAAGAGGTCGAGCGTGAGCGCTATCCTAAGGCGGGGCAGCCGAATCCGCTCGTTCGACTCGGTGCAGTGTCCAGCGACGGAGGGCCCGTACAATGGGTTGACCTCACCCGTTACTCGCCGGATGCGATGCTGATCACGCATTTCGGATGGCGGCCAGATGGGGTCGCCTACCTCTACGTGCAGGATCGAACACAGCGCTGGCTCGACTTCAATCAATGGTCGACCGCTGATGTGAACTGCTCGGTGCTCTTCCGCGAAGAAACAAAGGCTTGGGTCGACAATCCCGGCGATCCGATCTTTCGCAAGGACAACTCGTTTCTACTGACAAGCGAACGCAACGGTTGGAAGCACCTTTATCTGTTTGATTCGGCTGGCAAAAACGCTCAGCAAATCACCGACGGGTGTTGGGAAATCCGCGCTGTACATGGGATGGATCCAAAGGAAACATCGGTTTTTTTCTCAGCCACGAAGGACTCCCACCTCGCAACGAATTTGTACCGGGTTCAATTAGAAGGTGGTGATGTACGGCGACTGTCGCCGGGGGCTGGCAGTCATCGCACGATTCTGAATCCCTCGTTCACGCGCTTCGTGGATTCGGTCAGTGACCATCGCACGCCGACTCAGGTGTACCTTCGAAATTGTGATGGCCAGCTGTTGCGAATGGTGGACACCAATCCAGTGGCGGAGTTACGCGACTATGATCTACGTCCCGTCGAGCTCATCCAGATCAAGACGCGTGACGGGGTCATGTTAGAGGCGAGTCTGATTAAGCCGCCAGGATTCGATCCAGAGCGTCGATATCCCGTATGGCTGATGACCTATGGAGGCCCGCACGCGCCTTCGCTGCGTGACGCGTGGTACGGAGGTCGCACGTTCGAACAATTGTTAGCGCACATGGGCGTCATTGCCTTTCGGTGTGATCCGCGAAGCGCCAGTGGCAAGGGCGCCGTTAGTACCTGGTCGGCGTATCGCCAGCTAGGCGTCGTCGAGTTGCGTGATCTGGAAGACGCCGTTGGTTGGCTGCGCAAACAACCGTTCGTGGATGCCGACCGCATCGGTATGAGTGGACACAGCTATGGTGGCTTCCTAACGGCCTACGCGCTTACCCACTCAACTAACTTCTGTGCCGGAATTGCCGGTGCACCCGTCACCGACTGGCGGAACTACGACACGATATACACCGAGCGATACATGAGCACGCCGCAGGATAATCCCGACGGGTATCGCAAGACATCGGTTGTGGAGTCCGCCTCGCAGCTGCACGGGAAACTTCTTTTGCTGCATGGAGCTCGTGACGACAACGTCCACTTTGCCAATTCAGTTCAGCTGGCCCACGCGCTTCAGGAGGCCAACAAACAGTTCGAGATGATGGTCTATCCGCAGAATCGGCACGGCATTCGGGGTGATCATTATCAGCGACTGCGGATCGATTTCATTCGTCGATCCCTCGGCTTGCCCGCAGAGTTTGCCGAATCAGAAAACTGAACCACTGCGTTGTCGTCACAATGATGTGTGTTCGCGTCACAGTGACCACAAGGTTCAGCAATATTGAAATTTTCTCCTTGTGCGAAATCTGCAACAGCAGCTGTTTTCCCTTAAACGTGGGCACCAATGTCAACCATCGTTACCACATATGCTTTGGCCCGTCGTTTGCGGTAGGATTGGAGTAGTGGGGGCTGAATCGACAGCCAGGCGATTTTTTCTGCGGATCAACGAATGGTCTCGATATGAAAAAGATTTTCTACACTGTCCTCGGTGGCATCTTGCTGGTTTCTATCGGGATGGCTCAAGTGCCAACCCAGCAATCCTCGCCCCAATCGTCCGATGTTCCGGTCGAGCCACCTGCTGAATCCGCTGATATTCCTATCGAGCCCCCAGCCAGCGATACGCCAATTGGGGAGCAAGACGGGACAATTGAGGAGCAAGACGGGAAAACCGACAGCGCCCCCGATGAATTAGAGGCGGATGACGTCGAGCATTTGCTGCGTGGCCCGGTTCATGAAGCGTTTGCTGAACCAATCCAATTGTCCTCAGAGGACCCTCTGGTGGTTCCCAAGGCGCCGCCCGAACCGATTGAAGAAATCGCTCCAAACATAGACATCGAGCAGGAACGCAACTCCGTTTGGATTCCCGGCTACTGGGCTTGGGACGACGAGCGAGAGGATTTTATTTGGGTGTCGGGGGTCTGGCGGAACGCTCCGGTTGGACGACAGTGGCGGCCTGGACAGTGGATCGCCTTCGATGGCGGATATCGCTGGGTCCCTGGTCGTTGGGGGGTTGCTGCCGGTAGCCAGGATCCCGAACAACTGCTGCCTCCCCCTCCGGAGTCTTTGGAAGAAGGTCCTAACGGTGAGCCGCCTTCTGAGGATCGATTCTGGGTACCGGGTGCTTGGCGTTATGAGAACCAGCGATACGTTTGGCGACCGGGCTTTTGGTCGGGGTGCCATGCTGGCTGGGTCTGGGTCCCAGATTATTATGTGACTGCCGTGAATGGCTGTTACCATGTGCCGGGCTACTGGGATTATGGCTGGGAGTATCGTGGGACCTTATTTGCTCCTTGTTATTTTGGCCACCGTCGCCACATCCGCTACTCACCAAGCATCGTGGTTGATTTCGCGGGCGTCTTCAATCATCTCTGGGTTCGCCCGGGCTACTGCCACTATTACTTCGGCGACTATTACGCCGACCGCTACGTCTCCTGGGGATTCTTCCCCTGGTATCGCTATCACCACCGGCACCGTCACGCCTATGATCCGTTGTATGTGCACTACCGTTGGAAATACAGGCGGCATCGCGTCGATTTGCACCGCGACTTGCACAGACGGCATGCCCACTATCGACGTCATTCTCATGAACGGCCTGCTCACAATTACCGAGATCATGAGAAGCGTTTTCGAAAAGGTAAAGGTGGCAGGCAAGAGATTGCACGTCGTCTACACGATCACCGTGGCAGCGGCAGGCAGCATATCGAGCGTGGTCGTCGAGATGTGCTACGACTGCGGTCCGGCGATGGGCAGCGGGACATTGTGCGTCGGACCCGTGGCAGCGATGCTGTGACCGATGCAAACAATCGAGGGAGAAATCGTTCGCTTGTAAATCGTTCGGTCGATATTGATCCCGCACAGGCGCGCGAACGTGCGCGGCGTAATCGTGCGTCAGGTGAGAACGGGCGTCGCACCCGGCTTGAGCAGTTGGCCACGGAGGCCAACGGTCGAAACCGATCGCAAAACGATCGCATCACGACCATCGATCCCCAGCAGTCTCGTCAGCAGGCTCAGAATCGACGCAGTCGCGCGGCCCAAAACGCCGTCGATGGCGATGCCCAACGGACCTCACGCGATCGCGTTGTCGATGCGAATCGCAATCGACAACGAGTGGATCGAATTCGATCGAGGGTTGGCGATCTCGGACGCAACCAAACTCAAGCCAACAATAATCCGGTTCCAGCCAGGAATCAGAATATTAATCGCAATCCACGCCCGCAGTCGAATACGACGACACAACGTCAACGCAATTCTCGAGGCAAGGTGAGGAGTACACCTCAGGAAGTCTTCCGCCGCTCGACTCCCGAGATCCAGCAATCGAATGCGCCCCGACCAAATGCGCGGTCAGTTGTCGATCGTGCGCGAGCGTCTAGCCAACGCCGATCACAAAACAGCGCGACACAATCCCGCAACATGCGTGCCTCGGCGACGCAAGTCGAACGACCTACTCGAGCGTCCCGGGCGGCTGAAAGCGTTCGGTCCATCCGTCCATCTCGTTCGTCGATTCAATTACAGACACCAAATGCTTCTCGGACGACACCGCGGTCCGTTTCTCGATCCCAGCCACGCTCGTCGCAGCCTTCGATGCGTAGCCGTAGCAGTCGACCCTCAGCCTCGTCGTTTCGCAGTTCAACTCGCTCGTCTTCGCCCAGCATCACGCGATCCAGAGCTTCTCAAGCAGCACGCGGTGCAATGTCCCGGTCATCCGGCGGGAGCCGCTCAATCGGGCGATCAGGCATGTCCAGTCGCGGCATGTCGAGTCGTAGTATGTCCAGTCGCGGGGCGTCCAGTCGCGGCATGTCGAGTCGTGGGGCATCCAGCCGCGGGATGTCCAGTCGTGGCATGTCGCGTGGTGGGGGTGGACGTGGCTTTTCCGGGCGTGGGGGACGTTGAGAACGGAGTTTGAGAACAGCTGTTGCAGCTCCGCCTCTACTCTAATTCTGGAATCGGGTCTGAGTCAGCAACGTCGGTTCCCTCCCAGTTCACGGTGTTGCCATCGTAGACGAGGACACGGTGACGACTACCTGGTGCCGGCTTGCGATTCAGCTGCGGTATCCAACGTCGATGTTCTTCCGTGACGCTTTGCCATTGTGCGTCACCGGCTAAGTTGTCCCATTCATTGGGATCTTCTTTCATATCGTAGAGCTCTTCAGATCCATCGGCATACCGCACGTAGCGCCAGCGTTCGGACCGGATCCCGTGGTTGTCATGGTTATGCGTGGTAATGGCGGGACGATCGCGCTTCGTACTTGCGTTCTGAAGTTGCGGCACAAGGTTTTGGCCCTCGAGCTGTTGCTTTTTCGGCAGCTGACAAAGCTCGATAAGTGTCGGGTAGATATCCAGCAGCTCCGCGGGTTGTGAGCACCTAGCGTTTGACGCGACGCCTGGCCCGGCAAAGATTAACGGCACGCGGGTCGAACGATCCCAGAGCGTGTTTTTGCCGGTGATTTGTTTTTCACCGAGGTGCCAACCGTGGTCAGACCAGAGCACGACAATCGTGTTTTCTTCAAAACCGTTTCGTTTCAAAGCGTCGAGCACCCGCCCCACTTGGCTGTCGACAAAGCTGGTGCAGGCCAGATAGGAGCGGACCAGATTAGCTAGTTGCCCAGACTCTTCGAGGAACTTCAGACTTGGCTTGGGTAGTTTCCAATGTAGGTATCAATAGAATCTGTGTGTATCATCATGATCATTCGCTTTAATGTGTG